>WNFI01660326.1_pt1 | contig 28658 bp, 31 predicted proteins | sample 5400471 | NCBI WGS metagenome assembly WNFI01 (sample SAMN13153348, study PRJNA577476) | soil metagenome | isolation source: 100 cm saprolite on Douglas fir-dominated hillslope | place: USA:California | collected 2013-09-17
AAAAGCACTGAGATGGAAAGGGAAAACGAACATGGCAACACACGAAAGCGACCTGGTCAAGCACATCAGAGAGGCTCCGATTAATTATGCGCTGCTCAAACTGATCCATCATGAAGTAGGTAATGGGCTGGCCGTGCTTTCTGGATATCGGCACCTGTTACAGCACGCAATTTCCACGCAGGCGCAAGAACCCTTCCCTCCAACATGGGATGTCTGGCAAGATCGGAATGAACACTGGTTAGGTTATTTACAAACGATGCACGGTCGAGAAATGCGTTTGAACAATCTTCTGGTTCAACTGCGCGAGCTCTCCCGTGGGGCAACATATGAGTCCCTCTCCCTCTGTCAGGACTTTGTCCGGACCGATCTCGTGGTCTTACTCGGACGAGCCATCGAGCAACGCGTTCTACTCTCTCCTGATCATATCTTTCAAACGAGCATGCCTGCTCAATCGCTTTTTATCATGTGTGATCCTTTCTGGATGGAGGTGCTTCTCGAACATGTCCTCAACTATACAGTCAGAGTCGAAGGACATACTGGTCCCATGCCTGCCGAGATCCATCTGGAACCCTTTCCAAATCCTATGGGTCGGGAAGCGAAAATAACGCTTCGCCACAGAAGCGATCTGCCAAGACGTACCCCAGGAAGAGAAGGGGGGTTTGGAGCACAGCTACAGATAATTGAACAGGGCGAGACGGAAGCGTGTCTTGCGCTGTGTCATGAGATTGCGCACGAACATGGAGGACGGCTCTGGAGCGAGCAAGAAGGGAGTATTTCTCTTGCCTTGCCAGTAGTTTAATGGTGAACTTATATACAATACTTATTGACTTGCTGGATAATATCTGTGAGAACATATGAAGATATTACAGGGCCATAGAGTAGCATACAATAACTGTAATAGTAGCCTAAAGCTGGTCCATCGCTCGTATACATGTAGTGTTCGTATGCCTGCTTGGCCTCTCCCGCGTTTTCATAGGTGGACATGGTTATGCTAGAATAGCCGTTTTGATCGGGTGTATTGAAGCTCACCATACCTGTATTGCCAGCAACGCCACTGGTGTCCTGATTGGCCTGAACATTTGATGACCCTGTTATCAGTGTCGCAATCTGTGAGGCAGTCTTATGCTGTGTAGGAGTAGTTGTAGGAGTAAGCGTAGGAGTTACATAGATATATGTTGTGTGCTGAAGAGTAGGCTTCCTTTGATAGGCTCCTACTGTATTGAATATGATAAGAGAGGAAATACATCCTACCACTAGAAAGAATGCATTCATGAGTAAGCATATCCATAGCCTGACACTTCTTCTTCTCTTTGGTGGTGGTGGAGGCATGATTGGTATGCCAGCATAATCCTGCTCATAGGGATTTATCAGAGGTATAGAAAATGACTGATATGCTGGTGGATCGTTGCCAGTACCTGCATCAGTAGAAGAGGCTGATGTATCTGCCTTTTGTGTGCGATTGTATGTTTCGTCTTGCATAGTTAATCTCTCCTCACTTGTTGCTCTATTGTACTCCATAACTATAGTTTAGATCAATCATATGAATAGCTCGTCATGACTCCGGTAGATTATCGGATATGACATCTGGTTCATATTGGATGAATGTTGCAAATGCGAAACATGGTACATTCATGATGTTCCTGGACATATAAGTCCTCTGCCTTTTTGTGCATACCCGATCCACTTGTATGTGGTTGGCATCGAATAGCAAAGCTATGCTTAGTGTGGCGCAACAACTACTTTTACCCGTAGAAGAATACGCTTGCCTATCACCTGTGCGGATAGTACCTGAGCATTGACAGGAGCTTTATAGGTTACATCCTGGCATGTCCAGGTAAGCGAAAGGCTTTGTGATGCTTGCTTCTCTGTTTCTTGGCATGGTAATACAGCAAGGCCAGGATGTTTGGTTACTAACTGCTCTGTATGTAACTGCTCTTGTGCCGCCTGTAAAGCAGTGGTGATATCATCCTGGGTGATATAGTGTTCAGTCCGTTGGTCATGACCGCCTGTAAAGGCAGCCATGTTTTTGATATAGAGTGATGCTCCATACACAGTATCAATCGCGCCAGCTTGAATATTGCCCTGAGAACCAGGGTTAAGCGCATGAGCTGACACCGTAGCAACTCCGTAACCAGCAATAGTACCTGGCGGTATCGCAACTGCATTATCAGTTGCAACCTCAATTTTCTGTGTTGTCGAGAGGATAAAACTAACAGGTAGCGACTGGGACACAGAGAGGCCATTATAGAGAGTCAATATGCCGTGTGCATTGGTAGCCGGAATTATATTGACCCCACTTTCCTGTATGGGTATCGTAACCTGAAATACCTGTGTAGTCAGTGGAATGGACGGAACAATCAAGATAGATATGGTGTACATCGGACTTGCTGGAAGTAGGCAGAATGCTGCCAGATAGAAGAGAGCGATAATCTGGATGCACCGATCAGCAAAGTGTGCTGGCATCTTTGGCAGTCGAAACCATGGCTTTGGTGGTTGGTCATAGACATAAACATGGATGGTTTCAATGTCTTCTTCTGGCATGTTCATACATGCAGCTCTCTATTTCTCTGGGGCAAAGCCGCTTCCGGTGTTGAGAAAGACGCTCGTTTCAGCGGTGCCAATCTCGACAATAATGTCTATACGTCCATCGCTGTTTACATCCTTAAACGTTGCTGTTACCGGAATGTTAGCCACGTCTGCTCCATAGAGTACTTGTACAGGATAGATACGCGCTTTGTCAAGATGACCACCAGGGATTTCAATGAAAAAGACCTGCCCGTCCAGGTTCTCAAAAGTGAAGTGCGAGGGGTGAGCCTGGTTATCGTCATGCCCAACTACCTGATCTGTTTGCCATGTGCGCGGATAACCATACTGACTATCAAGCGTATGTGCATTCCATGCCGCAACGCTCCATTGACCAATCAGAAAGAGAACGAGCGTGGCCAGCATCCCCAAGCCGTAAAAGAGTAGCCAGTGAAAACGCCGTTGCACTGGCTCGTGGTGTACAATGATCTCCTGATTGCCAAGTCTAATCGCTTCATGTCCCTCAGTCGTGCGATAGCGTACAGTACTATTTGGATTGCGAACTGGTTGAAACATCTGCTCATCATCTGGAAATGCTGGCATATTTGCATGTGATACGTAGCTTTTCTTTACGGACTGAGTAGGGATTTGCTTCTGTTTGGTCGCGCTCGTATTCACTTGCGGCGCATGTCCTCTTAAAGGTATGCTATGATACTTTGGCCGTTGCGTCGTTTGTTGACTTCTGCTTTGCTCGTACTTCATAGATGCCTGCCTCTCTCAGTACATGCAATTATGGCATGAAATTATCAAAACTCGTCAAAAGCTGATATAGCATTCAACGCTAATTTCTTCGCTCGTTCAGGGCTGTACTCTTCGATATCTACCTCTTCATACGACCTCTCACTATCCATACTCTGAGCTGGTTGGTACGAACCTGTATGCTCAGGTATGGCAGGTGGAGAGAAAGATCGTTCTGGCGATCCCAATACAGAGATATCTACCTCTACTCTTTGCCGTATCTGATCTGACAGTCTCATAAGGATGACATCAGATAAAGGTAGCCCGCTGATAGCGGCGTCTTTTATGAGCTCGCCGTACAGCAGGCTATCTCTGTCAATTGACAAAGAGACATACGCATACTTCAAGGTGTTTCTAGGCATAGTCTCTCTGCTTCAGCGTGTCCTGCTCTAATATGGCCTGGACCAGACTGGCGTATCCGCTTGCGTTCGCCATTTCTGGATTTGGAACAATGCGAGCATTTCCGAAACGCTCCAGGATGTACTTCTTAAAGTAGTGTGCGCCACCACCAACCAGCAGCATACGGGACATGTCATAGACATTCTCGCGCCAGGACTGGCTGATAAATGTGGCAATCTGCTGGCCGATCTCAGCTATGGCATTTTCGATCAGATCGGAGAGGTCGCCAGTATCAATATAGTGCTGGTTGCGATCTCTCACTTGAGTGTATGGCAGACGGTTGACATGTTGACGTAACAACTGACTACACACTTCACTGTTGAGATGTCGTCCATAGTTCTGGTAGAACTTCTCTGCCATCGTATCGGAGACAGAGCCGACGCCTAGGCGCGTGCCTTTTATGAGAGATTTGTATGGGCGCATAGAGTGAGCTGCATACAAATCGGTAGTCTCTCCACCGATATCTATCACACCCTGCATTTCATCACTTTCATTATCTCCATAGGCGATAAGAGCACCAGCTCCCTCAGTGATGACTTTGACAGATTGAACGACCATACTTCTTGGAGTACCATTCAACGTGAATGTGTGCGTGCCTAAGAGAGCACCCTGTATCAGCCGTGCATTCTCCTGAGTGTAGAGGTGAACTGGTAGACCAGTGACCACGTAGAGACCATAGATCTCTTCTGTCGTACATGCAGCACTACCAACCATCAAAGCCTCAAGGCTATAGTTATTACGCCAGTAGCGTTCTTGATCTGAACGTGTCGTCATCGGATCGAGCCGATCATCAAACACTTTCTGCCCCATGTACTTCTCGACCCTTCGATCTTTGCTATCAACGTACTCCAGCACAAAATGATCTGGCTGCAAATATTCGCCCAGGTTCTTCCCGGCGCTTTTCGCCATATTTTCCACATCCAGCCAACTGCCAGGTGCAAAGACGGACGGTATTCTTTTTTTCTGGTACCAACCATCTCCTAGCATGACAACACAGGTATCTGTATTGCCAAAGTCCAGTCCAAGTGGAAAGTTTTTAATCATGTTAAGTTGCTTCCTTTCTTTTACTTACCTGTATGTGATGGTTGTTTTGACTATGACAACCATTCCGGAAGTTAGCTTATCCTTATCTGCTGTCCTTTATAGATAAGGTTAGGATTGCTAATATTTGGGTTAAGGGCTTCTATTCTGTTAAGACTCATACCCTCACGCTGAGCAATGCCTGAAAGAGTTGAGTTCCACGGCGGGTTAATCCTGGTCCACCTTGCTACAGTCACGTATATAGGTTGTTCTGGACCTGGAACAGGTCCAGGCAATCCTGTTGGCGGATTAATAGTAGTCGGCGGAGTAGGTGGCGGTGTTGTTGTAGGCGGTGGAGTGGTCGTAGTTCCATTGCCTATTTGATTAGCCAGTCCAGCAATACTCTGGTTAATATTATCAAGCTGAGTGCTGATACCGATACCTGATGATGTAGTTCCACTACTCGTACCAGTAGAGTTTGATGGATTGTTTGCATTGCTGCTCTGTCCAGTCAGAGCCGGTATTACCACAAAGAAGATGGTAATAACAGAAGCAATACCGCCTATTATCCATATCTTGTGTGACTCGACAAATGATGTGAAACCGCCTGATTGATTAGCGCTTTCGCTATCACTGGCAGTCTCATCGTCTGTATTTTTGTCAAACTCCATATATATCTACCTCTCTGTCAATCAACGAGATCATTCCATTTACTTCTCTGGTTGCCAATATCGATAGACTTTTGACTTATCTGTGTCATCAATGTAATGGATTGTGTTCTATGCTTCTTTCTTTCTTGAGCTGATAAACGAGCGTTGTAAGATTGTATAACTTCTACATGCCACTCATTTATCAGTCGCAATAGATCATGCTTATACCTCTCGTAAAGTAGCATGGTACACTCCATTCAATGCATATCGCCTAATAGAGCGTTCACACTACTAGACTTGACTCTGTAACCAGGCCGTTGGTTGCCAGCGCCAATATCTACAGCCTCAAGCTTGCCACATTCGATCAGTCGGTATACTTGAACCTTACTAACATGCAAGATGTTTGCCACTGTCGATACTGTTAGCAAAGTAGTAGACAAAGTATTCTCAATCTCACATTGTTCCATTGAGAACATATCCTTTCTTAGTACTACTTTTACCGCAATTGATGTTATTAATCGTATATATATTATAACACTAGTTGGTTGATTTGTCAAACTGCTTAGCATTATACATGTATCACCTGTAAATAACGAGAAGATACAAATAGCATAAAAATAGCCTGACTTCTCTGTAAGTCAGGCTCGTTCTATCACAAAGATTATGAATGATATGGCAGAGAGTAAAACAAAGCGCTGGGATAATTTCGAGTAGAGCAGCAAGAGGACGTTTGAGGTTGCTCGTTCAAAATTATCAAGAGAGGAAATGATTTTGATTGGTATTTCTCAATCTCATCGCGGAACTCCTTAATCGTCGGATATATCTTCGATTAACTCGCCTGTCGAAACTCCTAGAGTTTGAGCGATCTTATGTAGAGTTACGATGTTGATTTCATAGGCAGGGTTACGCCATATCTTCTTGATGGTCACATACGAAATATTAGAAGCACGTGATAGGCTCGACTGATTATAGCCTCGCTTCTCTGCTTCTTCCCTAATGCGCAACTTATACATAGCGCCTATTGTAGTTGAAGTTTTGAAATCTGGGCATTGTAATTTTGCTTTCCATATGTTACTTTCTATAGTGGGATATAAAAACTTTGCTTTCCATAGTATCGGCTGTTCTGGTCAAACGAATAGGAGCAGAAATATGAGCATGAGTACAACGAAAGATCAGGCATTCATTCTGGCGACCATCACACAGACATTTATCCTCTTTAAGTGCTTAATGAGCAGCGAAGACTGGTCAATAGATAAACACAACGAATGTTGCGAACTAATCTTCACCGTATCCAATCTCAAGAGTGAGCTTGCTGCTATTGTGGGAACTATGGAAGCTCATGAACTTCCCATTATAAGCTTACTCTGATTGTTCGCTATTGCTTCATATGTGGAGGAGCATATAAAGCAGAAGATGAACACTCCATAGGACATTCTCTCTGTCTTCATACTCCTCAGCCAAGATGACCAGACTGGTACTGTACGGTACAGTACTTTCACGTACCAGTTTCGCATAGTATAAAGTCAGAACATGAATAGTTTGTAGTGGATCCGAAAACTTGGATCCACTACAAACTGCTAGAGACTGTCTCATATCATACTATACGTAGATGGTAGGTCCAACCGGGCAAACCCGGAACATGAAACAGTCGTTTCCGCGAACGTCCGGCGTGCCATCGTGTAAACAGCTATTGGCGACGTTTTCGCCACCTCCGTTTGAGGCGATCAAATTCCCTGCTAAGTTGAAAGCATCCAGTAATCACGGCAATAGCAGATGCAACGATGCTAAGTACAATCACACAACTTCTGCGGCATGTTACGTGCTTGGCAAGTGGATTTTATGCCACGAAAGTAATGTTGTGATTGTACTTAGCATCCAAATACACAGATATAACGTGTACCTATTAAGGAGGATAAAATGGCAACATTAAGTATGATTCTGGCTGACGGGATCACTATTAAAATTGGAAACAACGTCTGGTCTTTTGGATGGAATTTCCTTGTCTATCTGCTTGTGGCAGCGATTGTAGGTACTGTCGCCGAAGCTATTCTTGGCTGGCGCGCGCCCCTGGGGATTGTAGGCGCGATTATCGCAGCCCTGGTTGGGATATGGCTGATGACCCAGGTAATCATCATCTCAGGCATTAATGATTACTACGTTCCTACCACACCACAAGTTCCCTTAATACGGGCTTTGATAGGCGCGATCATCCTGGTGGGCCTCTGGCACTTTATCTTCGGCGGCTTTCGCCGGAGACCTGGCGCCACCGCAACCTAACCAACTCACAGGGCCATATAAAAATCTTCATAAGTACAATCACATTACTTTCGTGGCATAAAATCCACTTGCCAAGCACGTAACATGCCGCAGAAGTTGTGTGATTGTACTTAGACTATATTTTCTACTAAACCCGATGCCTACCAACACGCATTCAAGTGCTTATTTCGTGATCTTAAAGGAGAGTGACGATTAAACGCATAAATAGGTCTTCCATTTGGTCTCGTTGAGGTTTATACTAAGGGGCAATAGGGAAGTACATTGGAAAGGGCCAGTACCGTATGATTAGCACACCAGAAGAGTTGACGACCAACGTTTTGCACAAAGCCATCGGGCGTTACTACAAGGAACTCAAGGACTACGAGAGTAAGGGTGGCACCGAACTGAATTTGCGACCCGCCTTTCAGAACCTGTTGGCTGAGATGGCTCGGCGTGTCAATCTCACCCTCTTGCATGAAATGACCATTCGCGGGCGCATCCGGCCAGATGGCGTGCTAGTCAATAACTTCAATATCCGCCGTGGTTACTGGGAGGCTAAGGGACCAAAGGGCAACTTGGAAGCGGAGATTGAGCAAAAGAAACGCGATGGTTATCCACTCGATAACGCGCTGTTCGAGAATACTCGTCAAGCGGTTCTCTTTCAGGGAGGCCAGCGCTACGACTTCGATATGCAGGTCATGAATGATGTGGTGGCGATGATCCAGCGCTTCCTGACCTACCAGAAGCCAGAGCATGCCACTTTCGAACATGCCGTCCTCGACTTCAAAGACCAGATCCCTAACATTGCTAAACGATTGCTCGAACTAATCAAAGAGGAGTCCACGCGCAACGTCAAATTTATTGCGACCTTCAACGACTTCCACGAACTCTGTCGTACTACTCTCAACCCAAAGATCAGCCCCGACGAAATTAAAGAGATGCTCATCCAGCATATGCTGACCGAGCGCCTCTTTCGCACGGTCTTCAACAACCCCGATTTTGTCAGTAAGAATGCTATCGCTGCTGAGATCGAGAAGGTCATCCAGGCGCTGACCATCCGCAGCTTCAACCGTAGTGAATTCATGCGTTCGCTCGATCCTTTCTACGGAGCTATCGAAGCCGCAGCCAGGGGTATCGAGACCTGGAGCGAGCGTCAGAGCTTCCTCAACACTGTCTATGAACGCTTCTTCCAAGGCTTTGCTGTGCAGAAGGCCGATACTCTGGGGATCGTTTATACCCCACAGGAGATCGTCGATTTCATGGTGGCCAGCGTTGAGGAGGTTCTCAAGCGTGAATTTGGCAATGGACTGGCCACGCCTGGTGTCAAAATCCTCGACCCATGCGTCGGCACCGGCAACTTCATCGTCAACATCATCAAACGTATCCCGCGCTCTGCCTTGCGCGAGAAATACGCCCACGACCTCTTCTGTAACGAGATTTCCTTGCTGCCCTACTACATCGCCTCGCTGAACATCGAGCACGAGTACTACGAAAAGATGAAGGAGTACGTGCCCTTCGAGGGCGTCTGCTTCGTCGATACGCTCGAACTGGCTGAGAGCCAGCAGCTCCCGCTCTGGATGAGCGAGGAGAACACTGAACGCATCCAACACGAAAAAGATGCGGATATTATGGTAGTGATCGGCAATCCGCCGTATAACGCGGGACAAAAAAATGAGAATGAGAACAATAAAAATCGTTCTTATTCAGTAGTTGACACTCATATCCGCACTACTTATGCGAAAGATTCGAATGCTCAGTTAGCAAATAAGCTCTACGATGCCTACGTTAAATTCTTTCGATGGGCCTCAGATCGTTTACAGGGACACGATGGTATCGTTTGCTATGTTTCCAACAATTCTTTCATCGACCAGTTCGCGTTTGATGGCATGCGCAAAAACTTACTTAAGGATTTTACTTACATTTACCACATAGATTTGCATGGCAATGTTCGCAAAAATCCCAAAATTTCGGGTACTACTCACAATGTCTTTGGCATTCAAGTTGGTGTCGGCATTACTATTGCCGTCCGCACTTCGCAATCTGTCAAACAGGCAATCTACTATCATCGCGTGCCAGAATTCTGGACCAAAGTAGAAAAACTCGCTTTTCTAAATACTACAAAAAGTGCTAATGGTATAACCTGGCAGGAATTGCAGCCTGATGCGAAACATACCTGGCTCACTGAAGGTCTGTATATGGAATTTGACTCTTCTACCTTTCTTGCGCTAGGAACGAAAGATGCCAAGTCAAGCCACATTGCCCTCAATGAGGCAGTTTTTAAACTCTATTCACTAGGAGTTGTGACAAGTCGCGATGAATGGGTTTATGATTTCAGCGTCCTGAGATTAGCAGAAAAGATGAAAGCGTTTTCTCAAAATTACAATAGCGAAGTTTTCCGCATGAGCCAGGAGAAAACTGATCCGGCTTTTCCCAAATCCAAGGAAGCGCAAACAACCTATATAGACAAGTTCGTGAATAATAGCCCTGTTTTCCTCAAGTGGACTGATCGATTAAAAGATGCTCTTTTAAAGAGTCAAACACTAAAATACGATGCTGATCAATTACGCCACGCTCTTTACCGCCCCTTTTGCAAGCAATATCTATACTTTGATGCATTATTAAATCAAAGGCGCTACCAACAACACCGTATATTTCCTACATCATCTAGTGAAGCAGAAAACACCGTTATATGTGTTCCTGGTCCGGGGGATCGCAAAGGTTTTGGCTGCCTTGCAACAAATTTAATTGCAAACCTTGATCTAGCTTTCGAGAAAGTCCAATGCTTCCCCTACTACACCTACGCCGAGGATGGCTGCAATCGGCGGGAGAACATCACGGATTGGGCGCTCGCCCAGTTCCAGTCGCGGTATGGGCAGGGTGTCACGAAGTGGGATATCTTCCACTATGTCTACGCCATGCTGCACCATCCTCAGTATCGCGAGCGCTACGCCGAGAACCTCAAACGCGATTTGCCGCACATTCCTTTGCTGGCCCGCGCAGAGGCGTACCAGTCTGCTGTCAGGATCGGTAAGGAACTGATGGACCTGCACGTGAACTATGAGCAGCAGGAGCCATATCCGCTGATGCCGCAAGAAGATCCCTCGGTGCCGTTTGGCCAGCTCTACATCGTCGAAAAGATGAAACTCACGTCCGATCACGCTGCGGTGATCGTGAATAAAGGATTGACCCTGGCAGGTATCCCAGAAACCTGCTTCCGCTATCGCTTGGGCAATCGCTCAGCGCTGGAATGGGTGATCGACCAGTACCAGGTGAGCAAAGACGCCCGCAGCGGAATTACCAGCGATCCCAACCGTCTGGATGACCCGGAGTACATCGTGCGCCTAGTCAAGCAGGTGGTGACGGTCAGCGTGAAGACGGTGGAGCTGGTCGATGAATTGGCCCTGGCAGTAACCCAGGAGGACTGGCTGGGCGAGATAGTGGTGAGTGAGGAGTAGGGCTTACTTCTCAACATCCGTACTCTGGGCAAGAGCACGAGCGCACCCGCAGCCAATTTTGCCATAGATCACGGCTGCCTCTATTCTCTATGCCAGGGTGCGTATTTTTTCGTGGTTCCCTCTGTTTCATCAAACAAATGTAGCAGTCCACTCGTAACTAACTGTTCACGTTTTTTGCGATGGCGCGTCTCTGTCATGCTGAATATGATCGTCGAGGTCGTATCGTAAATGGCATGACTGGCAGAGCGCTGCAAAATTCTCACGCCGAATATCATGCTTGTTGAATGCCTCATATCTATAAAATTAATGTAACTACGATACATAGCGAAGCACTATCATTTCATGCGAAGCTATAGATTTTATCTATAATTAGATTTATTGATGTAACTACGATATATAGTGAGTAACTATCATTTATCGTAACTATATAGATTATTGGTATGATGAGTTATTTGACATGAAATTGAAGTTCTGATATAATATACATGTATAAATGATGCGAATTGCATTAAATCATGCTATTCAGGAAGGAGATAGTTTCGATGGAAAGGTATGAGGTTGAGTCCGTGTTGTCATCAGCTCTGGTATCAGTGTCAGTAGTAGCGCTCATACTCGGTATTAAAAGGCTCCAAGTCTACAAGCTCATTGAAGCGGGTAAGCTTGAAGCCGTAAATGTAGGAGCAGGCCAACAAAGACCCAGGTATAGGATCAAATGTGATAGCGTGCGCAATCTGATGGGGGAATAGAGGAATAGTCTATCGCTGGAGATAGGCAAAAAGAAACACCGCTCAGGTAGAAATGACGGTGTTTCTAATACAGGCGGCTTGTTATAGCAGCGTTAGATGTATTATACAACATTTTTTCGATGTTTGTCAAATCTGATAGAAGGAGTTGAAAGATGCAAAAGCGCCAACTAACAATCGTGGGAGATATCGCTTATGTCCCACTGACTCAAGGCTATGTCGCAATCATCAATGCAAGCATGTCAGAGGAAGTAGCGAAACATAACTGGTGCGCTAAGTACAACCCTGATACTGCTACATATTATGCCAAGACATGGTTTAATGGTCGCACAGTATACCTGAGCAGGTTTGTGTATGAGATGGCACATGGACCGATAGATGATAAAATCCAGATCGACCACCGAGACGGAGATACACTAGATGATCGGCTTGATAACCTTCGACCTGTCAACCATAGATTAAACCAGCAAAACAGGCGAGGTCACAGAGATGGCTACACCTCGTCTGGTGGTGTAGTAGGAGTTACATTTCGTAAGGATAACATGAAAAATCCCTGGATTGCTCAGATCAGGATAGATGGCAAATTGAAGCACCTCGGCTCCTACACTACTATCGAACAATCATCCCAAGCATACCAGAACGTTGTCAATAGTCTGACAGTCAATCCCACCACATCCGTTTAGTGCATTCATCCGTACATTCTGCTGTTAGGTAAACATTTGATCGATAACAGAAAAGGAAGAACCGAAATGACAAAATTCTCCGAAGTAAAAGAAAAGTTCATCCAGTACATGACAATTGGAGAAGCTCCATCCAGGTCTATTGAGAGTGTGAGAAATGGCGTGCATATTCCTGCTGATTTGGTAGGTTACATTATGCAGATCAGAGAGTGTAACTTGAAACACCTCAAGCAGATGCAATTGTCAGGTGATGAAGAGTCCGACCTGTTCATGGAAGACTTACGCACGATGTTCTCTGAACTAGACGATTTTATGCAGCAGACTATAGCTTGTATGCATGAGAGCATGTTAGGAATAGTGGTCTCAGGGATATAAGGAAAAGCAAAAATGCATAGCGACACTGATAGGTACATTCCAACAATAATAGATCGTCTCTTCCAGAGGCTAGAGGAAGGATGTGTGAGCGAGGCTATATCAGAAGCAGAATATCATGACATGGTGATTATTCCCCTTACGCAAGACAAGTTCACAATTATCGATAAAGAAGACTACGAAATTGTGAGAGGCTATGCTTGGCACGCTCTCGATTGCGGTCACACTTTCTATGCGGTCACGAATAACGGTAAATATAATGGCAAACAAGGAAAGATACGTATGCACACACTTATCATGAAACCGCCAGCATGGTTTGAGGTAGACCACAAGTATGGAAACGGACTGGATAACACTCGAGCGGATATGGAAGTTGTCGATCACAGTCAAAACATGCTGAACCAAAGGATACATCGAAGCGGCCACTTACCAGGTACAACATACTCCAAACGTGATGGTCGCTGGATATCACAAATACGGGTAGACGGCATAATGAGACACCTTGGCCAATTCAATACTCCAGAAGAAGCTCACCAAAGGTATCTGAAAGAGTTCTACGAGCGCGTGCAAGAGACGGATGCGAAGTTAAGACTGAAAGATATCAATGATAGAACTAACTCAAGTAGCCACATGTTTACTAGCAAGTTAGTTGCTGGAGATATCGTTGTAAGTGAGTATGGTACACGGTACACAGAAGCAATATGGGGCGGAACGTGGTACACCCACTTCTCACAGCATGACATTGATAGGGTTGCATCTCACAATGGGTACACCCTAATAAATATCGTAGGCACACACAAGATTTATAGAAATCTTGTATGAAAGAGAGGATGACATGACGTACTCACCTGGAGATATCTTGCTATACAAAGAGTCACCACACAATCTAGTCGATGAAGCTATCGAGCTGGTCACATGTAGTCAATATGTGCATATCGCCATTGCTGTTTCAGACCACCAAAAGATCGAGGCTCTGTCAGGCGGTGTTATTGTGAGTCCACTTGCTAACACTCATCCAGCAAGCGTATGGAGCTATATGGCTACCATCAAAGACTATGACAGAAATAGTCTCAACATGGCAGTCTATTGGTTGCAATCTATGATAGGTCAGCCATATGGATTTGCCGACGATTTTAACGCGGTCCTGGAAGCGTTGAATTTTAACATGTCTCTGGATGCAGGAAACCACTTCGATTGCAGCTCACTAGCCGCTGAATTTCTGATGAAAGCTGGTGGTGTGCCAAGATTGCAAAATGTCACGGACCCGCATAGAGTTACTCCTGGACTACTAGAGCGCCGGTCAAGAAATCAGGCAGAGCCCCGAAGCCTAGCCAAAAGCTGCTGAGAGCGGGCCAATTCCATGCAAAGGTGGACGACCGTGCAGTGCCACAGGTCGCGCGAGATGCTTGCGTTCCCAAGGGTCATATGCTTGCTCGGCTTGGTGACGCGCCCTGATGGTGAGTTCCGTCATCCTATTCAGCCTTTTTTCCTCTTGACTTCACGTCCACTTGAACCAATAGACTCCTCTGGAACCCACATTCCGCAGTGAGTTTGAGAGCGTTTGTGGAATGTACGAGTGGAGAGCATGAGTGAAAAGAGTTGCTGTAGGACGTCTCTCTTGCTTCTATCATAGCAAAATGGTCAAGCCCCCCACATCGTCCAAAGGAACGATGTTTTTTCCTGCCATCTCAAGTATTCTACCTTCACATCATTGAGATGAAAGGAGCCTGCCACCAGATGATGACTGTACCAGAAGGACGTGAGCTCTGATACCCAACGATGAACGGTAGCTCTGTCGTGCTTGCCCTCAGGCAGCGAAAAGGAACGGGCTGAATAGGGAGAAGTGAGTACCACCGAGCGATCAAGGCGAGAATGCATGCTGGAACCGAGAGAAACGTCATCGGCCAGTATCTCCGCGTCACCTCGCAGTTCGAGGAGAGAGCTTGAAAGATCGCATCGAACGAGGGCTATGCACGACCGCGATCGCCATCGTTCGATGCATGAGAGGAAAATGATATGGCAGAACAGAACTTGAACGACTTTAACTTGAACGACTGGAATCGGCAGATCATCGAGGAATTTCGCACGCATGAGGGCAAGGTCGGAGGACCGTTTGAGGGTACGACCTTGCTTTTGCTGACCACCACAGGTGCCAGAAGCGGGCAAAAGCGCATCAACCCACTGACGTCCCTTCTCGATGGCGAACGCTTGTTTATCTTCGCCGGCAACGGTGGCGGGCCTTCGAACCCTGACTGGTATTACAACCTGATTGCCCATCCACAGGTGATGGTCGAGATCGGCACAGAGCAATTCGAGGCTACAGCGGTATTTGTCGAGGGTGAAGAGCGCGACCAGATCTTTGCCAAAGAAGTACAACATCACCCAGCCGTTGCCGACTTCGAGAAAAAGACGACCAGGAAGATCCCGGTCGTGGAGCTTGTTCGCCGCAAGAGCTCATGGTAAGGCAGTCTGTTCATGCTCGTTCCAGGTGAATTCCTTGAACAATCTCTTCTGACGCGTGTTGAGGCAGAAGAGGGATAACTGTTTCAAACTGGCGGAAGCTTGGGGGCGATGGTGGGAGCAGGCGCCACGCCTCTACAAGCTTTGCTATTCCATTCCGCGCTTTGAAAAGCAAAGGAGCACCGCATGCGTCCCTCACCTTGGCATCCTCCGCTTGAACCATCGTCCTTTGAGCAAACCATCATGACATGCATCAAACGAGCGAAGTTATTTGTCTTTCTCCGCCATCACCGCCACGAGATCTTTGATGACGCTTTTCAAGAAGAGTTGGCAACGCTCTATGCGCCGAGTCTCCGCGGGCATCCTCCCATTCCGCCAGCACAATTAGCCCTCGCTACCATTCTCCAGGCGTACACAGGTGTTTCGGATGATGAAGTGATTGAAGCAACGCTCATGGATCGGCGCTGGCAGTTGGTGTTGGATTGTCTGGATACAGAGCAAGCTCCGTTCAGCAAAGGCACTTTGGTGGCCTTCAGAAAACGGCTCATCGACGCACAGATGGATCGACGGCTCATTGAACGGACGATCGAGATTGCCAGCCAGAACCAGGAATTTGGATCAAGAGCCTTACGGGCTGCATTGGACAGCAGCCCATTGTGGGGAGCAGGACGAATCGAGGATACGTACAATTTGGTAGGACACGCACTCAAAAAGGTTCTGCGCGTGGTGGCTGATCAGCAGGAGCGGGATCTGGTTGAAGTAGCAAAGGAGGCGGGAGCAGAGTTGATCTGTGGGAGCAGTCTGAAGGCGGCGTTGGACCGCGATTGGGATCAACAAATCCAGAAAGACGAGGCGTTGACGCTTGTTTTGAATGTGCTACAAGCCGTAGAAACCTGGGTGCAGACCTTGCAACAGGAAGATGCGCAACTGGCTCGGTCGTCTCTTTCAGTTGCCCAACAGATCCAGGCGCAAGATGTAGAAGTCGATGAGAAGGGGAAGACAAGTCTGATCAAAGGTGTGGCAAAAGATCGGCGTATCAGCGTCGAAGACTCCGAGATGCGCCATGGACGGAAAAGCCGCAGTGTGCGTGTAGATGGATACAAGCGGCATGTCCTTCACGATCTGGATACAGGTCTTATCCGAGTGGTGGGCATGACGCCAGCCAATGCCCCAGAGTCCAGCGTGACCGAAGCGATCAGTGAAGATCTGGAGCAGCAAGACGTTTGTTTAAAGGAACTGCACATTGATCGGGCCTATTTGAGTAGCCATTTGGTGCGTGAACGCGGCGATGAACTAGAGGTGTATTGCAAAGCGTGGCCGGTTCGCCAGGGTAAACGCTTTTCCAAGCAAACATTTACTCTGGATTGGGAACGGCAGATCATCCGCTGTCCGGCTTCTCAGGAAATGCCCTTTGTGCCTGGCGGTGTGGTTCACTTTCCCGAAGAAACCTGCGCGAAATGTCCCTTGCAAACCCAATGCACCACCAGTTCTAAGGGTCGCAGCGTAAGCATCCACCCTGATGAAGCTTTGCTCATCGAGTTGCGCCAACGTCAGCAAACTCCAGAAGGCCGCCACAAACTACGGGAACGGGTAGCGGTTGAGCACACGCTCGCGCATATCGGTCAATGGCAAGGACGACGCGCCCGGTATCGAGGACTCCGCAAAAATCTCTTTGATCTACGCCGATGCGCTGTCGTCCACAATCTCCACGTCCTGGCTCGTTCCGAGTCGCTCCAAGCTGATCTTCAGGATGCCGCTTGATTTCTTGACCGGCGCTCTAGCAACCTACCTGGGCGTGAAATAGGAGAGAGCAAACAAGCATCCCAATCATATCAAGACGCCGTGAATAGTCTTACTGAGTGATTGGTAATAGCTATACACCGGCACCCTTGACACACCGTTTATTATCATCATCATAACAGCGCCCATCGCTATTGTGATCTCGTAGAAATCGTTCAGGTGTAACTATGGCAAAGAAAAAATCTGAGCACGAGGTACATGTCCAGTCCACTATGGCTGCTAACGAACTAGGTATGAATGTGAAAACATTTAGGCACTATATGGACATCAATAAAATAAAAGAAACAGAGCTGTACTATGATAAGAAGTTTGGCGGGTTTGTTGGCTACAATACACGCAACCAGAAGAGATATGTTTACACCGTTGAAAAAGCAGGTAGATATACTTCATATTTCACGGATAAGCAGGGACTCTATATGATGCAGAACAATCCTCATCTCTACCCACAACTACTAGCGAGCGCGACAGGCGTATATATCCATGGATTTGATGGCGATAGACAGATCATAGATGACGATCTTATGGAAGGTGAATAAATTATGGCTAAGGTTGATGCTTACAGGAATGGAATAAGCGTTCCTGTTACCCTGTTTCCAGAGCATATCCCGTTTCACAGGCCAGGACTTTACTTGCCAATTGATACGCACCATGTTGTAGGTATTGATACAGAGAGCTTCACATTTAAACAAGATAAAAAACTCCGCACTGTCAGAGCATCACTTGACTTTATTGATGAGTCACCAATCATACTAGATACAACCGACAGCCTTTTTCCTCTAGAGCTTGTAATTGATGAACTCTTTCCGAGGTTCAAGGTTAAAGAAGATCGACCATCCAGGACAAAGCAGCGCAATAAAAGACAGCGACCAGATGGATACCGTAGAGACGGAAGAAAGCAGTATATACAACCAGTTGTACTCATTTTTCATGAGTTGGGTAAAGATTTTGGCCGTTTGATGCGCAAGAACGAATATCTTAGCAGAGTCATTCAAACAGTTATGAGTAGCGTGCGTGTAAAGATAGGTAAATATGAACTAGAGATAGACAAGCTGATTGTTAGTGGCAATGCTCCGAACTTCGAGTTCTACGTGAGAAAAGACAAGCAGATCATGAGGCTTATAGGACGTGATACAGGTGGATATTGGAAAAACACACTGGAAGAAATAGCGTCCAATCTGCTAGGAAGCTCTCTCACTCCGCGTAACGACGAGCTTTCCAGCACATTTTACGAAGATATAGGATCAGAAGAGAGAGATTTTGCAAGACGGCTGATGACTGACAGGGCCAAGGTAAAGCGCGAGATATACATGGCGACAATAGAACTGCTCAGAGAGATCAGCCCATACACCGTAACACGTCATGGCCTTATTCCAAGCTCTGCACCAGGCGCGGCAGCCCGTACCTATCTCTCTATGGTGAGTCCAGATGTAAAAAAGTGGTATAGGCCAGAAAATCACATTATGCAGTACGGAGCTTCATCAGTCCATGCAGGAAGGCTAATCGATCTGACTCATGGCTATCAAGAACATATATGGATACGAGATTTCGAGTCTGCCTATCCTTACGCCATGACACAGGTACCCGATCCATCTACCTGTGAGTATCGAGATATTGAAGAACCCATCGACTATGAGCAGGAGAGATGGCGAGGCCGTTATGGCAATATCCTTGTGAGTGGTCGAGGACTAAATGAACGGTACCCCGCCTTGTTTACTCATAACAAAATAACAGGAAAACTACAGCCAGTTAACGGAGTATTCAAAGAGGTCTGGGCAAGCATACCAGAGGTTGTATGCGGCGTAGAGAGTGGTAGGATTGAAATTGAGACCATACATAAAGGCGTTGAATTAGTAGGGACAAGTGAATACTCTGCTTTACGTGCGTTTGTCCTAAAGATGCATGAAATCAAGCAATCATGCGAAAGGGGAAATCCATTATACCTGCTAGCTAAGCTCTTGATGAACTCTTTGAACGGCAAGTTTCTTGAGATTATTCATCAGCCAATAGTGATTGATAGCAAGTTAGCGGAATTTCCTATTCCACAACTATCAAATATTGAAGAGTATCCACCCAAGATATTGAAAGCATTTACATATGGTGGCAAGACTGCTGCTGATAAAGTTATTGATGAAATATGCGAGAAAGCAACAGGATATGAGCCATATATACAGGTATCTACTATTATCGACAACTACGCCTATACGACAAAGCCAGCTAAAGCAGGATACTACTATCTGCCCGTACATGGCAGCAACGTGATAGGTCTTATCTCTGCCAGCCTTGGAGTTGCAGCATTCTATACCCATGCTCCATTTGGCCATACCGATAGTCTTTTTACTAATGGCGAACAAAGAGAAGGCATGGAAAGATACTATGAGATAATGAAACGAGCTGGTTACCCTGTGCCAAAAGAGGGACTTGGCTCTTTCAAACTTGAGATGAAAGATGCATACGGGTATATTTCTAAGCCTGGACTTTATGCGCTTAGAAATGAGCAGGGTGAAATAAAGTATGCTCACCATAGCCTGCAAGAAATTGCTGTAGATATCCCGCCTGACGCATCTCCTAAAGAGAAAGAACAGAGAATGGGAGAGATTGTCTATGCCGATCTAAAGGAAGCGTATGAGTCTCACTCAGGCCGCATCACTTATCACTCAAAGAAACACAGCCTCACAATAAAAGAGTCAATACAGTTAGGATTAGAACCTGGCACACCTGTCAAAAGGGAAGATATACAGGTCTTTATTAAAACCTCTGATGATATACCCTCTTTCAATGAAATTCAAGAAGAAGCTGAAGAAGCATACGATGAGAGTAATAAACATTTTAATCCGAAGAAAGACCCTGAAACGCTGATAGGAGAATTTAAGCTGGCAAGAACGCCATTTGAGAAAGTTCAATGGATGTTTGACAGCGGGTGGACACGCAATAAGATAGCTGTTGAGGTAGGATGCTCTGAGAGAACCATCAGTTCTATTCGCTCAGGAGATAACAGTGGAGAACGACAGCATAAGAAAATCACCAGCGCATTTGAGCGGAGACTCTCACAGCTAAACTATGACAATGAGTATAATGGTTCTCTCAAGAAGTTTAAGTTGACACAACCACAAGAACAACAGATTGCGCATGAAATCGAAGAAGAAGAGTATGACTATGATCGCTTTATTGATGAAACGGAAGACAGCTATGGTATCCCACTGGACGATCCAACCATACAGATGATGCTCAAAGGTGAGATACCTCTGTACTTTGAAACGCTCTTAGAAAAGCATCGTGACAATCCTGAAGAAGCTGAGCCAGAATATAGCCTCTTTGCAGGCGTCGATCCAAAGAGTTTCAATGACTGTATTAACAAAGAGGTCAATGTACTTGGCTGTACAGTGCTGCCACATCCAGCCTACAGAAGCAAGAAAGATGGCAGCATACAACCTGGATATGAGAAAGTGTACTTGCTGCTGGATGAGAAGGATAGCAACGGGTCTCATGTCGTCATAAGCACATCTGGAAAGTACATTTTTTCGTATATGACCGAGACAATGAAATACAGAGGATGGTACCTATGGGAGAAGCCTGCCAGATATCGCATCAATAAAGGCTCAAAGTCAGGAGCATTCTTCATGCAAAATGTCAGATCGAAGCTAAGAAGAATATCATAGTAGAACCATATTCTTGAGCCATTGAACTTTCTGCGCAAGATGTTTCTGTTCTATCCTGAACGATGCTACGACAAAGCGACGTAGTTGCTCATTTAAGCGGCATGAACCGTCAAGTGTTTGATAGAAGTCTCCACGTTTAAAAACTGTAGACTGGAAAAACGAAAAGACCATTTTATCAACCATCGGTCTAAATGGTTCCATAAGATCATAGACCAGGGAGTTACGATCCTTGTTGTATGAATGAAGAAATGCAATCGTCGGGTCAAAACCTCTAGAGATAATTTCCTGCAAAATTTGTGCACCAAGGAGTGCGTAGGCATAATTGAGCGTAGCGTGAAAAGGATTGATAGCGCTTCTTCCAACCCCGACAGGAAGAAGAAGCGTATTTTTACGTGTAGAAATAGATTTCCAATGAACAGGAACCGCATTTACAGCACGCTTGTCAAATTGAATAGGATAACCAACAAACGCGTTAAAATATATATTCGCCATAGAACCCTCAAAGCCCAATAAACTCTCAACCTTTGATACAGTATCAAGATCGTCTATACCCTGCCTTAATAACTGGAGAGATTTAGGAGCATCATTTAAAAAATGACAAGAGGCAAGAGTCTCTATTTGAGAATATGTTTTCTGTCGAATAATCTCTATGCTAATGATGAAACCTCTATCAGACTGACTGGCAAGGTACTGTTTATAGACCAGTTTTGCTTGAGAAGATTGTTTTGGCGTCAGGACTTGCAGAAGTTCACCCGTCCATTTCATAAGGTACACTGTGATATTCTGCTGTATGCACCATTCGAGAGCGTCAATCGTAATGAAGCCACCATCACAGATCAGAATAATCGTTGAAATGCCATGGACAGCTCTATCTAACGTGATTATCTCGTTTTCATCCTGCTTATGAGCCTTTTTAAATGTGAGAACAAGTGAACCCCCACGCACTTTCATAGAGGCATCGTATCCACTTATGATAATTGACGTTGATTGATCTAGTTTCTCATCTGCCAACAATTCATACTGCGTACAGGAAGCATAATAAGAGGACCTGTCAAACTTGTAATGTTTGTTGGAGTTCGTAGTCATTTCTTCACCTACCTCTCTTCTCAATAAACACCTGTATTACCCCTCAATTATACCCCATATGAAACACATAGTAATACCTCCCTTACCTGCAAATCCCTGTACAATATATCCATACAATACCATCAACATACATACACTTCATCCACATCACCACCTATACATAAACACAACAATACACCCCCACCACCAACCACACCCCAGACACATCGAAAGCTGCGGACCGCGCAGGGTGCAACTTTGCGCACAAACAGGGGCGCGGCCCACACACTCAGCAAGATTATCCCTGATTCATTCCATAGAATTATGAATTTTATCAAGATCATATATTGGAATTATGGAAAGAGATCGATTATAGTTAGGAGCGAGAAAACGTGAAAGCATGAAAGCTGTAGCAGTTAAATTAGAGCAATGAACGAATATTATGATAAAAGAAAAAGTGCTCTCCAAAAGAGCGGTATTTGCACTGAATAAGCAGATGCCTGCTGTGGAGGCAGAGCGTCCTATGAAACAGCATGACGGCCCATCAATTCAGCCAACGAAACAACGACATACTGCCTTCTCCATGAACGAGGTGATTGGTTGGATTTTGCAGGGCGGGGTTATCATCAGTTCAGCAGTGATCTGCGTGGGGCTTGTGCTGGCCCTTATCCATCCTGGCCAGCTTGCCAGTAAACAAACTCTGGTTTTTCCTCACACGCTGGCAGACGTGTGGAGCGGTCTGCTGGTTGGTCAACCCCAATCTGTGATTGCCCTGGGTCTGCTCCTGCTGCTTGCCACCCCTGTGATACGCGTAACTGCTTCAATTGTAGCCTTTGCCCTGGAGCATGATCGGCGCTATGTGGTGATCACCACTGTCGTGCTGCTTGTCCTCCTGCTTGGTTTCTTGCTCGGAAAAGGGGCTGGCTGATGCATCTGACACTTATGAGCCTGGCCCTCATTTTTGCCTTCTCTTTGCTGGCCGGTCTGCTGGGATCGCTGGTAGGTCTCGGTGGTGGCGTGCTGATTGTGCCACTGCTGACCCTGGCCTTCAGACTGCCGATCCAGTATGCCATTGGTGTGAGCATCGTTGCTGTGATCGCAACATCCAGCGGAGCCGCTGCGGCGTATGTGCGCGATCACCTCACGAATATGCGCATTGGCATGTTCCTCGAACTGGGCACAACCGCCGGAGCGATTAGCGGAGCATTTCTGGCAGGTATCCTGGCACCGCAGTTGCTCTTTGTGATTTTCGGCGTGGTGCTGGTGATCTCGGTCGCGCCTCTGGTGTTCAAACTCGGTGAGGAGCTGCCAGCGAGCGTACGGAATGATCGCTGGGCACGCTGGTTGCGTCTTTCCAGCACCTACCCAGATCGCTATCTGGGTCGCGAGGTGGCCTATGAAGTGACGCGCACCCCCTGGGGTCTGGCAATGATGTATATGGCCGGGCTGATTTCAGGGCTGCTTGGCATCGGGAGTGGCACGTTCAAAGTGCTGGCCATGGATCGACGATCAGGAGATTTTACCTATAATTGCCCATATAAAGAAATCTTGCTTGTGCTTCGATCATTGCGTAATCACTAACCGCGTAGCAATATATCTGAGGAGAGTCCCATGCAAAAGTATATCCACGCCGATTCGGCATTCCCCATAAAGCAACCCCAGCATTCTTCACAAGCAGGCGGGAAGCAGCAACGAAAAAAGCCGGAGATTTCCGCAAATACCATTATTGGCTGGATACTCCAAGGAGGCGTCATTCTTAGCGCAGTCGTTATTGCACTCGGACTTTTGCTATTGCCAACCAGGCCAGGGGGTCTCTCTGTTGTACGATTGCTCAATTTCCCCGAAACGTTTGCACAGGTAGGCCAAGGGCTGTTGATTCTTCGTCCGCAAGCGATCATCTCGCTTGGACTCCTGTTTCTCATTGCAACACCTGTGGTTCGTGTTGCCGTCTCTATTGTCACCTTCGCGTTTGAGCGAGATCGGTTGTATGCAACAATTACCTTTTTTGTGCTTGCTATTCTTCTGTTTAGTGTGTTTTTTCTCGGACACCTTACAACAAGCCAACAACAGAGCACCATACCATCGTTCCCGTTTTCGTTCCCGGTTTTTTTGCTGATTTTCGTTGGTTCTCTGGCAGCAGGCTTGCTCGGCTCTCTTGTTGGCCTCGGCGGCGGTGTTCTAATTGTTCCCCTCCTAACGCTCGTATTCAAATTGCCGATCACATTTGCTATTGGTGCCAGTATCATTTCGGTGATCGCTACCTCCAGCGGCGCAGCAGCAGCATATGTCCGGGATCATCTCACCAATATGCGTGTCGGTATGTTTTTAGAGCTTGCAACTACTGCCGGAGCAATTAGCGGTGCATTCTTGGTTGGCTTGTTCGCTCCAGGTGTCCTCGCAGTGATATTCGGTGTTGTCTTGCTCATCTCTGTTGTACCCATTGTGTTTAAAATTGGAGAGGAGCTGCCACAGGGCGTGAAAAATGACAAGTGGGCGAATCGTCTCCACTTGGCAAGCTCGTATCCAGATCGACGTTTGGGGCAAGACGTATCGTATCAAGTTACGCATACTCCCTTTGGCTTTGGCATGATGTACGTTGCCGGCCTCATTTCGGGACTCCTTGGCATCGGAAGCGGCACATTTAAAGTCTTAGCACTCGATACCCTCATGAGGCTCCCGCTCAAAGTGTCAACAACCACAAGTAATTTTATGATAGGGGTGACCGCAGCAGCCAGCGCGGGTATTTACTTTTCGCGCGGCGATATTCCTCCGTTGGTTGCAGCGCCTGTTGCTCTTGGTGTTCTAATCGGTGCGCTCGTAGGAGCACGACTGCTCACTCATTTGAGCAACAAAACCTTGCGACTTGTCTTTCTCCCTGTTGTTATCCTTAGCGCAGTTGAGATGGTGCTGCATGGGTTAGGGATTGGGCCATTCTAGCGACCTCTGACTATAGAGTCTTACAACACCTTCTCAACAGAAGGTCAGCGACCTGGCGCTGACTGCCTTCCGCATACAGTAAGCAGAAGAACAGAAAGTTCTTCTGCTTTTTATTTGTAACCCCTGCATTTTTCGTTCTCACTTGATAATCTCTTCAGTGCAATGTGAGTTTGTCTCAATTTTTCTCGCTTATCACTCTATTTACATTTTATGCACCATATTTATACAATCGCTCAGCTAAAGAGATAGCTCGAAACGGCTGCAATGCTAGCTGGTTAGCCTCTCTCTTGTCTTAGGCTGATCTTCTTTGGCATTGAAAAGTCTTGCGTATGAAAAGGCACTCGTGCTTCATAGGAGAGGAAACACATGGAGAGTATTGACCCAACTGGTCGTCTCACGAGGAAAGGCGAACTCAGCAGCAACTTTGTTCCATATCTCACAAAAGAAGAGGCCAAAGAACAAGCTAACAAATGGCTTGATGCGTGGTTTGCGTAGACTGTGGAATACGTCCTCTTAGTATCTTTGCCATCATTACCCTCTACCTTTTATGACATGTTTCCGATTTCATTGTATGGTGATTTTCTTGATACTACCAGCGACGAAAGGATAGCTTTGGGCATGTGCTGTCACGTAGCCGATTATCATGCGCAAAAAGCTGCTGGAATACTTCGTCCAGACTCTTGCATAAAACGCTAACGTAGGTTACTCATCCTGTATATTTTTTCTCTGCTGTAGCCACTTTTCGAGGTCATCTTTATCTATCAAATATGCCCGACCCAGTTTAATAGCAGGAAGCGGGCCTTTTTTGCGCTTGGTATAATTGATGACAGTTTCTTCTGTCACATGAAGCAGTTCCCCAACTTGCTTAGTAGTAAGATAGCGGTCTTCCACCAAAGTAACCTCTTTTTTCCTGACAGTATATCCTATATGGCAATTGAACGTCCATACCCTTGATATTTCCCTGTATTTCCGGGTATTATTAAGGTAAGCCGGATCGATCAGTTTGATTGGAGATAACTCGGACTAAAGCTGGACACTTCCGGTGATTGGTCCCGCGTGAGAAGTGTCCCCTCCTTGAGAACCGTTTCAAGCGAAGGTGCGGGCACTGGCAGCACTGCGCCGAGCAAAGAAGGAATAGGGCTAATACATTGTGTAGATACAGGAGTCGCGCAATGGCAGGCAGTTCAGGTATAGTATGTGGTAGGTATCCTCATTCGTTGGCGATACTGGAAAAGTCCACGCACCAGATCTCACCTTGCTTCTTTCCTGTACCACTACTATGTTTGACAGTTCATCTGATGTGCCGGAAGGCGAGCCATCTGCAACTCTACCAACGGATACAACCGCAGCGTTTGCACGCGTCCAAAGAGTATCACCGCTTTCCGAAGAAGATCAAATAGTATCGTACTTAGTATTACAAAAGATCGCCAACGAATTACGGAGGATTCACCGTGAACATAAGAAGCATTATCAAGAAGGATAGCAGTAATCCCTGGTCGGCAAATAGTTCCGATTTTCCCAAAGACGCAGACGGATGCATCTACGTTCGTCAATCGGGTATTGCCCAAGTGCTCAAGAATATCCACAGTTTTGAAATGCAAACCGACAAGTTTCTTGAGTATTTTCGGAACATGGGCTGTACTGGCAGGATTATCATTATTACTGATGACGAGGCGTTAAGCGGCACACTGGACATTCACGCCCGCCCTGGCATGACCAAACTGGTCAAATTGATTGAAGAGGGAAAAATTGGGTGGGTCGGCGCAGTTCACGTAAACCGTCTCACTCGTGATCCCTGGTTGATCACCCCAGCGTTTTTGATGAAAAAATGCTATGACCATCACGTATGGATTGCGACCCTTCGCATGAACTTCAATTTCGAGGATGAATACTGTCAGCGAGTATTCATGTTGGAGGCAGAGGAGTCGGCTCGACATCTCAAGTGGATGAAACTGGTCCTCGGTGGAGGAAAACAAACAGCCAGTGACAACGGCTTTTATGATGGACGCTTTACGATTCCTGGATACTATGTTGATCGAACCGACCTCAAGCGCAAAAAGTACGCTCCCTATCGACCGCACGCGGAAATGATCTTTTGGCTGTTCAAGCGGTTTTTAGAACTTGACGGCAATTTTGCCCAGTTGTGCCGGGAGGTCGAGGTAATGCCGTATCTGTTCCCACCTTTTGAAAGTTGGGTAAACAAAGAAACCATCAGTCGGTTTCGGCTCAAACCCATTCCCGATGGACCCTACCAAGGCTGCTATAAACCAATGGCAAAAGGACTAACATATATTCTCTGTAACCCAGTATATTTTGGCTGGTGGATACCAAGCAACGGTGGCTGTATCGAAAACAATCATGAGGCGATTGTCCCAGAAGGGTTGTTTACCTTCGCGCACAAGCGACTTAGCACCCACGATCTTGAAGGAAACAGGCAAAAGCCGGAACGGATCGTGCGTAATGGCAAAGTGCAGGCACTTTTGAAAGAAGTCTTGCGGAATGAAGACGACCTGCCATTCTATGCGCAGCCTGATAGCGGTGGTGTCTATAAATGCCTGCGCAACACAGGGCTTGTATATGATTACCAATTATCGGTGCAGGTTCGTATCATCGATCCACTGTTCCAAGAAAAGTTCTTTGAACACTTGCAGACCTGGGAGGGAGTTGCAGGGTGGGAAGACAGGGAAGAACAGATAAAAGAGGGTAAAATCCAGCGAGAAAAGACGATTCTTGGTCTCATTGAGCAGGCTCAGCAGCAATGGCGGGAAGCAATGGGTACGTTGAGAGACCCGACCGTACCAAAAACTCAGCAAATGAAAGTTGACCTTACCACAACATGCCAAGGACTTGAAGAAAAATTAGCACGATTGCAAGCAGATCTGGAGAAACCAGCTGATGAGGAGGAAGAAGACGAAGCAATCCAATACGAGATCTATACGCTCCTTCCTGACCTGTTTGAGCATTGGGACGAACTATCTTTTAAAACTCGGCTGAAATATATTGGTGCAATGACACGTAAAGTCATTATCAAACATCCCGCTCCTGTCTGGCTACAAATGGAGATCCACTGGAAACTGCCTGAGTGGGGAGTAGATATTGCTCATATTCGCAGACGGTTTTATAAAGCTCCGTGGTCAGACGAGGAAAAAGCAGTGATCCGAGAACTATATCCACACGCAGACGCACTCCAGCTGCTTATCCGTTTGCCGGAGAGAACATGGAGCGCAATTAAAGTACAAGCTGATGCATTAGGGATCACCAGACAACGCGGCAGCAACACGACCCAGGCATACCTGGAATATGATACTGTGTCTATCCGAGATGTCCAGTATGCGCAGGAACACTATCTAACCTTAAAGGGTAAAACTCTCCAATAGATCATTATGCGCTTACTAATGAAGGTTTCGACTACCACCAGCAATTTCATGATCGGCGTCACCGCGGCGGCCAGTGCCGGGATTTACTTCTCGCGCGGCGATATTCCCCCGCTGGTGGCCGCGCCCGTAGCCCTGGGCATCCTCGCGGGCGCGCTGGTCGGCACCCGCTTGCTCACGCCTATCAGCAATAAGGGTGTGCGCCTGATCTTTATCCCCATCATCCTCGCCGTCTCGATCGAGATGATCCTGCGCGGCCTGGGCCTGTTCTAAGGCACATCTTCTTTTCTCAAAGAACGATCCTTACCACGCTCACAAAAATCGCGCTCTCACTGTTGGGACGCCCGTCTCTGTGATAAGATGGGAATAAATCTCTCTTTAGCAAGACAGGAACTTTCATGATCGGGTCCCCCACTCTCCAATCATCTCGTGTGCCGCGTATGCATCTCGTCCTGGCGTTCATCGCGTTT
>WNFI01093537.1_pt1 | contig 28646 bp, 19 predicted proteins | sample 5400471 | NCBI WGS metagenome assembly WNFI01 (sample SAMN13153348, study PRJNA577476) | soil metagenome | isolation source: 100 cm saprolite on Douglas fir-dominated hillslope | place: USA:California | collected 2013-09-17
CATCGAGACGCGAATTCGTGCACGAGCCGATGAACACGCGGTCCACGGGAATATCCACGATGGGCGTGCCGGGTTTCAGTCCCATGTACTTCAACGCGCTTTCCGTGGCTTTCTGATCGTTGAGGTCCTTGAAGGAGTGCGGGTCGGGCACGCGCTCGGTCACGCTGGTGACCATGCCGGGATTCGTGCCCCAGGTGACTTGCGGCGCGACCTGCTCGGCGTGCAGCTCCACGGTCATGTCGAATCTCGCGCCGTCGTCGCTGCGCAATTGTTTCCAGCGCTCGACGGCTTCCTGAAACGCTTTGCCGCGCGGAACAAACGGACGGCCTTCGAGATACGCAAAGGTGGTTTCATCCGGCGCGACCATTCCGGCGCGCGCGCCGCCTTCGATGGTCATGTTGCAGACGGTCATGCGGCCGTCCATCGAAAGCGAACGAATGGCTTCACCGGCATATTCCGCAACGTGGCCGTTGCCGCCGCCGATGCCGATTTTTCCGATGATCGCAAGAATGATGTCCTTGGCGGTAACGCCCCTGGGCCGCTTGCCGTGCACTACGATGTGCAGGGTCTTCGAGCGCGACTGCACCAGGCATTGCGTGGCGAGCACGTGTTCGACTTCGCTGGTGCCGATGCCGAAGGCAAGCGCCGCGAAGGCGCCGTGGGTGCTGGTGTGCGAATCGCCGCACACCACCGTCATGCCCGGCAGCGTCGCGCCCTGCTCGGGGCCGATCACGTGGACGATGCCCTGGCGCTGGTCGTTCATGCCGAAATAGGTCTTCACGTGGAACTTCACGACGTTGCGGTCGAGCGTCTCCACTTGAAGGCGCGAGATCGGATCCGCGATGCCCTGGTCGCGTGCGGTCGTCGGAACGTTGTGATCGGCGGTCGCCACCACGGAATCGATGCGCCACGGCGTGCGGCCGTGCAGCGCGAGGCCCTCGAAGGCCTGCGGGCTCGTCACTTCGTGCACCAGGTGGCGGTCGATGTAGATGAGCGCCGTCGCGTCCGGTTCTTCGCGGACGAGATGGGAGTCCCAGAGCTTTTCGTAGAGAGTGCGGGTGGTCATGGCAAGCGGCTTTTCGAGCCCACAAGTATAACCCGCCGACCTCGGGTTTCAGGCCTCCGCGGGGTCCGGATCCTCGAAGAGCGGAGCGGATTTCGCGCCCTCTTTCCCGAGCGGCGCCTGCGCCGGAATGCGCGGGGTCTGCTCGGCGACGTCGGCGTTCTGCGCGCGATGGCGCAGCGCATGATCGGCCAGCACCAGCGCGAGGAACGCTTCGGCGATCGGAGTTGCGCGGATGCCGACGCACGGGTCGTGGCGTCCGTGGGTTTCGATGGATGCGGCGGCGCCCGATACGTCGACGGTCTTGCGCGCCAGGCGAATGCTCGAGGTGGGCTTGATCGCGATCGACACGACGACGTCCTGCCCGGTGGAGATGCCGCCCAGGATCCCGCCCGCGTTGTTGGAGAGGAAGCCCTCGGGCGTCATCTCGTCGGAGTGCTCGGTGCCGAGCTGCGCCACGCTCGCGAAGCCCGCGCCGATCTCCACGCCTTTCACGGCGTTGATGCCCATCATCGCCTGGGCGATGTCGGCATCTAGGCGTCCGTAAAGCGGCTCGCCCCAGCCGGGCGGCACCCCGCTCGCGATCACCGTGAGGCGCGCGCCGCACGACTCGCCGGACTTGCGCAGGCGATCCATGTAGGTCTCGAGCTCGGGCACGACGCCCGCGTCGGGCGCGAAGAAGGGATTGTCCTGCACCGGACCCCACGACTTGAACGCGATGCGGTTGGGGCCGAGCTGCGAGAGATAACCGCGCACCTCGACGCCATAGCGCTCACGCAACCACTTGCGCGCGATGGCCCCCGCGGCGACCGCGGGCGCGGTGAGCCGCGCCGACGAGCGCCCGCCTCCGCGCGGATCGCGCAGGCCGTACTTGCGCAGGTACGTGTAGTCCGCGTGCCCGGGCCGGAAGCTCGATGCGATCTTCGCGTAGTCCTTCGAGCGTTGGTCGACGTTGCGGATGAGGAGCGCGATGGGCGTGCCCGTGGTCCTGCCTTCGTAGACCCCAGAGAGGATCTCCACCAGGTCGTCCTCTTTCCGCTGCGTCACATGGCGCGAAGTGCCGGGCTTGCGGCGGTCGAGATCGGGTTGGATGTCCGCCTCGGATAACGCCATGCCGGGCGGGCAACCGTCGATCACGCAACCGATTGCCGGTCCGTGGGACTCGCCGAAGGTGGTGACCGTGAAAAGGGTGCCGAGCGTGTTGCCGGACATCGCGTTCTTCTAGTGGCGGAGGGCTCGCATCGAGTCTATCACCGGGGACGCGATCACTCGCGCGGCTCGCCCTCGGGCGGCGCGCGCATCTGGCGCCGCAGACCCCAGGCCATCGCGCCCAGGGCGACAACAGCGCCGAGGAGGACCGCCCACAGCAGCGCCTTGCGCGGGCTGGTGTCGCCCATGAGCGTTCGCCATGCGCCGTCGCCGCCCGCCGTCGCTTGCACCGCGCCCACGCTCGCCTCGGGAAGCTTCAGCTCCGCGCGCGGCTCGTAGCCCGGAATGAGCTCGCTCACCGCGAGGATGGCGCGCCGCGCGTCGGGATTGCCGAAGGCGAGCTGGTAGGGCCCCTCGCCGCGCGCGACGAAGACGAGCTGCGCGGGGCGCCACTCCGCTTCGAGCGCGGGCGCGGCGCCGATCGCGGGGCTGCGCGGATCGAGCTGGATCGACCAGTAGCGTGCCGGCCGGCGTCCGATCGCGAGCGGCGGCGATTCGATCTCGGCCCCGTCGCGCACCAGGCGGTAGAAGGTGGCCGAGGCGACGCTCTGCCACGGCCCGCTTTGCGCGTCGCGAGCGGCGACCGCAAAGGGTGCCACGGAGTTGGCGGCCGGCAACACGATTCGCAACGCCTCGACCGGAAGGCGCGCGCCGAGGTCGAAGAGATACTCACCGGGCTTGGCGCCGGCGCTCGCCGACACCGTGCGCCGCGAACGCGGCGGCGGCTTCAAGACTTCTTCCAGCTCGGCCTGCACGGCGCGCAGCGCGAACGCCGCGGGCTCGGCGCTCACGCGCAGGTATTTCGCGCGCTCCGCGCCCAGCTCCACGCGCGGCTGCGTGAGCTTCTCGCCCGCCTGCTCGAGACGCACCACCGGCGCGCGCGACGCGACGAGGCGCCACGACTTCAAGTCGTCGCTCGCCTCGACGTTGAGCTTGGCGATCTCGCTGCCCGGCCCCGCGTCCCAATCGACGACGAGCGCGCGGATGGGTTTCTGCAACTGGCTCGCATCGACGAGCCACGCGACCGCGCGTGGCGCGCCCGCGCCCTGGCGACGTCCCTGGACCGAGATGAGCGTGCCGTTGGGATTGCTGCGCACGAGCACGTCGAGATCCGCGGAGCCGCGTGCCGACGGCGCCGCGGCGATCGGAAAGAGCTGCAGCGCGACGCGCGGCGGTGCCTCGCGCTTCGCCTCGGCCTCGCCGGCGAATGCGATCGGCAACGCTTCCCCGCGCGCGTTGAACACGCGCAGGTCGGCGAAGTCGCGGCGCGCGTCGCGATAGGCCTCGAAAGGCAGCGTCACGCGCTGCAGCGCATCGGCCGCCGTCACGGTGACCGGCGCGGACGTGCGGAAGTCGGCCGGCGATTCGGCCGACGCATGGCAAGCCGCCACGAGCGCGGCCAGCGCGAGTTGTCTCATGCGGATGCCTCCATCTTGCGCGGCGGGACCGGCGAGAAGTATCCGATGACCAGCATGAGGACGCCGACGCCGATGAAGGAAACGATGCGCTCGATTCCGCTCAGGCGCGACAGATCGACCAGCACGAGCTTCGCCACCACCACGGCCATCAACCCGGCCCCCACCATCCACAGGACCCGGCGCCCCACGCGCGTGGAGAAGATCATCAGCGCCAGCGCGAGGAAGGCCCAGAAGACCGAAAGCGCGGCCTGCACCTCCACCGAGTGCGTCATCGCGTGGAACTGGTAGGGAATGCCCATCCAGTGATGCAGCGTGCGAAGCAGTATCGCGTTCAGCCAGACGAACACGAGACCGCCCGCGATCGCGAGCCCCGCCTGGCCGCGCACGGCGCGGGGCGCCTCGAGGGCGCTGCGTTTCAGCGCGCGCCAGGCCGCGGCGATCGCGAGCACGGCCAGCACGTGCGCGAGGTCGATCGCGTTCAGGATCGGCAGGTACGGCAACGGGTCGCTGCGCCCGCCGTGGGCGAAGTTGATGTGCAGCGACCAGAGCGCGATCAGCGCGACGAGAGGACCCACCGCGCCCAGGCGGTAGGCCTTCGCATGGCGGCCCACCGGCCAGCGATCGTCCGCGGCTTTGCTCGAGATGAGGAGGATGAGGAACGCAGGCACCACGATGCGCGCGGCGAGGCTCCACGCCGTGCCGCGCGCCGTGTAGTCGGCGGCGAGCCACTCGAGCTCGGCCGCCCCGAGGAGCGCCAGCACGATCACGCCGAGGGCATGCAGCGCCTGGAGCCAGGCGCCCGGCATCGAATCCTCCTCGCGGCGCAGCAGGAAGAAGTGCACGGCGAAGGCGAGCGGCCAAGCGAGCCACCCGAGGTTGTCGAGCGGATGGGGCTGCGTCGCGAAGCTCGCGATCGCCAGCGCGAAAAGCGCGGGCACGAGCGCGCACGCGGGCCAGCGCGCTTCGCGCCATTCCCAGCGCGCCGCGAGGAGCGAGAACGCGAGTGCGGTCGCGGCGACGAAGGCCGCCAGCGCGTTCACGCGATAGGGCTGCAGGATGAACGCGTGGATCTCGTGCACGCCGGCGAAGAGCCACCATGCGATCCCCCACAGGAACCACGCCGGCGCGAGGTCCTTCTCGGGCACCGTGATGCGATCGCCCGCGCGCGCCAGGACCCGATGGCTCCAGAGGCCCGCCAGCGCGAGCAGCATCGCGCCCACGAACACGGAATCGGCGAGCGACGGCCCCTCGGGAAGGCGCGGATAGGCGTTCATGAACGCCACGCCCGCGCCCAGCTCGAGCAGAGTGCCGAACGCGCGCGCGAGCGTCCTTCGCTGGCGCACGCCGATCCATACCACGGCGGCACCCTCGAGCGCCCACGCGGCGCTGGTCCAACGCGCGTCGAGGGCGAGCGGAATGGCGAGCGACGCGAAGACCACGCCCAGCGCGAGGAACGATTCGGCGAGGAGCTTCCAGCGATCGCTGCGCACGCGCATGAGGACGGCGGCGAGCGCGAGGTAGAGCGCGGCCGCGGCGAGGCTCGAGAAGGCGAGGCCGAATTCGGAGCCGCGCATGAGCCCCGCCTGCAGGCCGAACGCCGCGATCGGGTTGCCGAACACGATCGTGGCGTCCACGTAGTTGCGATGCGCGGCCTCCTGCCTGCGCGCGAAGAGGATCGCGATCGCCACGTAGATGAGGAAGAACGCGGCCAGGAAAGGCTCGGTGGTGTCGAAATCCTCGGGGCGATAGGAGCGCACGCCCCATGCGAGCCCGATCAGGAACGTGAAAACGAAGCCGATCAGGTTCAGCACACGCCACGCCTTGAACCAGGCGATCGCGACGATGCCGGCATTCAGCAGCAGGAAATAGCTGAACAGCATCACGTGGCTGCCGCCGCCGGTCGAGGCGAGCACCGGCGCGAGGAAGCCGCCGGCGGCGCCGAAGGCCGCGAGCGCGAGGGAATCCTGGGCGATGGCGAGAAATGCGGAGAGGACCGCGATCGCGGCGAGGAGCGCGAAGGCCATCCCCGCCGGCAGCAGTCCGTACAATCGCAGCGCCCCGAAGATGGTGAGGTAAAGGACCGCCACGCCCGCGCCCTGCAGGCTGAGCGCGTAATCCGCGCGCCGCGAACGAAGCCGCCAGCCGATCGCGAGGAGCGCCAGGCCCGCCGCGGCCACCGCGGCCACGCGCAGCTCGACCGGGACGAGCTGGTGCTCGACGCTGTATTTGATGAGGAAAGCGAGCCCCACGAAGAGGATCACCAGCCCTGCCCGCACGATGGTATTGCCGCCGGCGAGCCAGGCGACGATGAAGTTGGGCTTGGAGGGCGGGGCGCTCGGCGCCGGTGCGGCGCCCGCCGGGGCGTCCGCAGCCGCAACGGCTTCGCTCGGCACCACCGGTGCGGCGGCAATTGCCGGCACGACCGAGGCGAGCGGCGCGGGCGCCGCGGCGGGTTCTTCGGAGCGCACCGCCACGAAGTCTTCGCCGAGCGCGGCGCGCTCCACGCGCGCGAGGCGCGCCTCCAGCGCGGCGAGCCTGCGCTCGAGGACGTCGGCAGGCGCGCCCACGGAGGCGATCGCCGGCGCCGGTGCGGCGGGCTGGCGTTTCGACTGGAAGATGAGCCCCACGAGCCAGCCGAGGAATCCCAGCGTGAGCGCGCCGGCGAATCCCCACAGGGCGGCGCCGACGACGACGCCGATCACGATGCAGAGCCAGACCATGTCGAATCCTCCCCTCGATTACTTTCGATCGCCGCGCATGGCTTGCACGGTCGCCTGCAACGATTCCGGAGTCGCGCTCGCCGGCGCTATCGCGGGCGCGGCCTCGAGCGCGATGCGCGAGAAGAGGCCGCGCCGGAAAGGCTTCGACATCGCCGGCCCGTAGCGACGGCTGAAGAAGCTTCCCCACAGCCCTTTCAACGCGAGCGCGATCACCGGCACGGGGGTGCGATCGACGATGCGGCGGATGCCGGCGCGGAAGGGATAGAGCTCGCCCGTGTCGGTGATGCGCCCCTCCGGAAATATCGCGACCAGCTCGCCCGCCTCGAGCGCCGCGGCGATCTTCTCGTAGGCCTCGTTCAACAACGCCTCGTCCTCCTTCGCCGGCGCGATCGGGATCGCCTTGCCGGTGCGGAACACGAACGAGATCACCGGCGTCGAGAAAATGCGGTGGTCCATCACGAAGCGGATCGGCCGCGGGCTCGCCGCGAGGATCACCAGCGGATCGACGAAGCTCACGTGGTTGCACACCAGCACCGCGGGGCCTTCGTGTGGAATGTTGTCGAGGCCGCTCTTCTCAAGCCGGTAGAACGAATGCACCAGCAGCCAGCAGATGAAGCGCATCAGGAACTCGGGCACCAGCAGGTAGATGTACGCGGCGACCGCGGCGTTCATGAGGCCCACCACGAGGAAGAGCTGCGGAAACGTGAGGCCCGCGTCGAGGAGCGCCTTGGCCATGAGCGCGGCCACGATCATGAAGAGCGCGTTGAGGATGTTGTTGGCGGCGATGATGCGCGCGCGGTGGCTCGGCTGCGAGCGGCTCTGGATGAGCGCATAGAGCGGCACCGAGAAAAGCCCGCCGAAGAAGGCGAGGAAGAAGAGATCCGCCATCACGCGCCAGCTCGTCGCATCGGCGAGGAACGCGCCGACCGCGTGCCCGTCGCCGCCCGCCATGCCGCGCGTGGCGAGCCACAGGTCGACCGCGAACAGCGTCATGCCGATGGAGCCGAACGGCACCAGGCCGATCTCGACCTTGCGCCCGGAAAGTTTCTCGCAGGCGAGCGCGCCCAGGCCGATGCCGATCGAGAAGACGGCGAGGAGCAGCGTCACCACGTTCTCGTCGCCGCCCAGCACCAGGCGCGCGAAGGGCGTGAACGACGTGAGGAAGATGGAGCCGAAGAACCACAGCCACGAGATGCCCAGCAGCGAGTGGAACACCGCGCGATCGCGCGCCGCGATGGCGAGGTTGCGCCAGGTCTCGGTGAACGGGTTCCAGTTGATGGCGAGCGCGGGGTCGGGCGCCGGCGACCGCGGAACGAAGTGCGCCGCGATGCGTCCCGCGACCGCGGTCGCCACGCAGGCGAGCGCGACCCAGCTCGCGCCGCCCGGCGAGGACTTGACGAGGATCCCGCCCGCCATGGTGCCGGCGAGGATCGCGACGAAGGTCCCCATCTCCACCAGCCCGTTGCCGCCGGTGAGCTCCGATTCTTCGAGGTGCTGCGGCAGGTAGGCGTACTTCACCGGCCCGAAGAGCGTGGAATGCAGGCCCATGAGGAACACGCAAGCGTAGAGCGCCGTCGCGTTCGCGGTGACGAAGCCGAACGCCGCGAGCGCCATCACCGCGATCTCGAAGCTCTTCACGAAGCGCATCAGGCGCCCCTTCTCGATCTTGTCGGCGAGCTGCCCCGAGGTCGCGGAGAAGATGAGGAACGGAGCGATGAAGATGGCGCCGATCACGAAGCCCGCGGTGGCGGGATCCACGCCGCCCCACTCGGCCGCGTGGTAGGTGGCGAGCAGCGTGAAGGAGAACTTGAAGAGGTTGTCGTTGGCCGCGCCGAGGAACTGCGTCCAGAAGAGCGGGCCGAAGCGGCGCTCGGAAAGCAGCCGGAACTGGCTCTCGCCCGACATCACGAGTGCTCGCGAATGAAGGACAGCACGGCCTCGAGGGAGTCCTCGAGGAACTCGCGATTCACCCAGAAGAACACTTCCTTGCCGACCTTCTCCGATTCGAGCACGCCGGACTCCTTGAGGAGCTTCAAATGGTGCGATACCGCGGAGCGCGAAAGCGTCGACACGGCGGCGATCTGCCCCACGTTCAGCCGCTCGCCTTTCTCGAACGTGAGCAATATCCGCTGGCGGTGCTCGTCGCCCAGCGCCGTGAAGGCACGCGAGATGTTGCGCCACTCGCGCGGGATCGCCCGCAGGTAGTTCCGATTCATAACCACATTCTTAATTATATCGTTATGTTTCGTCAACCCCCCACGCCCGCCCCGCCCGCGCGCGGCGCGCCCGTGATACACTGAAATGAACTAAAAAGAGGTTTTAGCTCAACCAGTTAGCCATGCTCGACGACCTCCGCAAAGCCGCGCTCGAATACCATCGGCTTCCCGTTCCCGGGAAGATCGAGGTCACCGCCACCAAGTCGCTCATCACCCAGCGCGACCTCGCCCTCGCCTACACGCCAGGCGTCGCCGCCGCCTGCGACGCTATCGTGGAGAACCCCCACAGCGCCCGCGAGCTCACCGTGCGCGGCAACCTGGTCGCGGTGGTCACCAACGGCACCGCGGTGCTGGGCCTGGGCAACATCGGCCCGCTCGCCTCCAAGCCGGTGATGGAAGGCAAGGCCGTGCTCTTCAAGAAGTTCGCCGGCATCAATGTCTTCGACATCGAGCTCGCGGAGAACGACCCCGACAAGCTGGTCGACATCATCGCGGCTCTCGAGCCCACCTTCGGCGGCATCAACCTCGAGGACATCAAGGCGCCCGAGTGCTTCTACATCGAGAGGAAGCTGCGCGAGCGCATGAAGATCCCGGTGTTCCACGACGACCAGCACGGCACCGCCATCATCGTCGGCGCCGCGGTGAGGAATGGGCTGCGCGTGGTCGAGAAGGACATCGCCAGGGTGAAGCTGGTGGTTTCCGGCGCGGGCGCCGCGGCGCTCGCCTGCCTCGACATGCTGGTGGCGCTCGGCATGCGCATGGAGAACATCTGGGTCACGGACATCAAGGGCGTGGTCTACAGGGGTCGCAAGGAAGAGATGGACGACAACAAGGCCCGCTACGCACGCGATACCCCGGCGCGCAAGCTCGCCGACGTGATCGAAGGCGCGGACGTCTTCCTGGGCCTGTCCGCGGGCGGGGTGCTGAAGCCGGAAATGGTGAAGAAGATGGCGGCCAAGCCGCTGATCCTCGCGCTCGCCAATCCCGAGCCGGAGATCCTTCCCGAGCAGATCAAGGCGGTGCGCGACGACGCGGTGATCGCCACCGGGCGCAGCGACTATCCCAACCAGGTGAACAACGTCCTTTGCTTCCCGTTCATCTTCCGCGGCGCGCTCGACGTGGGTGCCACCACCATCAACGAGCCGATGAAGCTCGCCGCCGTGAACGCGATCGCCGACCTCGCCATGGCGGAGCAGTCCGACATCGTCGCCCAGGCGTACGGCAGCGAGCAGCTCTCCTTCGGTCGCGACTACCTCATCCCGCGGCCCTTCGATCCGCGCCTCATCGTGAAGATCGCCCCGGCGGTGGCCGAGGCCGCCATGGCGAGCGGGGTGGCCACCGACCCGATCAAGGATTTCCCCGCGTACGTGCAGCGGCTGAACGAGTTCGTCTACCACTCCGGGCTCATCATGAAGCCCATCTTCACCGCGGCCAAGGAGTCGCCGCGCCGCATCGTGTTCGCGGAGGGCGAGGACGAACGCGTGCTGCGCGCCACGCAGGTGGTGGGGGACGAAGGGCTCGCCAAGCCGATCCTCGTGGGGCGCCCCGCGGTGCTCGAGCGGCGCATCGAGCGCTTCGGCCTGCGCCTGAAGGCGGGCGTGGACTTCCAGGCCGTGAATCCCGAAGGCGACCCGCGCTATCGCGACTACTTCACCGAGTACCATCGCCTCGCCGAGCGCCGCGGGGTGTCGCTCGCCTACGCGCAGATCGAGATGCGCCGGCGCCACACGTTGATCGGCTCGATGATGATCCACCGCGGCGAGGCCGACGCGATGATCTGCGGCACCTTCGGCACCCATGACCTGCATCTGCAATACATCGACCAGGTGATCGGCAAGCGCCCCGGGATCCGCGACTACTACGCGATGAACCTGCTCATGCTGCCCAAGCGCACCGTGTTCATCTGCGACACCTACGTGAACGTGGATCCCACGCCCGAGCAGATCGTCGAGATGACGATGCTCGCCGCGGAGGAGATCCGCCGCTTCGGCCTCGCGCCGAAGGTGGCGCTCGTTTCCCACTCGAGCTTCGGCACCAGCGACGCGCCCTCGGCGCGCAAGATGCGCACGGCGCTCGCGATGATCCGCGAGAAGATGCCGGCGCTCGATGTCGAGGGCGAGATGCACGGGGACGCGGCGCTCTCCGAGGAGGTGCGCTCCAAGGCCTTCCCGAACTCGCGCCTCAAGGGAGACGCCAACCTCCTCATCATGCCCACGCTCGACGCGGCCAACATCTCGTTCAACCTGCTGAAAGTGGTCGGCGGCGCCGGCATCACCGTGGGCCCGATCCTGCTGGGAGCGGCCAAGCCCGTGCACATCCTCACGCCCACCGCGACCGTGCGGCGCATCATCAACATGACGGCGCTCGCGGTGCTGGACGCGCAGGAGCAGGAAAAGCAGTCCGCGGGACGCACGGCATGAGCGACCGCTTTCACCACCTGTTCATCCGCCCCGCGGATTTCGAGGCCTCGCTCGCGTTCTATCGCGACGTGCTCGGCTGGTCGGTCACCGACGATTGGGGCGGCAACGGCAAGGGGCGCGGCGCGATGCTCTCCGGGGGCGGCATCAAAGTGGTCCTCGCCGAGCGCGTGCCGGAATCGCGCGCCACCGGCGATGCGACGGCGCGCCCCGATGTGCACCTCGACATCCACGACATCGACGAGCGCTTCCGCGCGCTGCCCAAGGGCACGCACGTCGTGATCGAGCCCGAATCGACCCAATGGGGCACGCGCTGGTTCGTGGTGCGCGACCCCGACGGCAACCTCATCGCGTTCGAGGAGCTGCACGGTGCCTGAGAGCGTGCGCGCGAGCCTGGCGCCGCTGCGCGCGCGCGGCCCGCGCCTGCCGCGCGCGCTGCCCGAGCCGGCGACCATCGGCGTGTGCGCGCTTTCCGGCCGCGTCGACGAGGCGCAGCTCGCCGCCGCGGTCGAGTACCTGCGCGACCTCGGTCATCGCGTGGTCATTCCCGAAGAAACGCTGCACGAATGGCGCTATTTCGCCGGCACCGACGAGGAGCGGCTGGCGGGCTTCCACGCGCTCATCGACGATCCCGCGGTCGACCTGGTGATATCGGCGCGCGGCGGCTACGGCCTCACGCGGCTCCTCGCGCGCATCGACTGGAACCGCGTGGCGGCGAGCGGCAAGGCGTTCTGCGGCTTCAGCGACTTCACCGCGTTCAACATGGCGGCCTACGCCTGCGCCAACCTCGTCACCTTCCACGGGCCGCTGCTCGCCGTCGACTTCGGCAACGGCGATCCGAGCAGCTTCGCGCAGCAGCACTTCTGGATGGCGTTGAGCCGCGCGAGCCACCGCATCGACGATTTCGCCGGCGGCCACGGCTACGACCCGCGCCGCATCGAAGGCCCGCTCTGGGGCGGCAACCTCTCGCTCCTCGTGAACCTCATGGGAACGCCCTACTTCCCGGCGATCGACGACGGCATCGTCTACGTCGAGGAGATCGGCGAGGAGCCCTACGCGATCGAGCGCGCTTTCCTGCAGCTCCACCACGGCGGCGTGCTGGGGCGCCAGCGCGCGCTCCTGCTGGGCGACTTCAGCGACTGCAAGCCCACCAACACGGTTCGCTACCCGTACTCGATGGACGAGGTGATCGAGACCCTGCGCCGGCTCCTTCCCTACCCGGTCATCACCGGGCTGCCGTTCGGGCACGTGGCGCGCAAGGTGACGCTTCCCTTCGGCGCGCCGGGCACGCTCGCCATCGGCGCGGGCACCTGCTCGCTGCGCTTCTCGGGCCACGTGCAAAGCTGAAAAGTGGTGTCAGGTACGACTTTTCGAAAAGTCGTACCTGACACCACTTTTCTTCAAGCGGCCGCGCGAATCGGGATGCGCTTCAGGCGTGAGGCCTCCGAAGGATCGCGCCACTGAGCGAGGAGCTGCGCCTCGCGCGCCTTCGCGTCCTTGAGGTGGCGCTCCTTCACCGGGCCGTAGCCGCGGATGAATTCGGGAATCGAGGCGATCTCGGCGGCGAGCTCGATGCGGCTCGCGTCGAGCTTCTCGAGGAGCTCGCCCACCACGCGTTCGTAATCGGCGATGAGAGCACGTTCGCCGCGCCGCTCGCGGCTGTAGCCGAATACGTCGAAGGCCGTGCCGCGCAGGAACTTCATCTTCGCCAGCACCCGCATCGCGCCCAGCATCCAGGGCCCGAATTCGCGCTTGCGCGGCTCGCCCGTGAGCGGGTCGTTCTTCGCCCAGAGCGGCGGCGCAAGGTGCAGCTTCAGCCGATAGTCGCCCTCGAACTGTCCGGCCACGCGCTTCAGGAAATCGGTGTCGGTATAGAGGCGCGCGACTTCGTACTCGTCCTTGTACGCCATGAGCTTGAAGAGGTAGCGGGCGACGACGGAGGTGAGGAGCGTCGAGCCCGGCACCTTGGCGCCTTCGGCCGCGCGCACGCGCGCGACGAACTCCTCGTAGCGCTTCGCGTACGCCTCGTCCTGGTATGCGGTGAGAAACGACCGACGGCGGGAAATCGTTTCCTCAAGGCTCTGCGAGAGGCGCTGGCTTTCCGGGCGCGCTTCCGGCGGCGTGGCGGCGCGCTGCACCGACGTCAGGTCCACCGCGGCACGGCGCCCCCATTCGAACGCCTTCTTGTTGGACTCGACCGCCGCGCCGTTCAGCTCGATCGCCTGCACGATCGCCGCCTCGCCGATGGGGATGAGGCCCTTCTGCCACGCGTAGCCGACCATGAAGAGGTTGGTCGCGATGGAGTCCCCGATGAGGCCGGTCGCAAGCTCCGTAGCGTCGACGAAGTCCGCGGCACCCGGCCCGCACGCTTCCCGGATCGTGTCGGCCATGTCGCCCGTGGGGACCTGCAGGTCCGGATCCTTGGTGAATCCGCCGGTGGTCGCCACGTCGGCGTTGATGACCGCCCGCGTGAAGCCGCTTTGCATCTTGGCGATCGCCTCGTCGGAGGCGGCGACGATCATGTCGCAGCCCGGCACCACGCGCGCATCGCCCGCGGCGATTCGCACCGCATGGATTTCGTCGGGCCTGGCCGCAAGGCGGATGTGCGAATACACCGAGCCGCCCTTCTGCGCGAGCCCCGCCATGTCGAGAACGGTGGCGCCCTTGCCTTCGATGTGCGCCGCCATGCCGAGGATCGCGCCGATGGTGACGACTCCCGTACCGCCGACGCCGGTGACGAGAATCCCGTAGGGGCGGTCGAGCGCGGGGAGCGCGGGCTGCGGCAACGCGCCGAGCACTTCCTGCACCAGCGGGCGCTTCTTGCGAAGCTGGCCGCCTTCGACGGTTACGAAGCTCGGGCAGAAGCCCTTCAGGCACGAGTAGTCCTTGTTGCACGTGCTCTGGTCGATGGCGCGCTTGCGGCCGAACTCCGTCTCGACCGGGACGACCGACAGGCAGTTGGACTTCACGCTGCAATCGCCGCAGCCCTCGCACACCAGCTCGTTGATGACGACGCGCTTGGCCGGATCGGGAAACTTGCCGCGCTTGCGGCGCCGGCGCTTCTCCGCGGCGCACGTCTGGTCGTACACCAGCACCGTGGTGCCGGGAATGTCGCGCAGCTCGCGCTGCACCGCGTCGAGATCGTCGCGATGGTGGACGGTGGTTCCGGGCGCGAGGTCGGTGACGTGATCGTACTTCTCCGGCTCGTCGGTGACGATGACGACCTTCTTCACGCCTTCGGCCAGCACCTGGCGCGTCACCATCGGCACCGTGAGCTGGCCATCCACGGGCTGCCCGCCCGTCATCGCCACCGCGTCGTTGAAGAGGATCTTGTAGGTGATGTTCACGTTGGCCGACGCGGCGGCACGGATGGCGAGAAGGCCGCTGTGGAAATAGGTGCCGTCGCCCAGGTTCGCGAACACGTGCTTCGTATCCGTGAAGGGCGCGATGCCGATCCATGGCACCCCCTCGCCGCCCATCTGCGTGAAGGTCATGGTCTCGTCGGGACGGATCCAGATCGCCATGTAGTGGCAGCCGATGCCGGCCAGCGCCTTCGATCCTTCCGGGACTCGCGTGGACGTGTTGTGCGGACAGCCCGAGCAGAAATAGGGGATGCGAGCGATCTTGGCGCGGGGCTGCGCGAGCGCCGCCTCCTTCGCCACCAGAAACTTGAGGCGCGCCTGGATGGTTTCCGACGTATAGAACTTGCCGATGCGCTGCGCGATCACGCGCGCGATCATCGCCGGGGTGAGCTCGCCGGCGGCGGGCAGGAGCCACTCGCTGCGATGCACTTCCCATTCGCCGTGCTCGTCGTACTTGCCGATCACGCGCGGGCGTTCGCCGTCGGGCCAGTTGTAGAGCTGCTCCTTGAGCTGATATTCGATGAGCTGGCGCTTCTCCTCGACCACGAGGATCTCCGCCAGGCCCTTCGCGAATGCGCGCACGCCGGTGGGCTCGAGCGGCCACGACATGCCGACCTTGCACAGCCGGATGCCGATCTGCGCGGCGTGGCGCTCATCGATGCCCAGGTCCTCCAACGCCTGCAGCACGTCGAGGTAGCTCTTCCCCGAGGCGATGATGCCCAGGCGCGGATTGGGCGAATCCACCGTGATGCGGTTCAGCTTGTTGACGCGCGCGTAGGCGAGCGCCGCGTAGATCTTGTCGTGCTGCAGGCGCAGCTCCTGCTCCATTAGCACCCGGAATAGCGCGACATGGCGAAGCCGTGCAGCCCCATGTCGATGATCTCCTGCACGCCGGTGGGATAGAGCACCGGGATCATCGCCGCGTCGAAGGCGTGCTCGCTCTGGTGCGGGAGCGTCGAGGACTTGCACGCGTGGTCGTCGCCGGCGAGGAGGAGCACGCCGCCGTGCTTGGAAGTTCCCGCGGCGTTCGCGTGCTTGAACACGTCGCCGCTGCGATCGACGCCGGGGCCCTTGCCATACCACATGGCATACACGCCGTCGTACCGGGCGCCCTCGAAGAGCTGCACCTGCTGCGAGCCCCACACGGCGGTGGCGGCGAGCTCCTCGTTCACGCCCGGCGTGAAGAAGACGTGGTGCTCCTTGAGGTTGTCCTTGGCCTTCCAGAGCGCCTGGTCGAAGCCGCCCAGGGGGGAGCCGCGATAGCCCGAGATGAAGCCGGCGGTGTTGAGGCCCGCGGCGGCGTCGCGCTCGCGCTGCATCAGCGCGAGGCGCACGAGGGCCTGGGTGCCATTGAGATAGACGCGGCCGGAAGCCAGGGTGTACTTGTCTTCCAGCGAGACGGGCAGCGCGGACATTCATGCTCCTCAAAAGGGGTGCTTTGGGGCGTGATGCTTCCAGCCTTCGGATTGTGTCCTCGGCGGGAAAAAGCGGCAAATTATAAGCGGTTGGACCGCTTCGGAGCCAGCAGTGTTTCGCTCAGAAGAGCGTTTTCTGCCCATTAAGTGAGGGCGGGACGAACAGACTGCAATCCAGCTCGTGGAAATCCCGGTCCAGGCCGAAGCGGGTGATCGCTTTGCGGAAACGCTGCGAGAGGAGCTCGGCGAGCGTGCCCTTGCCCACCATTCGCGAGCCGAAATTGGGGTCGTTCTCGCGGCCCTCGCGCATGTCGCGGATCCTCGACATCACGTGTTCGGCCTTCAACGGGAAATTCTTCTCGAGCCATTCCTTGAAGATCGGGCGGACTTCCCAGGGCAGGCGAATGAGGACGTAGCCGGCGGTGGTGGCGCCCGCGTTCGCAGCCGCCTCCATGATCGATTCCAGCTCGGAATCGGTGAGAAATGGGATGACCGGGGCGACGTTCACGTTGACGGGAATGCCGGCCTCGGAAAGGCGCTTGATCGCAAGGATCCTGCGCGCCGGGGCGCTCGTGCGCGGCTCCATCTTCATCGACAGGGAATGGTCCAAAGTCGTTACCGAAAGCGTTGCGGACACCAGGCCCTTCTTGGCCATGGGCGCGAGAATGTCGATGTCGCGTTCGATGAGGGCGGACTTCGTGATCAGCGACACGGGATGGTTTGTCTCGGATGCGAGCTCGAGAATGGAGCGCGTGATCCTGTACTGCCGCTCGATCGGCTGATAGGCGTCCGTGTTGACGCCGATGGTGAGCGGCTCGCAACGATAGCCGGGCTTGGCGAGCTCCTCGCGAAGTCTCTCGGCCGCGTTCACCTTGGCGCTGAGGCGAGTTTCGAAATCCAAGCCCGGCGAGAGGCCAAGATAGGCGTGAGTGGGACGGGCGAAGCAGTTATGGCTCACGACGCCGTTGGCGATGAAGTCCTCGGTCTGCGTGGTGATGTCGTAGAGGCGCATCGCTTTCCCGAGCGGCTCTATGCTGACTACGCGCAAATTGGCATCCCCTTTGATCGCTTGGCCCGTGAGGTCCAGCTTGCGAGTGATTGCCGGTCGGAACGTATGAAAAAAACGCAGGTGTTCCTTCAGACCTCCAACGACTCTGACTCTGTCAATGGGCCTTCTATCCTCGTAATGAGTGTGTTCGATTGCGAAGCAAAAGCCGAACATGCGCAGAGACCGCGAGATCCAGCCGATGATTTCCGGATCCGTGTTTGGAATTCTCAAGATCGTTTGGCTGAAGCTGCCCTCAGCATCGAAGATCCCAGCGAGAAACCCCTTTGACCAGTCCATTGAAGGTTCCAGTGGCCACGCGATCAATTGTTGGATGAGCGTGAGTTTGGAAAGCGATGAAGCCCCGATCGCATTCATTTCACGTCGATTACCAACCGCGGCCTGAAACATAAATTCCCGGGTCGCGATCTCGAAGTCGAGCAAGTAATCCTGGGCGCGTAGAAGGGCTTCAGCATCAACCAGTGCGAGGCGGAATACATTTCTTACGCTCTGGCGGCCGTTTCTGCTCAGGTATTGCCCTGTGGTGAAGTGAGCGTCGCCGCGAATCAAGCCTCCCAAGTATCCGCGCCGGTAATCGTCGCTGTCGAGCGGACCTTCGGCGAATGCGCCTGTCCCCATCAACTTGTTTGACAAAGTCAAGAATGGTCTTCTCGACCTCCCCTGCTCGGTGCCGGTGACGAACTTCCACCCGCGATCGGATAGGTAACGGTGATCACCGCTGCAGACGAGCTCGGTTCCATCTTCGAGAGTGATGCGGTACGCCGGCTTGATCGTGCTCCAATGCGCGAGGACTCGAGACTTCACATACCGCCGATAATTTCCAGCGCGCTTGGTGCCGTAAATTTCGTCGCCCACCTTCAATTCGGAGAGTGCGCGCGTACGTCCGTCCCCCATCAAAATTGGAGTGTCACCTGCCTGGCAGTACCCACAACCATGCGCACATCCGCGATACGGATTGATCGACTGAGCGAATCCGACGTCTGGTGAGTCGTGCCGAGAGATCACGCTCTTCGCGTGCTCGATCGAGATCACCGTCTTCACGCGCGCGGGCTCGTCGCCAGGGTCCTGGAACCAGCCGTCGTCGGAGGCCTCGCGATTCCAGATGTCGAAACGGCCCTCGATGTTGATGGTCGCGCCGCGGCCTTTCACTTGCTGGCCATGGTCTCCCGCGGTGGTCTTGAGCGGCATGCTCAAATTTTACGCGCGGAGAGACCGGGCGTGACGCCCGCGACGCAATGAAAAAATGAATGTGGATAAGCGGCGATATCGGGTCACAATTGCGGGCGTTATCCACAAGCCGGACCGGCCAATTTGAGCGTTGCCGACCTTGAAGCCTGCGTCGATGCCATCCTCGCCCGCACCGGCGAGCGCGTGGTGTGCGCGACCCCGCTCGGGCTGGGCAAGCCCGTAACGCTCCTCAACGCGCTCTATGCGCGCGTGAAGGCGATCCCGGCGCTGCACCTTTCGATACTCACCGCATTGTCCCTCGAGGTTCCGCGCGCGAGCGGCAAGCTGGAGCGGCGCTTCCTCGAGCCCTACCTGCGGCGCGCGTTCGCGGGCGTGCCCGCCCTCGACTATCTGAACGATCTGCGTGGCGACACCCTGCCGCCGAACATCGAGGTCTTCGAGTTCTACTTCCGGCCCGGGGCCATGCTGGGCATTCCCCACGCGCAGCAGAACTACATGAGCAGCAACTACACCCATGCGGGGCGCGACATGCTCGCGCGCGGCGTGAATGCGGTCCTGGTCATGGTCGCCGAGCGCGGCGGGCGCTACAGCCTCAGCTGCAACCCCGATCTCACCGTCGACGTGGTCGAGGGTATGCGAGCGCGCGGCGCGCCGTGCGTGGTCGTAGCCGCCGTCAATCGCAATCTGCCCTTCATGACCGGCGACGCCGAGGTCGATGCCGGCTTCTTCGACATCCTGCTCGATACGCCCGAGACCGCGCATGCGCTCTTCGCAGTCCCGAATCCGGCGATCGAGACCGCGGACCATGCGATTGGCATCCATGCGTCGGCGCTGGTGAAGGACGGCGGCACGCTGCAGCTCGGCATCGGCTCGGTCGGCGACGCGGTCGCGCATTGGCTGCGCCAGCGGCACGTGGATAACGCGGCCTACTCCGCGGCGGCCGAGGCGTTGGGCATCGAGCGACACCACGCGCTCATCGACCGCGAGGGCGGGCTCGAGCCGTTCGCGCAGGGGCTCTTCGCCTCGACCGAGATGTTCACCTGGGGGCTCATGACCCTGATCCGCGCCGGGGCCATCCGCCGCCGCGCCGAAAGCGGCTCGGGCCCGATCCTGCAAGCCGCGTTCTTCCTCGGGCCCGAGGAGTTCTATCGGCGGCTGCGCGACCTCGGAGACGAGGAGCGCGACTCGATCCTGATGACTTCCGTCCTGCGCGTGAACGACCTCTTCGGCGAAGAGAGCCTCGCACGGCGCCAGCGCCACGACGCCCGCTTCATCAACATCTGCATGATGGTGACGTTGTCCGGCGCCGCGGTGTCCGACGGCCTCGCCGACGGGCGCGTGGTGAGCGGCGTGGGCGGCCAGTACAACTTCGTCGCGATGGCCCACGAGCTGGAGCGCGCGCGCTCGATCCTCCTGCTGCGTTCGACCCGGGAGGCCGGCGGCCGCGTCGAGTCGAACATCGTCTTCAACTATGGGCACGTCACGATTCCGCGGCACCTGCGCGACATCGTCGTCACCGAGTACGGCGTCGCCGACCTGCGCGGGCGCACCGATGCCGAAGTGGCGGCGGCGCTCATCGCCATCACCGATGCGCGCTTCCAGGAAGGCCTCGTCCGGACGGCGAAGGCGGCGGGAAAGCTGCCGCTTGACTGGCGCATTCCGGAGGAAGCGCTCGACAACACGCCCGCGCGCCTCGCCGCACGGCTCGCGCCGCTGGCCGCACGAGGGCTCGCGCCGATGTTTCCGCTGGGCACCGATTTCGACGCGGACGAGCAGCGTCTCGTTCCCGCGCTCATGTGGCTCAAACGCAGCGCCGCGACGTGGCGCGGGAGACTCACGCTCGCCGCCGCTCTTGCGAATGCCGAGCCCTCGCCCGAGGATTCGCGCGCACTCGCGCGCATGGGCCTCGCCGCTGCGCGTGGAATCGAGGAACACGTCCAGCGCGGGCTGGTCGCGCTCGCGCTGCGCCGCACGCAATCGCGATGAGGGCGCAGGGCCGCTAGAATCACAAGATGAACGACACCCACGCCACCACCGAGCTCCACTTCAAATCCGTCACCTATCGCGGCCAGGAGGCGGGGCCGCGCCTCATCGTCACCGGCGCCGTGCACGGCAACGAGACCTGCGGCACGAAAGCGATCCGCCGCGTGATGGACGAGATCGACTCCGGCTCGCTCGAGATCAAGTCCGGCGAGGTCACCTTCGTCCCCATCACCAATCCGCTGGCCTACGCGCGCGGCGATCGCGCGGGCGAGCGCAACCTGAACCGCAACCTGGGACCCAAGGACCATCCCTCGGACTTCGAGGACCGTATCGCCAATTGGCTGTGCCCGCTGCTTGCGCGGCACGACGTGCTGCTCGACCTGCACTCGACGCGCGGCGCCGCGGAGCCTTTCGCGATGCTCGGCCCGCGCGACAACGCGGGCCCCATCGAGCCGTTCGCGCACTCGGCGAAGGAACGCGCCATGGCGCGCATCCTCGGCGTACGCCGCTTCGTCGACGGCTGGCTCGGCACCTACGCCAAGGGCGTCGAGCGCCGCACCGCCGCGGGCCTGGGGAGCGGGCTCAACACCGATCCGCGCTACGGCGTGGGCACCACCGAGTACATGCGCGCCGTGGGCGGCTATGCCATCACGCTCGAATGCGGGCAGCACGAGTCGCCGTCGTCCCCGGAAGTGGCGTATCGCGCCATCCGCAACGTCCTCGACCATCTCGGCATCGGCGCCGGACCCGCGCCTCCACGCGTCGAGCAATACGAGGCGCTCAGCCTGCACGAAGTGATCGACAAGGCGCACGAGGCCGACCGCTTCAGCCGCCCGTGGGCGAGCTTCGACCCGTTGAAGAAAGGCGACGTCATCGGCACGCGCCACGAGGGAACCGTGCTCGCGGCCGAGGAGGACGGCTGGATCGTCTTCCCCGACGTGGGCGCGAAGCCCGGCCACGAGTGGTTCTATGTGGCGCGGCCCAACCCGCGCGTCTTCGCCTAGTGGAAGAAGAGGTAGGCGACGAGGATCGCCGCCACCACCGCGGCGAGATCCGCCAGTAGCCCGAAGGTGATCGCGTAGCGCGTCCTGGTGATTCCCACGGAGCCGAAATAGAGCGCGATGATGTAGAAGGTCGTGTCCGACGAGCCGCCGACGATGCTCACCAGCCGCCCCACGAAGGAATCGGGCCCGTAGGTCTTCATCGCCTCGATCATCATCGCGCGCGCGCCGCCCCCGCTCACCGACTTCATGAACGCGGTGGGAAGCGCCGGCGTGAACTCCGTGTTGAGCCCCATCGCGGCGAAGAGCCACGCGCAGCCGCCCACCACCATGTCGAGCACGCCGGAATTGCGCAGCATCCCGATCGCGACCAGCATTCCCACCAGGAACGGGATGATCATGATCGAGGTTTGGAAGCCGCCCTTGGCGCCCTCGATGAACGCGTCGTAGACGTTCACGCGCCGGTAGAGTCCCCAGGCGATGAAACCCACGATCAACGTGAGCAGGATCAGGTTCCCCGCCACGCGCGATACCAGCTGGATCTGCGTCTTGGTGAGCTGCGTCGCGAAGAACCACACCAGCCCCGCGACGGCCGCGGTCAGGCCGACGAGCCACGAGACGATGACCGGGTCCAGGAGGCGGATGCGCTGGCGCAAGGCCACCGCGATGAAGGCCACCAGAGTGCCGGCGAACGTGGCAATCAGCGTCGGGATGAAGATGTCCGCCGGGTCCTTGGCGCCGAGGATCGCGCGCTGCGCCATCACCGCGACCGGGACCAGCGTGAACCCGGCCGTGTTCAGCACCAGGTACATGAGCTGCGCGTCGGTGGCGGTGTCCTTCACCGGATTGAGCTCCTGCAGGCTCGCCATGGCCTTGAGGCCGATGGGCGTGGCGGCGTTGTCGAGCCCGAGGAAATTCGCCGAGTAGTTCATGACGATGAGCCCGTGCGCCGGATGCTCGCGCGGCACTCCGGGAAATATGCGCGAGAAGAACGGTGCGACCAGGCGCGCCACGGAATCGATGAGCCCCGCCTTCTCGCCGATCGCGAGGATGCCGAGCCAGAGCGTCATCACGCCCGCCAGCGGCAGCGCGATGTCCATCACGCCGCTGCGCGCGGATTCGAACGTGCCGTCGATGATGCGCTTGAAGACCTCGGCGTCGCCGAGGAAGAACCACTGGGCCAGCGCTGCGACGAACGAGACGACGAAGAAACCGGCCCAGATGTACGTGAGGGTCAATTGATCCTGACCCAGATCGGCGCGAACTTGTTGTCGGAGCGGTGGATGAGCGTCACATTGGAGCGCGACACCCACGGGATCACCTGGCGATGCAACGGGATCACCAGCACTTCGCGCTCGATGATCCCGATCGCCTCGTCCATCATCGCGCGGCGCTTGTCCATGTCCATCTCGACCTCGGCGCGGTCGATGAGGTCGTCGACCTTCGCGTTCTTGAAGTTGCCGTAGTTGGTGTCGCCGGCGCCCTTCTCGTTCAAGCTATGGTAGAGCGGCTTCAGCGTGAACATGGGATCGCGATTGTTGTCGCCCCAGCCCTGCATGCACGCGCTGAACTCCTTCTTGGGCGTGCGCTGGAAGTACTGCGCCTTCGGCATCGCCTCGACCTTCACGTCGAGGCCGATCTTCGCCCACATCCCCGCGAGGGCGACGCAGATCTTCTCGTCGTTCACGTAGCGGTCGTTGGGGCAGTGCAGCGTGAAGCCGAAGCCCGCCGGGTAGCCCGCGTCGGCAAGGAGCTTCTTCGCCGCGGCGATGTCGAAGGCGAGGCGCTTGTCGAGCGCGGGGTCGATCTTCTCGCCCTTGGGGTTCGGGAACGGAATCGCGGTGGGTGTGGCGAGGCCGCGCATCACCTGCGTCTTGATCGCGTTGATGTCGACCGCGTGGTACATCGCGGCGCGCACGCGCTGGTCCTTGAACGGGTTCTTGCCCTTCACGTCTGAGAAGAGCAGCTCGTCGCGCGCCTGGTCGAGCGTGATGGTGATGACGCGCGTCTCGTCGCCTTCCCACACCTTGAAGTCGCGGTCTTCCTTGGTCTTGGCGATGTCCTGCACCGGCGGATCGAGCACGAAGTCGATCTCCCCGGATTTCAACGCCGCCATGCGCGTGGCCGGGCTCGCGATCGGGCGGTACTCCATGATGTCGATGTTGCTTTCCCAGCGCCCGTCCTTCACGCCCCACCAGTCCGGGTTCTTCGCGAGCACCGTCTTCACGCCCGGCTCGTAGGAGACGAGCTTGAAGGGGCCGGTGCCCATGGCGTTCCTCGAGGCGTAGGTTGCGTCCTTCACGGAGAAGTCCTGCGGCTCCACGGAATTGTTCTTCTGCGCCCACGCGCGGCTCATGATCGATACCTCGCCGATCGCGATCTGCGAGATGGGATTGGGCGACGCAGTGGTGAATTCCACCGTGTAGTCGTCGATCCTGCGCGCGGTGCCGGCCTGCGACGTGTAGGTGCGGAACTGCTTCGACTTGGCGGCGCGCTCGAACGAGAACACCACGTCGTCGGCGGTCATCGGCGTGCCGTCCTGGAACTTCACGTCCTTGCGCAGGTAGAAGATCCTCTGCGTGGGCGAGACGGTCTTCCACGAGGTGGCGAGCCAGGGCGTGGGCGACATGTCCTTGCCCGGCATGATGAGGCGCTCGTAGATCATGGCGTTGATGCTCTTGGTGAAGCTCTCGTCCTGGCCGTGCGGATCCTGGGTGGTGACGTCGCCCGAGGAAGACCAGCGGAAGTTCTTCGCCTCGACCAGGCCCGCCATCGAGACCGCCACGCAGAGCAACAGTATTCGCAAGGCCATCGCGCCTCCCCTGTATTTTTGGCCGGGCCCATGCCGGCTTGCCGTATTGTATGTCGGACATGAACTGGATCCCCACGCTCTACTTCGCGCAGGCGCTCCCCTTCGTGGTCGTGATGACGGTCTCGGTCGTGATGTACAAGACCCTGAACGTCTCCAATACCGATATCGCGCTGTACACGAGCTGGCTCTACCTGCCGTGGGTGGTCAAGCCCTTCTGGGCGCCGCTGGTGGACATGTTCGGGACCAAGCGCCTGTGGATCCTCGCGATGCAGCTCGCCATCGGCGCGTCCTTCGCCCTGGTGGCGCTCACGCTCCCCACCTCGCGCTTCTTCCAGATGTCGCTGGCGCTCCTCTGGCTCACCGCCTTCGCCTCCGCCACCCACGACATCGCCGCCGACGGCTTCTACATGCTGGCGCTCGAGCAGCACCAGCAGGCGGCGTTCGTCGGCGTGAGGAGCGCCTTCTTCCGCCTGGGGATGATCGGCGGACAGGGCGGCCTCGTGTACCTCGCGGGAACGCTGGGCGACTTATCCGGCAACGTCGCGCTCGCGTGGTCGATCACGTTCGGGGTCGCGGGCGCCCTCTTCGTCCTGCTCCTGGCATGGCACCGCTTCATGCTGCCGGTGCCCTCCGAGGACGGGCCCGTCAGGCACGACTCGCACGCGCGCGCCTTCGTCGCGACCTTCGCCTCGTTCTTCCGCAGGAAAGGCATCGTGCCGATCCTCGCCTTCCTGATGCTGTTCCGCTTCGCCGAGGCCCAGGCGCTGAAGCTCATCACGCCGTTCCTGCTCGATCCGCGCAGCGCCGGAGGCCTCGGGCTCGGCACCTCGGAAGTCGGCATCGCCTACGGGACGGTGGGCGTGATCGCGCTCACCGCGGGCGGGATTCTCGGCGGCTTCGCCATCGCGCGCGACGGCCTGCGGCGCTGGCTCTGGCCCATGGTCGTCGCGATGCACCTTCCAAACCTCATCTTCGTGTTCCTCGCGTTCACGCAGCCCGCGAGCATCGTCGGCATCTCGGCCGCGCTCGCCGCCGAGCAGTTCGGCTACGGCTTCGGCTTCGCCGCGTTCCTCCTCTACATGGTGATGGTGGCCGACGGCCCCAGCAAGACCGCGCACTATGCGATCTGCACGGGATTCATGGCGCTCGGTATGATGCTTCCCGGCATGGCGAGCGGCTGGATCCAGGAGCAGCTCGGCTATGCATATTTCTTCATCTGGGTCTGCCTCGCAACGATTCCCTCCTTCATCGTCGCCGCGCTCGTGCACGTCGATCCCCATTTCGGACGCAAGGCCCCTTCGCCATGAAAATCCTCCGTATCACCCCAGTACTTCTGCTCCTCGCCGGATGCGCGGGCGGCCCGGCAATCGACACCACGTACACGTCGATCGGCCAGGAGAGCCGCGTGCAGTTCCTCGTCATCCACTACACGGTCGGGGACTTCCCGGCATCGCTGAAGATCCTCACGGAGGGTCCGGTCAGCAGCCACTACCTGGTGCGCGACAATCCGCCGACCGTCTACCGTCTCGTGGACGAGGGGCGCCTCGCGTGGCACGCGGGCGTGAGCTCGTGGAAGGGATACACGCAGCTGAACGCCAGCTCGATCGGGATCGAGATCGTGAACCTCGCGGTGGAAGGGCCTCCGGAGACCGGCTACTGGCCCGAATTTCCCCCCGCGCAGATCGACGCGGTGGTGGCGCTGGTGAAGGACATCGTGAAGCGCCACCACATTCGCCCCGACCGCATCGTCGCCCACAGCGACATCGCGCCGCAGCGCAAGATGGATCCCGGCCCGAAATTTCCCTGGAAGAGGCTCGCGGACGAGGGACTCATTGCATGGCCCGACGCAAACGCGGTCGCGCAGAGGCGCCCCGCGTTCGAGGCGCAGCTGCCCGATGCCCTTTGGTTCCAGGACATGCTCGGGCGCCATGGATTCGCGGTCTCGAAGAATGGCGAGCTCGATGCCGCGACACGCCGCGTCGTCTCCGCCTTCCAGATGAAGTACCGGCCCGCGCGCTTCGACGGCACGCCCGACGCCGAGACCGCGGCGCTCCTCGATGCGCTCGTCAATCCATGACGCGCGGTCTCGCGGCCGCCATGCTGGCCGCGGCGCTCGCGGGTTGCGTGAGTAGTCCCGTGACGGCTCCCGCCTCGTTCGCTCCGGCGCTCGACGCGGAGCTCTCCGCGATCGCGGGCGATGGGCTCGCCAGCCTCTCGGTGCTCGCCGTGCGCGACGCAAAGATCGTCTACCAGCGCCAGTTCGGGCGGCGCTACATCGATGCGAACGATCCATCGCGTGACCAGCCTGCGACCGGGGCCACGCTCTATCGCATCGCCTCGGTGTCCAAGCTCGTCACCACGCTCGGCGCGATGAAGCTCGTCGAGGAAGGCAGGCTCGCGCTCGATGCCGACATCGGCGACTACCTCGGCTACCCCGTGCGCAATCCGCATTTCCCCGCCGTCCCGATCACGCTGCGCATGCTGCTCACGCACACCTCGTCCCTGCGCGACGACGCGGGCTACTACCGCTGGGGCGACGCCGGCATGAAGGATTTCCTCACGCCCGGTGGATCCGCGTACGGAAGCGGCGCCATGTGGTCGCGCGAAGCGCCGCCCGGCGCGTACTTCAGCTACGCCAACCTGCCATGGGGCGTGGTCGGCACGATCATGGAGAAAGCCAGCGGCGAGCGCTTCGACCGCCTGATGAAGCGCCTCATCCTCGATCCCCTCGGGCTCGAGGGCGGCTACAACACCGCTGAAATTCGCGCCGACCGCCTCGCCAATACCGCGACCCTCTATCGCAAGGCCACGGCGGGCGACACGCAGGTCTGGGATCCACGCGGACCCTGGATCCCGCAGGTCGACGACTACTCGGCGCAAGCGCCGGTCCCCGCCGCCCGCGCCGACTACGTGATCGGCAGCAACGGTGCGCTCTTCGGCCCGCAGGGAGGATTGCGCGCGTCCGCCGCCGACCTCGGACGCGTGATGCTGATGCTGATGAACTCGGGAGAGATCGACGGGCGCCGCATCCTCGAGAAGAAGACCGTCGATGAAATGCTCGCGCGCCAGTGGCCGCGCGAAGGCCAGGGCGGCGAGAGCGGCTACGGAAGCCACAAGGGCCGCTTCAACGCGTGGGGCCTGGGCAACCAGCAGTTCGTCGACATCTCGGGTCCCGACTTCGGCGATCGCCTCGTGCAAGGCGGCGGATTCACCGCGATCGGCCACCTGGGCGATGCCTATGGCCTCTTCGCGACCTTCGCCTTCGATCGCGCCTCGAAGAACGGCTTCATCTTCCTCGTGGGCGGCACCGCGTTCGATCCCGAGAGCGAGCGCGGCGCGTATTCGGCGGCATCGCGCTTCGAGGAGCGCATCGCGACGGCTCTTTACCGGCGTGCGGTCCAGGGAAAGACCGACTAGGAAATCAGGCGACCGCGGGCTCGAGGAGCGTGATGGTGCGCGCTTCGGTATCGAGCGCGGCGCGCGCGCCCACCGGGAGCGTGACCTGCTGGGCAATGTGGCCGAACGAAAATCCGTAGGCCGCGGGGACGCGCAGGCTCGACAAGTTGTCCTCGAGAACCTGTGCGAGCGTGAGGGACGGCTCGCCGTCCACGGCTTCGCATTTCTGGAAGACGCCGAGCGCCACGCCCGCGGCCCTGCCGAGGAGGCCGGACTGGCGAAGCTGCGTGAACATCCGATCGATGCGATAGGGCGCCTCCCCCACTTCCTCGAAGAAAAGCACGTTGCCCTCGATCTGGGCCGCGTGCGGCGTGCCGATCATCGCGCATACCGTGGCGAGGTTGCCGCCCACCAGCCGGCCTTCCGCGCAGCCCGCTCGAAACACGCGCGGCGCGAATTGCGGCTCGCTCGCCGCGCGCGCCAGGTTCTCGGCCGCGATCTCGAGCGTGAGGCGAGGCCGAGGCTCCATGAGGACGGCGCGCATGTTGCGCACGGAGAATTCCGAGAACGTCGACGACGCGACCGGCCCGTGGAAAGTCACGAGGCCCGCATGGCGAGCGAGGGCGAGATGCAGCGCCGTGATGTCCGAATAGCCGATCACGATCTTCGGGTGCCGCCGGATCGCCGCGTAGTCGAGGCGCGGCAGGAGCGCGAGGCAGCCCGATCCGCCGCGCGCCGTCCAGATGGCTCCCACGTCGCGGTCGAGGAACATCGCGTGCAGGTCGTCGAGGCGCTCGTCGACGCTGCCCGCGTAGCCGCCGCGTTGGGCGCGGATGTTCCTGCCGGTGCGCACCGTGAAGCCCTGGGATTCGAGGTTGCGCACGCACTTCTCGATGAGCGCATCGTCGACCACGCCGCCGGGCGCGATGAGGCCGACGTTGGCGCCGTCCTTCAACCGCGGCGGCTTGACGAGGCGTGGGAGCGCCGGCGCGCGCGCCGCGCCCGACTGGCCGCGGGCGAGGCCGGAGAATAGGACTCCGGCCGCGCCTGCCGCCAACAGCTTTGCCGCGTTCCTTCGGTTCAGGAGAACCTGTAGGTGACGCGCGCGATGAACGAACGCCCGCGCGGGTCCGCGACGCGCGGATCCCACCCGGCGCCGGCCGCGAAGTCGAGGTTATGCGCGGTGAACGAGGGATCCTTGTCGAACAGGTTCTTCACGCCCGCCGTGATCGTGAAGTTCCTGAACCCCGTGTACGTCCCGGTGAGGTGGTAGATCACGTAGCGATGCACATACGGGTCGAAGCCGGGAGGCACCACGCCCGTGGGCACCGCGTCCTTGTACGGATTGGTCCAGCTCTGGAAGAGCGTCGCGGCCCACGG
>WNFI01692058.1_pt1 | contig 28639 bp, 30 predicted proteins | sample 5400471 | NCBI WGS metagenome assembly WNFI01 (sample SAMN13153348, study PRJNA577476) | soil metagenome | isolation source: 100 cm saprolite on Douglas fir-dominated hillslope | place: USA:California | collected 2013-09-17
CGCGGGCCGGGACCTGCTGCTCGAGGGGCCGCCCGGCACGTCCAAGAGCACGCTGCTGCGCGCGATCACCGCGGAGTGGGGCGTGCCGCTGGTGTTCGTCGAGGGCAACGCCGACCTGACCCCGGCGAAGCTGATCGGCCATCACAACCCGGCGCGGGTGCTGCGCGAGGACTACAGCGCGGCGAACTTCGTGGACGGCCCGCTACTCGAGGCGATGCGGGAAGGCGGGTTCCTGTACATCGAGGAGTTCAACCGCGCCCCCGAGGACACGCTGAACACCCTGCTGACCGCCATGGCCGAGCGTGAGGTGGCGGTGCCCCGCGTGGGCCGCATCGCCGCGCGGCCGACGTTCCGGGTGATCGCGACGATGAACCCGTTCGACAACGTCGGCACGACCCGGCTGTCGACCAGCGTCCATGACCGGCTATGCCGGCTGTCCGTGACCTACCAGGACGCCGAGTCCGAGCGCGGGATCGTCGCGCTGCGCGCGCCGCTGCCGCCCGGGGAGGTCCCGGCGGACCTCGCCGCCGTCCTGGTGGCGGACGCGGTCGCGGTCACCCGGGCCACCCGCGAGCACCCGGACGTGCGGCAGGGCAGCAGCGTGCGGGGCGCGATCGACCTGACCCTGGTGGCGGGGGAGCTGCTGGCCCTGCGGGGCATCAGCAGTGCTGGCGGGGCCGTCGGCGGCGGTCGGCTGCGGGTCGGCGACAGCGCCCGGCAGGCCTACGCGGACACCGTCTACGACGCGATGGTGGTGGCCCTGTCCGGGCGGATCCAGCTCGACGAGACCGCGGAGACCACTCCCGAGATGGTCCTGCGCCAGATCTGGGAGGACCACTTCGTCCTCACCCCGGCCGCGGCGGCGCCCGGTTGAAGAGCAGTGCAGGCCGATGGGCCGATCACCGGGCGGTCCGCCCGGGCCGCCCGGCCCGCGGGCCTGCAGCCGCTGCGGCGCCGGCCCAAGCAGCTCGACGCCGAGCCGGCGCTGTACGAGGCGCGGGCCGGAGGCGCGGGCGGCCTGGTGCTCCCCGGGAGCCGGGACCGTCTCGGCGCGGCTGGCCGTCCCGCGCCCGCGCCGCGACGTCACCGCCCGGCGCGGTGCCGGCGAGCTGGCCAGCGTGCGCTACTGCGGCGGCTCGGATGACATCGACCTGGACGCCACGCTCGATCAGCTCGTCGAGCATCCGGTCCCCGAGGACGACGACATCATCGTCCGGGAGCGGGTGCGGACCCGGCGATCGGTGGTACTCGCCGTCGACGTCTCCGGATCGATGCGCGGCGAGCGGGTGCGCACCGCGGCGGCCACCGTCGGCGCCCTGGCGGGCGAGCTGGGACGCGACGACCTGGCGGTCATCGCTTTCTGGTCCGACGCCGCGGTGCTGCAGCGGCTCGGCCAGCACCTCCCCGACGGGCGGCTGCTGGACACGCTGCTGCGCATCCCGGCCCGCGGGCTCACCAACATCTCGTTCCCGCTTCAGGTCGCGCGGCGGCAGCTGGCCGCGATCCCCGCGCGGGACGCCCGCGTCCTGCTGCTCTCCGATTGCGTGCACAACGCCGGGCCGGATCCCCGGGAGGCGGCGGCCGGGCTGCCCCGCCTGGACGTGCTGCTCGACGCCTCGGGTGAGCACGACGAGGAGCTGGCGCGGGACCTGGCCCGGCTCGGGCACGGGCGGCTGGCCAGGACCCGCGGCTACCGCGACGTCGCCCCGGCGGTATCCCGGCTGTTCACGGGCTGAGTAAGGCGAGAGGATTCAGAGATGAGTAACGGGTGGTTTGAGACGGTGGCCGCGGCGCAGCGGCGGGCGCGCAGACGGCTGCCCAAGTCGGTGTACGGGGCGCTTATCGCGGGCTCGGAGAAGGGGCTCACGGTCAGCGACAACGTCAAGGCATTCAGCGAGCTCGGCTTCGCCCCGCACGTGGCCGGGCTGTCGGCCAAGCGTGATCTGACCACGACGGTGATGGGACAGCCCGTGTCGCTGCCGGTGATCATGTCGCCGACCGGCGTGCAGGCCGTGCACCCCGACGGCGAGGTGGCGGTCGCCCGCGCCGCCGCGGCGCGCGGGACCGCGATGGGCCTGAGCTCGTTCGGCAGCAAGCCGGTCGAGGAGGTCGTCGCGGCCAACCCGAAGACGTTCTTCCAGACCTACTGGATCGGGTCGCGCGATCAGATGCTTGCTCACATCGAGCGGGCGCGCGCCGCCGGGGCCGCGGGGCTGATCATGACGCTGGACTGGTCGTTCTCCCACAGCCGGGACTGGGGCAGCCCGGTCATCCCGGAGCGGCTAGATCTCAAGACCATGGTCCGGTTCGCGCCCGAGGTGCTGATGCGCCCGCAGTGGCTGCTCGGCTACACCCGGACCTTCCGGCTTCCGAACCTGACCGTGCCGAACATGGCCGGCCAGGGCGAGGCCGGCCCGACGTTCTTCGGCGCGTACGGGCAGTGGATGGCCTCGCCGCTGCCGACCTGGGACGACGTGGCCTGGCTGCGGGAACAGTGGGGCGGGCCGTTCCTGCTCAAGGGCGTGATCCGGGTCGACGACGCCAGGCGGGCGGTCGATGCCGGGGTGACCGCGATCTCGGTCTCCAACCACGGCGGCAACAATCTGGACGGCACGCCGGCCACGATCCGGGCCCTGCCGGCCGTGGCCGAGGCCGTGGGTAATCAGGTCGAGGTCCTGCTCGACGGCGGCATCCGGCGCGGCGGGGACGTGGTCAAGGCCGTGGCTATGGGCGCGCGGGCCGTCATGATCGGTCGGGCTTACCTGTGGGGCCTGGCCGCCAACGGGCAGGCCGGCGTGGAGAACGTGCTGGACATCCTGCGTGGCGGCATCGACTCGGCCCTGCTCGCGCTGGGCCACTCATCGATCCACGACCTGACCCCGGACGACATCGTGATCCCGCCGGGGTTCACCAGGGCGCTGGGTGTCTGTGGGCCGGCTCGCCCGGCGGCCGGATAGGGTCCCGGCGTGAGCGCGCGACCGGACCGGATACCCGCATGACCTCCCGCTCCCTGGTGCGTGTGGCGCTGGTCACCGGCGCGGCGCGGGGCATCGGAGCGGCGACCGTCCGGGCCCTGGCCGCCGCCGGCTGGGCCGTCCTGGCCACTGACCACTGTGCCGACGACCCGGCGCTGCCCTACCGGCTGGGCCGGCGTGACGAGCTCGACCAGGTGGTGGCCTGCGCCGGTGCCGGCCGTCCGGACTCGGTGCATGGCATGGTCGTCGACGTGCGCGACCCGGCCGCCATGGCCGCAGCCGTCGCCGCGGCGGAACGGCGCTGGGGTGGCCTGGACGCCGCGGTGGCCGTGGCCGGGGTGATCGCCGGCGGCGTGCCGCTGTGGGAGATGCCGGCCGCGGAGCTGGACGCGGTGCTCGACACCGACCTGCGCGGCGTGGTCAGCCTGGCCCGGGCGGCGGTTCCCGCGCTGCTGCGCCGGCCGCAGCCGCGCCAGGGGCGATTCCTCGCGGTCGCGTCGGCCGCCGCGACGCGAGGGCTGCCGATGCTGGCGGCCTACTGCGCGGCCAAGGCGGGCGTGGCCGGGCTGATCCGGGCGCTGGCCGTCGAGCTGGGCGGGACCGGGGTCACCGCGAACGCGGTCAGCCCCGGGTCCACCGACACCCCGATGCTGGCGGAGAGCGCCCGGCTCTACGGCCTGCCCGGCGCCGAGTCGTTCGCGGCGCAGCAGCCCGCGCGCCGGCTGCTCAAGCCGGAGGAGGTCGCCGCCGCGCTGGTCTGGCTGGCCGGCGAGGGCAGCAGCGCGATGACCGGCGCCGTGGTCCCGGTAGACGGCGGGCTGGCTCTGTGAACGCCTGCGACAAATGGGCCGCCAGAGGCAGATGGTGCGTGCAGCCCTCCATCCTCGGGCCGGGCGCGGGGAGCGAACGGTGACCGACCAGAAGGCCCGGGGTGGTAGGCCGGAGACCGTGCCGCTGCCAGCGGGGTTCGGGGTCGTGTTCGATGCCGAGACCCAGTTCGTGGGGTCCGATGTGCTGTTCGGCGGCTCGCCGCCGCGGCTGATGCGGCTGAACGCGGCGGGGGTGCGGGCGCTGGACGAGCTGCGCGCGGGCCGGGTGTGCTCGGCGGACGGCGGACGGCTGGCCCGGCGGCTGACCGATGCCGGGCTGGCGCACCCGCGGCCGCCGGCCTGGCCGGGCCCGGCCGAGGTCACCGTGGTCATCCCGGTCCGGGACCGGACCGCTGGGCTCGATCGCTGCCTGGCGGCACTCGGCCACGGCTTCCCGGTGATCGTGGTCGACGACGGCTCGCAGGACCCGGCCGCCGTGGCCGCGGTCTGCGCCGCCCGCGGGGCCCGGCTGAGACGGCGGCCGGTGCCCGGCGGCCCCGGCCCGGCCCGCAACGACGGGCTGGCGCTGGTGGGCACCCCCCTGGTCGCCTTCCTCGATAGTGACTGCGTGACCGGGCCGGGCTGGATCGCGGCGCTCGCCCCGCATTTCGCCGACCCGATGGTCGGCGCGGTCGCGCCACGCGTACGGCCCCTCACCGGCCAGAACGCCGTAGGCCGTTACCTGGACGCGCGAGCGCCCGTCGATCTGGGTCCGCGCGAGGCCCGGGTCGCACCGCTGACCCGGCTGTCCTACGTGCCCACCGCGGCGCTGCTGGCCCGATGCTCGGCGATCGTCGGCGGCGGGTTCGACCAGCAACTGCGTTACGGCGAGGACGTGGACCTGATCTGGCGGATGATCGCCGCGGGCTGGCGGGTGCGGTACGACCCTGCGGCAGAGGTGCGCCACGTCGAGCCGGATCGGTGGGCGGCGCTGCTGGCCCGGCGGTTCCGTTATGGAAACTCGGCCGCGCCGCTGGCCCGACGGCACCCGGGCCTGGTGCCGCCGCTGATCGTGCAGGCCTGGCCCGCCGCGGCGGCCGCGGCGCTGCTGGCCGGCCGGCCCCTGACCGCGCTCGCCGCCTACGGCGCTGGCACCGGGCAGCTGGTCCGGCTGCTGCGCGGCTGGGGCGTTCCGGCCCGGGGCGTGCTCCGCCCGATGGCCGGTTCCGTGCGGGAGACCTGGCTCGGTGCCGGCCAGTGGAGCATCCAGTACGCGCTCCCCGCCGTCGCCGCCGGCCTCGCCTGGCCGGGCGGGCGCACGCCGAGGGCCAGGATCGGCCGCCGGCTCGCGCTGGCGTCCCTGCTGGCGGGCCCGCCCGCCGCGGCGTGCCTGCGCCGCCGGCCGCGCCTGGACCCGGTCCGCTTCGCGCTCGGCTACCTGGCCGACGAGGCGGCGTACGGAGCGGGCGTCTACCGGGGCGCCGTCACCGAGCGGCTCGCCGCCCCGCTGCTGCCCCGCCTCGCCTGGCGCCCGCTGCCGAAGGCATCGACCGCCGACCCCACCACCCCGAGGAAGGACACCTGATGACCGTCGTCGTTGTCGCTACGATCCGCCCGCTTCCCGACCGCCGAGCCGAGGTGATCGCCGCCCTTGAGGCCGTGATCGCCCGGGTGCACGCCGAGGACGATGGCTGCCTGCTCTACGCCCTGCACGAGGGTCGCGACCGGCTGGTCATGGTCGAGAAATGGTCGAGCGGCGAGGCGCTCGCCCGCCATGGCCGAGGAGGCGCGATAGCCGACCTCGCCAAGAGCATGGACGGGCTGGTGGAGGGAGCGACGGACGTCCAGGTGCTCCAGCCCTACCCCGCCGGCACCCCCCACCAGGGCACGCTCTGATATCCGGCGCCGAGGCGCGATTCAGCTGCCCACCAGCGTGTAGCGGTGGAGCCAGGCGAGGCGCAGGAGCGCAGCTCCGGCGGCCTGCATGGGCTCGGCGGCCGTGAAGCGCTCGACGCTCGCGGCGCTGAATGGCACGCCGACGGTCGCGCCCGTGGCATCCTCGCCGGCGACGATGCGGCCTTCCGCGTTGGCCGACACCAGGTCGGCGAACACCGCGTCGAACACGGCGGCGTCGAACACGGCGACCGTCAGCATGTCGATGGCGAGGGTCAGCGGGTCCATGCCCAGCCCGAGCCAGCGCACTCGCAGCGTTCCGGCTTGCCGGGCGTCGGCCAGCGCGGCGTGCAGCGGCCAGCCCTGGTAGTCGATGGGCGCTGTGTCGCTGTGGTAATCCTCGCCGGCGCCCAGCAGTTCCTCGGACAGCTCGCGGACGATGGCACGCCACAGGCTGAAGTCATGCGCCCGGTTCCACGCGGCGTCGTGCGAGGGCTGGAACACGCCGACCGGGGCGACCTGGTAGAGGCCGCCGCCGGTCGCGACCCGCTCGGGGTCGCGCCAGTGCAGGATCATCTGCACCTCGCCCGAGGCCCGGTCGACGCGCAGGACCAGGGTGGCGACGGCGGTCATGACGGGCCGCCGCCGCAGGTCCGTGGGATCGCCGATCAGCGAGCGCAGCGGAAGCTCCGCTACCGCCGGGCGGCCCGGGTTGCCCACGGAAAGGGCGGCCGCCGCGTATTCGTGGGCGACGGCCTCGCCGGTGTTGATCACGTCGAAGTAACGGCCCGCGCCGAACTCCAGGCTCGTCGCTTCCGGCGCGCCGCGCACCTCGAGAAGCCGGTAGCAGGCGCGGTTCTCGAACAGCCCCGGCCTGTTCAGCGCCCCGAGCGCGTCGGCGTAGCAGCCGAAACGGCGGCCGTCGCCGCGCATCGGCCGCACGGCCGCGGACTCAGGCCCCGTGCCGTCGACCACGGGGCCGTCGAGCACGGGGCCGTCGAGCACGGGGCCGTCGAGCACGGGGCCGTCGAGCACGGGGCCGTCGAGCACGGGGCCGTCGCGAACTGGCCCGGTCTCGCCCTGGTGCCACGACAGCGTGACCCGATCCAGTGGAACCGGCGCGGCCGGGATCCACCCGGGGCGAGCGAGCATCGGCGTGCCCGCCACCCGGCACGACCGCGGGTACAGGTCCGGGGCGGTCCGGGCCAGCTCATGCCGGCGGGCGTTCAGGAAGGCACGCTCCCGCAGCCATCGTTGCTGGCTGCCGCTGGGATCAGTCATCTGCCCAGGACCCTACCTGCGCCGGGTGTCGTCGATGCGGTTGACACCGCGCGCCCGTGTCGGCGAAGATCCGAATCCGCCCGCATCCGGCCCCGGGAGGTACTCTGTGACGTACGTCTTCATGGCCATTCACTACCCCGAGCCGGGTCGGCAGGCCGACCTCTTCCGGCGGATGGCCGGCATGGCCGAGTCGATGGGCGCAGTGCCCGGCCTGATCGACATCGGCCCGTGGGTCGAGCACGACGGCGGGCGCGTGGTGGGCATATCGCGCTGGGAGTCGCGGGAGGCGTTCGAGGCCGCGATGCCGGGTAGCGGCGTGCCCAACGACACCGTCCACGAATGGGAGGCCCGGCCGCGCGAGTATCTGCACCTGACTCAGCCCGCTCGGTAGTGACGCGGGCCGGGATAGGTGATGATTGCCATGAAAAAGTGGCCTGAGGAAGCGCTCGCGGCAGCTACCAGGCAGGCAGGAGACGGGGAATGGCGTTCAAGGGGCTACGCCAGCGGCAGGTCGTGGCGCGGGGTGCGGGATGGGTCTTCAACCCGCCGCCCGGATGGCCGGTGCCGCCGCCCGGCTGGCAGCCGCCGGAGGGCTGGCAGCCCGACCCGTCCTGGCCGCCAGCGCCGTCGGGCTGGGAGTTCTGGCAGCCCGAACCCCAGCCCGAACCCCAGCCCGAACCCCAGGCCGCGCCCCAGCAGCAGAGCTTTTCTGTCCCGGTCGGCGAGATCCATCTCAGCTGCGACGGCCAGCCATACGCGTTCCCGCCCGGGCAGCCGGTCCGGATCGGGCGTGCGTCCGACAACGACGTCGTTGTCGGCAACCCGGCGGTCTCCCGCAAGCACGCCCAGCTGACCTGGGCCCCCGACGTGTGGGTCTTCGAGAACGTCGGCCAGGCGCCCACCTTCCAGGGCGGGCACTCGGTCACGCGGGTCGCCGTGGGCCAGCCGGTTGAGCTTACGCTCGGGTCCGCGCACGGGCCGGTCCTGCGCATCGAGCCGTCGCCAGCGTCAGCCCCGCAGCCGCCCTTCGCGGCGGACGCCGGGCCTCGCCCGGCCAGCGCTGTGCCTAGCCCCGGCCCGCCCTTCCCGCCCGGCCCGCTGGGCCCGCCCGTCCCGGCTGTCCCGCCCGCAGCGCAGGGCGACGAGCTGGTGGAGGCGTTCCGGATCCTGATCCCGGTCGGGAGCTGGCTCAAGAATCCTGGCTGGCGCCAGGGCCTGCGGCTCCTGGTCATCACGTACGCGCTGCTCCCGCTGGTGTTCATCGCGCTGTTCGCGTCGTCGGGCAACCTGTCCACCCCGGGCTGGGCGTACGGCCTGTACATCGCGCCGATCTGGGCAATCGGCTTCTGGCTGCTGATCCGTCCCGGGCCCATCAGGGCGCTGGAGATTCAGGTTGCCATCGGGATCATCATCTGGACCCTGGTGTGGCTGAACGTCGTGACGATCAACGTCAATGACCATCTGGGCCGGGCCGGCCGGGCCTTCACCTTCCCCGAGGCCCTCGGCGTCGGGTTCAACGAGGAGATAACGAAGGCGCTGCCGGTCCTGCTGGCCGGGCTTATCCTGCTGCAATTCCGCTCGACGAAGCTGGACGTCCGGATGTGGATGTTCCTCGGCACCATAGCCGGTCTCACGTTCGGAGTTTCCGAGGCAGCGCTGTACGCGTCCCGGGAGATCGTGATCATCAACCAGGCGCAGGTCGCCAGCCAGGCGGTGGGGGCCGTGCTGTCCTTCGCCGAGCGAGTCTTCGTCGACGGCTTCCAGCATGCCGTCTGGGCCGGAATCTCGGGGTTCTTCATCGGGATGGCCGTGAACTACCGGCGGCGGCGCATACCGCTCATCATCCTCGGCGTCGAAGGAGACGTGACCCGGGAGTAGCCCAAGCGCGTTGGGTACTCGTCTTCCAAGTGGGCCGTGCACGGCCTGACCCGAACCCCTCGCCCTCGGGCTCCAGGAGACGAACATGCCATTCACAGAGATCAAGCTGCTCGAGAGCAGGGCCGAAGACGACGAGGTAGCCGCGCGGGGCTTCGGCGCTGAGGTCACGCCATGAGCGTGCCGGGGGGGCCGCGGCACCTTCCCGTGCTGTCGACCGGCCTGGGACCGGGCGGGATCGAGGTCGCGGGCGCAGCCGGCGTCTGGTTCCGGCTGGCCGACGGCCGGCGCGTGATCGACGCGAGCAATACCGCGGCACCGCTGGGGCACTGCCATCCCGATCTCGTCGCCGCCGTGCGCGGCGCCTCGGGCAGCCCGGCGCTCAGCGAGGGATGGGTCTGGCCGGGCCGCCAGCAGGCGGCCGACGACCTGCTGGAGCACGCCTTCAGCGGCGAGGAAGGCTGGGTTGGCGCTGTCCGCTTCTTCACCAGCGCCAGCGAGGCCAACGATCAGGCGCTCAGCCTGGCCCAGGCGCTCACCGGGCGCGCCCCGCTGGTGACGCGGGAGCGGGCTTACCACGGCATGGTGGGGCTGTCCCGAGAGATGACCGTGCAGCCGCAGTGGCACGGCGGGCTCTCCTCGACCCGCGGCGGCTGGCGCCCGGTGCCCCGGCTGGCGGAGGTGCGCCAGCTGCCGGCGCCCCGCTGCGGGGTGTTCTCCCCCTGCACGGCCGACGGCCACTGCCGCTGCCTGCCGGGCGACCTGGCGGACGCGCTGGGCGGCGCGGCCGCCGTGATCATTGACTACAGCCAGGGCGGCATCTACCCGGCGCCCGCCTACCAGGACCAGCTCGCCCGGGCGGCCCGCGATGCCGGCGTCCTCTGGATCGCCGACGAGGTGGTCACCGGGCTCGGGCGGCAGGGCCGCTGGATGACGTTCCAGCGGGGGGCGTCCCGGCCCGATATCGTCACCCTCGGCGAGGGCCTGGCCGGGGGCGTCGCGCCCGCCGGCGCCGTGGTCCTGTCGCAGCGGGTCGCCGGGATGCTGGCCGGTCAGCTCTGGCAGACCTGCGGCACCTTTCGCGGCCATCCGCTGACGGTCGCGGCGATCAGCGCCACCGTGCGGCGCATCGGGCGAGAGGGCCTGGTGGAACGGGCGGAGTCGCTCGGCGCGACGCTGCGGGCGCGCCTGTCCGAGATCGCCGCCGCCCACCCGTGCGTCCTGCGCGTGGACGGGCTCGGCCTGCACTGGACGCTCGAGCTGCACGGAGGCGACTGGCGGAACTGGCACGGCGACACCAGCGAGCCGACCCCGGCCGACCACATCGTCGCGGCCGCCCTCGACGCCGGCGTGCTGATCGCGGCCAGCTCGGAGGAGACCTCGCTGTTCATCGCTCCGCCGCTGATCGTCAGCGACGAGGAGCTGGACACCATCCTCCGGGTGCTCGACCGCGCCCTGTCGGTGGCCGACGGAAGGTTACCGCTGGTTACACCTGTTACATATTGACTCGTCTGTGGGGCCGCTGTAACGTCTCGCACACCCGGCGAGAGAGGGCGGCACGTGACGACTTTTGAGGCGATGGCCGCGAGCGGGGAAGGGGGACAGCTCCGCCGAGCGCTGCGGGTCCGGCACCTGGTCATGCTGTCGGTCGGGGGCACGATCGCGTCCGGCTTCCTGCTCTTCGCCGGGTCCGCGATCGGCATCGCCGGGCCGGCGGTGATCATCTCGTACGTGATCGCGGGCATCATCACGATCGCGGTGATGGCCTGCCTGGCCGAGCTCGCGGTCATGAAGCCGGTGTCGGCCTCGTTCGCAACCTACGCGCGCGACACGATGGGCCCGCTGGCCGGCTTCCTCACCGGCTGGAACTACTGGCTGGCCTGGGTGATGGGCGCGGCCACCGAGTCGGTCGCCGCCGGGACCTACTTCCACAGCTTCTACAGCTTCGCGCCGATCTGGGTCGTGGCGGCGATCATCATCGCGATCGAGATGACGATCAACCTGGTCGGCGTGCTGTTCATGGGCGAGTACGAGTTCATCCTGTCCACGATCAAGGTCGTGGCGCTCGCCGCGTTCATCCTGATCGGGGTTTGCGCGATCCTGGGAATCGGCTTTCACAGCCACGGGCTCACCGAGCTGACCGCCACCGGCGGGTTCTTCCCGAAGGGCGAGGGCGTGGTGCTCACCGCCCTGCTGACCGTGTTCTTCGCCTACGTGGGCATCGAGCTGGTGGGCGTCACCGCGGAGGAGAGCGTCAATCCCGCGCGTGACGTGCCGCGGGCGCTGTTCTGGACCGTCATCATCGTGGTAGCGCTGTTCGTGATCGGCATCTTCATCCTGCTGGCCATCTCGCCGTGGGCCAGCGCCAGCACCAGCTCCAGCCCGTTCGTGGACGCCATCAAGAGCCTGAAGATCCCGGTCATCGCCTCGGTGCTGAACTGGATCGTGATCAGCGCCTCGGTATCGTCGGTCGACGGCGCGTTGTACACGGCCTCCCGCATGCTGTTCACCCAGGCCCGGGAGGGCAACTTCCCGCGGCAGCTCGCCCGGACCAACCCGCGGCGTAAGGTCCCGACGGCCGCGATCGCGATCACGGCCTCGTGCACGTTCATCGGCGCCGTGCTCGCCTACTTCTACCCGGCCAGCGCGTACGTGTTCATCGCCAGCCTGTCCACGTTCGGGTTCCTGTTCGCCTGGCTCATGATCGCCATCAGCCAGCCGCTGTACCGGCTGAAGATGGGCGCCGAGTGGGTCAGGAACCTGAAGTGGAAGACCCCGCTTTACCCGCTGACCCCGATCATCGCGATCGTCACCGTGCTCGGGGCGCTGGTCGGCCAGTTCTTCACCGGCGGGTCCGGGAACAAGATCGGCCCGGTCACGATCCCCGGCGGCGGGCTGGCCGTCGTGGTCGGCGTGATCTGGACCGTCGCATGGTCGGTCTACTACCTGGCCTATGCGCGCCGGGCGTTCAGCCACGGCGCGGAGTGGCGCAGCCGGGAGGACGCGGTCGCCGCGGAGAGCGTGCCGCAGGCTGACCCCCTTCCGGCTGACCCCGTGGCCGAGTAGGGAGGCGCCGGGTGGACAGCGCGAAGATCATCGAGCTCGACGCACGGTACCTGGCGTCGGTGCTGAAGGTGCGGTTCTTCCCGCTGGTGATCGCGAGCGCGGACGGCTGCCGGATCACCGACACCAGCGGGGTCACCCGGCTGGACTTCACCGCGGGCTGGGCGGTGGCGAACCTGGGGTACAGCAACGCCCGGGTGCGCGAGGCGGTCGCGGCCCAGTTCGCGCAGACCTCGTTCGGGACCCTGACCGCGATGCTGAACGAGCCCAGCGTCCGGCTCGGCGAGCGGCTGGCCGCGCTGGTTCCCGGCGACTTCTCTAAGAAGGTCTGGTACGGGCTGCACGGCTCCGACGCCAACGACTGCCTGGCCAAGCTGGTACCGCTGGCTACCGGGCGGCGGCGCATGATCTCGTTCATCGGCGGGTACCACGGCCAGACCGCGGGCTCGGCCGCGCTGAGCGGCCACACCGCGCAGGCGAAGGCGGGCGGCGGCGGCAACGTGGTCAAGATCCCCTACCCGGACCCGTACCGGCCGGTGCTCGGCACCGACCGCGACCCGGCGGACGCCGTGCTCGACTACCTGGAGAACTACATCCTGCGTACCATCTGCCCGCCCGAGGACACCGCGGGCATCATCGTCGAGCCGGTGCAGAGCGATGGCGGGGACATCGTCCCGCCGCCGCAGTTCCTCCGGGGCCTGGAGCGGATCTGCCGCCAGCACGGGATCATGCTGCTGATCGACGAGGTGAAGATCGGATTCGGCCGCTCCGGGCGCATGTTCGCGTTCGAGCACTTCGGCGTCGTTCCTGACGCGGTCTCCCTCGGCAAGTCGCTGGGCGGCGGCATGCCGATCAGCGCCGTGGTCGGGCGCCGCGAGCTGCTGGACGTGGCGCCGGCCATCAACATGTACACGATGGCCGGCCACCCGGCCGCCTGCGCCGCCGCGCTGGCGCACCTGGACGAGATCGAGCGGCTTGACCTGGCCGGGCGGGCCGGCCGCACCGGCGGCTACCTCCTGGGCCGGCTCAGCGAGCTGCAGCAGCGGCACCCGCTGATCGGCGACGTCCGCGGGCTGGGCATGATGCTGGGCCTGGAAACCGTGCGCGACCGCTCGACCAGGGAGCCCGCCGACCGCGAGATGGCGAAGATCGTGTATCGCGCGTTCGAGCTCGGGCTGATCGTGTTCTACGGGGGCATCTACTCGAACGTCATGGAGATCACCCCGCCGCTGATCATGACGGAGGCCGAGGTGGACGAGGGCGTCGCGATCCTGGACCAGGCGATCGGCGAGGTCGAGGCCGGAGAGGTGAGCGACGAGGTGCTAGGTGACTACGCCGGCTGGTAGCCCCGGCGGACCCCCGGATTCTGAGTACGCGCCCGGCATCGGGCCGGTGGTCCTGGGACCCGCCGAGCGGGCCGAGCGCGTCCGGCAGGCGGGCCCCGCGGCCGGGCGGCTCCGCGCCGCGGAGGTCACGATGGTGGCGCTGTGCTGGGTCGACAACGCGGGCATCGCGCGGGTCAAGACCATCCCGCTGGGCCGCCTGGAACGCGCGGCCGGGTGGGGCATCGGCATGTCGCCGGTGTTCGACGTGTTCCTGGTCAACGACGACATCACCACCAGCGAGCACGTCGGCGGCCCGGGCGGCGACCTGCGCCTGGTCCCGGACCTGAACCGGCTGGCCGTGCTCGCCGGGCAGCCCGGATGGGCCTGGGCCCCGGTCGACCGCTACACGCAGGAGGGCCGGGTCTACGCCGCCTGCCAGCGCTCGTTCGCCCGCCGCATGGCCGGCGAGGCAGCCCGGCGAGACCTGGAGGTGCGCGCGAGCTTCGAGGTGGAGTGGGCGGTCGGAACCGACGACGACGGGGGGTTCGTGCCGGCCTGCGTCGGCCCGGCCTACGGCATGACCCGCGTGATCGAGCTGTCGGACTACGCCCGGGAGGTCGTCGAGGCGCTGGAGAAGCAGGGCATCACCGTCGAGCAGTTCCACCCCGAGTACGCCGCCGGGCAGCTCGAGGTCTCCGTCGCCGCCGCCGACCCGGTCAGCGCCGCCGACGACAGTGTCCTGGTCCGGCAGACCATCCGCGCGGTCTCGGCGGCGTTCGGCTTCCAGGCCTCGTTCGCCCCGTCGGTAGTCGCGGGATCGGTGGGCAACGGCGGGCATGTCCACCTCAGCGTCTGGCGGGACGGGCGGAACGTGTTCGCGGGCGGGCCCGGGCCGCACGGCCTGACCCGCGAGGGCGAGGCGTTCGCGGCCGGCGTCCTGGACGCGCTGCCCGCGCTCTCCGCCGTAGGCGCGCCCAGCGTGGCCAGCTACCTGCGCCTGGTGCCGTCGCACTGGGCCGGCGTGTACCAGTGCTGGGGCCGGGAGAACCGGGAGGCGGCGCTGCGCCTGGTCACCGGGTCGGCGGGGGAGCAGGAGGCCCGGGCGAACCTCGAGGTCAAGTGCTTTGACCTGGCCGCCAACCCGTACCTGGCGGTCGGCTCGGTGATCGCCGCCGGGCTGGCGGGCCTCGACGCGGCCGCCAGGCTCCCCGCCGAGACGATCGGCGACCCGGCCGCTCTGCCCGCCGACGAGCTGGAACGCCGCGGCATCCGCCGGCTGCCGCAGTCGCTGGCCGAGGCGACCCGCTGCCTGGAGGACGCCGCGATCGTGCGCGAGGCGATGGGCGACCCGCTGTTCTCGGCGTTCGTCGCGGTGCGCCACGGCGAGACTCGGCTGTTCGCCGACGTCGACCCGTCCGAGATCGTCGCCCGGACCCGCTGGCGATGGTGAGCGAGCGGGAGGTCACGGTCGCCGAGCGGCTGCGGCTCCGCCTCGGCGAGCTCACCCACGCCGAGCGCAAGGTGGCGCGGGCCCTGATGGCCGACTACCCGGTCGGCGGGCTCGACCCGGTCGCCAAGCTCGCGGCCGCCGCCGGGGTCAGCCCGCCCACCGTGGTGCGCCTGGTGGCCAAGCTCGAGTTCGACGGCTACGCCGAGTTCCAGCAGTCGCTGAAGTCGGAGGTGTCCGCCCGGCTGTCCTCGCCGCTGCAGATGCACGCGGAGCGCCCGGGAACGGCCAGCGAGGGCGCGCTGCCGCGCACCGAGCGGCTGCTGTGCGACGGCATCCGGTCCAGCTTCGCCCGGCTTCCGCCGGGCGAGTTCGAGCAGGCTGTCCGCCTGCTCGCCGATCCGCGGCGCAGCGTCACGCTGCTCGGCGGCCGGTTCAGCACCATGCTGGCCGAGTACCTGGCCGCGCACCTGAAGATCCTGCGCTCCCGGGTCCAGGTCCTCTCCGCGGCGGGGCCCGACCGGGTAAGCGCGATGCTGGACGTCGGCCGGCGCGACGTGCTCGTCGCGTTCGACTACCGTCGCTATCAGCACGACACCGTCCGCCTGGCGATGACGGCCAAGGACCAGGGGGCGACGCTGGTCGCGTTCACCGACCCGTACCTCTCGCCGCTAGCCGCACGGGCCGACGTCATCCTGACCTCGAGCGTCCAGTCGCCGTCGCCATTCGACGCGCTGACGCCGGCCGTGGCGCTGGTCGAGGCCATGATCACCGCACTCGTCGACCGCCTCGGCGACGCGCCCAGGTCACGGATGGCGCGTTATGACGTTCTGAACGGCGGGACCGTGGGCGGCTCGAGAGGCGAAGGAGCGTCATGAGCGACGGGCGACTGACCCTGATCGATCACCACTGCCACGGCGTGGTCAACGTCACGCTCGACGGCCCGGGCCTTGAGGCGCTGCTCACCGAGGCCCCCGGGCCGCCGCCGCCGGGCACGTCCATGTTCGACAGCCCGCTGGGCTTCGCGGTGCGGCGCTGGTGCGCGCCGCTGCTTGACCTGGAGCCGTCCGCGCCCGCCGGCCGCTACCTGGAGCGCCGCGCCGAGCTCGGCCCCGCCGAGGTCAACCGCCGGCTGCTGCGGGCCGCGGACGTGGAAGCGTGGCTGGTGGACACCGGCTACCAGTCCGACCAGGTGCTCACCCCGGACCAGCTTGAGCAGGCCAGCGGCACGCCCAGCCGCGAGATCGTCCGGCTCGAGGGGGTCGCCGAGCAGGTTGCCCGCGATGGCACCACCGCGGCCCGCTTCACGACGCGGTTCGGCGAGGCGCTCTCGGCCGCCACGGCCAGCGCAGCCGGGCTGAAGTCGATCGCCGCCTACCGTTACGGCCTGGACTTCAACCCGGCCCGGCCGGGCGAGGCCGACGTCCGGGCCGCGGCGGGGCGCTGGCTGCGGGCCCTCGACGTCAGCCCGTCCGCGCGCCTGGACGACCCCGTGCTGCTACGGCACCTGATCTGGACCGGCGTGGACACCGGGCTGCCGGTCCAGTTCCACGTGGGCTTCGGCGACCCCGACGTACGGCTGCACCGGGCCGACCCGTCGCTGATGCACGACTTCCTGCTCGCCACGCAGGCGTCAGGCACGCCGATCATGCTGCTGCACTGCTACCCGTTCCACCGGCAGGCGGGCTACCTCGCCAACGTGTTCCCGCACGTGTACATGGACGTCGGCGAGGCGCTGAACCACGTCGGCGCGCGCTCGTCCGCCGTGCTCGCCGAGGCGCTGGAGCTTACGCCGTTCCACAAGATGCTGTACTCGTCCGACGCGTTCGGGCTGGCCGAGCTGCACTACCTGGGCGCGGCCGGGTTCCGCCGCGACCTGGCCCGGGTGACCGGCGCGTTCGTCGCGGACGGCGCCTGGTCGGCGGCGGACGCCGACCGGGTCGGGCACCTGATCGGGGTGGCCAACGCCCGCCGCGTGTACCGGCTGGGCGAGCGATGACGAGTGCGGACCTGCCGGCCGCGCTGCACGCTGCCCTGGACCGGGAGCTCCCCGGCGCGGTCCGCCTCCGCCACGACCTGCACGCGCACGCCGAGCCGTCCGGAGCCGAGCACCGGACGTCGGCGACCGTGGCGGCGGCGCTCGGCGCCACCAACGCGCCCGTGATCGGCGGCACCGGGCGGATCGTGCGGATCGGGCCGCCGTCCGGCCCGTGCGTCGCGGTCCGGGCCGAGCTGGACGCGCTGCCCGTTGCCGAGCAGACGGGCGCGCCGTGGGCGTCGCAGACCGGCGCGATGCACGCCTGCGGGCACGACGTGCACCTGGCCGCCCTGGTCGCCCTCGGCCGGGCGGCTCGCAGCGTGGAGCTTCCGGCCGGGCTGCTCGCCGTGCTGCAGCCGCGCGAGGAGGCCTATCCGTCCGGCGCGCCCGACATCGTGGCCTCGGATGCGTTCACGGCGCAGCGGCCGCGCGCGGTCGTCGGCGTGCACCTGCAGCACCAGGTGGCGCCCGGCACGGTCGCGGCGACCGCGGGTACCGTGAACGCGGCCGCCGACGATTTCGAGATCAGGGTCGAGGGCACCGGCGGGCACGCGGGATACCCGCACCTGGCCGTCGACCCCATCCCCGCCCTGTGCCAGGTTGTGCTGGCGCTCCAGCAGATCGTCAGCAGGCGGACCGACCCCACGCACGCGGTGGCCGTGTCGGTCGGGATGCTCGAGGCCGGGCAGGCGCCGAACGTCATACCCGGCAGCGCCACGGCCCGCGGCTCGCTGCGCGCGCTTGACGAGGCCGACCGGCCGGCGATGCACAAGGCGCTGCACGAGATCGTGGGCCATACCTGCCGGGCCCACGGCTGCCGCGGCACCGTCACGATCGTGGAGGGCGAGCCCGCGCTGGTCAACGACGAGGCGCTGGCCGCCGCGAGCTGGCCGTGGCTGCGCGAGGCCGGCTTCGCCGTGGACCCGTCGTTCCGCTCCTGCGGGGCTGACGACTTCTCCTACTACGCGCGCGTCGCGCCGGCGCTGATGCTCTTCGTCGGCGTCGGCGGCCCGGTCAGCCTGCACCATCCGCGGTTCCTGCCCGATGACGGCGCGGTCGGCCAGGTCGCCGTCGTGATGCTGGCCGGCTACCTGGCCGCCGTGGAGCGCGGCTGAGCCTGGTTCCCGCGAGCATCATGAGCCCCGCCAGCAACAGCTCCGATGCATTACCGGCGCTCCGGCCTGCGCATGTCCGTGGGCGGCCGAGAGACGGGGCGCGATTACGCTCTGACTCCATGCCGCCTACCGTGACTGATCTGTACCGCTATCCGGTCAAGTCGTGCCGTGGCCAGCCGCTGCAGGCCGCCCCGGTCGAGGCGTGGGGCCTCGCCGGCGATCGCCGGTGGATGATCGTGGACTCCGCTGGCGAGGTGGTGACCGCCCGGGAACGCCCGCGCCTGGTGCTGGTCACGCCCGTCCCCGGGGACGGCGCCATCCGCCTGGCCGGGCCAGGGATGCCGGAGCTGATGGTGAGCGTTCCGCCGGCCGGCGAGCTGGTCCCGGTCACCGTGTGGGAAGTCAGGCTGCTGGCCGCGCCGGCCAGCGAGGCGGCGAGCGCCTGGTTCAGCGACGTGGTCGGGGAGGCGGTCCGGCTGGTCTATCTCGATGACCCGACGCGGCGGCGGCCGCATTCGGCCTACAGCCAGGAAGGCGACCGGGTCTCGTTCGCGGACGGCTATCCGCTGCTGCTCACCGGCGAGGCCTCGCTGCGCGAGCTGAACGACCTGATCGCGGCCGGGCCGCTGGCGGCCGAGGGCCCGCTGCCGATGCGGCGGTTCCGGCCGAACGTGGTCGTGGCGGGCGCCGCCCCGTGGGCCGAGGACCGCTGGCGGCTGGTACGGATTGGCGACGTGGTGTTCCGCGCCGTCAAGGGCTGCGACCGGTGCGTGCTGACCACCATCGATCCCGACACCGCGGTCAAGGGGAAGGAGCCGATCGCGACGCTGGCCCGGTGCCGGCGCTGGGACGGCAAGGTGTGGTTCGGCGTCAACCTCATCCCCGACGCGCCGCGCCGCCCTGGCGCCATCCGCGTCGGGGACCCGGTCCAGGTACTTGAGCAGTCCGACGCGGACGGCCCGCTGCGCTGACGCCCACCGCCTCCATGCCGCACGAGGCGGACTCAGCGAATCCCGCGAGCACCATGAGCCCCGCCAGCAACGGCCCTGGTTCGGCGCCTCAGGACGGGCCGTGCTGGGAGGGGCGGCCCAGGACCATGAGCGAGACGAGGTAGCAGAGCATGGCCACGCCGGTGGCCAGGGCCATGCCCAGGGACACGCCGTTCTTGCTGTTGTTAACGAAGCTCGCCCCGAAGCCCGCCGCGGCGATGATCGCCAGCAGGCTGACGGCCGAGGTCACGATCACCGGGCGGTGCCTGGCGATGATGGCCCGCACGAGCAGCGACACCGCGGTCACGATCAGCAGCAGGCCGAACACGGTGTGCAGGGCCAGGAGCGCCCCGTTGGAGAAGGCCTGCCCGAAGCTCCGCCCGCCGCTGCCTGCGGTCGGCAGGGTGACATAGAGGTTGACGCCGACGCCGAGGCCGAACTGGATCACCAGCATGACCGCGGCGCCCATGCTGGCCCCGCGCAGGCGCTCGATCCGGCGATCTGCGGCGCGCTGGTCGGTCTGGGTCGCCTGCGCGCTCCGGCTTACTTCCATGGCCGGGTTCCTCCTATCCGCCGCCACCACAGCAGCCGCATCGTCATCACGGGAATTAGCCACCACAGGGCCCACCCGAAGGCCCACTGGTGGTGCCAGCCGCGCGGCAGGTCGGCGAGGAGCTGGTCGAGGTCGCTCTCGATCCTGGCGCGCAGCGCGCGCCCGGTCCGGTCATCCAGCTCGGCCGGGTCGAGCCTGCCCGCCTGGAAGTGCTCACCCAGTTCGCTGATGGCCGCGTCGCGGTCGGCGTCGGACACCCTGAGCGTCTTGCTGTCCACTGGAAACCTCGCTTCCCTCCGGCCGGGCCGGGCGGGGCCGGAGTGATCTAGTCACGATCCAAAACTATCACGGACTGCAAGTATATTCCTCCGTGATATTCTCGATACATGGCTGGCTCTGGCTCGGACCGCGGTGACGGCATCGCCTATCTCCTCGTCCAGCTGGGCTTTCACATGGCCAGGAAGTTCAGTGAGAGGCTCGCCCCGCTCGGGCTTGAGCCGCGGCAAGTCGGGATGCTGACCCGGCTGGCCGCGAACGAGGGCAGATCGCAGCAGGCCATCGGGGAGCTGATGGGCCTGAATCCCACCCGCATGGTCTTCCTGGTCGACGAACTGGAGAAGCAGGGGCTCGTCGAGCGCAGGCGCAATCCGGCCGACCGGCGCTCGCACGCCCTTTACCTGACCGACCAGGGGCGCGAGAAGCTCCGCGAGGCTCAGCAGGCCGGCGCCGCGCACGAGCGCGAGATCGGCGCCTCGCTCACCGACGCGCAGCGTACGGAGCTGGCGGCCCTGCTGCGCCAGATCGCCGATGATCAGGAGATCAGCGAGGACAGCCTGCCCGGCCCGCCAGGCTAAGGCGCTGCCCGCCGGGATGAACGCCCTGTCCGGCCTCCGCGCGGACGGCCTCGCCCGCCACGCCGCGAGCCTCACCGCGGCCGCGGGCACATAATGTACGCACCGACGTCGTAACCTCACCGTCGGTGGAGGAGGAGTGGGATGGCGGATCTCGGTCAGTGGGTCGTGGTCGGCGTCGACAACGGCGGAACGACGAACAACGCGACCGTGCTCGACTCCGAGGGCCGGTTCCTGGTGGACAGGATGGCCGAGTCCCCGAGCTACGTCCGGGACGGCCCGGAGAAGGCCGTCGAGGCTCTGGCCCGGTCGCTGGAGCAGGTCCTCGAGCTCGCGGGGACGCCGCAGGCGCGGGTGCGCGCCGTCGGGCTGGACACGCCCGGCCCGGTTAACGCGGACGGCGTGATCGCGGCGCAGGGCGCGACCAACTTCGGGAACCTCGACTGGTGCGGCTTCGACGTCCGCGGGGCGCTCGAGATAAGGCTGGGGCTTCCCGTCGTGTACAACAACGACGCGAATGCCGCGGCGCTGTACGCCCACCACGTGCATTTCGGGCCCGCGGAGGCGGCCCGGCGCTCGTCGGTCTCGGCGATCGTCGGCACCGGGCTGGGCGGCGGCGTGATCGAGGCGGGCCAGGTGGTGCGCGGGGCGGCCGGGATGGCCGGGGAGCTCGGGCACGTCTGGATCCCGATGGATGGGCTGCTCGGCCCCGGCCAGCCGGTGCCGGGCTGCAACTGCGGCCTGTCCGGCGACGCCGAGAGCGTGGCCTCGCTGACCGGGATCGAGAAGAACCTGCTGCCGTTCTGGCTGACTCGGTTCCCCGATCACGAGCTCGCGCGCGTCACCTCGGCCAGCAGGGCCGCGAAGCTGGTGCGCGGCTACGGCGAGGCCGGCGACCCGCTGGCGCTCGGGATCTTCCGGCAGCAGGCGATGGCGCTTGGTCGGCTGTTCACGATCGCCGCCAACTTCACCGACCCGGACGTCTACTTCGTAGGCGGCGGGGTGGTCGAGGCGACACCGCATTTCCGCGACTGGTTCCTCGCACAGGTGCGCGAGCACACCATGCTGCGGGAGGAGCAGCTGCGGGCATCGTCGGTCGCGCTGGTCCCGGACCGGGACATGGCGGGAGCGCGGGGCTCGGCCATCGCCGCCCTGGCCGCGGCGCGGGGCATGGGCGAGGCAGGCGCCTAGCTGGCGCGGCCGGCATTCAGGCGGTGAACCCGTCGAGACGGGCCAGCAGGCTCAGCATGACCTCATCGGCGCCGCCGCCGATGCCGATCAGCCGGGTGTCCCGGTAGAACCGCGCGGTCCAGGTCTCCTCCATGTAGCCCATGCCGCCGTGGAACTGCAGGCAGGTGTCGGCGATCTCCCGGGACAGCCGCCCGACCGTGAGCTTCGCGATAGTGGCGAACCGCGTGGTGTCATCCCCGCGCAGGTAGGCCTCGGCGCAGGCGTAGTTATAGTGCCGCACCAGGTCCAGCCGGGCCGACAGCTCCGCGAGCCGGTACGCGACGTGGTCGTTGGCCAGCAGCGGCCGCCCGAAGGCCCGCCGCTGGGACAGGTAGTCCCTGGTCCGGTCCAGGGCCTTCGCCAGCCCGCCGACCTGGAGATAGGAGGCGATCATGCGCTCGGGCTGGAACTGCTCCATCTGCTGCTGGAACCCGCGCCCGATCTCGCCGATCGTGTTGCTGACCGGGACGCGCACGTCGGTAAACGAGAGCTCGGCGGTGTCGGACGACCGGTTCCCGAGCTTGTCCAGGGTGCGGGACACGCGGAAGCCCGGCCGGCTGGTCTCGACGACGATCTGCGACATCCCCCGGTAGCCGCCCTCGTCCGACGTCCGGGCCAGCAGGCAGATCCAGTCCGCCTGGGCGCCGTTCGTTATGTAGAGCTTGCTGCCGTTGATCACCCACTCATCGCCGTCGCGCACCGCGCGGGTGCGCAGGCCGGCGACGTCCGATCCGGCGTCCGCCTCGGTCACCGCGATCGAGCAGACCACCTCGCCGCGGATCGCCGGGGCGAGGAAGCGCTCCTTGAGCTCGTGACTGCCGTAACGGTGCAGCGACGGCGTGGCCATGGCCATCTGCACGGCGATGCCCATGGGCACGCCGCCGCAGTCGATGCGGCCGAGCTCCTCGCCCGCCACGACGGTGAACGAGTGGTCCGCTCCCTCCCCGCCGTACGCCGGGTCATACTCCAGCCCGAGCAGGCCGATCTTGGCCAGGAGCGGGAACAGAGCGTGGGCGGGGAAGCGCCCGGCCCGCTCCCACTCGTCGACGTGCGGGTTGATCTCGCGGTCGACCAGATCGCGCACGCTCGCGCGCAGCGCCTCGTGCTCCGCCGTGAACTGCATGCCTCATCCTCTCGTCGCATCCCGTCATTCCCTGCCCGGAATTGCCGCTATCGCAGACGGACCATACGTTGCCAGGCATGCACGATGAAATCCGCGTCGGCGTACCGCTCCCGGCCGGGCCGGATCGCGCAGGATCTGCCCCGCCCGCACCAGTTGCTGATGCCGCCGGGCTGTTCCCCCGTCAGCGGGACGCGTGAAGGTGATACGGTAGATGAGGTTGTCGTCAAAATTCGTGTAAGTGTCACAGCGCCTGCGGAATTCTGACAGCGGGCGTCACGGATGCTCAGCGTTCGGCCTTCGAAAGGCAGACGGTCGCAGCAACCCGGGACACACAGGTGGATCCCGAAGATCGTCTCATCAGGAGAAATCACATGACTCAGGGCACCGTGAAGTGGTTCAATTCCGAGAAGGGCTACGGTTTCATCGCTCCGGACGACGGCACCGCCGACGTCTTCGTTCATCACTCCGCCATCCAGGCTGACGGTTTCCGCAGCCTGAATGAAAATCAGCGGGTCGAGTTCACCGCGGGGCAGGGGCCCAAGGGCCCACAGGCTGAGCAGGTCCGCCCGCTCTAATGAGCTGCCGCCCGCCGCGTGAGACGCGCGGGCGGGAAGGGACTGATGGCGGGCGCCGAGGTTGCCTGTGAGCCACCGCCGCGCCCGCCGCACCGTCGGCCTGATCCCTGCTGATCCCTCGCACGGGTCTAGCCAGCCGGGGCGGTCGCCGCAATCGGGCGGTCAGGCCGGCCGACGGCGTTGAGGTGGCGCAGGGCCTGCGCGTAGGAACCCGCGAGGCTGGTCTGGCAGTAGGGCAGGTCTCGCTGCTCACAGAACGCCCGTACCACGGCCTGGGATCGTCGCAGGTTAGGGCGGGGCATGGACGGGAACAAGTGGTGCTCGATCTGGTAGTTCAGGCCGCCCAGGGCGAAGTCGGCCAGCCATCCGCCGCGGACGTTGCGGGAGGTGAGCACCTGGCGGCGCAGGAAGTCACTCCGATCGGCGGCGTCCAGCACGGGCATGCCCTTGTGGTTGGGGGCGAAGGAGCTGCCCAGGTACAGGCCGAACAGACCCTGCTGCACCAGGATGAACACCACGGCCTTGACCGGTGAGAGGACGAGGAAGACCGCGGCGAGGTAACCGACGGCATGCGCGGCCAGCAGCGCCGTCTCCGCGGGCCGGTGCCTGCTGTCGCGGCTGGTCAGCGCGCGGATGCTCGCGACGTGCAGGCTGACCGCTTCCAGCAGCAGCAGCGGGAAGAACAAGTAGGCCTGGTAACGGAACGCCAGCCGGGCGACGCCCCGGGCGGCCCGCGCATCGGTGGCGGTGAAGGCCACCGCGCTCGGCCTGATGTCGGGGTCCGCGCCCTCCGTATTGGGGTGGGCGTGATGGCGGTTATGTTTGTCGACCCACCAGCCGTAGCTCAGCCCGACGCCAAGGTTGCCGTGCAGGACTCCGAGGACGTAATTGGCTCGCCGGGAGCCGAAGATCTGCCGGTGCCCGGCGTCATGGCCGAGGAAGCTGACCTGGGTGAACATCACGGCCAGAAACGCGGCCACTCCTAGCTGCCACCATGAGTCGCCCACCAGCACGAAGGCAGCCCATCCGGCCGCGAGAGCCACGGCCGTGAGGGCGATCTTCCAGATCTAGTAGCGCGAGCGCCGCTCCAGCAGCCCTGCCTGCTTGATCCGCCGCGACAGCTGGGCGTATTCGCTGCCGCGTGCCCCCGTGTCTGATGCGGGGGTGGGTTCAGGTTGCCAGGCCTGATCAACCGCGGTTTCTTGGGATCGCGCCGTCGGAACTCCCTAGGCACATCGAGAACGAACTGGGATGTACCGCCGAGGTCTTGGGCGGGGCCAGTGCGCGGCGCTCAGCAGTCTTGACGCGCCAACGCTTTGAGCAGCGTACCTCTGGCCAGTTTACCTGCCGGTTCGGATGAGAGCGACCCGGGCGGAGCCAGCCGCGGGGCCGCCAGGCGCAAGCGGCAGCAGTCCGCCATCCGGGCCCAGCAACTCGTTCTCCTCCCAGCGTCGGCGCCACAGCCGGGGATCGAACCAGCCGAACTGCGCGAATTCCCCGGCAACGTCCGGGTCCGAGGTCAGGCTCTCGATCAGCGGCAGATCGTCCTTGACGGCTAGCCGCAATGAGACATGATCATCCGTCGGTCCTGATGTCATGGCGTGACCGTACCGCGGGGGTGGCGCGGCGAAATTCGGTTGACCCGGCCCCGACGACCTGCCCGCGCTGCTCCGCCGGGAGGCGCGCCTGGGCTAAGAGCGCGCAAGGTGCCCGGAGTTGACCGCCGTCAGCAGGAAGTCAACGAGTTGCTCGGCGTACCGGGTGGTGCCCGCGCGGAGCGTGTCGCGCAGGTCCTTGGGCGCGGCATGAGCGTGGGTCGTCGCCCCGCCCACGAGGGTGTCGAGCAGCAGCGTGATCGACGTGCCCTCGGGGATCTCGCCGCGGCGGATGCCGCGGCGGACGATGCCGCGCGCCGCCAGGACCTGGGACGTCTGCAGCGCGTTTAGCTGCTCGGCGAGGCCCGGGATCAGGTCGCCTTCCAGGCGCAGGCGCAGCGCCGCGCGGCCGGCGTCGCCGAGGTACAGGTCAAGCATCTGGCAGGCCAGCTTGACCAGGTCCCCGCGCAGCGAGCCGGTGTCGACCTCGGCGATGGTGCCGACCCGCCGTCGCAGCGCGTCGACCAGGAGGGCTTCCTTGGTCGTCCACCGAAGGTAGATGGAGGCCTTGCCGACGCAGGCGCGCTTGGCCACGGCCTCCACGCTGAACCCGGCCCAGCCCGCCTCGCCGAACAGTGCGACGGCCGCGTCGGCGACACGGCGATCCACCTCGGGGTCGCGGGGGCGGCCCGCGTGGGTGGCGCCGATCGTCACGCTGGTCACCTCTTCGCCGGTGAGGCTTGCCGAACGATCGTCGCCAGCATAGTTCGTCACGCCCCGGGCGGACTACGTTCAGTTGCCCGATCTCCAGGAGCCGGTCACCGGGCCGGATGCCTGTCACGCGCACCAGCTCGTGGTACAACTCCTGGGGATACTCGGGCTGCGACTGCTGGCAGATATGGGCTGCGCACTGAGCATTCACCGACACGTGCGGAGGCAACGCGATGGACGAGAACCGGGCCCGGGTCATGCTGCAGGACGAGCGCACCGAGGTGCTGAGCCTGCTCAAGGACACCGAGGCGGCGGCGCAGGCGGACAGGGAGGCGGAGGACGAGGAGGGAGTCGACGTCTCCGATCCCGCCCAGTCGCTGACCGCCGAGGGCATGGACGACGCGATCGCGGAGGGCCTGCGTGACCGGCTGGCCGCTATCGACCGCGCCCTGCGGCGGCTGGACGAGGGCACGTACGGGCGTTCGGTCCGCAGCGGCGTGCCGATCCCGGACGAGCGCCTCGAGGCCGACCCGGCGGCGGAGCTCACGGTCGACGAGGCGAAAGCCTAGCGGTCGCGGCGAGCCGGGCCAGGTCATCGGGATCGCTCGTCAGGCGAGGCGCGGGCGCCGGAGCGCAGGTGGTGCTACGTTCCTGGCCTATGACAGGCAAGGTCGCGGTGGTCACCGGCGGCGGTACGGGCATCGGCCGGGCGTCGGCCCTCGCTCTGGGGCGGGACGGGTACGCGGTCGTGATCGCCGGCCGCCGGCCGGGCCCGCTCGCGCAGACCGTGAGCGACGGGGCGTCGGACGGATCCCGGCTACTGGCCGTGGCCGCGGATGTCAGTGACCCGGGTGATGTCCAGAAGCTGTTCGATGAGGCGCGGCGGCAATTAGGCCGCGTGGACCTGCTGTTCAACAACGCGGGCCGGGGTCTGGAGCCGGCGCCGCTCGAGGACGTGTCGTTCGCCGACTGGCAGTCGGTGATCGGCGTGAACCTGACCGCGGCGTTCCTGTGCACCCAGGCGGCGTTCCGGGTGATGAAGGCCCAGCATCCCCGCGGAGGCCGGATCATCAATAACGGGTCCATTTCCGCGCATTCGCCCCGGCCGCTGTCGGCACCGTACACCGCGACGAAACACGCGGTCACGGGGCTGACGAAGGCTACGTCGCTGGACGGGCGGGAGTACGACATCGCCTGCGGCCAGATCGACATCGGCAACGCGGCGACCGACCTGGCGCGCATGCTCGCGGTGGGCGCCCTGCAGCCCGACGGCAGCACGCGGGCCGAGCCGATGATCGACGCCGAACTGGTCGCGGCCGCGGTGGTGCACATGGCCAACCTGCCGCTGGACGCGAATGTGCAGTTCATGACCCTCATGGCCACGAAGATGCCGTTCATCGGCCGTGGCTAGCATTCCGTGCGTTACCCGGCGGGAAGCCGCGTTGAGGGGCAAGAATGGCGCAGCTGACAAACGCCTGCTGAAGTGAGGAAGGAGCCTGATGCCGCGGGAGGGATTCATCGAGGTCCCCGGCGGGCGGGTCTGGTACCGCGCGGTCGGCGACGGCGGCACGCCGCTGCTGTGCCTGCACGGCGGGCCCGGCTTCACCCACTATTACCTGGAGCCACTCGAGGCGCTGGCCGGCCGGCGCCAGGTGATCTTCTACGATCAGCTGGGCTGCGGGCGTTCGGACCGCCCCGAGGACCCGGCGTTGTGGACGGTAGACCGCTTCGTCGAGGAGCTCGCCCAGGTGCGCGCGGCGCTGGGGCTCGACCGGCTGCACCTGTTCGGAAGCTCCTGGGGCGGCATGCTGGCCATGCAGTACGTGCTCGACCGCCGTCCGGAGCTGGAGAGCCTGATCCTGTGCGGCAGCCCGGCCAGCATGATCAGGTGGGTCGAGGACTGCGCCGAGCTGCTGTCCGCGCAGCCCGCCGAGGTGCGCCAGGTCATCAGCGAGCACGAGGAGGCGGGGTTCACTGCCTGCCCCGAGTACCAGGCGGCCATCCTCGGCTTCTACCGGGAGCACGTGTGCCGCGTCACCCCGTGGCCCGCCGGCCTGGAACGCTCGTTCGCCGAGGCGGGCTACGCCGTGTACAACCAGATGAACGGCCCCAGCGAGTTCACCGTGACCGGCACGCTGAAGACCTGGGACGTCATGGACCGCCTGGGCGAGATCGCAGTGCCGGCGCTGCTGGTCGGCGGGCGGTATGACGAATGCCGGCCCGCCCACCTCGAGGAGATGCACCGGCGCATCTGCGGCTCAGAGCTCGCCATCATCGAGGACGCCTCGCACCTCTGCTTCGCCGAGCAGCCGCAGGAGTTCACCGCCCTGGTGAACTCGTTTCTGGACCGCGTCGAGGCCGGCCAGGCCAGCTAGCGCGGCCTCGCTTCCCGCGCCGTTACCTGCAGGAGCCGGCCCCCGACCGCGAACAAGGTCATGGGGTCCGCAGCCATGAGAGGATGACCAGCGCGCGGCCGACGCGACCGGACGTGCGGCGTCGGAGGTTTCCCCGGCTGCTGCAGCGGGCACAGTGCAGTGCTAGCTGTCAGCCGGCCGGGGCCACAGCGCCCGGCCCTTCGTTAGAGCGAGGCATGCCAGTGAGCGAGCAGGTCAGCGGGACGCACGGGCCAGCGGAGGACGACGCGATCAAGCGCCAGGACCGCAGCGAGCTGCAGGCGCACGGCGATGAGTGGCCCGAACCCGAGTCGGCGGGCGAGGACGAGTCCGACGCGACCTGGGCCTCGCAGGGCAGGTTCACCGGCACGCCGGGCTTCCAGGACTGGGAGGCCATCGAGCTGCGCAGCGACCTGGCCCGTCACCTGGACCGCGCCACGTTCCCGGCGACCCGGGCGCATCTGCTCGAGACCCTGACGGCGCACGAGGCGGACCAGCGGCTGCTGGACCTGGTCTCGTCGCTCCCGGACCGCGCCAGGTTCGCCAGCCTGGGCGAGCTGCTCCGGGCGCTGGGACTGCCGGTAGAAACGCGCCCGGCCTAGAGCCCTAGGGGGGACGACCCCCCTACAACCCCCCGCCGCGGAGCAAGCTCCGCGAAAGACCTAGAGATCGGCGGGGCGCAGGCGGAATTGCTGCAGGCGCAGGTGATGGTACTTCTCGGTCTCGCCGACCCACTCCATGCCGAGGCGCCGGACCATCGCCATCGCGCGCGAGTTCGCTGGCCGCACGAGCGCGATG
>WNFI01308079.1_pt2 | contig 28637 bp, 25 predicted proteins | sample 5400471 | NCBI WGS metagenome assembly WNFI01 (sample SAMN13153348, study PRJNA577476) | soil metagenome | isolation source: 100 cm saprolite on Douglas fir-dominated hillslope | place: USA:California | collected 2013-09-17
TTCGCGATCACCCAGGTCTGGATGGTCTCGATCGCCTCGGTGACCCTGCAGGCGCTGCTGGTCGGCGCCCTGGTGATCCGTCAACTGCGGCGGGACACGGCGCTACCAGCGACTGTCCGGTAAAACGGGCATCAGTGCGAGGGACGCTGCAGCTCGCGCCGGGCCCGGAACTCGCTGTCCGGCTTCCATTGTGGAAATGCGCTGCTGTTGGCCAGCTCGAACCCGACCTGCCAGAGCAGTCGCACGTCCTGCACGCCACCGGCCATGGTCCAGTCCGGCTGGATGACATCGCCGACCTGGTGGTAGCGCTTGGCAATGAATTCGTTGCGCTTGCCTTCACCGTAATCGGCTGGCTCGCCGACAAAGTCCAGGCCGCCGCTCACGTAGAGCCCCGGCACGCCCACGCGCGCGAATTCGAACTGGTCCGCCCGGAAGAAACTGCCGCGCTCCGGATGCGCATCGGGCACGCTCACGCGGCCCTGCGCGGCGGCCACGGCGGACGCGCGCTCATCCATTTCGGACTTGCCAAACCCGTTGATCTCCACGTCGCGCGTGGGCCCGAGGGGATTGATGCCGTCCATGTTCAGGTCCGCCACCGTGTCGCGCAGGGGAAAGAGCGGGTGGCGGGCATAGTAGCGGGCGCCGAGCAGGCCCTGCTCCTCGCTGGTCGTCGCGAGGAACAGCACCGAGCGCGCCGGCGGCTGCGCCAGCGCCTTGAACGCCGCCGCCAGCACCAGCAGGGCCGACGTGCCCGAAGCATTGTCCTGGGCACCGTGAAAGACCTGCTGCGCTTTCGGCCCGCCCAGCTGCGGGCGCCAGCCGAAGTGATCCCAGTGCGCGCTGTACACCACCGTCTCTGCGGCGCGCGCGGCATCGCTGCCCGGGATGCGGGCCACGACGTTGTGTGATTCCACCTCGTGCCAGGCGTTGTGCACATCGAAGCTGACGCGGGCTCCCAGCTCCACCGGGCGGAAATCGCGCGAACGGGCGCGTTCCTTCAGCGCATCGAAATCCTGGCCGCTGCGGGAGAACAGTTCGCGCGCCCGCTCCAGCGTCATCCAGCCGGCAACCGAGGGGTAGTCCGGGTCGCGTCCCCGATTGCGCAGCACGTAGTGGGCTGCGCTCCAGCTGTTGATCACCACGGAGTAGGGATAGGCGGCAGGGCCGGTCTCATGGACGATGATCGCCGCCGTGGCACCCAGCCGGGCGGCGGTCTCGTACTTGTAGGTCCAGCGCCCGTAATAGGTCATCGCCTTGCCGCCGAACATCGCAGGGTCGAGTTCCCCCGGGTGCTGCGGGTCCGGGATCGGCGGATCGTTGATGAGCATCACCAGCGTCTTGCCATGCAGGTCGAGCCCCTTGTAGTCGTCCCATTGGTATTCAGGCGCCTGCACGCCATAGCCGACGAAAACCAGGGGCGAGTCCTTGATCTGGAAATGGCGGCGGCGCTCACTCGACCAGCTCACGTTGTCCTCGGGAGACTTCAGCGTGGTGCTCGCGCCGTGCACCGTGTACTGCACGCCAACCTCGCTCCGGAAAACCGTCATCGGAACGACCTGGACGTAGTTCCCCGCCTTGTCCGCCGGCTCGAGCCCGAGCCGCCGGAATTCACGCACCAGGTAGGCGATCGTCAGTTCCTCGCCGTGCGTCGCCGGCAAGCGGCCTTCAAAGGTGTCGGAGGAGAGCACGCGAATGTGCTGCAGCAGCTGATCGCTGCTGATCGCGGCCAGGGCCGCACGGGTATCAGGGGCCGGCGGCGGTTCTGCGGCCCAGGCCGACGCAGCCGTCAGGGTCACGGCCCATCCCATCAGGCACGGAATCAGGAACAGGCGAGGATACGCACCGGTTTTCATGAAGCCCCCCCCTGGCGGGAATTTCAATGGCAGATGTTAAGTGGGTACGTCGCGCCCGTCACGGTCCGGTCGCAATCCTGCGGCATTGCTAGACTACAGGCCATGAGTGCACCTCGCTTCAACTTCGCCCGACTGGGGCAGCGGGCGCGGGAAATCCTGCTTACGCTGTGGCGCAAGCGGCGCCCGTCGCTGTCCGCGTCGCCGAGTCAGTGGATTGCCGGCGTGTACCGCGAGACCCCGGTAGCCGGACGGTTTGGGCGGCGCGCGCAGCGCGAGCTGAAGTACTACGACTACCTCCCCGAGGGCAGAGCGGCCGCCGGGAAATTGCCGCTCATCGTCATGCTGCACGGCTGCACGCAGGATGCGCTGCAGTTTGCGGCGGCCACACGCATGAACGCGGCCGCACAGGAACGCGGCTGCACCCTTGTGTACCCCGAACAGAGCACCCGCGCGAATGCATTGCGCTGCTGGAATTGGTTCGGCCCGGAAGCACTCAAGGGCGACGGCGAAGCGGACCTGGTCGCCCGACTGGTGCAGGATCTGCTGCGCCGTCAGCCGGTGGACCCGCAACGCGTCTATGTCGTGGGCATGTCTGCTGGCGCTGCGCTCGCAGGTATCCTCGCGGTGCGATATCCGGCCCTGTTCGCGGGCTGCGCCCTGCATTCAGGAGTCATGTACGGCGCGGCAACCGGCGCCAGCGAAGCCGTGCGGGTGCTGCGTTCGGGCGCCAGTGCTTCACCACTGGAGACTGGAAGCAAATTGCGGCAGGCGCTCGGCACTTCAACCGGCGTAGTGCCAACCCTGGTCATTCACGGACAAGCCGACACCACGGTCAATCCGCGGAACGGGGAGCAGCTGGTTGCGCAGCGGCTGGCCCTGGCCGATCTGCTGCTGCCGGACGGCAGCCCAGCCGAACCCGCCAAGGAGCGGCAATTCCAGTCCGGCGGGCGGAACTGGATCCAGCGGGACTATTTCAAGAACTCCACGCTAGTGGTCCGCAGCGTCCTCATCGAGGGACTCGCTCATGCCTGGAGCGGAGGCGATCCGGATCAGCGCTTCAGTGACGGCGCCGGACCGGATGCCAGCCGCCTGATCCTGGACTTTCTGCTGCGCTACCGACTCAGGCAGGCACAGCTGCGGCCGGAATCGGAAGTCGAGGCGCTCGCGAACTGACCGCCGGCGGCAAAACTGCACTCGGCTCGCCGCACGGTGCGCACTACCTGGCGCCCCCCGGCCTTTTAGGAGGAAGCCCTAATGAAAATCTCGACCTGCCTCTGGTTCGACCACCAGGCGGAAGAAGCCGCCCGCTTCTACGTGACCCTGTTCGCCGGCGCGCGAGTGACCGACATCAGCCGCTATGGCCCGGGACAGCGCATGCCACAGGGTCTCGCACTCGTCGTTAATATCGAACTCGAGGGCGTGCGCTTCATGCTGCTCAACGGCGGACCGGTCTTCCAGCAGTCCGAGGCGGCGTCGATCTGCGTCAGCTGCGATACGCAGGAGGAGATCGACCGGCTCTGGTCGGCGTTGACGGCCGACGGCGGCAAAGAGAGCATGTGCGGGTGGCTCAAGGATCGCTTTGGCGTCTCGTGGCAGATCACGCCCGCCATCCTGGGCCCGCTGATGAGCGGTGATCCTGCGCGGGCCGCGCGCGTGATGGGCGCCTTCATGCAGATGCGAAAGCTCGACATCGCGGCCCTGCAGGCCGCCGCGCGCAGCTGAGTGGGGACGCGGATCGATACGGGGGACAGAGCGATGACACTTTTCCCGCGCCGTGGCGGCGCGCTGGCGACATTGTGGATCCTGGCGAGCGCCGCGGTCGCGGCGGCCGCGCCAGCGCCCGAGGAGGCCGTTCCCGCGCGGGTGGAAGCGCTGCTGGCCCAGATGAGCCTCGAGGAGAAAGTCGGCCAGCTGGTGCAGATGTCGAACCCGGACGATGCCACCGGCCCGGTGACCGTCCGGGCCGATCGCACGCGGGCCCTGCGCAGCGGCGCTGTGGGCTCGGTCCTGAACGTGGTCGGCGCGGCACAGACGCGCCGTTACCAGGAACTGGCCCTGCAGTCACGCCTGCATATCCCGCTGCTGTTCGCGCAGGATGTCATCCACGGCTACAAGACCGGCTTTCCGATCCCGCTGGCCGAAGCGGCGAGCTGGGATCCGGAAGCGATCCGGCAGGCCGAGCGTGTGGCGGCCACCGAGGCCGCGGCCGCCGGTGTGCACTGGACCTTTGCTCCGATGGTCGACATCGCGCGCGATCCGCGCTGGGGGCGCGTCATGGAGGGTGCGGGAGAGGATCCCTACCTGGGCGCACGCATCGCGGCCGCGCGCGTGGCCGGCTTCCAGGGCTCGGGCCTGGGTGCGCTCGACAGCGTCATGGCCTGCGCGAAGCATTTTGCCGGCTACGGGGCCGCCGTCGGCGGTCGCGACTACAACTCGGTCGACATGAGCCTGCGCCAGCTGTGGGAGACGTACCTGCCTCCGTTCAAGGCCGCTGCCGAGGCGGGTGCCGCGACCTTCATGAATTCCTTCAACGACCTCAACGGCGTCCCGGCGTCGGCCAACGCCTATCTGGTGAATGAGGTTCTCAAGGGCCGCTGGAATTTCCGGGGCTTCGTGGTCAGCGACTGGGGCTCGATCGGCGAAATGGTCACGCACGGTTACGTGGCGGACGACCGTGAGGCCGCCCGTGCCGCGATCAATGCCGGCAACGACATGGACATGGAGAGCGGCGCCTACGGGGAGCACCTGGCGCAGCTGGTCACCGAAGGTGAGGTGCCGATGGCGCGCCTCGACGATGCCGTGCGCCGGATCCTGCGCATGAAGTTCAGGCTGGGGCTGTTCGACGATCCCTTCCGCTACTCCGACGTCGAGCGCGAGCGCCGGGTGCTGAGTGATCCCAGCCACGCTCAAGTGGCGCGCGCGATGGCGCGCGAGAGCATCGTGCTGCTCAAGAACGAGGGCCCGCTGCTGCCGTTGTCGCCGCAACTCCGGACCATCGCCTTCATCGGTCCACTGGTGAAGGCCAAGCAGGACAACCTGGGCGGCTGGGCGATGGAGGCGCCAGGCTTCGACTATTCGAAGCTGATCGTCTCCCAATGGGAGGGATTGCAGCAGCGACTGGGCCCTGGCACCCGCCTGCTGTATGCCAGGGGCAGCGACATCGACAGTGCCTCGACTCAAGGGTTCGCGGAAGCCGTGGCCGTCGCGAAGCGCGCGGACCTGGTCATCCTGAGCGTGGGTGAGAGCCGCGATATGAGCGGCGAGGCCAAGAGTCGCAGCAACCTGCACCTGCCCGGCGTGCAGGAAGAGCTGATCAAGGCGGTGCAGGCGACCGGCAAGCCGGTGGTCGTGCTGATCAACGCGGGGCGGCCGCTGGTCTTCGAATGGACCGCGGAGCATGTGCCCGCCATCCTCTACACCTGGTGGCTGGGGAGCGAGGCGGGGCATGCCATCGCCGATGTGCTCAGCGGCGATTACAACCCCAGCGGCAGATTGCCGATGAGCTTTCCACGCAGCGAGGGCCAGATACCCGTCTACTACAATCACTACAATTCCGGCCGTCCCGCCAGCGACGAGCCCGGTCACGGCTACCAGTCTTCATACATCGATCTGCCGTTCCGGCCACGCTACGCTTTCGGTCATGGCCTCAGCTACACGAGCTTCCGCTACGAGCATCTGCGGCTCGACCGGCACCAGCTGCACGCCGAGGAGCAGCTCACGGCGAGCTTCGAGCTGACCAATACGGGCGCGACGGCAGGGAGCGAAACCGTCCAGCTTTATCTGCGGGACAGGGTCGCCTCGCTGGTCCGGCCCGTGCAGGAACTGAAGGACTTCCAGAAGATTGCGCTGCAGCCTGGGGAGAGCCGTACCGTCCAGTTCGTGATCGACCGCGACAAGCTCTCCTTCTACGATGCGCAACTGCAGTGGGTCGCCGAGCCGGGCGAGTTCGAGATCCAGATCGGCCCAGCCTCGGACGAGATCCGGCTGCGCGACCAGTTTTCACTGCAGTAGGCACGCCGTCGGCACGGCAATCATGACCAAGGCCTCTTCGACAGACTGGGAAATCGCGATCGACCTGCCGCTGGGAGTCGTGGCCAGCCAGCTGACGAGAATCGAGGAGCAATTGCGGCTCCTGAACCTGAAGGCCGCGGATCTTGTGCAGGAGAGAGACGGTGGGCGCCGCAACGGGGCCATCGCGGTCAGGCTCGAAAACATCAACAGAGCCCTCGATGCGATCAGGATCTTCATGTCGGACCTGGAGGCAGAAATCGAAGCCACCCGCCGGTCATCCGATGCGCTCTTCCTGCCCACCTCCGGTGGCAAGCGCTATCCAGACCGGGACGACTGAGGCCGCATCGCTAGGGGGCGGGCGGCAAAGAAAAAGCCCCGGAGGTTTCCCTCCGGGGCCTGTTTGCGACTCACGTCGGTGAGATGCGCGATGGTCAGCTAACGCGATCGCGTTACATGTCCATCCCGCCCATGCCGCCCATGCCACCGCCGCCGCCCGGCATGCCGTGGCTGTGCTCCTCGTCCTTCGGAGCCTCGGCGACCATCACTTCGGTCGTCAGCAGCAAGCCGGCCACGGAGGCCGCGTTCTGCAGCGCCAGGCGCGTCACCTTGGTCGGGTCCAGGATGCCCTCTTCGAGCATGTCGCCGAACTCGCTGGTGGCGGCGTTGTAGCCGTAGCTGCCCTTGCCAGCCTTGACCTGATTGAGGATGACCGCGGCGTCCTCGCCCGCGTTCTCCACGATCTGGCGGAGCGGCTCTTCGATGGCGCGCTTGAGGATCGCGATGCCGACCGTCTGGTCTTCATTCGCGCCTTCGAGCTTCTCGAGTGCCTTCTGGACGCGGATCAGCGCCACGCCGCCGCCCGGCACCACGCCCTCTTCCACCGCCGCACGCGTGGCGTGCAGGGCGTCTTCGACGCGCGCCTTCTTTTCCTTCATCTCGATTTCGGTGGCCGCACCGACCTTGATCAGGGCCACCCCGCCGGAGAGCTTGGCGACGCGCTCCTGGAGCTTCTCCTTGTCGTAGTCGGAAGTCGCTTCCTCAATCTGCTGGCGGATCGACTCGACACGGCCCTTGATGTCCGTGCTCTTGCCGGCGCCGTCAATGATCGTGGTGTTTTCCTTCTCCACCAGTATCTTCTTGGCTTCGCCCAGGTCATTGACCGAGGCCTTCTCGAGCGACAGGCCGACCTCATCGGAGATCACCGTGCCACCGGTCAGCACCGCGATGTCCTGCAGCATCGCCTTGCGACGATCGCCGAAGCCCGGAGCCTTGACCGAGGCCACTTTGAGGATGCCGCGGATGTTGTTGACGACCAGGGTCGCCAGCGCCTCGCCTTCGACGTCCTCGGCGACCACCAGCAGCGGGCGCCCGGCTTTCGCCACGGCTTCCAGCACCGGCAGCATCTCGCGGATGTTCGAGATCTTCTTGTCGACCAGCAGGATGTAGGGCTTTTCCAGCTCGGCGGACTGGTTCGCCTGGTTGTTGATGAAATACGGCGAGAGATAGCCGCGATCGAACTGCATGCCCTCGACCACCTCGAGTTCGTTCGACAGGCCCGAGCCTTCCTCGACCGTGATCACGCCTTCCTTGCCGACTTTTTCCATCGCTTCGGCAATCGTCTTGCCGATGCTCTCGTCGGAGTTGGCGGAAATCGTGCCGACCTGCGCGATCGCCTTGGTGTCCTTGCAGGGCTTGGAGAGCTTCTTGAGCTCTTCGACCGCCGCGGTCACAGCCTTGTCGATGCCGCGCTTGATGTCCATCGGGTTGCGGCCCGAGGCTACGGCCTTGAGGCCCTCGCGGATGATCGCCTGCGCCAGCAACGTGGCGGTGGTGGTGCCGTCGCCCGCCTCGTCAGAAGTGTTGGAAGCGACTTCCTTCACCATCTGCGCGCCCATGTTCTCGAACTTGTCCTTGAGTTCGATTTCCTTGGCGACCGAAACACCGTCCTTGGTGATCGTCGGGGCGCCGAAGCTCTTTTCGAGCACGGCGTTGCGGCCCTTGGGTCCCAGCGTCGCCTTGACGGCGTTGGCCAGGATGTTCACGCCTCTCACCATGCGGGAGCGGGCGTCATCGCTGAAACGTACTTCTTTAGCTGCCATGTGTGCTTTCCTCTACTTGCCTTCGATGACGGCCATGACGTCTTCTTCACGCATGACCACCAGGTCGTCACCGTCGACTTTCACTTCGGTGCCGCTGTACTTGCCAAACAGGATCTTGTCGCCGACCTTGACGTCGAGCGCCCGGACTTTGCCGTCCTCGAGGATCTTGCCCTTGCCCACCGCCATGACCTTGCCCTGGATGGGCTTCTCGGCCGCGGTGTCCGGAATCACGATGCCGCCAGCCGACAGGCGCTCTTCCTCGAGGCGCTTGACGATCACGCGGTCATGAAGAGGACGAATCTTCATGGAACTCACTCCTTACAATTGGTTTTGGACGAACCGGCTACCCGGCATATGTAAAATTCGGCCCTGGGGAGCGCTATTAGCACTCTCCCCCGGCGGCTGCTAATGATAGGGGCAATATTTTAAAATTCAAGGTCCCGGCGACCCAAACACCTCCTTTGGCGCCCTCAATCTTCTGGACTTCGCTGCGAGGCTGGAATAGCGTCGCCGCACGCCGTGAACCGACCGGTAGAGCGGTGAGCGGCCTCAGATCAGCGGGGACCACTCATGCGTTTGCACTTCCGAGCGATGTTGCTGAGCGGGCTGCTGCTGCCACTGGCCGCGGCGGCCCAATCGACCGCTGCCGTGCCTCCGGCGGCGGCTTCCCAAGCGGCATCCGCAGCGCCCGCACCGGCGACGCCCGCACCGCCGGCGGAACCCGCCCGGCCGGCCGAACCCGCCGCGGCAGCGCCACCGCCGGAGACAGCCCCGCCACCGCCGGAGACAGCAGCGCCGCCGCCAGCGCCGCCAGCGCCTCCAGCGCCAGCAGCACCGCCGGCGCCATCAGCACCAACCGTTGCCGAGGGTGCGTCGCCCAGGATTCTGATCCTGCCCGCCGAATTCACCGTCTTCCAGCACGGCGTGGCGACGCTCGAGCCGGTGCCCAAATGGACCGAAGACGCGAAGCGCAACCTGGCCGAATCAGCGCGGCGGGTACTCGCCGCCGATGGGCGCTTCACGATCGTCGATGCGCCGCAGATCGGGACGGATCACGAGGCCGCAGTGGCCGAACACATCGAGCTGTTCAAGATCATCGGCTTTCAGCTCGACGGTGTGGTCAAGCCCGGTGGGAAAGCCTGGGAGGAGACCCGCAAGGCGGCGGACTACCGCATCGGCCCGGGCCTGCAGTTCCTCAAGCAGCAAACGGGGGCGGACTACGCCTTCCTGCTCGCGGGTGCCGAAGTGCGCCAGACGGGGGGCAGCGTGTTCATGCAGCTGCTGCTTGCCGGCGCCGGCGTGGTTACCGTGGGCGGCGGCACCTATATGTTCGCCGGGATCATCAACCTGGACACCGGCAGGGTGACCTGGTTCGGCTCGCAGCAGGGCTTACAGGCCTTCGGCATCGGCGGTGCCGATGCGCGCAGCAGCAGCGGCGCCGATGCTGCGCTCGCCAAGATTATCAGGACTTATCCGCGCACCGTGGGGCTCGATCTGGGATCGGGCATGGCGAATTAGTCATGCGTGTTGCTGCCGTTGCGGCGCTGGCCCTGCTGGCCGCGATCGCCATGCCAGTCCGCGCTGCGCTGAGCGAGGCGGATCAGCGTGCGCGCATCATGCTTGAAGTCTCGCTGGACGAAGAGCGCCTCAGGAGCCTCGGAGTCCTGGTGGATGATCCGCCGCTCAACGCCTATCTGCAGGAGGTCGCCGACCGGCTCTTCCCCGATCACAAGGGGGAACTGCACGTGCGCGGCATACTCGATTCCGAATTCAATGCCTTCACCATGCCCTCGGGCAACATCTATTTCAACACCGGCGCCCTGCTGCGCATCCAGGATGAGGCGGAACTGGCCAGCGTGCTCGGCCATGAAGGCACGCACTACACGGCCGATCACGCCTTCAGGGAGGCGGTGCATGTGAAGCGCACGGCGGGCACGATCATCCTCAGCCCCTTGCTCGGCGGTTCACTGTGGGCCGGTTATTCGCGCGATATGGAACGTGAAGCCGACCGGGGCGGCTTCGAGCGCATGCACAACGGCGACTATGACGACCATGCCGGCGTAGCGCTCTTCAGCCGGGTCGATCGTGAACTCACGTTGCGCCACCTGCCCCGAGGCGGTCTGTTCTGGGCGGACCACCCCGCCATGCAGGAACGGATCGCCAACCTCACGGCCCTGCAGGCCGGGAAACCGGGCGGCACGGAACGCCACCGCGAACGCTATCTCAGCGTCACCGAACATGCGCGCATGGAGGCGCTCGAGTCCATCCATCGGCGCCACGACGCCGAGCTGCTGGTGTTTCTGCTCGAAGATGAAAAACTGCTCGATACGCTGCCGGCGCGCGCGCGCTATTACCTCGCCGAAGGCCTGCGGCTGCGCGGCAAGCCCGGCGACGGCGAGCGCGCGATCACGGAGTACGAGACCACCATCAAGACCGCGCCGGATGATCCGAACGCCTATCAGGCCCTGGGCGTGCGCTACATGCGTGACGGCCACAAGAGTGAAGCGCTGGCGATGCTGCGCCAGTATGTGAAGCTGGAACCCGACCCGGCGCGCAGCAGCTATGCGCGGCAGTACATCACTGTCTTGGAGCAGGAGACGCCATGAGATCAACACGGCTGCTTGCAGCACTTTTCGGCGCGGCCCTGCTCGGGCTCGCACCGGCGGCGCGGGCCTGGAAGCTTGCCGTGGCGAACGAACCGCACGTGAACCCGGGCCGCGGCTATGCCGTTCAGTTTCCGGTGGGCTGGAAGTTCGATCGCCTGTATTTCAGCGACGAGACCGGTGCGACCCGCGACGGCCCGGCCCTGCAGGCCATTTTTGTCGACTTCCGCGAACACAAGAAGGCGTTCAAAGCGATCAAGAAGGAATCATCGCCCGACATGCTGCCGCAGGAACTCGCCGAACTGCTGGTCGCGGACATGACCAAGGAGCGCGGCCTGGAAAACGTCGCGGTCCAGTCGAACGAGCCGGCGATGCTAGCCGGCCGGCCCGGATTCAGGCTGAGGTTCGAATACAAGCTGCCCGTGGATCGCGGCGCGGTGCGGATGCGGGAAGTCGTCGTGGGTACAGCGGCGACCAGGGGGTTTTACCTGGTCGGCTACCGCGCTCCGGTGCTCTATTACTTCGATCGTGACCTCGACAGTTTCGGTGCAGCCGTCCAGTCCTTCACGATTACCGATCCGGCCACGAAACCGAATTAGCCCGGCGTAGTCCTATGATTAGCGCGACCGGGGACACATGACGGTCACGCCGGTTCGGGCTATGCTGGTTTTTGTCCCGGCAGCCGAATCGACATAAGCTGTTGATTCTGGAATTCCCATGAAGCTGAAGATCCCCCTCGCGAGACCCAAGTGGTGGCCGCTGGCCGTGGGTGCCCTGCTGCTGCTGACTGCAGGCGGGCGAGCGCTCCAGGCCGCCGACAGCGGCGCCACGGGCCTGCTGCCCGGGGCGAGTGGCAGCCAGGAGTTCCTGCCTCCCGAGGTCGCCTTCCGTGTCGCGGCGCGCGTGGAGTCACCGGACCGCGTGCGCCTCAGCTGGGCCATTGCCCCCGGGTACTACCTCTACAAGTCGCGCCTCAAGTTCGCGGCCACGAGCCCCGGCATCAGCCTCGGTGCGCCGCAGCTGCCCGAGGGCGACACCAAGACCGACGAGTACTTCGGCAAGCAGGTCGTCTACCACATGGAGCTCATCGCGCACCTCGGCGTGCAGCGCGCGGTGAACGCCGGCCACCTGCTGGACCTGGCGGTGACCTACCAGGGCTGCGCGGAGGCGGGACTGTGTTATCCGCCGATTACGCGCCAATTCAAACTTGACCTCGACAGCGCAACGGCGCTCGCCGGCGGCACCGCGCCCGGGGCCGGCAATAGCCCGGGCGCCGGCGGGCAACCGTTCGTTTCGGTGCAGGACAGCCTGGCCAACGCCATTCGCGGTGGAAGCCTGACCTTGATGCTGGTGCTGTTCTTCGTGTCCGGGCTCGGCGTGGCCTTCACCGGGTGCGTACTGCCGACCGTGCCGATCCTCTCCAGCATCATCGTTGGTCAGGGCAACAAGGCCACGACCCTGCGCTCCTTCGCGTTGTCCCTGACCTATGTACTGGGGATGGCGCTGACTTATACCGTGGCCGGGGCACTGACCGCGGCCTCCGGTCTGCACGTGCAGGCGATGTTCCAGCAGACCTGGATCGTGCTGCTGTTTGCGATCCTGATCATTGCCATGGCGGCATCCATGTTCGGCGCTTTTACCGTGCAGATGCCCTCGTTCATTCAGTCGCGTGTCGCCGATCTGAGCAACCGGCAGCGGGGCGGCACCTTTGGCGGCGTTGCTGTGATGGGCATGCTCTCCGCGCTGATCATTACGGCGTGCGTGGCCCCGGCCATGATCGCGGCCCTGACCGTCATCAGCCAGAGCGGCAATGTGGTACGCGGCGCCAGTGCGCTGTTCGCGATGAGCATGGGGATGGGCTTCCCGTTGCTCCTGATCGGGACCTCGGCAGGGGGGCTACTGCCACGCGCGGGCGCTTGGATGGATGACGTGAAGCGCCTGGGCGGTTGTCTGATGCTGGGCGTCGCAGCCTGGATCGTGGCGCGTCTGCTCACTGACACGCAGGCGCTGCTCCTGTACGCCGTTCCGGTGATCGCGGCGGTGATCGTGCTGTGGCGCTTCGCCGTGCGCGGTACGGCGCTGAAAGTCACGCGCTTCGCCGCGCTCGCCAGCGCGCTGTACGCGGTGGCTTTGGTGGTGGGCTTTGCGCAGGGTGCGAACAGTCCCTGGCATCCGCTCGCCGGACGGGCGGCTCAGGTGGCGTCCCCGGAGTTTCAGCAGGTGCGCACGGTGGCCGATCTCGACCGTGCGGTGGGCGCCGCGACGGCGGCGGGCCGCCCCGTGATGCTCGATATCTACGCCGACTGGTGTGTGTCGTGCAAGGAGATGGAGCGGGACACCTTCAACGAACCGCCGGTGCGCGCGGCCATGGCGCGGATGATACTGCTGCGCGCCGACGTCACCGCCAACGACGACAATGATCGTGCCCTGTTCAAGCGCTTCGGCATCTTCGGGCCGCCGACCATCGCCTTCTACGGTGCAGACGGCCAGGAACGCAGGGCCTACCGCGTAGTCGGCTATATGAAGGCGCCGGCCTTTGCCCAGGTACTCGCGCGCGTCGCGGCGCAGTCGAACTAGGACCGCCGTGAAGATTCCAACTGCCCTGCTGCTCCTGGCGGTCGCGCTCGCCGGTGCCGCCGCCGGCTTCCTGGCCTACCGCTACTACCCCAGGCCCGCCCCGACCGTGGCAAACCTGCCGGCGGCCTCGTTACCGGCGGCGACCGCAGCTGCGCCCGCACCGCCGGCGGATGCGGAACTGCCGGGCCGGATCCCGCTGGAGGTGCCGGACCTCAAGCTCGCGGACATGGCGGGCAAGCTTCATGCCCTGCGCGACGGCTCGAAGCAACCCCACCTGTACAATTTCTGGGCCACCTGGTGCGAACCGTGCCGCCGGGAGATCCCGCTGCTCAACGCGCTGCAGCGCCGCTACCAGGGCGATCACCTCCAGGTCGTCGGCATCGCCATCGATTTCCGCGCTGCCGTGCGGCAGTTCCTCCGCACCACGCCGCTCGATTACGCGCTGCTGGTCGGGGAGGACGACGGCTATGAGGCGGCGCAGAAATTCGGCATGGGCATGGCCCTGCCCTTCTCGGTCTTCGCCGACGAACAGGACCGCATCATGGCCGTCAAAGTGGGCGAATTGCACCGCGAGGAGGCCGATTCGGTCCTGGCACAAATGCGCTCGCTCAGAGGAGGACGCACGAGCCTGCCCGAGGCACGCGCGGCCATCGATTCGGCCCTCAGGCAGTACTCGATTGCGCGTGCGAAACAATCACAAGGTGGCTAGAACCTTTGTTACATAATTGATTCAATAGACTCCCTCCAAATCGGCGCAGATCGCCGCAAAGTCGGCGACATTGAGTATCAATCTCTGCCCGTTTGGGCTAAATTCGCGCCAGTTTAACAACAAGACCGGGGACCCCTCAGGACCTACGGTGTAGACCCATGGATATCAGGAAAATCAAGAAATTGATCGAGTTGCTCGAGGAATCGGGCGTCGCTGAAATCGAGATCAAGGAGGGTGAGGAATCGGTGCGCATTGCGCGCCAGTCGGCGGCCGGCGCCCAGGCCCAACCGGCCGCCGCCCCGCTCGTCACCCACACACTGCCCGCTGCCGCGCGCCCGGGCGCGCCGGGTGCCGGCCGCCCCGCCACCAGCCCCAGCGCGCCCGCGGAGGAAGCGGCGGGGACACCGGTAGCCGGCGCGGGTGAGCATGTGGTCACGGCGCCCATGGTCGGCACCTTCTACAACGCGCCGGCGCCGGGCGCGAAACCCTTCGTCGAGATGGGCGACCAGATCGAGGCGGGCCAGGTGCTGTGCGTCATCGAAGCCATGAAGATGATGAACCAGATCGAGTCGGAGATCGCAGGCCGGGTGCGCGCGATCCTGATCAATAACGGCGAACCGGTCGAGTTCGGCCAGCCCTTGTTCATCGTCGAATAAGCCTCATGCTGGACAAGATCGTCATTGCCAATCGAGGCGAAATAGCGCTGCGGATCCTGCGGGCCTGCCGCGAGCTGGGCATCAAGACGGTCGCCGTGCATTCGACCGCCGATTCGACTCTCAAGCATGTCCTGCTGGCCGACGAATCGGTATGCATCGGGCCGCCGGCCAGCCGCGACAGCTACCTGAACATGCCCGCGATCATCAGTGCCGCGGAAGTCACGGACTCGGTCGCCATTCACCCCGGCTACGGCTTCCTGTCCGAGAGCGCCGATTTTGCCGAGCGCGTGGAAAAGAGCGGGTTCACGTGGATCGGGCCGAAGGCGGAAACCATCCGCCTGATGGGCGACAAGGTCTCGGCGATCGCCCTGATGACCAAGGCCGGAGTCCCCTGTGTGCCGGGCTCGGGCGGCGCACTGGGCGAGAATTCCGGCGAAAACCTGCGCACGGCGCGGGAGATCGGCTATCCGGTGATCATCAAGGCCTCGGGCGGCGGGGGCGGTCGCGGGATGCGGGTGGTGCATGCGGAAGGCGCCCTGCTCAGCTCGATCGCGGTCACCCGTTCGGAAGCCGCAGCCGCCTTCGGCAATGACCAGGTCTACATGGAGAAATTCCTCGAGCGGCCGCGTCATATCGAATTCCAGGTGATCGGCGACAACTTCGGCAGCGTGGTGAGCCTGGGCGAGCGCGACTGCTCGATGCAGCGGCGCCACCAGAAGGTCATGGAGGAAGCGCCAGCGCCGGGCATCAGCGCCAAGCAGCGCGCCAAGATGGGCGAGCGCTGCGTCGATGCCTGCAAGGCGGTGAAATACCGCGGCGCAGGCACGCTCGAATTCCTCTACCAGGACGGCGAGTTCTATTTCATCGAGATGAACACCCGCATCCAGGTCGAGCACCCGGTCACCGAGATGGTCACCGGCATCGATATCGTGAAGACGCAGCTGCAGATCGCCGCGGGCGAAAAACTGCCGTTCAAGCAGGACGACGTCGAGATCCGCGGCCACGCGCTCGAGTGCCGCATCAATGCCGAGGATCCGCGCACCTTCATGCCCTCGCCCGGACCGGTCAAGCTCTGGCACCCGCCCGGCGGCCCGGGGGTACGCGTGGACAGCCACGTGTATTCCGGCTACAACGTCCCGCCCTACTACGATTCGATGATCGGCAAGCTCATCACCCACGGCGACACACGCGACACGGCGATCGCCCGCATGCGCAACGCGCTCGCCGAGCTCGTGGTTGAGGGCATCAGGACCAATACGGCGCTGCATCAGGAGATCCTGGCGCATTCGGCCTTTCACGCCGGCGCCCTCGATATCCACTACCTGGAACGGCGCCTCGGCCTCAGATAGGCCGCGGTCGTGCCCTTCCTCGCCCTGAGCTTCGAGTTGCGCGGCCTCGATCCGCAGCGCGCGGAGCGCGCCTGCCTCGATCTGGGCGCGCTGGCGATCAGCTACAGCGACTCCGGCGACGAAGCGGTGCTGGAGCCCGCGCCGGGTGAAATGCGGCTGTGGCCGCAGACCTGCCTGCAGGCCCTGTATCCCGCCGAGGCCGACGCCAGGGCCCTGCGCGAGACCCTGGCGTGTAACCTACTTCTGGAAGACGGCCGGATCGAAACGGAGCTGCTCGCCGATCGCGCCTGGGAACGCGAATGGCTGCGCGACTTTCACGCCCAGCGCTTCGGCCGGCGCCTGTGGGTCTGCCCGCATCACGAGCAGGTGCAGGCGAGCGATGCCGTCGTAATCAGACTGGATCCCGGCCTGGCCTTCGGCACCGGCTCGCACCCGAGCACCGCGCTGTGCCTGGATTGGCTCGACGCGCACCTGTCCACCGGCTGGCGCGTCATCGACTACGGGTCCGGATCCGGGATACTCGGCATCGGAGCCGCACTGCTCGGCGCGGCACAAGTCGACGCCTTCGATATCGATCCGCAGGCCCTGCTGGCGACGGCCGAGAACGCCTCGGCCAACGCAGTGGGCGAGCGCCTGCGCATCCACCATGACGCCGCGCGCTTGCCACAGCGGGCCGACCTGTTGATCGCCAACATTCTGGCCAGCAGCCTGTGTATGCTGGTCACGGAGTTCGCGTTGCGGGTGGGCGTAGGCGGCCGGTTGCTGCTCTCCGGGATCCTGGCGGAGCAGGCAGACGCCGTGGCGATTGTTTACGCGCCGTGGTTTGATATTGCACGATGCGGGGCGCGAGAGGGTTGGGTCGCCCTGGCTGGCAGCAGAAGAGACAATGTTCACCGTTTGTCCTAAGTGCGCTCTGACGCTGGCCGTCGCTGCGGCCGACCTACGGGCCGGCCAGGGGTACGTGCGCTGCGGGCGCTGCGCCAATGTGTTCAACGCCCTGCTTGGCCTGTCCGATGACTCGGGGACCAGCACTACCGTTCACGGGCCGACCGTGCGCCAGGAGCGGCGCCAGGAAACCCGCAGGGAGGAAGATCCCGCGCTGCATCCGGCCTTGATGCAAGCGTCTCCGCCACAGCTGCGCGCGCGCCCATTCGCGCCGCTCGCCAGGCCGGCACCCGCAGCGCTGTCCACGCCATCGCGCTCTCCGCCGGCGACACCGCGCGAGCGGCTGGACCTGGAGGTGGAGGAATTCCGCGGCACGGGCACCTTCGAAACCATCGTGCTCGAGGGCGACTCTTTTCTGCACGCCGAAGAGCAGGTGGCCGAAGAGGACGTGGATATCGAACTCGCCGACGTGTCGCGGCGGATCGAGGCGGCCCGCGACTCCGGCGACCTGGCCCGCTTCGCGCCACCCCCGCCGGCGGATAAGGAAAAGGAAGCAAAGGATGAGCCTTCAGAATTAGCAGCCGAAGAAGAAACTGCGGAAGAAGAAGTAGAAGAAGAAGAGGAGGAAGGCGAGCCGGACGAAGACGCGGAGGACGTGGCGGAGGAACTGCGAGCGCCGCGTGCCCGGGCGGGGTGGCTGGGCATCAGCGCGGCCGTCCTGCTGGTCCTGGCGCTGGGCGCGCAGGCGATCCATCACTGGCGCAACGATCTGGTCACCTATGGCGCGTGGTTCGGGCCGCTCGAACGGCTGTACACGGCCGTGGGAGAGCCTCTGCAACCGAACTGGGACCTCGACGCCTACGAAGTGCGCCAGCTCGGCGCCAGCAGCGATGTGGCCGACCCCCGCTCCCTGAAGGTGCGCCTGAGTCTCTCCAATCGTGGCGATCGCCCGCAGGCCCTGCCGCTGCTGCGGCTCAGCCTGCTTGATCGCTACGGCAACGTCGTCAGCAGCGGCGAACTCAAGGCGGAGGAGTACCTGCCGGCGGCCCTGCGCGGCCTGCACTTCCTGGCGCGTGAGCAGCGCATCGACACCGAAGTCAGTGCCGTGGATCCCACGCAGCAGGTCTCGAGCTTTGAGCTCGATGTGTGCGTGCCGGCCACCAACGGCGGCCTGCGTTGCGCCGGCGATACGACGGCGCTCAGCGACAGCAAATGACACTGGCCATCGGTCCGCACGCGCTCGCGGGGCGCGTTCTGCTGGCGCCCATGGCGGGCGTCACCGATCCGCCCTTTCGGGAGCTGTGCAGCCACTTCGGGGCGGCACTGACCTGCGGGGAGATGCTGAGCGCCGATCAATCGCTGTGGCAAAGCCCCAAGTCGGCGCGCCGGTCCGCGTCCCTGGCGCAGGCCGGGCGCAGCGCGGGCACGGCGCTGGCCGTACAGCTCGTCGGCGCCGATCCGGCGCAACTGGCTGAAGCCGCGCGGGCGCAGGTGGCCGAGGGCGCGGACATCATCGACTTCAATCTCGGCTGTCCGGCAAAGAAAGTCTGCAATCGCCTCTGCGGTTCTGCGCTGCTGGGCGACGAAGAACTGGTCGCGCGCATCTTCGACGCGCTGGTGCAGGCCGTGGCGGTGCCCGTCACGGTGAAAATCCGCACCGGCCCCGACCCCGCGCGGCGCAATGCCACGCGCATCGCGCAGCTGGCCGAGCGCTCAGGGTTGGCGGCCATCGCGGTGCACGGCCGCACGCGCGCCGAGCGCTTTCTCGGCGAGGCCGAGTACCAGACGATACGCGAAGTGAAGGCCGCGGTGCGCATCCCGGTGATCGCCAATGGCGACATCGCGAGTCCCGCGCAGGCGCAGGCCGTGCTCGCGGCCACGGGCGCGGATGCGGTGATGATCGGCCGCGCGGCACTGGGCGCACCATGGATCTTCCGCGATGTCAATGCATTCCTGAATTCCGCGCAAATTGCATCGCCACTCTTGCGCGCGTCAGTTACTGGGTTCATTCTTCAGCATCTCGAATCCCTGTACGCGTTCTACGGCGAGTACACCGGGGTCCGGATGGCGCGGAAACACCTGGTCCGATACAGCGAAATGCGAGCCGAGAGCCGTGCGATGCGTGCGGCGCTCCTGGCGGCGGAGGATTCCGCGTCGCAATTCGCGCTGGCCCAGCGTGCCTTTGCAAGTGGGGCGACTGCAGGGTTTTTACAATAATTACACCGATGAACCGAATCGCGGGCAAGGACCTCCCTTTACGCAGCCACACCGAGCGCGTGCTGCACGATTACTTCTCGAACCTCAACGGCCACCGCCCGGCGCGTCTGTACAACCTCGTGCTGCGTGAGGTCGAGGAACCGCTCCTGCAGGCCGTGCTCGACTACGCCGAGGGCAATCAGAGCCAGGCCGCCGTGATCCTCGGCATCACCCGCACCACGCTGCGCAAGAAACTGCGCTCGATGGGACTCGCCGAGTAGGGCCTGCAGCCCCCACCCGTCCATGGCTATCACGCGCGCACTGCTGTCGGTCTCGGACAAGCAGGGCCTCGGCGACTTCGCGCGGGGCCTGGCGGCGCGGGGGGTGGAGCTGCTGTCCACCGGCGGCACGGCCCAGGCGCTGCGCAACGCCGGGATCGCGGTGCGTGAGGTCTCTGCGTACACCGGTTTTCCGGAAATCATGGCCGGACGCGTCAAGACCCTCCATCCGCGCATCCACGGCGGCCTGCTGGGGCGCCGCGGCATCGACGAGGCGGTCATGGCCGAGCACGGGATCGAACCGATCGACCTGCTGGTCGTCAATCTCTACCCCTTTGCGGCCACCATCGCGCGTCCCGACTGCAGTTTCGACGAGGCGGTCGAAAACATCGACGTCGGCGGCCCAGCCATGCTGCGCGCCGCCGCCAAGAACCACGCCGACGTCACGGTGGTGGTCGATCCGGCGGACTACCCGGCGGTGCTGGCCGAGCTGCAGGCTACCGGCTCCACCTCGATCGATACCCGCGGCCGGCTCGCCGCCAAGGCCTTTGCCCACACGGCCGGCTACGATGCCATCGTGGCCCACTATCTGCTGCGTGCGCAGCAATTGCCGATCGAGCGCTTTCCGGATCATCTGCCGCTGGTGCTCGACAAGCTGCGGGAGCTGCGTTACGGGGAGAATCCGCACCAGCGCGCCGCCTTCTATCGCCTGCCCGGAACGCGGGGCGGCTCGGTCGGCACCGCCCAGGTCCTGCAGGGCCGGGAGCTGTCCTTCAACAATATCGCCGACGCTGACGCCGCCATCGAATGCGTGCGGCAATTCGCCGAGCCGGCCTGCGTCATCGTCAAGCACGCCAATCCCTGCGGTGCGGCACTGCACCGCAACCTGCACGAGGCCTACGATCTCGCCTACCGGACCGACCCGTCTTCGGCCTACGGGGGCATCATCGCCTTCAACCGCCCGCTCGATGCGCGCACGACCGAGGCGATCATCAACCGCCAGTTCGCCGAAGTCATCGCAGCCCCGGCCATCGAACGGGCGGCACTCGAGCTGCTCGCCGCGAAACCGAACGTGCGGGTGCTCGCGACCGGCGATCTGGGCCCCGGCACGGGCGATGGCTATGAAATCCGCACCGTCACCGGGGGCGCGCTGGTGCAGGATCGCGACGCCGGTACGATCAGTCCTGGCCAGCTGCGCCTCGTCAGTGCGCGGCCGCCGGATGCGCGCGAGCTGGCCGACCTGCTGTTCGCCTGGCGCGTCGCCAAGTTCGTCAAGTCCAATGCCATCGTCTATGCGCGCGACGAATCAACCATAGGCGTCGGCGCCGGCCAGATGAGCCGCGTGTACTCGAGCCGCATCGCAGCACTCAAGGCGCACGACGAAAAACTCGAGGTGCGCGGCTCGGCCATGGCTTCGGACGCCTACTTCCCGTTCCGCGACGGCATTGACACGGCCGCCGCTTACGGCATCAGCGCCGTGATCCAGCCCGGTGGCTCCAAGCGCGACGCCGAAGTGATCGCGGCGGCCGACGCCTACGGCATGGCGATGGTGTTCACGGACATGCGCCACTTCCGGCACTGATCGCTGATGAAAATCCTGATCGTCGGCAATGGCGGCCGTGAGCACGCGCTCGCCTGGGTGTGCGCGGCCTCGGCGTCGGTCAGCGAGGTCCTGGTGGCGCCGGGCAATGCGGGCACCGCCGCCGAGCCGCGGGTGCGCAATGCGGCGGTGGGCGCGGGTGACATCCCGGGACTGATCGCGCTGGCGCGCGCCGAGCAGATTGACCTGACCATCATCGGACCGGAAACGCCGCTGGTCATGGGCGTGGTCGACGAATTCCGCGCCGCCGGGCTCCACTGCTTCGGCCCCGCTCGCGCCGCGGCCCGGCTCGAAGGATCGAAGGCCTACACCAAGGAATTCCTGCGCCGCCACGGCATTCCGACGGCGGCGTACCGCAGCTTCACACGGGGAGATTTCGACGCCGCCTGGCTGCGGGCACAACGCCCGCCGATCGTGATCAAGGCCAGCGGCCTCGCCGCCGGCAAGGGCGTCGTGATCGCCGCGGACGCCCCCGAGGCGCTCGCCACCGTGCAGGAGATGTTTGCCGGGAAATTCGGCAGCGCGGGCGACACCGTCGTAGTCGAGGAATACCTGGCGGGCGAGGAGGCCAGCTTCATCGTCATGGCCGACGGCGCGCATGCCCTGCCCTTGGCGAGCTCGCAGGATCACAAGCGCATCGGCGATGGCGACACGGGGGCGAACACCGGCGGCATGGGCGCCTATTCCCCGGCTGCGGTCGTGACGGAGGCCGTGCACGAGCGCGTGATGCGGGAAGTCATCGAGCCCACGCTGCGGGGACTGGCGCGCGACGGCACCCCGTATACGGGCTTCCTGTATGCCGGACTGATGATCGATGGGAGCGGTGCGCCGCGTGTGATCGAGTACAACTGCCGCTTCGGCGATCCGGAAGCGCAGTCGGTGCTGGCACGGCTCCGCTCCGATCTGCCGGCTCTGTGCATGGCGGCGCTGGAGGGCCGTCTGGCAGGCCAGCAGGTCGACTGGGATGAGCGCGCGGCGCTCGGCGTCGTGATGGCGGCCGCGGGTTATCCAGGGGCCAGCACTCCGGGTGCGAGAATCAGCGGGCTCGAGCGCGCGGCCGCGCTGCCCGGAAAGATCTTTCATGCGGGCACCGAGAAACGCGGCGACGCCACAGTAACCAGCGGCGGTCGCGTGCTCTGCGCCGTGGGCTTAGGGCTGGGGGTCGCGCAGGCCCAGCGCGCCGCCTATGATCTGGTGAGCCGCGTCGATTTTCCGGGAGCGCAATTCCGCCATGACATCGGCTACCGGGCGATCGCGCGCGAACGCTGAACGCACGATTCCGGGCCTGTCGCCCTCGCTGCGCGGCCGCCTGCGCTGGCTGTTTCGCGTCGTGAGTGCCCTGAGCCCGGCGCTGGCGGCGCGGCTCGCGATGCGGCTGTTCCTTACGCCGATCGCGCGACCGATCGCGGCCGCAGAGGCCAGGTTCCTCGCCACCGCCCAATCGCGCCGGCTCGCCACGCCGCTGGGCCGGTTACAGGTCTACGAATGGCCGGGGCCGGCGGCCTCTGCCGCGGTCCTGGTGGTGCACGGCTGGATTTCACACGCGGCGCGCATGGCCGAGGTCATCCGCGCGCTGTGCGCCCGTGGCTTGCGTGTGGTGGCCTTCGACGCCCCCGCGCACGGCCGCTCTAGCGGCACCCAGGCCGACTTGCCGGCCTTTCGCCAGGCGATCGACGCGGTCACCGCGGCCTGCGGCCCGTTCCACGGCGTGCTGGCGCATTCCTTCGGTGCCCTCACGACGGCCGCATGGCTGTCGGAGCAGACCCCGGCCCAGCTGCGCGCGGTGGTGCTGGTGGGCATGATGAACAACGTCGGCTACGTGTTCGAGTCCTTTGCCCAGGCCATGGCGCTGAACCCCGGGGTCATCGCCCGCTTTCGCACCCTGTTCCGCCGACGCTATGGCGCAGAGCCGGAGGCGTTTTCCTCGGACCGGCTGGTCGCAGCGCTGCGGCTGCCGATACTCGTGGTGCACGGCGGGATCGATGAACTGGTGCCGGTCGGCCATGCCAGCCAGATCAGCAGCCAGCTGCGCGACGGACAGCTCCTGCTGGTCGGGCACCTGGGCCACAGCGCGCCGCTCCGCGACCCGGACACGGTTGCGCGGATCGCGGACTTCCTGGCGACCCGGCTCGCCCCGTGAACCGCCCGGCTGCTCGCCAGCCCGCCTTCGCCGCGCTGCGGCACCGCGGCTACCGCGGTTTCGTGCTCGGCAATGCCGTGGCGATGATGGCGGACAACACCGAGCACGTGATCAGCTACTGGGTGCTGCACCAGAAGTTCCACTCACCGGCGCTCGGCGCCTTCGCCGTGATCTCGCATTGGCTGCCGTTCCTGCTGCTGTCCGGCTACGCCGGCGCGCTGGCCGGTCGCAGCAATCCGCGGCGCATGATCCAGTGCGGCATGCTGCTGTTCATGGCGGTTTCCGTCGCCTGGGGCCTGCTGTTCCTGCACGGCCAGCTGTACACCTGGGAAGCCTGGATCCTGCTCTCGGTGCACGGCATCGCCGGCGTGCTGTGGACCGCGCCGGCGCAATTGCTGATTCACGACATCGTGGGTCCCGAGCACCTGCAGAGCGCCGTGCGCCTCGGCACCAGTGCGCGCTATCTGGGCATGCTGGCAGGCCCTGCGATCGGGAATCTGCTGATGATCGTCCTCGGCCCGGCCCGCGGCATCATCGCCAACGCGCTCATCTACCTGCCGATGCTGGTCTGGCTGCACCGGCCGCGTTACAGCGAGAACCCGGAGGGCGGCGCGCGGCGCCGCCAGCGGCTGCTCGCCGCGGGTCCCGGCGGCGTGGCACAGAGCTGGCGCAGCATGGGAAGCAATCGCCAGATCATCGCCATGACCGTGCTCGCCGGCTGCGCCTCGGCATGCATCGGCAACGCCTACCAGGCGCAGATGCCCGGTTTCGCCGACGATCTGGGCTTCGGCAATGCCGGCGCGGCCTACGCCGCTCTGCTGGCCGCCGACGCGGCCGGCGCGCTCGTCGCCGTGCTGGTGCTCGAGAGCCGCAGCCTCCTGGCCGCCACACCCGGAAGCGCGCTGCTGCTCGCGGCCTGCTGGTGCCTGGCGATCGCCGGCTTTGCCCTCTCGCACAACTATCTGCTGACCCTGTCGCTGCTGCTGGCCGCCGGATTTTTCGAGCTGAGCTTCAGCGCCATGGCCCAGACCATCGTGCAGCTGCAGGCACCCGCCGCGCAGCGCGGCGGCATCGTCGGTCTGTTCGTCGGCGCGAGTCTCGGCCTGCGTACCTTCAGCGGCGTCACGGTTGGTCTTGGTGGCGCGCTGGTGGGGATCCACTACTCGCTGGCGCTGAGCGCCGCGGCACTGCTGATGTGCGTGGGTACGATCGGGCGCTGGCTCAATCGCCCGCCACCCTCGCGAGCGTTCGGTCCTCAGAGAGATTGAATTTGACTTCTCCACATGCGGGGAATAGGTTTGGAGTGGTTCAAGAACAACAAAGCTGATCGGCACACTCAATAAATCTCAATGGGGAGCGTTCGATGAGAGTCAAGACACTTTTGTTTGGTGGTGCGCTCGTGTGGGCGGCGTTCGCGACCAGTAGCGCTCTTGCCGACGACGCAAGCAAAGCGCCGGGCTCCGGGCCCAATCCTTACACCGACTGCGGTATCGGTGCGGCGCTATTCAGCGATACCAAGTGGGCAGCCGTGACGTCCAACGTGATCTGGGACCTGGGCACCACGGCCGTGATATCCGCGACTGCAAGCCCGCAAACCTGCCAGGGAAAGAAGGTGGCGGCGGCGCGTTTCATCGATGCCACCTACGCCTCCCTTGCCGAAGAGACGGCGGCAGGACACGGAGAACACCTGACCACCGTGCTGAACATCCTTGAATGCGCCAGCAATCACCGGCCCCAGGCGGTAAGCAGGATTCGGCGCGACATGGGTCTTGAGGTCGCAGACCCTCAATATGTACGCCAGACCCATCTTGAGAAGGCCAGCAACTTCTACAAGGTCATCGACGCCGCCGTCACGGCCAGTTGCTCTGCCTGAGTTAGTTTGACGGAACGGACGCCCGGCTTGCAGGCCGGGCGTCCGTCGCACCCGGCGCCCACTGTTCAGAGTGATCTGACGTTCTGCGTGTCTCGAGTTTATTCGCTCTGATCCTGCTGATCGCGCCAGCAGGAGTGGTGGGCGCCAATACATCCCTGGCACTGGAAAGTGTCGCGGCAGAGTCTGGCTGGCTGAAACTCGGCCACTATGCGCCAGACCGGCACAGTACCAGCGGCTGGCGCAGCGCCATTCACCCCGGCGACTTCTTCCTGGATCCCGCCGGCGCGCAGGATCCTTTGCGGGAACTTCAGGCGACACTCGCCGCCTTTGCTCTGCCGCCCACCACCGATGCCAACCAGCACGCGCAGTGCCGCTTTCCCGCGCGCTGGCTGTGGCTGAAAACCCGGCTGAGCGGCCACCCGGCCCTGGCAACCAAAGTCCCCTGCCCGGCGTATGAGAAGTGGACTCGATCAGACAGCGTCGAATCGCTCAGTGTCGTGTTCGCCACCGGCTACTTGGGAAATCCGGCTTCCTACTACGGTCACGTCCTCCTCAAGTTCAACTTCAGGGAGGCGGAAGGGCAAACGCGCCTGCTGGATGTCAGCGTCAACTACGGCGCCATAGTCGAAACCAGGGACAACCCATTCAAGTACATGCTGAAGGGACTGTTTGGAAAATACGACGGCGGATTCAGCCACATCGAGTTCTACTTTCAAAACCACAATTACGGCGAAGTTGAGCTGCGCGACCTGTGGGAATATCGCCTCGATCTGCCCAAGGATGCGGTCGAACTGGTGGTCGCGCACGCGTGGGAGGTGCTGGGCAAGCGTTATACCTATTATTTCTTCCAGAAGAACTGTGCCTACCGCATGGGCGAGGTCCTGCAGGTCGTGGACGGGCTGAAGATCATCCCTGACGAGACGCCATGGGTGATTCCCCAGGTGATGATCCGCACGATCGCCCGGTCGCAATTTCGGGGCCGGCCCCTGCTTGCGGGCGTCTACTATCTGCCGTCGCGACAATCCAGGTTCTACGCCAAGTTCACGCAGCTGCCGCCTGCGGATGTCAGCCTCTTCACGGGGCTGGTGGTCGGGCGCTGGCATCTGGACGATCCCGAATTTGTGGATCGACCGACGCTCGCGAAGCAGGCTGTGCTCGATGCGCTGCTCGACTACTACCAGTTCGTGGGAGATCCGCTCGATCGCGCCCCCCAGGGCATCCAGGAAGCCTACAGGCGGGCACTGTCCGCCCGCTACATGCTGGAGCCTGGAACGCCAGCCCTCACGCCCTCGCAGCCGGTTGCCCCGGATCGCGGGCGCGCTCCCGGATGGCTCCAGGTGGGCAACAGGCACGACAGCGTGACGGGCAATGCGCTGGTACTGCGCCTCAGGCCGGCCTACTACGACGTGCTGGACAGCGGCCCCGGGCAGGTTCGCAACGCAGCGCTCGCGATGGCCGACATGGAATTCGCCGTCAACCGCGGACGGCTCCACATCACCCGATTCACGGTCATCGACGTTGAGAGCGTCAACCCTGGCTTGAGCGGACTACCGGGCGATCGGGGGGCGGCCTGGAAGCTGGGATTGGGTGCCGAGCAGGAGCGGCTCGGGTGTGGCGACTGTCTCGTCGCCCGGGCCCAGGGAGATCTGGGTCTGGGCCGGCAATGGTCCGGCCTATTCGGGGCTGTTTACGCCGGCGGCGCGGTGCAGAGCGACCGGCTGCACGAGGGCTTCGGCTTCACGAGAGCCAAGGCTGAAATCATCGTGAGGGCCGGCGAGCATCTGGGATTGCAATGCTCCTACGAACAGCGCTTTCCGATCGGCAGCGGATTTGGCAGTTACGGAGTCTCCAGTATCGAGGGACGCTGGTCGCCCAGCGCACGGACGGATCTGCGGGTGGGCTACGCGCATGACGGTGCGCAGTCAGTGCGTATTGGTTTGGGTATGTATTGGTAGCGGCCGGCCCACCGGGCATGCAGCCCTACCGGGCTAGAAACTGGCGCGCACGAACAGTTCCGGTCCGCGCGTATTCACGCGCATCCGGCCGCTCGGATCGCTGTTGCTGACGTCCAGCTGCGTGTGCGTACTCTCGTAACCCAGGCCGTAGGCGAGATTCGGCCGCCAGCGAAACTGCAGGTCCATGTGGTAGTCACCGAGCGCGCCCCGGTCCGAGTTCGCCTTGAGACTGAAATACTGGGCGCGTGCACTGAGCGCGAAGCGGCGGCTGATGCGCCAGCTCCCGTCCAGAGCCAGCGTGGCGAAGGGACCCGAGCCGCTCAGATCCTCGTGCACGCCGCGGGCCGCGACGCTGGCCTCGGCTTCGGCCTGCAGCAGGTGCAGCCCCAGACCCGCGCCGAGCTCGAACTTGCTCTGCCGCAGGAAGGAATAGGTGTAGGTGAAATCGATTTGCCGCCAGTCGAAGCGCGACGTCACCAGATCGGCCGGCGTGAAACTGCTGCTGCCGTAATTGATCGTCCGCGTCGGGGAGCTCACCGCGTCGCGCGTGATTTCCCACATGTCCACGCGCAGCCGGCTGCGTTCCCGCAGGCGGAACATGAATTCGGCGCGTATCTGGCGCGCGTGCCGGCTCAGGTGAAAATCATCCTCCGCCGAAAACACCGTGCCGGGAGTCTGGGTGGCCGTATTGTCGATGCGGCCCTGCGTCTGCACCGTGCCGAGGAATCCGCCGGCGCGCAGGGCAAAATGATCCGTGATCGGACTCGCCGGCTCGGGCGGCGGCGCTTCCTGCGCGGTGCCGGCGGCGCTGATGGCGTACAGGGCGGCGAAAATGAATAGCTGGCGCATGCAGCAGATCCTGGGAAATGACAGCCGTGCCATCATCGGTCAGCACCGTGCCCGCCGCCACAGTCGCCGCGCGGCGACGTCGGATTCTGTGATCGGCTACCGCTTCATCGCCTCGAAAAACTCACCGTTGGTCTTGGTGTCCTTCATCTTGTCGAGCAGGAACTCGATCGCAGCCAGCTCGTCCATCGGGTGCAGGAGCTTGCGCAGGATCCACATCTTGGCGAGTTCGGCCGGATCGGTGATGAGCTCTTCCTTGCGGGTGCCGGAGCGGTTGATGTTGAACGCCGGGTAGACGCGCTTCTCGGAAATGCGCCGGTCGAGGTGGATCTCGCTGTTGCCCGTGCCCTTGAATTCCTCGTAGATCACGTCGTCCATCTTCGAGCCGGTGTCGATCAGCGCGGTGGCCAGAATGGTGAGCGAACCGCCTTCCTCGATGTTGCGCGCCGCGCCGAAGAAGCGCTTCGGGCGCTGCAGGGCGTTGGCATCCACGCCGCCGGTCAGCACCTTGCCGGAACTCGGCACCACCGTATTGTAGGCGCGGGCCAGGCGCGTGATCGAATCGAGCAGGATCACGACGTCCTTCTTGTGCTCGACCAGGCGCTTGGCCTTCTCGATCACCATCTCGGCGACCTGCACGTGGCGTGCGGCCGGCTCGTCAAAGGTCGAGGACACGACCTCGCCCTTCACGGTGCGCTGCATCTCGGTCACTTCCTCGGGCCGCTCGTCGATGAGCAGCACGATCAGGTGGACCTCGGGATGGTTCCAGGTGATGGAGGTGGCGATATTCTGCAGCAGCATGGTCTTGCCGGCCTTCGGCGGCGAGACGATCAGGCCGCGCTGGCCCTTGCCGATCGGCGCCACCAGGTCGATGGTGCGCGCGGTCAGGTCTTCCGTGCTGCCATTGCCGCGCTCGAGCTTGAGGCGCTTGGTGGGATGAAACGGCGTGAGATTCTCGAACAACACCTTGTTGCGCGAGCTCTCGGGCGAATCGAAATTGATCTCGT
>WNFI01066693.1_pt2 | contig 28633 bp, 25 predicted proteins | sample 5400471 | NCBI WGS metagenome assembly WNFI01 (sample SAMN13153348, study PRJNA577476) | soil metagenome | isolation source: 100 cm saprolite on Douglas fir-dominated hillslope | place: USA:California | collected 2013-09-17
CCCACGTCTCCGCGCGCGAGCGCGGCCGCGCCGGCACGAAGTCGCCACCGCGCTTCCAGCGCCCGCCACCCGCGGCCGGCATAGGGCATGACGCAGAGCACGGAGACGAGGCCGCCCAGGAGGAGCCCGAGCCGGGCCGCGCGCGCACCCGGCGCGCGCACCACGGCCAGCCCTCCCGCCGCCCCCGCGATCACGAACGGCATGAGGGGGCTGCGGTACCGGATCTCGCTGTGGAAGAAGACGAGGATCATCAGGAGGTAGTAGGCCGTCCAGAGGAGGAAGAAGCGCCGCAGCGGCGGCGGCCGCCCGCCGGCGAGGAAGGCGACGAACAGGGGGAGGGTCAGGAAGACGATGCCGTCGTCGAAGACGACGCGCGTGGCGTGCTGCCAGGCCGGCCAGGGCTGCTCGGCGCCGAGGAGGAGCCACAAGCCGTCCGGGCGCAGGAAGTGGCGCACGTTTCCCCAGACCTTCGCCGGATAGTCGTGGCCGCGCTCGCGGAGACCGCGCAGGACGAAGCGCCAGACGAGGGCCTCGCGCTCGCGCGCATCCTGCGCCTCCAGGAGGTAGTGATGCTGCCGCTCGAAACGCGCGTCGCGTGCGAACGCGTTGTCCTCCCAGAGGTTCGCGAGCGAAACGCTCTCGATCGGCGAGGGATCGCCGATCACCCACCAGTTGCGCGCGACCCAGGGCGCGATCACGAGGCCCAGGCCCGCGACCACACCCGCGGCGGCCGCCCAACGGCGCCGCGGCCCCTTCTCGAACACGAGCCAGACGAGCGTGAGGGGAAGGAAGGCCATCCCGACCGCGCGCGCGAGGGCGGACAGGCCGAACAGCACTCCCGCGCGCAGGCCGCGCCCGGCGGACTTCCGGGGCGACTCCTCCGCGGCGCCGTTTGTCCCCTCGCGGAGCACCAGGCCGATCACGGCGGCGAAGGCGGCCACGAGCAGGAACGTGTGCAGGTTCTCCGTCATGGTGCGGCTGGGCTGCTCGACGGAAGGCCAATACAGCGCGTACACGAATCCGGCCAGGAGGCCGAGCCGCGGCGTGGCCGCGCGGCGGGCCAGGAGCGCGACAAGGACCGCCGTGCCCGCCTCCAAGACGCACTGCGCCACCTGGATGGGAAAGAGATGGAAGCCGCCCAGGCGGAAGCCCGCGGCCAGGAACCAGAAGTAGCCTGGAGCCAGCGTCCACATCCCGTCCCACATCCGCCACTCGTCGCTGTGGACGATGAAGGACCAGGGATGCGGGTTCTCCGCGAGCAGGAGCCCGCCGCGGAAGTAGTGGTACTGATGCCGGAAGAGGAGCGGCTCGTCGACCAGGACCAGGTAGCCCAGGCGAAGGAGGAAGGCGAAGGCGCCGACCGCCACCCACCCGGGGATCCGACGTCCCATCCGGATCAGAGGTTCTCGATGATCGCGGACGCGAACTCGGACGTCTTCAGGACGCGCGCCCCTTCCATCTGGCGCTCGAAGTCGTAGGTCACGCGCTTCTGGCCGATCGTCTTCTCGAGCGCGGACTCGATGCGGTCGGCGGCCTCCCCCCAGCCGAGGTAGCGCAGCATCATCCCGCCGGAGAGGATGACCGATCCGGGATTGACCTTGTCGAGGTCCGCGTACTTCGGCGCCGTGCCGTGCGTCGCCTCGAAGATCGCGTGTCCGGTCGTGTAGTTGATGTTGCCGCCGGGCGCGATGCCGATCCCGCCCACCTGCGCGGCCAGCGCATCCGAGAGGTAGTCGCCGTTGAGGTTGGGCGTCGCGATCACTTCGAAGTCCTTCGGCCGCGTGAGCACCTGCTGCAGGACGATGTCCGCGATGGCGTCGCGCACGAGGACCTTCGACTTCCACTTTCCGTCGCCGTGCGTGGGCAGGAGGGCGAGCGCGGTCTCGACCTCCTTGCGCGCCTTCCCCTTCTGATCGTCGGTCATGAGGTCGTAGCCGGGCTCGATGGCGCGCGCGTTGGCCTCGACGCTCACCGAGGCGTCCTTCTCCTTGTTGGCGAGGATCCAGCTCTCGCGCTCGGTCACGACCTCGGCGCGGAACTCGCGGGTGGCCAGGGCGTAGCCCCAGTCGCGGAACGCGCCCTCCGTGAACTTCATGATGTTGCCCTTGTGCACGAGGGTCAGGCTCTTGCGCTTGAAGTCGAGGGCGTAACGGACGGCCGCGCGCACCAGACGCTCCGTCCCTTCGCGTGAGATCGGCTTGATGCCGATGCCGCTCGTCTCCGGGAAGCGGATCTTCTTGACCTTCATCTCCGTCTGCAGCCAGGCGATGACCTTCTGCGCTTCCGGCGTCCCCGCCGCCCATTCGATCCCCGCGTAGATGTCCTCGGTGTTCTCGCGGAAGATCACCATGTCGACGTCCTCCGGCCGCTTGACCGGGCTGGGGACGCCCTTGAAGTACCGCACCGGGCGCAGGCAGACGTAGAGATCGAGCTCCTGGCGCAGCGCGACGTTGAGCGAGCGGATGCCGCCGCCGATCGGCGTGGTCAAGGGACCCTTGATGCCGACGAGGTACGTGCGGAACGCGTCGAGCGTCTCCGCCGGAAGCCACTCCTTCGTCTGATTGAACGCCTTCTCCGGGTGATCGAGATCTTCTCGCCCGATGGCGGATTCAGAGGCATTGGTGGGTCCTCGGCGGCGCGGGTGCGGGGCCGCTCAAACTCTGGATATTACCCCGTCGTCGATGCCGCCGCCCTCCTAAACCCTCCCGTTGACAGGACGTGGACCGGCGACATAGATTTACCATCCGGTTGGTCAAGTCATGCCCCGCACTGCAAACCTCGAAGCCCGCCAACGCATCCTGGACGCCGCTCACAAGCTCTTCTACATGGGTGGGCTGAATGCGGTGAGCATGGATTGCGTCGCGGCCGCGGCGGGCATGAAGAAGGCCAACCTGTTCCACTACTATCCGACCAAGGAGTCGCTCGAGCTGGCCGTGCTGGACCACGCTGCGGCCGGCATGAACGAGCACATCGCGCAATTGGCGCGACACTCCTACGACCCCGTCGGCGCCATCCAGCGGATCTTCGAAGAGGCGGCCGGGCTCATGCGTCAGAGCCAGTGCTCGGGCGGATGCTTCTTCGGCAACCTCGCCCAGGAGACGGCGGACGGAAACGAAACGATCCGGCAGAAGGTGGCGCAGCACCTGCACGCCTGGACGACCGAGCTGGCCGCCTTCTTCGAGCGCTGGCGCCAGTCGGGATACTTCCGCGAGGACTTCCAGCCGCAGGTCGCGGCCCAGGCCATCCTTTCCCTGCTCGAAGGCGCCCTGCTCTTCTGCAAAGCCAGCAAGAGCCCGGAGCCGGTCGACAGTGCCAAACAGCTCGCCGTCGCGTACCTCGAGGCCGTTCGTTCGTGAGGGGGGAGACGTGCCGCCGCAAGGCGCATCAGGAGACGACATGACACCTTCGAATCGGCCCGGCGGGATCGCCGGGTACGAACTCTGGCCCCGCGAGGCGGCCAAGGCGCGCAGCCGGCTCTATCCGGCGACCGTGCTTTACACGGCCTATTCGGTGACCCTTCTGGCCTGGGCGCTGCGCACGCCGCACCGCCTGGCGGCGGCCGCGTTCTTCGCGGGAGGCGTCGCGGCCTGGACCCTGCTCGAATACTTCGTCCACCGCTACATCCTTCACGGCCGTTTCGCCGACGGTCCGGGCGTCGTGCAGCACTTCCTCCACAAGCGTTTCGACCCGTTGCACTGGGAGCATCACGCCCGGCCCTGGGACGGCGAGCACATCAACGGCCGGATCATGGACACGCTTCCCTTCTCGATCGCGCTCGCCGCCCTGGCCGCTCTCTTCCCCCTCTGGTCGATGCCGGTGCTGATCGCGGGACTGCTGCAGAGCTACGTGGTAGAGGAGTGGGTGCACCACTCGGTGCACTTCTACCACTTCGACAACCCGTACTTCCGCTACATCAAGCGGCATCACCTGTACCATCACAGCCCGAAGGGCGGCGACGTAGGCTACGGCCTCACCAACGGGCTGTGGGACATCATCTTCAGCACGCGGATCTCCGCCGAGCAGCGCCGTCTGCTCTACGGCCGGGGGAAGGCCGAGGGTCACGTGCTCGATCAGAGACAGGCCGGGGCCGGTCCGCTGAGCACCGCCTAGTCCTCAGGAAGACGCGACGCGCGCCGCGCCCAGCGCGGCCACCAGCTCTCCCGCACGCACCTTCCGCACGCGACACGCCTGCCAGAGGTCCGGCAGGGCCTGGCGCTCGGCGCTGGCGAGCGCCGCGTCGAGGTAGGCGGGCAGGTCCACCAGTCCCCCGCCGACGGACACCAGCGCGGGATTGATGAGGTCGATGAGCGTGGCCAGGCCCAGGCCGAGCGCGGTGCCCGCCTCCTGCACGGCGCGCCGTGCGACGTCGTCTCCCTCTTCGACACGCGCGCGCAGGATCGCGCCGTCCCCGCCGAGGCGCGCGACCAGGGCCTGGCCCGACGCGAGCTGGTCCAGCGTGCGGACGCCGTCCGGCCCCGCGGCGAGCGGGATGCTGCCGAGCTCGCCCGCCCACCCGTTCGCACCGTCGAAGGGCCGGCCGTGAACGCGCATGGCCGCGCCGATCCCGGTGCCCGCCATCACCACCGCCGCCGTGACATCGGCCGGCTCGTCGTGGCATTCCTCGGCCAGGGCGGCCGCGGCGTCGTTGATCATCGCGAAGCGGGTCGCCAACAGCGTCGCCGGCGGCCGCCAGCCCACGAGGCCGGGCAGGACGTCGCAGGCCTGCACGTATGGACCGGGGCCGACGAGGCCAGGAATCGCGACGCCGACCGCGGAGGCGGCGTCGCGGTGCGTATCCAGGAAGCTCTCGACGGCCGCGCTGAGCGCGCGGCCATCGAAGGCGATCCCCGTGAGCAAACGGTGAACGACACGGCCCCTGGGTCCATCCGCGACCATGAGCAGTTTGGTGCCACCCAGGTCGAAGCCGATGGGCACGAGGATCAGCCCAGTTTCAGGGCGCGCGCTTCGCGCACGCCGGGGACGGTCGTCACCTCGGCCAGCACGTCGGGCGGCACTTCGTTGTCGACCTCGATCAGCATCACCGCGCGGCCGCTGCCCGGCTTCCGGCCGACGGTCATCCTCGCGATGTTGATGTTGCGCCGGCCCAGGGCCTGGCCCAGATGGCCGACTACGCCGGGCGTGTCGTCGTTCTTGACCAGCAGCAGGTGCCCCTGCGGGATCGCGTCGACTTCGACGCCGTCCACGTCGACGAGGCGCAGGTGGTTGCGCCCGAAGAGCGTTCCCGCCACCGAGTAGTCACGCTCGGAGGTTTTGAGCCGGATGGCCATCAGGTTCGAGAACGCGACCTTCGCCGAAGAGGTCGACTCCACCACGTCGATCCCCTTCTCGGTGGCCAGCGCGCGCGCGTTCACGAGCGTGACGTTCTCGGGGAAGGCGCAGCGCATCACGCCGCACACCGCGGCGGCCTGGATCGGGTTGGAGTCGATCTCGCGAAGATCGCCGTAGAGTCCGACCTCGATGCGCTCCGGCGTGCCCGGGCAGGCCTGGGCCAGGAAGGCGCCCAGGCGCTGGGCCAGGTCCATGGCCGGCTTCACCTGATCGTAGACGTCCCCGGTGAGCGAGAAGAAATTGACGGCGTGCTGGATGATCCCGCCCTTGAGGAAGTCGCGCACCTGGATCGCGATGTCGGTGCCCACGCGCTCCTGCGCTTCCACCGTCTGCGCGCCCACGTGCGGCGTGGCCACCACGCGCGGATGCTTGGCCAGCCGCCAGTCCAGCGGCGGCTCCTGCGCGTGGACGTCGAGGCCGGCGGCGGCCACGCGGCCGTCGTCGAGGGCGGCCAGCAGGGCCTCCTCGTCGATCAGCTCGCCGCGGGCGGCGTTGACGATGCGGGCGCCGCGCTTGATGTGCGCCAGCGCCTGCTTGCCTATGAGGTGCCGGCTCTCCCGCGTGAGCGTGGTGTGCAGGGTGATGAAGTCCGAGGTCTCCATCAGCTCGTCGAGGGTCAACATGGGCACGTGCTGCGCCTCCGCCACCACGGGCGCCACGAAGGGATCGAAGGCTGCGATCTCCATGCCCAGGGCCCGGGCCCGCGCCGCCACCTCCCGCCCGATGCGCCCGAAGCCGACCACGCCCAATCGCTTGCCGGAGAGCTCGACGCCGGGGAACGCCTTGCGCTCCCAACGTTCCGCCTTCATCGCGGCGTCGGCCTGGGCGACGTTGCGCGCCACCGCGAAGAGCAGGGCGAGGGTCAGCTCCGCGGTGGACACGAGGTTGCCGATCGGCGAGTTCATCACCATGATGCCGAGCCGCGTCGCCGCCGCGAGGTCCACGTTGTCGACGCCGACCCCGGGGCGCCCGACCACTTTGAGGCTCTTGCCCGCTTCGAGCACTTCGGCCGTGATCTGGCTGCCGCTGCGGATGGTCATCGCGTCGTAGGCGCCGACGATGCGCGCCAGCTCCGCCGGCGCCATCGCCTTGTGCTGATCGATCTGCCAGCCTTCCGCCTTCAGGAGCTGCAGGCCGCGCTCGGTGATGCCCTCGAGGACGAGGAGCTTGTAGGACAAGGGTCGTCTCCTAGCGCGTGACGCGGCGGAGGTATTCCTCCTCCGCCGCGGCGACGCCGCGTCCGACCTCGAAACGATGCCCGACCCGGCGCAGCACGATCTCCAGCGTCGCGATGAGGCCGAGGATGTCGGTCGCATCGTAATACCCGAGGTGGGCGATGCGGAGGATCTTGCCCTTCAGCTCGCCTTGTCCACCCGCGACGGTGGAACCGAACTCGGACTTGAGGCCCTTCACGATCGCGGCCGACTCGATGCCGGCGGGAGGATAGAGCGCGGTGAGCGCGTCCCCGTGATCGCGCGGCGCGACCAGCGGCAGGCCCAGGGCCTCCGCGGCCTTGCGGGTGGCCGCGGCCAGCGTCTGCGCATTGTGGACGAGCGCGTCGACTCCCCCCATCGCTTCCACCGCGGCCAGGCCCGCGCGCAACGCGACCACGTTCGAGATGGCGGGGGTGAAGGCCGATTCCCCGCCCGCCTGCGCCTTGCGCTCGCGGCGCAGGTCGAAATAGAAGCGGGCGGCGCGGGCGCTCTCGATGCGCGTCCAGGCGCGCGCGCCTACGGAAACGAACGCGAGGCCGGGGGGGAGGGCGAGCGCCTTCTGGCTGCCGACCACAGCCACGTCCACGCCCCAGGCCTCGGTCTCCAGGGGCAGGGCGCCCGCGCCGGAGATCGCGTCCACGACGAGCAGCGTGTCCTTGCGCTCGCGCGTAAGGCGCGCGAGCGCCTTCACGTCGTGGGCCGCGCCCGTCGAGGACTCGCTCAGCTGGACGAAGACGGCGCGAATGGCGGGATCGGCCTCGAGTGCGCGCCCCACCTCTTCCGGCGCCACCGCCTCGCCCCACTTCGCGCGGAGCTCCTTCACGTTCATTCCGTAGGCCCGCCCCAACGCCGACCAGCGCTCGCCGAACGAGCCCGCGACCAGGGCCAGCATCGTGTCGCCCGGTGAGAGCACGTTCACGAGGGCCGCTTCCATCCCGCCCGTACCCGCGCAGGCGAGGATCAGCACGTCGTCGGTCGTCTTCAAGAACGCCTTCAGACCCGTGATGGATTCGGCGAAGACCTTGCGGAACTCGTCCGTCCGGTGGTGGGGTATGGGCCGGGCCATCGCCTCCTGCACGGCGGGATGGAGGGGCGTGGGGCCGGGAGTGAAGAGACGCGGCTTCTGGATCATCGCTTATGTCGGAGAGACGGACTTCCGCTCCGTGGAGGCGCCGACGAGGCGCGTTTTGTCTCGAGAAGAGCGCTCCAAATCCGTCCACAGAAACTGTGGAAAACCTTGTGGAAACTTCGCGCGATGCGACCGTAATTCCATGATCTTTATTGGCTTGGAGCGATTTGCACTCTGTGACAGCAGCAAGGCGGAGGCATGCGATTTGCGTGATGGGGTTTTTCTCACCTCGGCGCCGCCGCCGCGCGCTGGCGCGCGGCCTCGACCGCGAGCGCAAGCGCTTCCACCGCGTCGTCGATCTCGGCGGCGGCGTTGAAGCGGCCGATCCCGAACCGCAGCGCGGTGTAGATCCGCTCGTCCGACAGTCCCAGGGCTCGTAGTACGTGCGATCCCTTGCCGCCCGCCTCCGCGCAGGCCGCGCCCGAGGAGATCGCGATCCGCCCGCCGAGGGAGAGGATCAACGTCTCCGCTTCCGCGCGCGCGATCGAGACGTGAAGATTGCCAGGCAGCCGGTGCTCCATCGACCCGTTGACCTCGACGCCGCCGAGCTGCCGGCGCAGCCCCTCGAGGAGGTGGTCGCGAAGCGCCGCGATGCGGGCGGGTTCGCCTCCGGCCAGGGCGTCGGCGGCCAGGCGCGCCGCCTGGCCGAGGCCGACGATGCCGGGCACGTTCAGCGTACCCGAGCGAAGCCCCTTCTCCTGTCCTCCGCCCTCGGCCTGCGGTTGAAGGCGAATACGCGGCCGGCGCGAGCGCCGGACGTAGAGCGCGCCCACCCCTTTCGGACCGTACATCTTGTGGGCCGAGATGCTCACGAGATCCGTTCCCCACTCGTCGACACGAACGGGCATGCGCCCGATGGCCTGCACGGCATCGGTGTGAAACAGGATCCCTCTCTCGCCGCACAGCCGTCCGATCTCCGCGATCGGCTGAACGGTCCCGACCTCGTTGTTCGCCGCCATCACCGAAACGAGGACGGTGTCGGGACGCAAGGCCCGGGCGACCTCGTCCGTGGCGACGATGCCGTCCGGTCCGACGCCGACGACGGTGACCTCGAATCCCTCGCGCTCGATCGTCCGCGCCGGCTCGAGCACGGCCGGATGCTCGATCGCGGTCGTCACCAGGTGACGGCCGCGCGCGCCCGCCACGCGCGCCGCGCCCCGCACGGCGAGGTTGTCCGACTCCGTCGCCCCGGAGGTGAACACGATGTCTCCCGGCTCGGCGCCAATCAACCGCGCGAGCTGGGCACGCGCCTCTTCGACCGCCGCATGGGCCTGCTGTCCGAAGGCGTGCTGACGGCTCGACGGGTTGCCGAACTTCTCGGTCAGGTACGGCAGCATCGCGGCCACCACCGCGGGGTCCAGCGGGGTCGTCGCGTGATGATCGAGGTAGATGGGGCGGGGCGGCACACCTCATTCTTTCACCTTCAGGGCGGGACGCGACACCGGCTGGACGTATGACGCATCACTTCGGGCGCGTATGGCCGATCACAAGACAGGCCGCCGCCGGTTGCGTATAGTCCCTTCATGAAGACCCTGGCCGCCGTCGCCGCCTTGCTGCTCGTTTCCGGCGCCGCCACCGCCCGCGCGCAGGAAACGCCCGCGCCCACGCCTGCTCCCGCCCAGGTCGACGAGCTGGACAACGAGCCGGCGCCGCCCCGGCGTCACCTCCAGGTGCTGCACGACCCGTACGAGATCTCGTCCTTCTATCGCTCCTCGCAAGGCAGCGGCCCTTCGGACTTCGGGTACGAGGCGGCGGGGACGAGCGACCGCTATCCGATCGCGGGCTTCTACCGCGCCGGCGCGCGCGGCCGCTACTCGATGTTCTGGACGAGCGGCTATGGTTCCGGGCGCAACGGCTACGGTATGGGCCGGCGTGGCCGCGGGCTGATCGGAGCGCGGCGCCCGCGGGCGCTCGGGCTCAACGGCGACCTGTGCCTCTTCGCGCCGACGTTCCTGGCCCCCGTCGGTCCGCTGACGGGTGTGTTCTTCGAGCGGTAGGAAATCCGCCGCGGCGGCTGCGCCGCCGCGAGAGAAGATCGATCGACACGCTTAACAGATAGAGGTGCGGGCCAGGTCGGCGGCCATTTACGAACGCCGGCTTCTAATCGTCCGCGCTCGATCGTAGATGCACTATGCTGGTGACCACCTCCACCAGTTCCTCCGGCACTACCGGCTTCGGCACATGGCTCTGGAATCCGGCGCGCAAGGACTGCAGCCGGTCCTGAACCATTGAATGCGCCGTGAGCGCCACGGCGGGAATGCGGCCACCTCGCTCTTTGGGCAGCGCGCGGATCCGCCGCATCAGGCTGAGCCCGTCCTCTTCCGGCATGGCGATGTCGCTGACGAGGATCGTGGGACGGTCGCGCTGGAGGGCCTCCATGGCCTGCTGGGCCGAGGAGACCGCCGTCACCTCCGCGCCCGCGCGCTTCAAGACCCACTCCAGCAGCTCGAGCGTGTCCTTGTCGTCGTCGACCACGAGGATCTTGAGCCCGTAGAGCTCCTTCGCCATGCATCCATCCTAACCCGCACGACCCGACCGCACGCCCCGACGGGGGCGCTTCGCGCGCCTCATTCGCGGTCGGGCTCCAGACCGAGCACCGCGCGCACGCTGCGTCCGACCTCGCGCGCGAACCGCGCGGAGTAGCTCGAAATCGGTCCCAGGCTCTCGTCCTTCTCCATGCGCTCGACCCGCCCCATGGGATAGAACAGCGTGGTGAGGCCGAGATAGGGCTCGTCGCGCCGCGCCTCCTGGCGCATCCAGTCGTCGAAGGCGGCCAGGTCGATGCAGCGGAGCACGAGGCCCGCGGCCTGCAGCGACAGGAGCAGGCCCCAGACCTTCTCCTTCGGCGCCTGCAGATAGACGATGACGGCGTCGCCTTCGGCGAGGCCCAGCGCGGCCAGCGGCGCGGGCGCGGTCTTGCGCGCGCGGCCCGCCATCAATCTCCGCGCCGCCCGGCCAGGAACGCGGCGATGCGCCGCACGCCCTCCTCGAGCTCCTCCATGGGCCGCGCGAAGGACACGCGCAGGTAGCCCGGCGCGCCGAACCCCTCGCCGGGCACGACCGCGACCCTCGTCTCGTCGAGGAGGTCGAGGCCCAGGGCGAGCGTGTCCGGCCATCGCGGCGAGAGATGGCGGCCGACGTTGGGGAACGCGTAGAACCCGCCCGCGGGCAACACGCAGGTGACGCCGGGAATGGCGGCCAGCGCGGGATGCACGAAGTCGCGCCGGCGCTGGTACTCGGCCAGGAGGTCGGTCACGAACTTCTGGGGGCCGGTGAGGGCCTCCACCGCGCCGACCTGGGCGAAGGTGGCCGGGCACTGCGTGCTGTGCGAGATCAGCGCGGTGCAGGCGTCCACCAGCGCGCGCGGCCCCAGCACCCATCCGATGCGCCAGCCCGTCATGCAGTAGCTCTTGGAGGCGGTGCCGAGGATGACGAGGCGCTCGCCGGCGGCCTCGCGTACCGCGCCCAGCGCCGACTGGTGGCCTCCGTCGAAAGTCAGGCGCGCGTAGGTGTCGTCGTAGAGGATCGTGAACTTCCGGCGCACGGCCATGTCGCCGATCACGAGCAGGTCCTCCGGATCCACGACCGCGCCGGTGGGGTTGCAGGGGCTGTTGATGAGCACGGCCTTCGTGCGCGGCCCCGTCGCCTTCGAGATCATGCGCGCGGTGACCTTGAAGCCGTCCTTCTCCTGCGCGCGCACCAGGATCGGCTTCCCCCCCGCCAGATGCACGGCCTCCGCGAACGTGGGCCAGTGCGGCGAGGGGATGACCACCTCGTCGCCGCGATCGAGCAGGGCCTGGCCGGCGAGGTAGAGCGCCTGCTTGCCCCCGATCGTGATCGCGACCTCCTCCGGCGCGAAAGAGACCCCGAAATCCTTGGCGTAACGCGCGGCCACGGCCGCGCGGAGCTCGGGCAGCCCGGCCGCTCCCGTGTACCGCGTGCGCCCGGCGTCGAGCGCGGCCGTCGCGGCCTGGGAGACGTGCTTCGGCGTGGCCTGGTCCGGCTCGCCCACGGAGAAGTCGAGCACGCTGTGGCCGGCCGTGCGCAGTGCGGCCGCGCGCTGGGCCATGGCGACGGTGGGAGAGACCTCCAGGGCGCGCGCCCGCTGCGAGAGGTCGCGCGCGGAGCCGTCCCGCTCGCGCGGGGGCTTCACGTCCGTCTCCGGCGGCGCTCGCCCTCCGGCGGCGGCCCCGGGTACTTCTCGCGCAAGCGGCGCTCGACCACCGGCGGCACCAGCTCGTGGACGGCGCCTCCGAGCTGGAAGACCTCTTTGACCAGGCGGGACGAGAGATAGGAGTAGCTCTCGGCGGGCATCATGAACACGGTCTCGATGCGCGGGTTGAGGTGGCGGTTCATGAGCGCCATCTGGAACTCGTACTCGAAGTCGGAGATGGCGCGCAGTCCGCGCACGATCACGGTGGCCCCGATCTTCTCCGCGTAGTCGACGAGCAGCCCCGAGAACGTGTCCACCTTGATCCGCGACTCCCCCTCGTAGGCCTCGCCGATGATCTGCACCCGCTCGTCCACGGTGAAGAGGGGCTGCTTCTCGGGGTTGAGGAGGATCGCGATCGTGACCTCGTCGAACACGCTCAGGCCGCGCGCGATGATGTCGAGGTGGCCGTTCGTGATGGGGTCGAACGAGCCCGGGAAGACGGCCATCGTCCTGCCGCTGCGATTCATGCCGGGCCTCTGCGGCCGCCCGTGGCCGGACCCTCCGGCGGGCCCTCGCCGCCTGCGTGCCGCGCGTAGAACGTGAGCGTGTGGTCCCCGATGCGCACCGAGCGGGTGCTCACGAGGCCCCCTATTGTCTCCGGGAGGGCGCGTTTGTGGAAGTGCTCGGCCACCACCACGCCCGTCGTGTCCAGCAGCCGTGCCGCCTCCTCGAGGAGGGGCTCGTAGAGCGGGCTCGTGTAGGGCGGGTCGAGGTAGACGACGTCGAAGCGGACGCCGGAATCGGCGAGGGCGGCCAGGGCGATGCGGGCATCCTGGTGGTAGATCTGCACGTCCCCCCCCGCCGCGGCCACGAGGCGCGCGTTCTCGCGGATGACCTCGATGGCGGCGCGGCTCTGGTCGACGAACACCCCGCGGGGCGTGCGCAGGCGGCGTCCCTTCCCCGTCCCTCCGATGATCCGGCTCACGGCTCCTAGCCCGCCCGCGTCCCGTTCGGCACCGGCCGCTCGGGAACGGCGAGCACGGGCGTCACGCCGTCCGCGAACCCGATGTCGAACAGCATGCCTTCCGAGACCTCGCCCGCCATCGGGCGCGGAGGCAGGTTCAGGACGAACAGGGCCTCACGGCCTTCGATCTCCCGAGGGTTCGTGCGCTCCTTCCGGATGCCGGCCAGGATCGTGCACCGGTGGTCGCCAAAATCCACGGTGAGGCGCGCGAGCCTGGCGGACTTCGGGACGTCTTCGACGGTCACGATCGTTCCCACGCGCACGTCGATCTTCTCGACGTCCGCGACGGCGATCTGCGGCTTGAGGGGGGCGGGGCTCACCATGACCTCCCGTCTGACACGTTACCCGACGCGGGCCAGGCCGAAGCGCCGCTGCCAGCCGCCGCGCTCGAGCAGCTCCTCGAGCGGTCCCATGGCGCCCGCGCCCCGGGCCTGCTCGACGTAGCGGAACGCCTCCGCGCGCGCGAGCGCCATCAGGTCGCCGTCGCGCAGCAGGTCGCCCACCCGCAGCTGCGGCAGTCCCGACTGGCGGGTGCCGAAGAAGTCCCCCGGCCCGCGCAGCTCCAGGTCCTTCTCCGCGATCACGAAGCCGTCGTCGCTGCGCGTCAGCACGTCGATGCGCGCGCGGGCCTCGTCGGAGAGCCGCCCGTGGGTGACGAGCAGGCAGGTGGACGCGCCCGCGCCGCGACCCACGCGGCCGCGGAGCTGGTGGAGCTGGGACAGCCCGAACCGCTCGGCGTGCTCGATCACCATCACGGTGGCGTTGGGCACGTCCACGCCCACCTCCACCACCGTCGTGGCCACGAGCACGTCCACCTCGGCCCGATGGAACGCGCCCATGACCTGCTCCTTCTCCGGGCCCTTCAAGCGCCCGTGCAGGAGGCCGATCCGCGCCTGCGGGAGGGCGGCGCGCCATTCCTCCGCCATCTGCGTGGCCGCGCGCACGTCCTCGAGCTTGTCCGACTCCTCGACCAGCGGGTAGACGACGTAGGCCTGACGGCCGGCGGCCAGGGCCCGCCGGACTTCCTCCACCACCGCGCGACGGTCGGAAGCCGCGCGATGAACGGTGCGGATCGGCGTGCGCCCGGGCGGGCGCTCGTCCACCACCGAGACGTCGAGGTCGCCGTAGGCGGTGAGGGCGAGCGTGCGCGGGATGGGGGTCGCCGTCATCACCAGCACGTCCACGTCGCCGCCCTTCCTCCGCAGGTCCTCGCGCTGCAGCACGCCGAAGCGGTGCTGCTCGTCCACGACGGCCAGGCCGAGGCGGTGGAAGGCGACGTCCTGCTGGATGAGCGCGTGCGTGCCCACCGCGATCTGCACCGTCCCCGCGGCCAGCGCCTCCCCCGCCGCCGTCCGCTCCTTGCCCTTCACCGCGGACGTGAAGAGGCCCACCGTGTACGGACAGCGCGCGAGCAGGCGCTTGAAGGTCAGGTAGTGCTGCTCGGCCAGGATCTCCGTGGGGGCCATGAACGCGGCCTGGTACCCGTTCTCGAGCGCGACCACCATCGAGAGCAGCGCAACCATCGTCTTGCCCGACCCCACGTCCCCTTGGACCAGGCGGTTCATGGGATGCGGCGATTTCATGTCGTCCGCGATCTCGCGCAGGACGCGCTTCTGGGCGGCGGTCAGGTGGAAGGGCAGGATGCGCTTGACTGCCTCCCGCGCCGCATCCGTGATCGCGAGGGCGGCGCGCTTGGGCCGCTCCTGGCGCGCCTGGTGCTGCAGGGCGTGTCCGAGCTGGAAGAGGAAGAACTCCTCCAGGATGAGCCGACGGTGCGCCGGGCTGCGCGAGGCGTTGAGCCGCGCGAGATCCTCGTCCTCCCGCGGGCGATGGATCCGGCGCAGCGCCTCCGCGCGCGGGATGACTCCGAGCCGCTCGCGCAGCTCCGGCGGGAGCGGATCGGGGAGGTCGTCCGGGACCTGTTCCGCCAGGCGGAGCAGGATGCGGCGCAGGGTCTTCCCCGTGAGCGGGCCCAGCTTCTCGTAAACGGGGACGATGCGGCCGGTATGGACGCCGGCCGCGTCCTCGCTCTCGACCTTCTCGTACTGGGGCGACGACATCATGAGCTGGCGCGATCCGTAGGCGTCCGGCTCGACCGTCCCGTAGAGGACGACCTGCGCGCCGCGGGGCAGTGTGTCCTTGAGGAACGGCTGGTTGAACCAGAGCGCCTTGAGGCGGCCCGTGCCGTCCTCGAGGCGGACCTCGTACAGCGTGAGACGGCGGGCCCGCCGCAGTCCGGCCACCGCGATCGTGCCCGCGACCGAGACCTTCATGCCCGGACGGAGGTCGGCGATGCGGGCGAGGGCGGTGCGGTCCTCGTAGCGCATGGGCAGGTGGAAGAGGAGATCCTCGAGGGTGGTCACGCCCTCGCGCGCGAGCGCCTCCGCCCGCTGCGGGCCCACGCCCTTGACGAACTGCACGGGCGAGGCGAGGTCCATGGCCGGGATCATCCCACGACGGCCGGCCGGGCCGGGGTCAGAACTCGAGGGTGGCCTTGCCCGGCTCGATGCGCACGCGGCTGACCGAGTACGGCAGCCGGAACGGCGAATGGATGTCGTATCCCTCCGGATGCTTCTCGCTCTTCGTGGAGGAGGTCACCATCTGCTCGACGACGGTGACGGGCACGCGTATGGAGGCCACGTAGGCGGATTCGAGCTCGACCGTGCCGAAGCCGTCCTGGTTCACGAGCTTGCCCGACAGCTCGATGGGCACCTGCCCGGTGAGGAACGACAGCGCGCCCCAGGACGAGCTGGAGGGCACGCTCCCCTTGACCTGGTCGACGTCGACGTAGCCCTTCGCCTCGATGCGGCCAGAGCCGAAGCGAACCTCGACGTTGCTGAGCCCCTTCGGCAGCTCGGACGCGTAGCTGAGGTTGAGGTACGAGTTGAGCTCGCCCTGCGTCACCTGCACGGGCTGGCTCTTGCGCGCTTTCTGCTGGTTGTGCCGCTCCTCGATGACGGCGAGCTTGCGGCTGAGGGAGTCCGCTTCCGACCAGGACAGGCCGGGCCGGGCGGGTGTCGAGCGCGTCGTGGCGTGGGGCCGGACGGCCGGGGAGTCCAAGGCCAGCAGGAAGAACGTGAGGACGGCGGGAAGCAAGGTCACCCTCCGATGATAGCGCAGCCTATTGCGGCGTCTCCGCCAGCTTGCGCGCGGCCTCGTTGCCGGGCGCGAGGGCCAGGGCCCGCGCGGCCTCCTTGCGCGCCTCCGCCGGCCGGCCCATCTCCCGGAGCAGGCCTGCCACCTCGACCCGCACGTCCGCGTCGTCTTCGGACCAGAGGGCCATGTGGAACTCGTTGACGGCCTTCTCGCCGTCGCCGTGCGCGCGATGCAAGCGCGCGAGGAGCAGGTGGATCGATCGGTTGTAGGGATCGAGGTACCCGGCCCGCGTGGCTTCGGCGAGGGCGGTGGCGGCGTCGCCTCCGTCGAATAGCCGCTGGGCCTTCATGTAGAGGGCGGCCGCCACCTCGGTATCGCTGCGGCTCTCCCGCGCCAGCTCGAAGGGGCGCTCGCTCCGCTGGATCCTCTCGAACCTCCGCGAGAGGTCGGGGACGACCAGGGTCTCGTACACCGGGGCCAGGGCCACGACCGCCTGCCACTGGCGATCCGCCTCCTGCTCGCGGCCCGCGCGGCGCAGCGCCCAGGCCAGCACCACGCGCGTGTGCTTGTCCAGCGGCACCACCTGGGTGAGGCTCTTCAGTTGAAAGGCCGCGCCCGCGGCGTCGTCCTCGGCGAGCAGCGCCCAGGCGAGGTTGAAGGACAGATCGACCGATTCCGGATCGAGGGCGAGGGCCTGCCGCAGGATGTCGGAAGCCTTGAGCGAGTTCGGGACCGGATCGCGCAGCACGGCCAGGGCGTAGTTGTTGAGGGCGCCGGGCGTGGGCGCCGCCTGGGCCAGCCCGGAGTAGACGCGGCTCGCTTCGCGGTAGCGGCCAATCTCGAGCAGGGCGACGCCGCGCACGAAGTAGGCCTCGCGCGCCAGGGGAGACGCCGCCGGCACGCGCGCGAGGGTCTGGCTGGCCGCCGAGAACTCACGCTGCTCGAGCAGCAGCCGGCCCAGGGCCAGGCGCACGGCGTCGAAGCCGGGCGCGGCGGCCAGGGCGCTGCGAAGGAGGGTCGCGCGCGCCTTCGGGTCGCGCGCGGCCAGCCCCCGCGCGTAGGCCTTGAACACTTCGAACGAGACCTTCGGCCGCGCGGCGAGCAGCACGTCGCGGCTCTGGGCGGGAGGAGTCGGCCCGGCCAGCGCGACGTCCCAGGCCAGGTGGTCGATGAGGTCCATCATGCCCTCGATGGGCCCGCTCGAGATGAGCGGAGCGCTCAGGGTGGCACGCTCCACGTCCAGCAGGCGCAGGGCGAGCGTGATGCGGGCGCCCTCGATCGCATAGGTGCCCGTCACCAGCCGGGTGGCCCCGAGCGCTTCGGCCACGCGCACGGAAGTGGCCCGGCTCAAGGGCACGTCGGGGATCTCGAGCGCCGCCTGCGCCTGCAGGCGTTCGGCCCGGCTCACCGCGGGCACGCCGAGCTGCGTGAGCGACCGGGGCAACTGATCGGCCACGGCCTCGCTCACCCAGGCTTCGGTCGTCCCACCCGAGGCCTCGAGGGGCAGGACGAGGAGCGTGTGGCGCGGCGAGGGCGAGGGCGACGCGGTCGGGCTCGGTGAGGGCGCCGCGGGCGGGATGGGCCCCGCGGAAAGCAGGAAGAGCAGGGTCGTCAAGATCATTTCGGGGGTCCCGCGGAAGACGTCGAGGTCAGGCTGGCAACTCGATGCGCGCCGGAGGGCGCACCCATGCGTGCGCGGCGAATTCCTTGCGCAGGCGGAAGCCGAGCCTCTGGTAGAGCCGGTAGGCGCGGCGATTGTCGAAGGTGACGGACAGGCTGGCGGTGGCGAGGCCTTCCTTGGCGAAGGCGGCGAGAGCCGACGTCATCAGCACCTCGCCCAGGCCACTGCCCTGCGCGTCCGGGGCCACCGACACCTGGCAGATGTGGCCGTTCGTCCGGGACAGATGGCTCGAGAGGACGACCCCGGCCGGTCCCGTGGGACCTTCGGCCAGGAACGAGGCCTCCGGATCGAACCGCCCACATCCCGCGCGGAGGACGAGCGTCTCCACGAACCCGCGGCAGTAGCCCGGCGTGGCGTAGGTCAGATTCAAGGCGGCGTCCAGGCTGCCGCGGTGGCTGGCGTGGATCACGAGCGCAGCGGGAGCGAGGTCCTCCCGGCGCAGCGCGCGCAGCTTCCAGCGATGCTCGGGCACCGTCACCGGCCCGGCGAGCGGCCGCACGAGGTAGTGACGGACGCGGCTCAGGAAGCCGGCGCGGGCGAAACGGCCGTCCGCTTCCGCGGCCGTCGAGAACAGCGTCTGGCACTCCACGCGGTCGTTGCCGCGATGGGACTGCGCCTCGGCGAGGACGGCGTCGAGCAGCGACTCCTCGAGACCTTGACCGCGGAAGCCGGCGGCGGCGAAGAGGGACCCGACGATCGCGCGGCCGGCATCGAGCATGTAGTAGCAATAACCGACCGAGCGCAGGCCGTCCTGGAGCACGAAACCGGTCAGCGCGCGCCGTTCGAGGCCGCTGGCCACCGCGGAGGAGACGTCCGTGTAGTCCCAGAGCAGCTCCTGGCCCCAGTGCTCGGACTCTTCGTCCAGGAGTGGACGCAGGTCGCGCGAGGAGATCTCAGCGAGGGGACGCGTCCGCACTCCGGCGCCGCCTTCTCTCCTCGTCCAGGAAACGGCGCAGGCGGGCGTCCTCCCGCGGCAGCAGCCCCAGGAACTCCAGGCCGGCCAGGCATCCGTGGCCCTCGTCTCCCGCCGCCGCCCCATCGACGGAGGCCTCCGCGACCCGCACCTTGGCCGAGAGCGGACCATCGTCGAGATCCATCTCGAAGTCGAGGATGGCCCCCGCCTTCAGGAGGGTTCCGCAACGCGCGAGACAGCCGGTGAGGCTCAGGTCGATCACGGTAATGGCGTGGGGAAGGCGGCCTTTCAGGCGCCCGGGTCGTTCGACGGACAGGCGCGGGGCGCGTCGCCGTGATGCCGGCTTTGATGCGGTCATGGGAAGCACCTGGAAAGTCCCGGCTCAGGGTCATTCTACGTATAATTTCCGCGGCCCCCAAGCGCGGCCGCACCCGCGTGACCGAATCCACTTCCACGCCACCCGGCGTCTGGCTCTCCGCCCTGTTCTTCGCCGCGAGCGGAGTCTTCGAGATCGCTCTCGCCGTCCACGACGCGCCCCATCCGGTCCCTTTCACCACGGTGTGGCAGGCGGCCGGGGCCGGGCTGCTTCACTTCCTGCTGGCCTGGGGTCTCTGGCGGCGCATCGCTCTCTGCCGGTCGGTCGCCATGGTCTACTGTCTGGCCACGATCGTGACCTACCTGATCGCGATCGGCCTCGCGCTGGCCCACGCCCCGCTGCGCTTCCCGGCGTCGGTCGTGGTGCAGAGCCTCTTCCAGGTGCCGTCCTGCATCCTGCTTTTCCCGTTCCTGCGCTCCCCCGCGGCGTCCGCGCTCTTCCCCCGCCCCCTCTTCGGCCCCTGACGCGTGTTACGATCCGCCCGCGAGGGCAAGCCGATCGCAGAGCACGGCGGCGACATGACGCGCATCGGGCCTTCGGAGCGGGACCGCGAGGCGCGACGCCTCGCCGCCTTCGCGTCCATCGCGGCCGGCCTCGCCCACTCGGAAGACCTCGAGCGCGCCCTCTCCCAGGCGCTGCGCTCCACGCTCGACGCCCTCGACCTCGAAGCGGGCGGCATCTACCTCCTCGACGAGGGCTCCGGCGAGCTGCGCGCGACCGAGCACCACTTCGGCCTGCCCCCTGATTACCCGCCCGCGGTGGCCCGATTCCGGCGTGGCGAGGCCCCCATCGGCCGCGCGCTCGACGCCGTGCGGCCGGTGGTCGTGCCGGACATCGCCGCCATCGCCGACGCGCGCGAGGCCACCCGGCAGAGCGGGCTTCGCTCGGTCGTCTTCGTCCCCCTGTACGCGCGCGGCCGCGCGGTGGGGATGATGCCCGTCGGCGCCTATGCCGTCCGGCCGTTCGCGGAGGACGAGGTCGAGCTCCTGGCCGCGGTCGGGGGCATGCTCGGGGCGGCCATCGACAACGCGCGCCTCGTGCAGCGCTCGCGCCGCCACCTGGCCCAGGTGCAGGCGCTGTGGGAGATCGACAAGGCGATCGTCGAGGAGCGCGACCTCACCGAGATCTTCGGGACGATCGCGCGCGCCGCCTCCCGGTTGTCGGGCGGCGAGGCCGTGATCGTCCTGCTCGACGGCAACGAGGACGTGCAGGTCGCCGGGGGCGAGCGCTTGCGCGCGCTGGAACTGCTGGGCGATCCCCCCACCCTCGCCGGCACCCCCCTCGCCCAGTACCTGGCCCGGGCCGCGCCCACGAGCGTCCGTCTCGGGCACGACGACGACGGGCGGCGCGCGATCGTGGTGCCCCTGGCCGCGGGCGGCCGGACGCTCGGCGGCCTCGTCGTGGTGGAATCGTCCGCGGCCTGGGAGGAGGCGGACCTCACCACGCTGGGAACGCTCGGCCGCCGCGCCGCGGTGGCCCTCACCAAGGCCGGCGCGCGGCAGGCGGAAGAGCGGCGCGCGGGGCAGCTCGCGCTGCTCGCGGGCGCATCCGAGATCGCGGCCAGCACGCTCGACGTGGACGCCCTGCTGGGCGCGATCGCGCGCTACGTGCAGCGCTCGTTCGGCTACTACAGCGTGTCCGTGTACCTCGTCCGCCCCGACGCGCGCGAGGCGTACCTCGTGGGGGCGTCCGGAGGCGCGGCCAGCGCGATGCCGAAGGGCCACCGCATGGCGTTCGGCCACGGCATCATCGGCTGGGTGGCCGAGCACGGCGAGCACATCCTCGCCAGCGACGTCCGCCGCGAGCCGCGCTTCCTGCCCTCCTCCCTGACCGCGACGCTGTCCGAGCTGGCCGTCCCCGTGCGACTGACCGGCCAGGTCGTCGCCGTCCTCAACGTCGAGAGCGACCGCGTGGACGCGTTCGACGAAGGGGACGTGGTGGCGCTCGACGGTATCGCGGCCCAGGTCGCGTCCGCCATCCAGAACGCGCGCCTGTTCGACGAGAAGGTGCGCGCCTTGCGGAACCTGGAGATCCTGCAGGAGATCACCAACGTGCTCAACAGCGAGCTCGAGCTGGACGTGCTGCTCGAGCGCATCGCCCGCCGCAGCGTGGAGGCGGTGCGGCCCGCCCAGATGGGCGCGGTCCTGCTCTACGACGGCGAATCGCTGCGCGTCCGATCCAGCTTCGGCTACCTGCAGCCCGCGGCGCTGGGCGCGGTGCAGCTGGCCTTCCATGAAGGCCTGCCCGGGAGCGTGTTCGTGAGCGGGCACGGGCGGCTGGTGGGCTCGGGCTCCGGTGAGCGGAGGCGGCCCGTCCGCCATCGCGCGTTCCGGGAAGCAGCCGGGAACATCGATCCCCGCAGCGCGCTCTGCGTCCCCATCGCCCTGCCCCAGGAGAAGCTGGGGGTGCTGCTCCTGGAGAGCACCACCGGGTCCGACGATTTCGAGATCGACGACCTCCGCTTCGCGGCCACCCTCGCCGCGCAGGCGGCCATCGCCATCGGCAACGCGCTGCGCCTGCAGCGCATGGTGGAGATGGACCGGCAGCGCCAGGAGTACCTCTCGAACGTCAGCCACGAGCTGCGCAGCCCGCTGACCGTGATCCAGGGCTATCTGGAAGCGCTGGCCGACGGCGGCGGCGAGGGTGACCAGGCGGCCCACTACCTGCGCGTCGCGCAGGAGCAGACGCAGCGGCTGGGCCGCATGATCGACGAGGTCCTGCACGTGTCCCAGCTCGAGCAGGGCATGGCTCAGCGCCACCTCGCGTGGGCCCCGGTCTCGCTCGCGGACACGGTGCGAAACGTGCTCCAGACCCACCGACAGGAAGCCGGCGTCAAGGGGCTGCGGCTGAGCAGCGCGATCTCCGCGGAGGTTCCGGTGCTGGCGGGCGACGAGCGGCTGTTGCAGGGACTCGTCTTCCACCTCGTGGAGAACGCGGTCAAGTTCACGCCGCCGGGCGGCCGGGTCGAGGTCGGGCTGGAAGCGAATAGCGACGAGGTCGTATTGCGTGTGCAGGACGACGGCATCGGAATCGGCCCGGAGTTCCACGAGCGCATCTTCGAGAAGTTCTTCATGGTCGACGCCGGTCCGTCCAAGGCCCATGCCGGCGCGGGCATCGGGCTCTTCCTGGTGAAGGAAGTCGTCGCCATCCATGGCGGCGCCATTCGCGTCGAGAGCACCCCCGGCCAGGGCGCGCTGTTCGAGGTCCGGCTGCCCCTCCGCCCCTCGGACTGACGTCGGGCGGCCGCACCCGCCCCGGGCCGTTTGCGAGTTTCCCCGCAAATCCCTATAATCCCTCACCTTGGCGGGTCGCGGAGGCCTTGACCGGACGATGCGCGCGGAGACAAGACGAACGGAGCGACGCGGCCCGGTGCGCCGCCGGCCGATACCGACTCTCTCGGAGCCGGAGGAATTCCTTCACGCGCTCGAGTCGGTGAGCCGCGGCGTCGGCGATCCGGTCGCCAAGCTCCGCTTCATCCGTACGTCGCTCTCGCGCTACCAGACCCTCGACCGTGCCGTCCGCGCCGTCCCCAGCGCCTCCTTGCGGCGTCTCCTTTATCGCTGGCTCAGCCTCGAAGGCCTCCACCACCTCCTCGACACCTCTTCCCTGGGTGCGTCGCCCCTCCGCGTCAACTTCGCCACGCGCGTCTCGTTGGTCTTCGGCCGGGCGGCGGTGGTCGGGCTGGGCCTCATCCTCGGCGTGTCGGCCGGAGTGGCCGCCTATCGATACATGCGGCCACCGCCGGCGCCGCTGATGGCGGCACCCCGGCGCGTGGCCGCGACGGCTCCGGTGGTGGCACCGGTCGTCGATCCCGTGTCTTCGATCGTAGAGCCGACCTCCGCGGCGTCGCTCACCTCCGCGGGGGTGACCCCCGCCGCCATCTGGCTCGTCGAGAAGGGCCCTCAGTGGGAGCTATACAGCAACGGGCTGCGCATCGACACCGCCTTGACCGTAAAGGGCACGCCGCGCGCGTTTCGCGTCTTCGACGGCGAGGGCAATCTCGAACCCCGCGTGTACACCGCGCCGGTAGGACTGCTCTTCCACACGTCGGAGAGCGACGTCTGGCCGCTGGAGGCCGCTTACAACGAGAACCTCCGCGGCACTTCGCAGGGCCTCCTGCGCTACGTCCAGAAGAACCGGCTCTATCACTACGTGATCGACCGCTTCGGGCGCGTCTACCGTGTCGTCGCGGAGGAGAGCAAGGCCAACCACGCCGGCAACTCCGTCTGGGCCAACGCCGGCCGCGTCTACCTCAGCCTCAATCACGCCTTCCTGGGCGTCTCCTTCGAGACGCGGTGGGAAGGCGGCAAGGCGCTGCCGATCACGCAGGCCCAGCTCGCCGCCGGCCGCAACCTTTCCGACTACCTGCGCCATCGCTACCAGATCGCGCCCGAGATGTGCGTCACCCACGGCCTCACGAGCGTCAACCCGAAGAAGCACCTCATCGGGCACCACATGGACTGGGCGCGCGGCTTCCCGTTCGCGCTCTTCGGCCTGCCCGATCAGTACCAGCGTCCCGCTCCCAGCGTCGCCCTGTTCGGCTTCGACTACGACGACGACTTCCTGAAGGTGCTCGACCAGCCCTGGCCGGGGGTGAAGGCGGCGGAGGCGGAGCTGGCCCGCGAAGCGGCGCGCAGCCGGCGCGACGTGGAGGACGTGCGGTACGAACGGCAGACCGCGTACGACCGCTGGATCGACAAGCAGCAGTCCCCGGACGATACGGACAGGACGATCGCACCCGCAGCTACCGGGGGTGTGTCGGGGAGCGCAGCCAATCAGCCGGGTGGTGGCCGCAGCGCGGAGCCGGCCGCAGGCCGTGCGGCCGCCTCGACTTCGCGCCCGGAGGGTCTACAATGACGACCGCTGAAGCCGGGCATACAAGGGGGTAGAGCGATGGACGAGCGCAAGGACCACCTCTGGAAGGTCGCGCAGGAGGCCGAGGAGCGGATCGAAGACCTCATGAAGGCCGGCTCGAACCCCGTCGGCCTCGACGTCGGCACCAGCAAGGTGGTGGCGGCGAAGCGCAAGGGGAAGGAGATCGACACCGGAGCCCAGCTCAACGCGTTCATCCCCGTCCCCTACTCGCGGTTCACGGAGACGATCCTCGGCCAGAACGAGATCTCCTACTACCGCGAAGGCGACGAGCTGATCATCTACGGCACCGCGACCGAGAAGTTCGCGAACATGTTCAACGCGAACGTGCGCCGGCCGATGGCGGATGGGCTCATCAATCCCAAGGAACGCTCCGCCATGCCCGTGCTGGAGGCGATCCTGCAGACGCTCGTCCCCAAGGCCCGCGCCCAGGGCGAGGTCCTGGCCTTCTCCGTGCCCGCGGCCGGGGAAGGACACGAGGCCCAGCTCACGTACCACGAGGCCACGCTGCGGCGTCACTTCGAATCGCTCGGCTACCGGCCGGTGGCGATCAACGAAGGCCTGGCCGTGATCTTCTCGGAGCTCGAGGACAACAACTTCACGGGCATCGGCATCTCCTGCGGCGGCGGGATGTGCAACGTCACCCTCGCCTACCTGTCGATCCCCTCCATGATGTTCAGCATCACCAAGGGCGGCGACTTCATCGACGCCGCCGTGGCCTCGGTGACCGGCGAGCAGCCCACCCGCGTGAAGGTCATCAAGGAGGACGGGCTGGACCTCAGCAAGGCGCCGAAGGACAAGTACGAGAAGGCGCTGCGCATCTACTACGAGGACCTCATCGAGTCCCTCGTGCAGAAGCTGCAGCAGTCCATCTCGCAGGCGGACAAGCTGCCGCGGTCGGACCGGCCGCTGCCGATCGTGATCTCGGGAGGGACGGCCAAGCCGCGCGGCTTCAAGGAGATGTTCGAGAAGGCCCTGAGCTCGCGGAGCCTCCCCGTCGAGGTGTCCGGCGTGCGCACCGCCTCCGATCCCCTGACCGCGACCGCGCGCGGAGCGCTCATCGCCGCTCTCTACGAGAAGTAGCGCCGTGACCGCGGGTCCGGGGATGCGCCCCGGGCCCGCTTCCCTCTCTTTCGCATGCGGTTAGACTCTTCCATGCGCCTGCGGGCCCCCTTCGTCGCCGGCCTCCTCGTCCTCGCGCTCGGCGCTCCCTCCGTGCAGGCCGCACCGCGCAGCTGGTACGCGTACTACCTCGACGCCCGGTACAAGCTCATCCCGGCCAAGAAGTACCGGGAGGCCATCGCCAGCCTCGAGCAGGCGGTCAAGCTCAAGCCGGAATCGGACCTCGAGGTGCAGACCTATGGCCTCGAGTTCATCGACTACCTTCCCTACTTCTACCAGGGCAAGTGCTACCTGGCTCTCGGCGAGTACGACAGCGCGATTCGGTTCTTCAACATCGAGCAGACCAAGAAGAAGATCCAGCTCAAGGATTCCCTCTGGACGGAGATGAACAAGCTGCGCGCGAACGCGCTGGTCCAGCAGACCGGCGCGGAGAACGAAGACAAGGTCAAGCGCCTGACCCAGGAGATCACGAAGCTCCGTACGCAAGCGACCGAGCAGCACAAGGCGGGGAACCTCGAAGACGCCCTGTCCAGCCTGACCCGGGCCCAGGAGATGGCGAAGCAGCTCGACCGCCGCAGCGAGGCCGAGATCGCGGAGCTGATGAAGGGGATCATCGCCGAGAAGACGCGCGCGGAGGAGGCGCGGGACCGCAAGCAAAAAATCGCGAACGCCCTCGCCGAAGGCACCAAGCTCCTCCAGGACGGGCACTCCACCGAAGCCAAGCTCAAGTTCGAATCCGTCCTGGCCCTCGACGCCGCCAACGCCGCCGCCCTCGCCGGCAAGCAACGCGCCGAGGACGAGATCCTCGCCTCGACCACGCGGGAGAACCGCGAAGCGCTCCTCCAGGAGGGGCGGCGGCTCTTCGACGCGGGACGGTACGAAGAGGCCCAGCGCCCCCTGGCCGAAGCCGCCTCCGACAAGGACGCGACGGAAGCGCAGGACCTGCTGGCCAAGGCACGCAAGTACGTGGAGGGCATCCAGAACGCGAAGGCGAAGCGTGCGCGCGTGGATCAGCTCCTGTCGGAAGGGGAAGGCCTCATGGGCGAGCGGCGGTATGCCGACGCCTCGGTGCGCTTCGGGAGCGTGCTCGCCCTCGAGCCCGACAACACGAAGGCGGGGGAGCGCCAGCGCATGGCCCTCCGCCTCACCGGCGAGGAGATGTTCGACAAGGTCTTCCCCAACAGTCCGCCCGTGCTGAACTTCCTGCTCCCGAGCGGGGAAGGCGCGCTCATCCGCACCAGCACGGAAAACCAGCACATAGACGTCATCGGCACCGCCTTCGACGATCGCGGCCTGGCCCGCATCCAGTTCCTCCAGGGAGGCAAGGTGGTGGCGGAGCAGGATCTCCTCGCCTCCGGCGATACCCCGACGCGCCAGCAGCGCGTCGCCCATACGTTCGACCTGGCCAAGGGCGACAACGACATCAAGGTCGTCGCGATCGACACGCGGGGCGCGGAGCAGGCCCAGGCCTTCCTGGTGACCCGCAACCTCCTGCTCATCCAGAAACCCTGGTTCCTCCCTTCCGCGGTGGCCAGCTCGGCCGCGATCATCGGCCTCGGGTTCGCCATCCAGCGGACGCGCCGCCGGCGCGCCGTGCGCAACCGCTTCAACCCGTACATCGCCGGCGCCCCCGTGCTCGAGGACGACATGTTCTTCGGGCGCCACAAGCTGCTGGCGCGCATCATGAACGTCCTCCACCACAACAGCCTGATGATCACGGGCGAGCGCCGCATCGGGAAGACGACGCTCCTCCACCACCTGCGCAAGGCGCTGGAGCACGACGAGGCGACCGATTACCAGTTCTTCGTCGTCTCCACCGACCTCCAGGGCGTGCCCGAGTCGGGCTTCTTCGACGCGGTCATGAGCGACGTCGCGGACCAGCTTCCCCTGCGGCCGGAAACGCGGGAGGCCCTGCGCTTCCGGCGCGGACGCGAGTCGTACGACGGACGCGACTTCAGCCACGACCTCCAGCGCGTCGTCGAGGACCTGACCGTGCGCACGCCGAAGAAGGTCAAGCTCGCCCTCCTCATCGACGAGGTGGACGTGCTCAACGAGTACTCGGAGCGCGTGAACCAGCGGCTGCGCAGCATCTTCATGAAGACGTTCTCCGAGCACCTCGTGGCCATCATGAGCGGCGTCGGCATCAAGCGCATCTGGAAGAGCGAAGGCAGCCCCTGGTACAACTTCTTCGACGAGATCGAGCTGACCGCCTTCAGCCGCGAGGAAGGGGAGGCCCTGATCCGCCAGCCCGTGGAAGGGGTGTTCCGCTGGGCCCCGGAGGCGGTGGAGGCGATCCTCGCCTACAGCGAGCTCAAGCCGTACATCATCCAGAAGTTCTGCATCCACGCCGTGAACCAGATGCTGGAAGAGGGGCGCACCACCATCACCGCCGCCGACGTCGAGGCGGTGCGCCCGCTCGTGCTGTTCGAGCGCGCCGAGGAAGTCGCGCCCGTGCGCGAGACCGCTTCCGCATGAGGAACCCCTTCATCGCGGGGAGCTGGGTCCGGGGGGAGAACTTCTTCGGCCGCGCGGACCTGCTGCGCGACATCCTCGAAGGGGAGAGCGATTCGATCTGGGTCGCGGGGGCCCGGCGCCTGGGCAAGACGAGCCTCCTCAAGCAGCTCGAGTACCGCGTGCAGCAGAGCGCGCACACCCCGTTCGTGCCGCTCTACTGGGACCTGCAGGGCAGCGCGGACTCGCGCGGCCTGGCCGACGGCCTGCTCGGCAGCGTCGAGGACTCGGAGAGCTTCCGGCGCGCGACGGACATCGACGTCGAGGACCTCGAGGGGTTCTCGGTGGCGGACATGCTCACCACGCTGGTCCGGCGCACCGTGCGCAGCGGCTGGCGGCTGCTCCTCCTCGTCGACGAAGCCGAGGAGTTCCTGGCCGTCGCCCGCACCGACACCGTCGTGCTTCCCCGGCTGCGTCGGATCTTCCAGAAGGGCCCGGACGTGCGCACGGTACTCACCGCCACCAAGCGGCTGGCCCGCATCGACGAGATCACCGACGTCGACACGTCGCCGTTCCTCCAGGGATTCATCCCGCCCGTCTACCTCACGCCCCTGGCCGCGGACGAGGCGCGCGCGCTGCTCGTGCGCGGACAGTTCTCGAAGGACGAAGTGGAGATGGTCCTGGAGCGCACGGCCAACCATCCCTTTCTCGTCCAGCTCATCGCCAGCCGGCTGTTCGAGAGCCGCGACCTCGGCGCCACCCTGGATCAGGTGGCCGCGGACGAGATGGTGTCCAACTTCTTCTCCGTGGACTTCCAGACCCTCGACGGCGACGAGCGCGCGCTGCTCGAGCAGATGGCGCGCGACGGCGCGCGCAGCCGCAAGGAGCTGGCCCAGGCCATCCGGCGCACGGAGGAGACGGTGGAGCCGCTCCTCTACGGGCTGCGCATGATGGGCTACCTGACCGCGGAGAGCGGGAGCTATCGCATCGGCAACTGGTTCTTCGAGCGCTGGCTGCGCCGCGTCACCGCCAATGCGGGCGTGCGTCCCGTATGACGGACCGCGGACAGCCACGGGCGGCGAGCGCATGATTGTCGGAGTCAATCGCGTGTACGAGCACGGGGGGCGCCAGTACCACATCCAGGCCGAGGACCTCGGCGTGGAGCAGGCCTGCTTCGAGGTCCGCGTCTACGACGGGGGCAGCGTGCTCTGGCGCAAGCGGCTCCCCTACGCCGAGATCCTCGAGCAGAAGCT
>WNFI01371364.1_pt1 | contig 28605 bp, 28 predicted proteins | sample 5400471 | NCBI WGS metagenome assembly WNFI01 (sample SAMN13153348, study PRJNA577476) | soil metagenome | isolation source: 100 cm saprolite on Douglas fir-dominated hillslope | place: USA:California | collected 2013-09-17
CGGTCGCGGCCAGCGGCGAACGGCGTGACGCTCCAGTCCGGAATTGAGAGTACGATCAGACGAGCCGGCAGTTTCGCGAACTGGCGCACGGACCCGACCAGCGACTCGAACGACTGCCGGTACCGCTCGACGCCGTAGCCCCGAAACTGGTCGTTGACCCCGGCGAGCAAGGTCACCAGGTCGAACTCCCCGGTTAGAGATTCGGCGCGGACTGCGTCGAGGAGTTCATCGGTGGTCCATCCCGTCCGGGCCACGATTCGAGGGTCAGCGATGGGGACGCCGGCGGCACGGAGACGCGCCGCGAGCTGGGTCGGCCAGCGGTCACTGTCCGTTACCCCCTCGCCGATCGTATACGAATCACCGAGCGCGAGGAATGACGCGGTCACGGTGCCCGAAGAAATGGGACATTTCGGCAAGCTGAATAGTGGCTCCGACCGACGCTAGGCCCGCAAAGGAACGGGCCGCCTCTAGCGAGACGGCCCGAACCCGCAGTCAGCTGTTAACCGCTGCGTTTCAGCTCAGCCTGCAACCCGCAGAATCAAGGCAGTCGCAGCCGCTGTCAGGGTCACCAACGTCGCGCCAATCGTGACCGCCGCGCCTGGCGTCACCACAAACTCGCGCTTCCACCACGGCGTAATGAGTGCCGGGACGTTGTGCGGCAACGCCTCCATCGCTTCGGGCAGCTCACCGTCGAGCCAGGCATGAATGGCGGGCGAGAGCACCCGCGTCGTGGATCCGAGGTCCTGCGTGAGCGGGACTTCGCGATCGGTCAGTGGATGGTTCGGCTGCGGCGCCTTCTCGGAACGACGTGAGCGTTCCGGAGCGTTCCCCAGTCCACCATCGGAGCGAAGATCGTCAACCATAATTACGCGTACTTCTCCTCTAAGAGTGCTTGGAGCGCCTCACGCGCGCGATGCACGCGCATCTTCAGCGCTCCGACGGTTGTACCGAGCAAATCGGCCATCTCTTCGTACGAGCGGCCTTCAACATGTTTCATTACGAACGCTTCGCGGAGCGATGCCGGAAGCACGGCCAGGGCGCGATCGAGATCGGTTCGTAGCTCCGTCCGATCGAGATCTTCATCCGGCGTCGCATACGTCGAGGGCTGATCGTCCTCCTCGTAGCTGAGATGGGACCGCCGGATGTTCTTCAGCCAATCTTTGCATCCATTAGCGACGATCCGGAACACCCAAGCGTCAAATCGTCCCCGAACTTCGGCCAGATGCTGGTAGGCCTTGATGAAGCTCATCTGGAGGATGTCTTCGGCCACGTCCGGGCTGCCGGTCATGCACAGCGCGTGGCGGTACAGGGGGTCGCTGTAGCGGCTGATCAGGACTCGAAACGCGTCGCGATGACCCGCGAGAACGCGTTGAATGATCAGCTGATCGGCATCGTCTCCATCCGCAAACACGGGGTCGACGCGCGCGACGGTTTCCGTCGTCTTCACGACGAAAGAGTAACGCACTTCCCCGCGGTGGGACAGTACGTGTGCCGCGTGAGTTTGCCGGAGTAAGCTCACCACGCAGTAGAGACGAATTGGGAGCGAACCGAGTAACGACCGCGCCAATAAACAGCAGCTCGTGCACGAGCTTGGGCTCGAGCTACGAGCTCAAAAATGCTATTCAGCCATTCAGCTCCTGCCGCGGTACACGTTCCACCTGCCTTCGTACCGCGAGAAGGATCGGAACAGCCGAATAGCTGAATGCTGCAAATGCTTCGGCTCGGCTAACCAGCTATTCGAACCGTCCTTGCGACGGCCTGAGAACCACGTATAATTCCGCGCCGCAACTGACTCAGCCGCAAGAACCTACCGGTATCTGCCGGATCAGTAAATCGGCGCTCCGTCGCGCCCACCGGGGTTCTCGCGCCACTTTCGATCCGTCACGCGCACATGGCCGAAAAGCCGCAGTCCGCCACTCCACCCACGTCGGCAGCGCCTCCCAATGGGCCGCGGCGCGGCAGCGCGTTCCGTGGCGGCGACGCGAAAGACCCGATGATCGAGCTGACCGAGCGGGCGAAGGTGATCAGTCAGGAGGCGGGCACGAAGGTCAGCACGGCGATGCGCGACATGATTAGCGCCGCCGCCGGCATCGCCGGCTTCGCGGTCGAAAGCGCGCGTGACCTCGTTCAGTACATGGTGCGCCGCGGGCAGATGACGCAGGACGAAGCCGACAAGCTCATTCGCGAAGCCGAAGCGTCGCACATGAAGCGGCCGGCGGCAGAGCGGGCGAAAATGTCGGCTTCGAAGATTGCCGCCGAGAAAGCCGCGGCGGCAAAGAAAGCGGCGCTGGCCGCGGCCAACGCGGCACCCCCGGTGCATCGTCCACTCGTCCCCGGCCGGATGGTGGCGCCTCAATCGGCGAAAACCGCTGGAAAGACTGTCGCCAGGCCGATCGACGCGCCGGTGAAGGCCGTACCGTCAGCGAAAGCCGCCCCTCCGGCGGCGAAAAAGTCAGCAAAGCCGCCCCTGGTCAAAGCGCTCGTGAAGAAGGCGGCCGCCAAGTCCGCGTCGAAGCCGGTCGCGAAAAAACCGGCGAAGACGGCGGCGAAAAAGAGGCGTTAGCTCAGTTCTGAGCTTCGTTGGCGCGGATCGCCAACAGCTCTCTCAGAAAGTCCTGCACGTCATCGGGTGACGCCAACCCGAACTCGGCGAAGGTCGTCTCTCCGGCCTCGGGTCCGCCGACCCGTATCGTGACCGCGGTCCGCGGAGCCACCGCGCGCAATGACTGGAATGCATCCTCGTCGGTTCGATCGTCGCCGATGTAGATCGCCGCCGCACGGGAGCCGATCGCGCCGACGCGCTTCGCCCACTCGACCGCCGCCGTCCCCTTGTGAACCTCGATCGGCGGACGCAGCTCGAGGATTTCCTTGCCGCGGGTGAGACTCAGGCCAAGCTTGGACGCCACCGTCGTCACCGCCGCCGTGATCTCCGGAAGCTCGGCGCGACCCGCGAGCCGCGTGTGCACACTCATCGTCCACGTCTTGTCTTCCACGATGACGCCCGGGTAGCGGGCGGCCAGCGACGCAAGGCGAACAGCGGCCGTTGCCAGCGCTTCGCGGTGAGCCAGCGCTTCGGGCGCGACGATCAGGTCGCCATCCTCGCCCAGGATCTCGAATCCGTGGTTGCCGATCACGCCGATCCCATCGAGCGGCACGAGCATTCGCGCCGCGTCGACGGCGCGGCCGGTAACGACCGCCACGTGCGTGTTCGGCAGCCGCGCCAACTGTGCGATGATCTGTAAAGTCGCCGCCGGCACCTCGGCACCGTCTGGTCTCGACGCAATCGGCGCGAGCGTGCCGTCGATGTCGAGAAGAATCGCGAGTGGAGTTCCGGAGAGCCGAGCGACCAGCGCGGGTGTGATCGGGAGCGCCGGTATCATCACACCGCGGCGTCGGACACCTGAACGGCCATGATCTCGCTCGACCGGGCAAGGATCGATTCGAGCCAGTCGAAGATCGTCGAGCTTCGGAGCGCCCGGCGCATCTTCCGCATCCGCTTCTGCCGTTCGTCGGCCGGCATCTCGAGCGCCGTCCGGATCGCCGCGACGAATCCGTCGACGTTGAACGGATTGATCAGCACGGCGCCTGCGATTTCCTCGGCCGAGCCCGTGAAGCGGCTGAGGAGCAGCACGCCTCGCTCATCGATCTGACAGGCCACGAATTCCTTGGCGACGAGATTCATGCCGTCTTGCAGCGAAGAGACGATGCACACGTCGGCGGAACGATACACCGATGCGAGGAGGTCCGAGTCGACATTTTCATTGATGAGAACTATCGGTGTCCAGTCCGTATTGCCAAACCGCCCGTTGATCTCCATCACTGTCTGAACGACGTCCTGCTCCAGCTCGTGATAGGCGCGAAGCTCCGTTCTCGATGGGGTGCAGACAAAGATGAACGTGAACTGTTCGCGCATCGTTGGCTGTTCGTCCCAGAGCGTCGCCAGCGCGCGCATCCGCTCGGGAATGCCTTTCGTGTAGTCGATCCGGTCAACGCACACGCCAAGTTGTCGCGTTCCTCGGGCATATCGGGCGCGTAGGGTCCGGGCCCTCACGATGGCGTCCGGCGTCGACGCCATCTGCTCGAACCGCTCGACGTCGATGCTGATCGGAAAGGCCTCGACACGCGCCTCGCGGTCGCGAAACACCACGGCGTCGTTGGCGCGGTCGACGTGCGCGTCGGGAAGGAACTGTTCGACGCAATCGAAGAAATTCTGCGCGTGCCGATCGATCTGGAATTCCAGCAGATCATTGCCGAGCAGGCCGCGCAGTAGCGCTTCGTGCGTTCCACTCGGCAAGAGTCGCAGGATGTCGGGAGGCGGAAACGGAATGTGCCAGAACTGATGAATGAACAACGACGGCCGCATCGCGCGGAGATACTCCGCGGCGAGGGCGAAATGATAGTCATGGATCCACGCCATCGCGCGGCCGGAGCAGCGCTCCGCCTCGTCAGCGGCCGCGTGGGCGAAGCGTAAGTTCACGGCGCGATAGCGCTCCCAGAACTCCGTGCGGAACTCGAAGTGCTGGATGAGCATGTGGCACAGCGGCCACAGCGCGCGATTGGAGAACCCGTGGTAGTAGCCGTTGACGTCCGCCTCGTCGAGCCAGACGCGCCGCAGGTCGTAGTGGCCTTCATCCAGAGGCACCTGAAGACGGCCCGCCGCGTCGGAGGTCTCGCGGTCGGCGTTCCCGGAGCCCCACGCGACCCACGTTCCGTGCGTCCGGCGCATCGTCGGATCGAGCGCAGTGACCAGCCCGCCGGCGGGCTGCCTCACCCCGATCGCGCCGCCCGGCCCGCGAGTGTGCTCGTACGGTTCGCGGTTGGAGACGAGAATGAACTTGCAGTCGTTCAGGTAGTGGGTGATGTCCCTCACGCGACTGCCAGCAAGCAACAGATATGCCCCCTGCGAGTATTTTGGCTCTACCCTCGCCCACCAGCAGTGTCTCCAAACGACGCCCCGACTGAATTCGCCATCCGCGCCCCCACCCGAATCGATTTCGGCGGCGGATGGACGGACGTTCCGCCGTACGACATCGAGCAAGGCGGATTCGTGTGCAACGTCGCGATCACGCGCTACGCCACTGTGCGCGTGCGGCCGGCGCCAAACGTGAACAGCGCCGAGCTGGCGGTCGTGCGGCCGGGCGACATCGCGCTGCTGCAGGCGGCCGCGCGTCGCTACCGTATTCGTGGCGCGCGCCTGTCGTTGACGAGCGACTTTCCCGTCGCGGCCGGACTCGGAGGATCGTCGGCAGCCGGCGTCGCGTCGATCGCCGCAAGCCTCCGCTGGCTCGGCACGCCCCACAGTCGCGAGGAGCTCGCGGAAATGAGTCGCGATCTCGAGATCAACGAGCTCGGAGTCGCCGGCGGACGGCAGGATCACTACGCGGCGGCGCTCGGCGGCGCCCTCGGCATTCGCTTTGGCGCGGCCGTGTCGCCCGAGCCCATTGTCCTGACGCCCGCGACCGCGGCCGAGCTGCCGCGACGCTGCATCGTGATGTATACCGGTGAGTCGAGGATCTCCGGGAACACCATCACGGCGGTCATGGGAGCATATCGAACCGGAACGACCGCCGTCCGCGTCGCGCTCAAACGCATGCGCGAGCTCGCCGAACAGATGAGTCGCGCCCTCTCGCGCGCCGATCTCGATGAGGTCGGCGCGCTCGTCGGCGAACATTGGCAGCATCAGCGCTCGCTCGATCCGGCGATCCCCACTCCGCTCATCGATGCGATGATCGCGCAGGCGACCAAGGCCGGCGCCATCGGCTGCAAGGCGCTCGGCGCCTCGGGCGGTGGATGCGTCCTCATCGTCGCGCCGGCCAATCGCGTTCAGGAAATTCGGCGCGCCGTCGCGCCCCTCGGACAGGCCATCGACTATTCGGTGGACACACAGGGAGTGACCGAGTGTCCATAGCCCGCGGCGACGCCGTGGCCCTGACGCGCGCGCTCGTCGCGGTGGACTCCCGGAATCCGTCGCTGGTGCCCGGCGCTCCCGGCGAGGGTGCGGTCGCGAGACTGCTGGCCGAGGTGCTGCGCGACTGGGGGTGCGCCGTCGACGTCCAGGAGGTCGCCCTCGGCCGGCCCAACGTCATCGCTCGAGTCGGCAAGCGCGAGGGGGCGTCGTTGATGTTCAACGGTCATCTCGACGTCGTCGACGTGGCGGGGATGGTGCATCCGCCCTTTGACGCGGCGGACCACGACGGTCGGATCTGGGGCCGCGGCGCCTGTGACATGAAGGCCGGCGTGGCGGCGATGTGCGCGGCCGCCGTTCGCGCGCTCGACCTCGGGGTAGCTGGTGAGGTCGTGATCGCCGCCGTGGTGGACGAGGAATATACGAGCATCGGGACGCGAGCGTTGCTCGATCGCGGCGTCCGCGCCGACGCGGCAATCGTGACCGAGCCGACGCGGCTGGCGATCATGCCCGCCCATCGCGGGTTCGTCTGGCTCGACCTGCATGTCGTCGGCCGCGCGGCACACGGCAGCCGCTGGGAGATCGGCATCGACGCGATTCGCTATGCGGGGTTGTTCCTCGCCGAGCTCGATCGATACGATGCGACGACGCTCTCGGCGCGCCATCACCCGCTCCTCGGCCGGCCGTCTATTCATGCGTCGCTGATCTCGGGTGGATCGGGAATGTCCACTTACCCAGATCAGTGCAGCCTGTCCGTCGAGCGCCGGACCATTCCCGGGGAGACCGGCGACCAGGTGCTCAGCGAGCTTCAGGAGATCCGCGATCGCGTCCGCTTGGCCCGTCCGGACTTTGATGGAACGGTGACTGTCTCGCTCGCGCAATCGCCGAGCGACGTCGCGACGTCCGCGCCCATCGTGCGAGCGCTCTCCGCCGCGTTGGCGACGTGCGACATCCCTGAGTCGATCGAGGGCATGAGTGCCTGGACCGACGCCGCGCTGCTCAACGATGCCGGCATCCCGGCGATCTGTTTCGGGCCCGGCGACATCGCCCTCGCCCACGCGGCGGAAGAATTCGTTCCGCGCCAAGAGATAGAAGACGCGACGCGAGTCCTTACCGAGCTTGCACTACGATTTACGTCCCCGGAAAGAAGAGCCGATTGATCATGCGAGCACGGTAGCTTCCAAGAATGGCCCAGCTCTCCTCCGCGCAGTACGACTCCCTAGAGCGCTCCATCCGCGACGGTCGTCGAATCTCGATCATGCGGCGTGGCACCGAATACCTGATCGTGCCGCTGTCGATCGGACAGCGGTCGGGGCGCGAAGCGATCGAGGCGCGCAATCCGACGACGGGCGACCACCTCGTCATTTTCATCGACGACGTCGACTCGTTCACCGTAGTTCGATGACCACAGCCATGCCGGACCTACCCCTGATTGCCATATACGCCGACGAGTCATGCCTCGGTAACGGGCGTGATGGTGATAATCCCGGCGGGGCCGCTGGTGTCGTGGAGCTCGTGAAGTCGAGCGGGGCGCTCAGTCGTTGGGACTACTGGAGCTCCGAGCGGGCGACGACCAACAACCGGATGGCGCTCCGCAGCGTCATCGAGGCATTCACCCTCATCTCTCGCAAGGGAAAGCATTTTCGTGTCGCCTTCACGAGCGACTCACAGTACCTCGTCAAGGGAATGAGCGAGTGGGTCCCCGGGTGGATGGCCCGAGGGTGGCGCAGGAAGGGAGGAGCGATCGAAAACCTCGAGCTCTGGCAAGAGGCGGTCGAGGCCGTGCGGCCGCACAAGGTCTCATGGCGCTGGGTTCGGGGTCATGCCGGCCAGCCGCAGAACGAATACGCCGATTCGCTCGCCACGCGAGCGGCCCGCGAGCTTAGCGCGTCACCAGGGTTGGTCGCTTCGGAATTCGACGCCTGGCTCGCCGCCGAGCGAGAGCGCGGACGCGAGCACGTCCCTGCCCCCTTTCCCAGCTCACGGGAGTTCCGGCCGTCCGCGCCGTTTCTCGTGGGATAGTTGGGATAGTGGGAACTAATAGGAGCGGGTTTCTCCATCCCACCATCCCGCTATCCCATATCCCAATATCCCATTATCCCAGCGGCCTGCAGAGTGCAGTATTCAGCCGGCCTACGTCGCCAACGAATCGCAACTCGAGCCCCAATCGCACCATGCACGGAAAGCGCCTCATCGCCTTTGTCGGACTTCTCGCCGTCGCCGTTGGCTGCGCGACCGGCAGCGGCGGACCGTACCTACCGGCTTCGGCCGGAGTCAGTCAGGCCGCTCCAATCGGCTGGCCGGTGCGCACCGCGGAGTATGTCGACGTCTGGCTGCACAGCTTCGCGCTCCTCACCGCCGACACCGCACGGGTCCCGCTCTTTGAGCGCGGCTATCGCGACCGCATGCTCGCTCTCAGGCGCCAGCGGAACGTGGTCACGGCGCTCGACGCGAATCAGCCCGCCCTGGCGGCCGGCTTCGCGCGTAATCCCGCGCTCGTGAACGCGCAGTTCGCCATCTTCGCGTTCCAGTCGTTCGACGAGGTCGTGCGCGTCTCGCAGCTGTTCGTGCGGAATGACGGATCGCCGGGCACGGTCAACGACCCCACGACCCAACAGCTCTTTGTCTGGCTGCACAATTACTTCCCGACAGTTGCCGACCGTGATTGGCTGCGTCTCTTCGTGCTGTCGGTCCAGGAGGAGCAGACCAAATTCTACAACTCGTACTGGACGGCGGCCGTGACCGACCGCGCCGTGGTTCGCCAGCGGGTGAGCGATCTATGGACGGGAACCTACCGGCCGAAGTACGAGCGCTTTTTGCGCAATGTTCGGCTGGTCGACGGCACGATCGTCCTATCGCTCCCGTTGGCCGGCGAGGGACGCACGATCACCGATCAGACGCTCGGTAACGGGATCGCGGTTCCCTTTCCGTCCACGCCCGATAGCGCCGCCGACGCGATCTACGTCTTTACACACGAGATCGTGGCGACCGAGACGCAGCGGGCCCTCATCGACAACACCTCGCCCGCCGACCAGCGCAGCGGGGTGGTCGATCGTATGCTGCCGATCGCGACGGTGCGCGCCGGCGCGATGCTCCTCCAGAAAATCGCGCCGGATCTCGTCCAGGGGTACGAGCGCTACTATCTGCACGTGATCGGCGCCCAGGCGCCATCGGGCGACCCCGCCAGCGCCTTCGTCGCGGCGTTCTCACTGCCGGATGCGCAGAGAGATGGGATCCTGAAGCAGATCGAGTTGATACTCCAGGGTATCTAGACAGAGCTAACAAAGAGCTGTTTCACGCGGAACAACGCGGAAGAGGCGAATCACAGCAGATCGCTGTGATTCGCCTCTTCCGCGTTGTTCCGCGTGAAAAGCCTTTCCGTCGGCCTACCAATTATCCTTCCGAAATGGCGGACAATCTCCCGCAGCGTAAACTCGACCGCGCGGCACTGGATCGGGTCCTCGCTCGCGCCGCCGAGCTCCAGTCGTCGTCGGTCGACAGCGGAGACGCGACCGGCATGCTCACCGAAGAGCAGATCATCGATCTCGGGCGCGAGGCGGGGATGTCGGTCGACCACCTCCGTCAGGCCATCGCGGAGGAGCGGACTCGCGGCGCGGCGCCGGATGAGCGCGGGCTCGCCGCGTCGCTATTCGGAACAGCGCGCGCTCGTGCGTCGAGAGTCGTCATCGGTACCCCAACGGAAATCCTCGACGCCGTCGACGGCTGGATGCTTCGCGAGGAGGGACTGCAGATAAAGCGCAGGGTGGGCGACCGGATCGTCTGGGAGCCGCGGCGCGACTTCTTCGGAGCGTTCAGTCGGGCGTTCAACGTCGGCGGTCGCGGCTACGCCCTCACGCGTGCGGCCGAAACGTCGGCGACGGCCACGGCGGTCGACACGACGCGCACCCTCATCGCGCTCGACGCGGGCCTCGCCGAGCATCGCGGAAGACTCGCCACGGGCACGGCAGTCGCGGCGGGCTTTGGCGTCGTGGCGACGGCGGTCGGTGCGGTGGTCATCGTCGTGCCCGCGGTGGTCGTCGCGATCGGCGTCGTCGGGGTGCTGGGCGTCCCGGGCATCGTATTGGTTTCAACACGCTCAGCTCAGGCGACCGCCGTGAGCCGCGCCCAGTTGGCGCTTGAGCAGTTACTGGATCACCTCGAGCGTGGCGATCACCGCCGACCGGGCGGACTGATGGGCGCGATCTCGGCAACCGCGGCAGCCCTGGGTCGCCGGTGAACGTACGGTGAGTATCGGAACGCCCCATCGCTTTCGCGGCATCTTTCGCACCGACGACGACGCGCGGGCCGTCTACTCCGAGGGGGCCGGCATCCAGCGCATCGTTCCCGTCGCGATCGCGGTGCCGGCGGACGTCGACGACCTCGCGGCATTGGTCGAATGGGCACACGCCGAGGAAACAGCACTCATTCCGCGCGGATCGGGGAGCGGCATGGCCGGCGCAGCGATCGGGCGTGGCGTCATCGTCGATCTCTCGCGCTGGAAACATGTCGACGAGACCAATCTCGATTCGAATCGTCTCGCCGTCGGCCCGGGGGTGATTTGCGCCCAAGCAGATGCCGTGGCTCGAGCGAAAGGTCTTCGCTTGCCCGTCGACCCGTCCAGCGCCGCGTTCTGCACTGTCGGCGGCATGACCTCGACCAACGCCGCGGGCGCCCACACCCTCGCTTTTGGATCGATGCGCGATTGGGTCACCGGCGTCGAGTGCATGTTCGCCGACGGATCCTGGGGTTGGATCCGGCGGGGAGACACACAGAGCGCGCCAAGCGCCGCGCCGCCGACCGTCGCCTCCCTCTTCGATCGGCGAGGGTCGCCGGCCTTCGTCGGCGCGAAGCACGGCGGCGTGCGGAAGGATTCGTCTGGCTACGCCGCCGCGCGCTTTGCCGAATCGGGCGACCTCGTCGATCTGCTCGTCGGCAGCGAGGGCACGCTGGCCTTCTTCACCAACATCGAGCTGCGTCTTGCAGCGGTTCCTGGAGCCGAGGCCAGCGTGATGGGTGTCTTCCAGTCGCTCGGCGCCGCCACCGAGGCGGCGATCAGCGCGCGCGAAGCCGGAGCCGTCGCCTGCGAGCTACTCGACAAGACCTTTCTGGATTTCGTCGCCACGGCCTCTGGCAAGCCGTTCGAAGCCGCGACCGAGGCGATTCTCCTCGCCGACGCCGAAGGCGCAAACGTCGCGGCGGCCGCGGCAAGCGCGGCGGCGATCATCCAGTCCTTCCGTCGCGCGGGCGCGAGCGAGACGCGCGTCGCGACTGCCGCCGCGGAGCGGGAGGCGCTTTGGTCCCTTCGGCACGCCGCGAGTCCAACGCTCGCTCGCCTCAGTGATCGGCTGAAGTCGATGCAGTTCGTTGAGGACGCTGCCGTCCCGCCACAGCACCTCGGGACGTACGTCGCCGGCGTCCGCGCCGCGCTCGACCGGCACCGGATCCGAGGCGTGATCTTCGGGCATGCCGGCGACGCCCACATCCACGTGAATCCGCTCGTCGACGTCAGCGCGCCCGACTGGCGCAGGACAGTGGACGCGCTGCTCGATGAGGTTACGACGCTGGTCGCCTCGCTCGAGGGGACGCTGTCTGGCGAACATGGTGACGGACGGCTTCGAACTCCGCTCCTGCCTCGAGTCTGGAGCGGCGAGAGCCTCGGCGCTTTCTCGGAGGTGAAGAGGGCGTTCGACCCCGTCGGCCTCCTCAACCCCGGGGTCAAGACGCCGGCTAGCGGAGTGACGGGGCCGCCGTCGATCAAGTACGACCCCGCCCTCCCGCCGCTGGGCCCGCGTGCCGCGCACGCGCTCGCGGAGGTCGAACAGTCGCGCGCCTACTCGTCCTTCCGGCTGGACCTACTCGGATAGCGCTGAGATGGAGCTGGCCACGCACCTGATCTCTGATTCTCCTGACTTCCACCGTCTACCGTCTATCTCGGACTGGCGTAGGAGGTAGAAATCAGAAGTCAGGATGATCAGAGGTGAGGTGCCCGTCCAGCTCAGATCCATCGTTCCTGTTCCGCTTGTCCGAGCTCCGCGAGCCTTCTTTCTTTCAGCGCATGTCGACCCCCCAGCTGTATTACGAGCCGCGCATCACCCTGCTCGCCCGCCCGCAGTTTCTCGACCCCGCGCACCTGCCCGTGAAGTGGCTCGGCGAGCACACCGACGGCGAGCGCCTGGCGGAGTTCGCGGGCCGGCTCTGCTACATGAGCCAGGGCAACCCCGCGAGCCGGCCGACGCGCGAATACCTCGATAACATCAAGAAGCAGGGCCATGGGAGCGTCCTCGAGCACGCCAACTACTCGATTCTCCTCGAGGGCGTCTCACGGTCGCTGACGCACGAGCTGGTGCGGCATCGCGCCGGCTTCGCCTACTCGCAGCTCTCGCAGCGCTATGTCGACGAGTCACAGGCGGCGTTTGTCGTGCCGCCTGCCGTCGCTGGCGATGCCGACCTGGAGTCGGTCTGGACGGAGCAGGTCACCGGGGCGCAGAAGACCTATGTCGCCCTGGTCGAGAAGCTGATCGACCGCTACCGCTGGGTGGACGACAAGGTCCATCGGCGGAAGATGGCGCGTGAGGCGGCGCGTGGCGTCCTCCCGAATTCGACCGAGACGAAGATCGTCGTCACCGGAAACGCCCGCGCCTGGCGGACGATGCTCGAGCTGCGGTCGAGCGAAGGCGCGGAGATGGAGATCCGTCGCTGCGCCGTCGCCGTCCTTCGTCTCCTGCTGACCGAGGCGCCCGGTTTCTTCTCCGACTTCGAGATCTACGTCGCCGATGATCGTCGAGAAGCGGCGCGCGTGACCTTTCACAAAGTCTGACTTTTATCAAAAAAATCATTGCGCGTTTTTGACGCGCATCCTATCCTAATGCGCGTCTCATTATATGCGGCATCGATTATGCGCGATGATGAGACGTGAAAGGACGTGTCACCGTGCGCGAAGCGAAGGGAAGTTCGCCTGCTTCGCGCAGCGGAGATCGGAGGGTAGAGGGATGAAGCGACGGCGGTCCGTCGCGCTCGATCAACCCAGGCGGGATGACGCGCATCGGGTTCGCGTACAATCAAAAACCGGCTGTGTCGGAGACCTCGGAGCTAGAGCCCTCCGACAGTCGTCGCGACGACGAAGAGCCGCCTAGTACGCGCCGGGACCTATCGTCCCGGAACCTCCTGTCTTCGCCATCGGCGCCGACGCCAGATGGGAGTCTCGACCACTTCGCCGAGTGGGACGCCCCCGAGACCATCGACGCCGTCGCCAACGCCCTCGCGCCGCTCGGCAAGGTCATTCGGCTCGAAGCCGATGATGATTTTCCAGCCAAGCTGCGGGCCGCGCGCCCCGACATCGTCTTCAACATCGCCGAGGGTCTGACCGGCGTGAATCGCGAAGGGCACGTCCCCGCGATCTGCGAATTCTTCGGCATTCCCTACTCCGGCAGCGATCCCTTCACCCTCTCGCTCTGCCTCGACAAGGCGCGGACCAAGGAGACGCTTGCCTTTCACGGCGTCCCTATCGCGCCATTCGCCGTCGCCACGACTGTCGAAGACCTTCGCGCCATCGCCCGCGGCGAGACGCGCTTGCTCGTGCCTTCAGCGCGGACGCCCCTGTTCATCAAGCCCGTGCACGAAGGTTCGTCCAAAGGCATCACCGAGCGGAACTACATCACCTCCGCAAAGGCGCTCCTCGAGACCGGCTCGATGCTTCTCGAGACGTACCGCCAGCCTCTGCTGGCGGAGACCTTCCTCCCCGGCGCCGAATTCACTTGCGGCGTCCTCGGAAACGGTTGGGACGCCGTCGTCCTGCCCATCGTCGCCATCAACTTTGGCTCACTGCCCGATGAGGCGGTCCCGATCTACGGCTTCGAGGCCAAGTGGATCTGGGACCGGCCGGAGAATCCCCTCGACATCTTCGAGTGCCCGGCGCGAATACCCGACGCCCTGCGCGCCCAGATCGAGGACGTCGTATTGCGTGCTTACCGCGTGCTCGGCTGCCGCGACTGGTCGCGGGTCGACGTCCGCCTCGATGCCGCCGGCGTTCCGAATCTCGTCGAGGTGAACCCCCTGCCCGGCATTCTCCCCGATCCGGCGGACAACTCCTGCCTGCCCAAGGCCGCTCGCGCCGCCGGCCTTTCGTACGATGAGCTGATTCAGAGCTGCCTGGTCCATGCAGCCACTCGTCTCGGGGTCGAAGTTGTCATCCCGAGCGAAGCGAGGGATCTGTTGTCGGACGGGCACCGGGACCTGAACAACAGACCCCTCGCTTCGCTCGTGGTAGAGTCGAGTAGGGCCGTCGGATGAACGTCGCCCTGCTTTTCGACGGAGCCAGCGCCTTCTCCGCGCCGCCAGACACGCTGATCCTCGACACGGTTGGTGCCATCGAGCAGTCGCTGGTGACCGAAGGCAACAAGGTCACGCGCATCCCCGTGCACCCCGACGGTCGCTGGATGGAGAAGGTTCGCCGCGGAAAGTTCGACCTCGCGTTCAACATGTGCGAGGGGATCGACGGCGTCGCGTCGCTCGAGCCGGCCGTCATCGCCGTGTTGGAGCTGTTCGGAGTCCCCTACACCGGGTGCACCAGCTACACCGCCAGCGTCTGCCTCCGCAAGAACGTCATCAACACCCTGCTCGATCGCGCCGGACTGCCCGTGCCGGCGTTCGGCGTCGCCCGCCGCGGCTCACCGCTGCCTCCGGTCGGATTCCCCGCCATCTGCAAGCCAGCGGCTGAAGACGCATCGGTGGGCATCGAGCAGCGCTCTGTGGTCAGGACGACTCGCGCGCTCGCGGCGCGGGTCGAGGCGATGCTCGAGAGCTGGGACGAGGTGCTCGTTCAGCACTACGTCGACGGCCGCGAGGTCAACGTCGGCATTCTCGGCGAGACCGTCCTGCCCATCGCCGAAATCGATTTCGCCTCGATGCCCGAGGGCAAATGGCGGATCGTCACCTACCAGTCCAAGTGGGCCACGGGCAGCGCCGAGGATCGCGGAGCCGCGCCGCGGTGCCCCGCAAAATTGCCGGTCAAGCTGGCGAACGAGGTTCGTCGCACTGCGCTCGCCGCCTGGCGCCTCGTCGGCGGCAGCGGCTATGGGCGGGTCGACATGCGCATCGACGCCGCGGGCCGGCCATGGATTCTCGAGGTGAACGCGAATCCCGACATCGCGCCCGACGCCGGTCTCGCGCGGATGGCGGGTGTCGCCGGTATCGAGTACGCGGCGCTCATCCGCGACATCTGTCAGTTCGGCCTGGCGCGGAAGGTCGAGAAGTACGAGCCGGCCGGGTGGGCGCTCGCGCAGCGGCTGTCTGGCGTGACTGTCGAGGACGACCGGGTTGGGCTCGAGCTGTTCGCCGGCGGTGCGCTGTGACGAGGACGATGCCTCGGTCATCTATGCAAGAACGAATTCTCGATGTCACCCTGAGCGCAGCGAAGGGAAGCCGTCCATGTCATCAAAACGAATTCTCCCTAGGGAGCCGTGGCTATGAGTGATTGGCAGAAGATCCTGCATCAGGGCGTGGACTCGCTCGGCAAGGCCGCCGAGAAGTTCGGGCCCGATGTCATCGACGTCGGGGCGTTGGAGCCGGCGTTCGAGAACTTTCAGATGCGGATCACCCCCAACGTTCTTGACGTTCTCGGGGAGCCGGGCAGCCCGATCTGGCAGCAGTACGTACCGACGACGCAGGAGCTCGACGTCGTGGACGGCGTCATCGACTCCCTCGACGAAGACGCCGACTCGCCCGTGCCGAACATCACGCACCGGTACCCGGATCGCGTGCTCTTTCTCGTTAGCCCCGTTTGCGCGTCGTACTGCCGCTTCTGCACCCGCCGCCGCAAAGTTGGCGACCCCGAGAAGATTCCCCTCAATCAGTACGAGAGCGCCTTCGAGTACATCGCCGCGCATCCCGAGATTCGCGACGTGATCCTCTCCGGCGGCGACCCGATGATGCTCTCCGACCGCCGCATCGAGTTCATCTTCCAGCGGCTGCGGGCGATTCCCCACGTCGAGATCATTCGAATCGGGAGCCGGATCACCGCGCACCTGCCCGAGCGGATTACCGACGAGTTCTGCGAGATGGTGAAGAGGTACCACCCCATCTACATGAACACGCACTTCAACCATCCGGCGGAGCTGACGCCGGCGACGCTCATGGCGCTCGCCAAGCTCGCCAACAGCGGCGTCGTGCTCGGCTGTCAGACCGTCCTGTTGCGCGGCGTCAACGACGACGCGCTGGTCATGAAGGAGCTGATGCAGAAGCTCCTCAAGGCGCGGGTCCGGCCGTACTACCTATATATGGCCGACCAGGTGGCCGGAGGGGAGCACTTCCGCACGACGGTCGAGAAGGGTCTCGAGATCATAAAAGCGCTGCGCGGTTGGACCTCGGGGCTGGCCGTGCCGCACTTCGTCATCGACGCCCCCGGGGGCGGAGGCAAGGTGCCGCTCCTGCCTGAGTACGTCGAGGAGATGAACGAGCACGAGGTAGTCTTCCGGAACTACGAGGGCAAGCAGTTCGTGTACAAGCAGCCGCTGCCGAGTGCGCCGGACCGCCAGGAGATCGCGGCCGAGAATGGCGTGGTGCCGATCAAGCGGCCGAAGAAGGCGAGAAAGGTTGGGGCGCCGAGGAAGCGCAAGACGGGCACGTGACAACCAGCAGGGAGCCCGTGCTCAGGCTCATCTCCTTAGGGCCTCGGCGATCGCCGCTTCAGCCAGCGGCGCCATCACCCGATAGCCGGCCTCCGTTGGATGCACGCCATCGTTCGATAGATCGGCCCGGAGCCCCATGCGCGAGTCAGCCATCGGCGTGTGGTAGTCCAGGTACACTGCTCCAGCTCCGGCCGCGTACGCTTTCATCCACGCGTTGAGCGCCATGATCTTCGGCGCCGGCGTCAGGCCCGGCCGCCAGGCATAGTCGTACACCGGCAGCACCGACGACAGAACGACGCGAATTCCGTTCGCCTTCGCGATCTCCGTCATCGACATCAGGTTGTCTTCGATCATCTCGAGCGTCGATGGGCCCGTGTTGCCGGCAATGTCGTTGGTGCCCGCGAGGATCACCACGACCGCGGGCTTGAGGGCGACGACGTCCTGGCGAAAACGGACGAGCATCTGTGGCGTCGTCTGGCCGCCGATCCCGCGTCCGATGTAGGGCTTGCCGGGAAACATCACCGGAAAGAACCTCGCCCATCCGTCGGTGATCGAGTTGCCCATGAAGACGACGCGGTTCTCGCCCATCGCCGGCGCCGGTAGCGCCGCGTTGGCCTTGGCGTAGCGAGCAAAGTTCGGCCAGTCGTTTCGCATCGCGCTGTCCGCGGCCATCGCTCGGCGCTGCGCCGCGACTTGGTCGGCCGTCGGCGACGCAGGAGCAGGCGCGGACACCGGCGCCGGCTGGCTGGCGCAGCCCAACTGAATGAGGGCTATCAACAACGCGAAAACGCGAAGGAGACGGGGCATGCTCGTTACCTCAGTTTGGTTTGCAGTGAGCCTGAGCAGGGAGCAGACGAGCATTCTCGAGCTTCGAGCCCGAGCTCGAGCTGAAGGCTGGAGGATGCTCGTCCGCTCCCGGCTCAGGCTCATGCTCGGCTAGGTACTATCTGGCCCTTACTTACAGGCCGGCTCTCCGCTCGCGGCGGTCGTCAGCACCGGATTCGGCATGTTGACCGCGACCCCGCACACTCTGTTCGGAACATTGGCGTGTCTCACCGTCGCGACAAAGCCGGATGAATCGCTCGTGAGCGTGATCCCCGGCCGGGTCACGCCGTTCGTTGGAACGAAGCCACCGAGATCGTCGGTGTACTTCCCATTGGTTCCGAAGGCGGTCTGCTCGAACGTCACCAGGTTCTGGAGATCGGCGCGCATCTGCGTCTCGTACGCCTTTTGCCTGACGCTGGCGAATTTTGGAATGGCAATCGCCGCCAGGATCCCGGTGAGGATGATGACGGGAATCACCAGGATGAATAGAATGACCGAGTTGACGCCGCCGGCGGCGGCAACCACGGCCCTTGCCTCGTCACCGGGACCATGCTGACGAACGGCTTCGTCGACGGTCTTATAGGCGCTGCCGAGCACGATGCGGTCGCCGTACATCCCGAACAGGACGATCAATGCGAGCCAGACGAGCAGTCCCACCAGCGGATTCAACTGCCGCACGACGATCGTCCCGATGAACACGCCGCCGGCGTAGAGATACTGACGCCGGTAGAGCAGCCAGTAGGTGGTGAACAGCGCCGCGGGCCAATTCCATGAGGTGCCGCCGCGAAGCCCGGTGCGTGAACCGAGCTTTCTCCACGCGCCCTTGTAGTGGGAGTCCCAGTTCTTGCCGACGAACGCCGCGACGAGTGGGGTCGTCGTATCAACCGGCGGCGTATAGGCGGCCGATGGGGCCGACGTGTCAGAGGTGGGAGGATTCGTCATCGCTCACCTTTAAGGGGGGGGCGCAAACGTAGCCCGCCCCCAGGACGAGTCAAGGCCGAGCCTGAGCCTGAGCCAGGAGCGGGCTCTCAGTGATTCATTCCGCGTGGATCCCCCGCACGATCGTGCTCCCGTCCGGCTCGTGGACGACGATCGCGAACGGGTTCGGAACGATCGGCTCCACTCGAAGAATGACCCCATTGAGCCTGACGAGCATTTCCGTGCAGGCGAGACCTTGAAGCCCGGGGTTGTTGATGTGCTGACCGATCACGGTCACGTCCACCTGGGCCGCCACCCGTGTCACTCGCAGCTCCTTGAACGACCAGCATCCGTCGGGGCCGACCGGGCCCCACAGGCGTGACTCGAACGCGGTACCGCCCGAGACAGCTGTCGGCCCAGTCACCGAATCAACGTGGATGACGAACTCCGAGCGGCTGGGCGTGACGAGGTTGCAGCTCGCGGCGATGAACATGACTCCGAGAACAGCGAGCAGTCGACCCGCAGGTCGGGCGGGATTCACGACTTCGATGTCGGTGCCACAGGGGCCCATGTTGGCACACTCCATACGCGCTCCGACTGAAGAGCTGAGCCTGAGCCTGAGCCAGGAGCGGACGAGCATTCTCCAGCTCTCAGCTCGAGCTCGAGCACACAGCTCGAGAATGCTCGTCTGCTCCTGGCTCAGGCTCAGGCTCGGTAATACGTTGGTGCCTTATGCGTCGAACCGCAATTGGCCTGCTCCTGATCCCCGCGACCCTCTCATTCTGGCCGCATCAGTCAGAGCGGGTCACGATCGCCGGACTTGGCTCCATCGATTTTCCCGTCACCACCCAGTCGGACTCAGCGCGGCAAGCGTTCCTTCGCGGAACGCTGCTGATGCACCTCTTCCACTACCCGCGCGCCGTCGCGGCCTTTCGCGAAGCGGAACGCCTCGACTCGGGATTCACCATGGCGTGGTGGGGCGAAGCGATGGCCTTCAACTACGCCGTCTGGAGCATTCAATACCCCGACTCTGCTCGCGCCGCGCTGGCGAGGCTCGGGCCTCCCGCCACCCGTGACGCCAAGGCGCGCACACCGCGCGAGCGCGACTATCTCGAGTCCGTCGAGATTCTGTACGGCGCTGGGTCCAAGGCGCACCGCGACACCGCGTACGCCGCGGCCGTCAAGCGCCTGTCGGCCAAGTACCCGCACGACGACGAGGCCACGCTGTTGTACGCGCTGGCGCTGCTTGGCCTGAACCAGGGCGTCCGCGACGTGCCGACCTTCGAGCGCGCCTACGCCGTCGCGATGGATGTCTTTCGCCAACACCCCGACCATCCTGGCGCCTCGCACTACGTGATTCACGCGACCGACGACCCCGACCACGCGCGACTCGGCCTCGACGCCGCCCATGCGCTCGCGCTGTCGTCGCCCATCGCCGAGCACGCGCAGCACATGACGTCGCACATTTTTCTGGCGCTCGGAATGTGGGACGATGTCGTGAAAGCCAACGAGCGGTCGACGCACATCGACACGACCATCAAGGCGATGGGCGGCATGAAGCATTCGACGTGCGGCCACGGCGTGTCGTGGCTGCATTACGGATACCTCGCCCAGGGTCGCGTGACGGCGGCGGCGGACTTGCTCGCGAATTGCCAAGCCGGCGCGCAGGCGAGCCCGGATGCGACCGCCTTCGAATCGCTGGATCCCGACGATTCGTGGATGTTCTCCGCCGTGTCGATGTGGTCGCGCTGCCTCATCGACACCGAGGATTGGTCCGGGTCCCAGTCGCGATGGACGCCGGCGTTGGGCAATGCGCCCGGGCCGCGCCTCACGTACTTCTTTGCTCAAGGCTACGCCGCCGCCAAGCGCGGCGATCTGCACACGGCCCGAACCGCGCTCGCCGCGCTCCAATCAGCGAATCGAGAGGCGGCCGCCGGTGCAACGGAGCGGAGCGATGCGTCGCCGCGACGCATCGAGAGCGAAAAGCGGGCGCGCGTGCTCGATCTCGAGCTCCAGGCGGCCATCCTGGCGGCGGAGAACCACCACGAAAACGCCATCGCTCTCCTGCGTCAGGCAACGGCGATCGAGGACCGGCTTGCCTATGCCTTCGGGCCGCCCGGCGTCGACAAGCCGTCGCACGAGCAACTCGGTGAGGAATTGCTGACACTCAAGCAGAGCGCCGCGGCGCGAAAGGAATTTCGGCTGTCACTGAAGACCGCGCCGCGGCGCCCGGCGTCGTTGCGCGGGCTGGCGCTCGCGGACGAAGCCGCCGGCCTCCATGCAGAGTCGATCGCAGCGCGGAAGGAGTTGGCGAGTGTCTGGCATTCGGCGGACGCCACATTGCCGCTCCCTCCGTAACCTGCCATATTCAACGGTATGGCCATACCCAAGCTCAAAGCGACCTACTCCCTCGACGCCGAGACGATGCGTGTCCTCGAGCGTGTCGCGGCGCGCTGGGGCGTGTCGAAGTCCGAGGCACTCCGTCGCGCCATTCGCGCGTCCGTCACGCTTCCGTCGGGCGACACCCCCGGTGCGAGCACCCTCGATACGCTACAAGAGTTGGCCGGCTTGACGACCGCCGACGCCGCCAAGTGGGCGAGCACCGCGCGCGCCGAGCGTCGCGCCACCCGCGCCGGCCAATCGAGGAAGTGATTCACCTCGACACGAGCTTTCTGATTCGAGCGCTCGTCGCCGGGTCCGAAGCGGATGCCGGGCTGCGGCGCATGTTACGTGTCGGCGAAGACATCGGCATGTCCGCCATCGCCTGGACTGAGTTTCAATGCGGGCCGGTTTCCGCCGCCGCGATCGATGTCGCGCGCCACTTACTCGGCGATCCCATCGCGTTCACAGCCGACGATGCCACGACCGCGGCGGCATTGTACAATGAAACCGGCCGCCGCCGCGGTACGCTCATCGACTGCATGATCGCCGCATCGTCGATCAATGCCGGCGCGGTGATCGCGACCGCCAATGCCGCGGACTTCAGGCGGTTCGAAGCGTTTGGGTTGGAAGTGCGATAGAGCCCTGACCCTGATCGTCAGGTTAGCTTGCGGCAGCTTCCCGGAGACCCCATGTCGTACGCCGCCCGCATGGCCGCCGCTTGCGCCGTACTGTGCGCGACGCTCGGCTGCTCGAGCACCAAGGACACCACCAGCCCGGTCGACACCACCACCCACACCACGGCGCCGTCTCTGGACGATTTCGCCATCGTCCGCTCCGTCCTCGACGATCAGGCGTTCGGCGCCGCCACCGACGGCACCAACATTCTGGTGCCCTTCAACACGGGATCATTCCGCACTGGCGCCGGCACGCCGGGCACGCAACTCATCTCGCAGACCGCCGTCGTCGGTCAGGCGCTCACCTTTGCCCAGAATCGCCTCGACGTCGGCTCCGCCGCGTTCGACGGGACGCGCTACCTGACCGTCTTTCAGCAGGGAGTCAACGATGCCGCCTCGGATCTCTACGGGCAGTTCGTGACCACCGCGGGCGCGGCGAGCGGCACGCCGTTCAGGATCACGACCACCGGAAACGCGCCCGTTGTCTTCAACCTCATATATGGAAGTGGCGGCGTCTATCTCTTGACCTATTCGCGAGGCGAGTTCAGGCCCGCCGCCGGTGACAGCATTGCCATGTCCTATGCTCGCCGCATCGACGCGTCGGGCACCGTGGGCCCAGAGCTCTTGGTCGGGAACCTCGGCGGCGCGAGCGCCGCCGCCTTCGACGGCACCAACTTTCTCGTCATCTACTCGCTCGGCGGCACCGCCAGACAGTTGCGGGGACGGTTCATCTCACTCGCCGGCAGTCAGGGAGCGGACGTCGGAATTTCGGCCGTGGGCCCCTCCGTCTCGAGCCCGATGAGCCTGGCCTTCAGTGGCGGGCAGTACATGGCGGCGTGGGGCGATCGAATCACCGCGGACTCTTTCCCCAACGACAGCGCCCTCTTCGTCCAGGCGATCGCCACGTCCGGTACGCCCCTCGGATCACCCACCAGATTGGCGACGACCTCGGCGACGGCGGAGATCTCGAACGTGATCTCCCTTGGCTCGAACTTCTACGTGAATTGGGCGGAAGCCGACGCCAACGAGTTCTTCACGTCGCGCGGCGCGCTCATCTCGCCGTCAGGTTCGGTGGTGAGCGGCCCACGGACGCTCTTCGCACCCGACACCCTGACGACCTCGGTGTTCACGGCGCTGATGCCGGTCAGTCCGACGCGGGCGTTGGCTGTGGTCAACCGGAAGATCCACGGGCAGTGGGATGTATTCGCCAAGTTCCTGACACTGCCGTAGAGAGCTTGAGCCTGAGCTGGGAGCAGACGAGCATTCTCGAGCTCTCAGCTCGAGCTCGGGCTCACAGCTGGAGAATGCTCATCCGCTCCTAGCTCCGGCTCAGGCTCGGCCTCAGTCTGGGTAGCCCTCTCCAGAGTCACCCCCGGACTCGCGGCGCGTCCGGCGGCCGTTCTGCTAAGTTCGAGCACCATCGACCCCCACCCCGGAGGCCCAACATGATCTCGCTGAGCGGTGTGTTACCTGTCCTCGTCGCAGCCGTCGTCGCCTGGCTCATCGGCGCGCTGTGGTACTCGCCCGTGATGTTCGCCAAGGCGTGGGTCGCAGCACATGGTTACACACCCGAGCAGATCGCCGCAATGCGGGTGATGCAGGCCAAAGTCATCGGCGCGACGTTCGTCGCGATGGTCCTGATGGCGGCTGTCTTACAGATTTTCCTCAACCACCTCGGCGCCACCTCGCTGCGCACCGGCGCGGCCTGGGCCTTTCACGCCTGGCTCGGCTTTGCCCTCCCGTTGGGATTCATCGCCCACCTCTACTCGCACAAGAAGATCGCGGCCTGGCTAATCGACCTTGGATATCAGCTCGTCTACATCGTCGTGATGGGGGCCATTCTCGGCGCCTGGCACTAGACCAGGTCGCCTACGGTTTTCGCACGGCGCCCGACACGGTCGCCACGATCGATAGCCCGGTGTGCCGCATCGACGCCGGCTTCACTCGCCACAACACCGCCTCGGTCACCGCCCCCGGAGGCAGATTCGGCAGATCGCGCAGGGCCGCCGCATAGTCCACGTGCGCTCCGGCTCCGCGCGAGCCATTCGCCGCGTTGAGCACCGTCGCCGAGTCGGCTGCCGCACAGGTCCGCGCGCAGATCGATTTCACATCCACGGCGAGCGGGCCGTACACTGTGTCCTTCGACGTATTCTTGAGCCGCACCGGAATCAGCAGCTCGCCATGCTCCCAGTCCACCGTGATTGGATCGAGGTCGAGCATCACTTTGTCCTGCACCGCCCTGCGCTCGAGTGAGGTCGCCACGAGGGCGGGCGGCGCCGCGGCCATCGATGCGTCGACGCGGCTCGTGTACACCTGATACGCTCCCGTGCGCGCATCTGCCCAGAACGGGTGAAAGACACCGCTCGCGTCGGCGGCGAGTCCCATGTAGTCGCCGCCATTCGGCCACCGCGAGTACGTCGAGATCAGCGAAACTCTCGCCTCGGTCGCTGACTGCGACGATGAGAGCGCAACCGGACGGACGTTGCCCGCGACGAACGGCACCGACGGCGTGCTCGTGATTCGCGCCGGCGCCGACCAGCTCTCACCGCCATCCGCCGACGCCGCAAAGTAGACGTTGAACTCCTCGCGTCCATTGGACTCGCGCGTGTCGTACCACATCACGCCGACCGTGCCGTCCTTGTTGACGGCGACCGCCGGCTGGAACTGCGACACGGCGTCGCGCGATTCGGCGACGATGTCCTTTGGAGCGGTCCACGTGCGGCCCTTGTCCGCCGACCAGCGCACGACCAATCGCCCGCCCTGCTTGGCCGATCGCGTTTCCGTGTACGCCATATAGATACGGTCGCGGAAGCGCTCGCCGCGCGTATCGGCCGCCGCGTCGAAGCCCACGGCGACGTCCATCCGCCCTTCACCTTGCCGGCGCCGCAGATCCCCATAGCCGCTGAAGACCTGCCCGCCGATCGCGCGCGGCGTGCTGAACGTGACGCCGCCGTCGGTGGACGTCGCAAGCTGAATCTCCCACGCCGGCGTCGTGAAGTCCTTGCCGGGATTCGGATACTTGTTGAGAAAGAGCGCGACCGTTCCGTCGCTCAACACCAGCAGCGCATTGACGGCGATCCCGAAGATCGGCTCTCGCGTTATTACCGTGGGGCCGATCCAGGTGCGGCCGTCGTCCTGCGACCGCCACAGATTCACCGCGCGCTTGAGGCTATCCGGCGCCGGCCGTCCGTCGCTGACTTCCGACGCGAGATACATCCGCCCCGCGTATGGACCCGCGCTGTAGTCCACGCCCAGACGCTCGTGATCCCCCGAGCCCGCGCGTCGCCCCACGTCCCACGTCAGCCCGCCGTCCTCCGACCGATAGGCCCACATACCGTGCCCGCCGAGTGCGACGCCGAGCGCCGCGCCCTGGGCGGTGAAGCCGACGATCGGATCGCCGCCGCCGATCGTGAGCTGGTGCGTGGGAATCGCCGGCGTCCAGGTCTGCCCGCCGTCGGTCGTCGCGTAGCTCTCGAGCAGCACCTTGCTCGCGATGTCACGCACTGTGATCGCCATCCCGACCAGCGCGTTCGCGTCGCGCGGATGCGCCGCCACGTGCAGCTCGGCGTGCCCGACGTCGAGGTTGCGACTCACGAGCACGTTTGGCGAGACACGGACCGACGGCGTCTGGGCGAACAGCATCGCGGGAACGGTGAGGGCGAACGCGAGCAAACGCATGGCGGGACCTCGGTCGGGGAAGGCCAAACCTACCGGTTTGCAACGTCTGTGTCAGGGGATCGCGGCGCCGCCGGCCGGCCATTACCCTGAAGCACGATGTTCTGGAACCTCTTCGCCGCCGCGCTCCTCGCCCCGGCCGTCTACAGCGGCCGTGACAACCAGCTGCACGTCCACATTCCCCGCATCGTCGCCGACGTCACGATCGACGGGTCGCTGAACGAGCCGGTGTGGGAGCAGGCCGCGCGGCTGACCGGGTTCTCGCAGTTCGCGCCGCAAGACGGCATTCCCGCAGCCGACTCCACCGAAATCCTCCTCTGGTATTCGCCCACGGCGCTCTACGTCGGCATTCGCGCCTACGAAGCGCACGGGCCCGTGCACGCCGCGCTCGCCGACCGCGACAAGATCGCCGCCGACGACAACGTTCAGATTCTCCTCGGCACCTTCCACGATCAGCGGCAGGCGTATGTGTTCGGCGTCAACCCGCTCGGCGTGCAGATGGACGGCACGATCGCCGAGCAGGGACAGAACCTCACCGGCAGTTGGACGCCGACGTTGAGCGGACGGGTCGCGCCGGATCTGAGCCAGGACTTTGTCTTCACCTCGAAGGGGCGCCTCACCGAGTACGGCTACGAGGTCGAGGTGCGCATTCCGTTCAAGAGTCTCAAGTACCAATCGGCGGACGTGCAGAGCTGGGACCTCAATGTCGTGCGCGAGGTCCAACACTCCGGCTTCGAGGATTCGTGGGCGCCGGCCAAGCGATCGAACGCATCCTTCCTCGGTCAGGCCGGGACGATCGACAGCCTCTCTGGGTTCGAGCGCGGCCTCGTCCTCGACGTCAATCCCGTCGTCACCCAGAAGACCAGCGGCGCTCCGCAATCCGGCCGATGGTCGTACGACCACGAGCGCCCGCAGGTCGGCGGCAGCGCGCGGTGGGGCGTCACCAACAACCTCACCCTCAACGGCACGGCGCGCCCCGACTTCGCCGAAGTCGAATCCGACGCCGGGCAATTCGTCATCGACCCGCGCCAGGCGTTGTTCTTTCCGGAAAAGCGTCCGTTCTTTCTCGACGGGCTCGATCAATTCTCGACGCCGCACAACCTGATCTACACGCGGCGCATCGGACAACCGGAGGGCGCCCTCAAGCTGACCGGCAAAGTTGCCGGGACGAGCATCGGCGTGCTGTCGGCCGTCGATGATCCCCGTTTGTCGCCGACGGGCGCCGATCGCGCCCTGTACAACATTCTGCGCGCGCAGCGCGACGTCGGCAGTCAGTCGCGCCTCGGGGTCGCCTACACCGATCGCGTCGTCGGCGCCGACTACAATCGCGTGGCCGACGTCGACGGCCGCGTGCTCTTCGCCGACGTCTACAGCGGTTCGTTCCAGGCCGCCGAGAGTTTCGATCGGGCGCATGGCGCCGCGCCGCTGTTGGAGGGCGTCTTCGCTCGCAACGGCAAGCGGTTCGGATCGCGGTATGCGATGACGAGCATCAGCGACGACTTCCGCGCCTCGAGCGGCTTCATCTCGCGCGCCGGCATCGTCCACGCCGCGGCCGATCACCGCGCCACATGGTTCGGCGCACCCGGTGCGAAGGTCGAGACCGTCACCGGCGACATTCTCTTCGACGATACCTGGCAATACTCGCACTTCGTTCGTCACGGCGATGCGCAGGATAAGAAATTTCACGTCAGCTCGAGTGTCGGGCTGCACGGCGGGTGGGCACTCGGCGCCGGCGTGTACTGGGAGACCTTTGGCTTCGACGACAAGTTGTATGCGTCGTATCGCTTGTTGTCGCCGGCCGGCGACACGCTGCCCTTTGTCGGGGTCGCGCGCATTCCCAATCGCGATTACGTGGCCTCGCTGTCGACGCCGCAATGGTCTGCGTTCAGCGCCAACCTCCTTTATATAGGAGGTCAGGATGAGAACTTCTTCGAGTGGGCGCAGGCGAACATCGACTATGTGTCGCTGTCGCTCAAGGTGCGGCCGACGAGCCGCGCCCGCGTCGAGGGCGATCTTCAGTACCAGGACTACTGGCGCCGCACCGATCACAGCCTCGCCGGCCGCAACGTGATCCCGCGGCTCAAGCTCGAGTATCAGCTCACGCGCGCGGTGTTCATGCGCCTCGTCGGTGAATACGACCTGGCGGAGCACAACGACCTTCGCGACGAGACGCGGACCTTCTATCCGATCCTCATCGGCAACCGGCTGGCGGCCGCGGTGCGCAACCGGTCCGTCCACGGCGACTATCTATTCTCGTATCAGCCCGGACCCGGCACCGTCCTGTTCTTTGGATACGGCAGCGACGCGACGGGCCCGTCTGATCCGGCGAACCGATTCACCTGGCAGCCGATCCGGCGGGCGGCCGACCATTTCTTCGTGAAGTACAGCTACCTGTTCCGCATGTAACTGCCGAGCCTGAGCAAGAGCTCCTGGCTCAGGCTCGTGCTTTCAGATAAGCTATGGGAACGGCCATTCGGCCTTGGCATCGTTCAACCCTGCCGCCATGCGACTCTCGGCACGATTTACCGCGGCCCTGCTGCTGGGCCTCCTCGCTGGATGCGGTGGCGATACGCCCACCGCCCCCGCAGTCAACCCCGCCCTACGCGTCATCAACGCGTTTACGACTCCTGTCTACATAGCGATTGACGGCCACGTGAAAGATGGGGCGATTGCGGCTGGATCAATCGACACCATTTCGCTGGCAGCTGGCCGTCATGAGCTCGACATGGCGTCGAACGGGCCCCCCACTGCGGTTGTGACGGTGTACCCGACGACCGCGTCGGGCGCGTTGATGACCGTCGCCGCCGTGCGCGGGGCAAACGGGAACCTCAGCGCCGTCGCGCTCGATGACACCAACAGCGTCGTGCCCGCCGGCGCGACCAAGCTGCGCGTCCTGCATCTCGCGCCCAACGCCGGAACGCTTCAGGTCTATCGCACGCAGCCCGACTATCAGCAGCCGATCGCCTGGCAGTTTCCGTTCAACTACCAGCCCGCCCCCACCAGTCTCTCCGCGCCATTCTATCAGAGCACCGCGGGCAGTTGGGAGGTACGCGTGTGGCAGACGCCGGCCGACTCCACGGGCTGGGCGACCGCCGCGGCCAGGGTCGTCATCCCGCTCGCGAGCGGCGAGAAGAAAACCGTCCTGTTGCTCGACAAGGCCGGCGGCGGAGTGCGAATCGAAGTGATGTAGGGCTCCAGCTCACGCACCGTCATCGCCGTGTCTGACCTCTTCGCCGCCCGCGCCCAGATGGCGCTCTCCCTCGGCTTTCACATCGTCTTCGCCGAGATCGGGATCGCCATGCCCGTATTGATGGTGCTGGCCGAGTGGCGATGGATGAAGACCGGCGATGACGTCTATCGCCAGCTCGCGCGGCGGTGGGCGAAGGGGACCGCGGTGCTGTTCGCCGTCGGCGCCGTCTCCGGTACCGTGCTCTCGTTCGAGCTCGGACTGCTCTGGCCGACCTTCATGCGCTTCGCCGGCCCAATCATCGGCATCCCCTTCTCGCTCGAGGGCTTTGCCTTCTTCACCGAGGCGATCTTCCTCGGCGTCTATCTCTACGGCTGGGACAAGATCTCGCGGCGCGCACACCTGGCCGCCGGC
>WNFI01307746.1_pt1 | contig 28604 bp, 24 predicted proteins | sample 5400471 | NCBI WGS metagenome assembly WNFI01 (sample SAMN13153348, study PRJNA577476) | soil metagenome | isolation source: 100 cm saprolite on Douglas fir-dominated hillslope | place: USA:California | collected 2013-09-17
GTCATCTCGATGCGCGGATTGACCTGCGTCTGGCCGATGCCGTCGAGCTCGTATTCGACCGGGTCCTCGACCGTGAGGATGTTGCGCGTCTTGCGGTCCAGCCGCGAGAGCGCGGAGTAAAGAGTCGTCGTCTTTCCGGACCCGGTCGGGCCCGTGACGAGGAAGATGCCGTGGGGCTGCTGGATCAGCGCGTCGACCTGGTCGCGCACCGAGCTGCCCATGCCGAGGCTGTCCAGCGTGAGGCGCCCGCCCTGCTTGTCGAGCAAGCGCAGCACCACCCGCTCGCCGCTGCCGGTGGGAATGGTCGACACGCGCACATCGATCGCGCGGCCCGCGACGCGAAGCGCGATGCGCCCGTCCTGCGGCAGGCGTTTCTCCGCGATGTCGAGCGAAGCCATCACCTTGATGCGCGAGACCATCGCCGGATGCAGGCCGCGGCGCGGCTCGACCACGTCGCGCAGCGCGCCATCGACGCGAAAGCGCACCAGCGCGCGCGACTCGAAGATCTCGAGGTGGATGTCGGAGGCTTCCTGGCGTACCGCTTGCGTGAGGAGCGCGTTGATAAGCCGGATGATCGGCGCGTCGTTCTCGGTCTCGAGGAGGTCGGCGACTTCCGGCAGCTGCTCGGTGAGCTTCGCGAGGTCGACCGATTCGCCCATGTCGTCGACGATCGACTCCGCCGCCGAGGGCTCGCGCGTGTAGGCGAGCGCCAGGCAGTGCTCGAACTCTTCCGGGGTGAGGAGGATCTCCTTCAGCGGCTTGCCCGCCATGCGCCGCACTTCGGCGAGCGTGGCGGCCTGCGGATAGGGGCGGATCCACACCTCGAGCGTGCCGGCCACCACACGCGCGGCGAGCACGCCTTTGGACTTGGCGAACGGGTAGGGCAGGAGCCTTACCGTGTGCGCGTCGAGGTCGAGGGGATTCACGGTGCGTTCGAGTGGCGCGGTCATTTCGACATTATTTGCCAATTAGCTGCTTGCCGGGGGTCTCCTCCATCGGCGGCACCTTCGTCGACGGCTCCTCGGGCAGCAGCATGTTGCGCGGCAGCCCCATGTCGCCCTGCAGGCCGCGGATGTACTCGTAGCGCTCGTTGGTGAGCGGCTGCGAGGCGTTGGCCGTCTTCAGGACGACGGGGCGCAGGAAGACCATGAGGTTGGTGCGGCGGCGATTGCGCGTCTCGTACTTGAAGAGGCTGCCCAGGACCGGGATGTCGCCCAGCAACGGCACCTTGTCGATGGCCGACTGCTGGTCGTCCTGGATGAGCCCGCCCAGCACCACGATCTGGCCGTCGTCGACGAGCACGGTCGATTCGAGCGACCTCTTGTTGGTGATTATGTCGGCCGACTGCACCAGCGCCTTGTCGCGCGTGACGGAAGAGACTTCCTGGAAGATCGCGAGCTTGACCGTCCCCGCCTCGGTGATCTGCGGGCGCACGCGCAGCGTGAGGCCGATGTCGCGGCGCTCGATGGTCTGGAAGGGATTGGTCCCGGTGCCGGCGGTGGAAGTGAAGCTGCCGGTGATGAAGGGCACGTTCTGCCCCACGAGGAGCTTCGCTTCCTCGTTGTCGAGCGTGAGGATGTTGGGCGTGGAGAGCACGTTGGCGCTGCTGTCGCCCTCGAAGGCCCGCGCGAGCACGCCCAGGTTGGCGATGGTGATGGTGGTGCCGTCGGCCTGCGGGACGCGGATGGTGCCGTTCACCACGCCGATGTTGAGCCCGGGCCCGAGCTGGGCGATGTTGGCGAGCGTGCCGAGGATTCCGGTGGCGCCGAGGATGTTGGTGCCGGTCGCGCCCGTCGGGCTGGTCGAGAAATTGGTGCCGCCGACGGCCCCGCGCGTGGAGTTGCCCAGGTTGGAGAGGCCCTGCCACTGCACGCCGAATTCCGCGGCGCGCCCCATGGCGAGCTCGACCACCAGGGCCTCGACGAAGACCTGCGCGCGGCGCTCGTCGAGCTTGTCGATCACCGAGCGCAAGTTGCGGTACACGGGCTCCGAGGCGGTGATGATGAGCGAGTTGGTCGGCTGATACGCCTGGATGGTCGAAGCCGGCGCGGGCGATGAGGCGGAGGTGGCCGCGGTCGGGGCGCCGGGGATTCCGCTGGTGGGCGCGGCCGTGGTCGTCACGCGCGCGGCCTCCGCGCCCGTGCCCGCGAGCAGCGCGCGCAGCGTCTCGGCGATCTTCACCGCTTCGGCATTGCGCAGCGGCACCACGAAGATGTTGCCCGCACCCGCGCCCGGCGTATCCAGGCCGGCGGCGAGCGCCTTGATGCGCGCGATGAGCGCGGGGTTGTCGCCGCGCACGAGCAGGCTGTTGGTGCGCGGATCGACCGCGACCGCCGCCTTCGGGGGTGACCCGGGAGCGGACGGCAGCGGAGAGGTCTCGGGGATCACGCGCTGCAGGATCTGCGCGATGTCGATCGCCGAGGCATTCTGCAGCCGCACGATCTGCACGTCGCCCGCCGCGGGCAGGTCGATCGACTGGATGATGCGCTGGATGCGCCGCACGTTCTCGGCGTAGTCGGTGATGACGATCGCGTTGTTGTTGGGGTATGCGGCGATGAAGTTGTTCGCGGTCACGAGCGGGCGCAGCACGGGCACGAGCTGCACCGCGCTCTCGTTTTGCAGGATGAAGACCTGCGTGACGATGCGATCCCCCGGCACGTGCGCAGCCTGCTCGCCCACCGGGCCCGCGCTCGTCTTGGCCTCGGCCTCGGGGACGATCTTCACGAAGCCGCCTTCCTCGACCGCGGCGTACCCCTGCACGCGAAGCGCGGAGAGGAAAATCTGATAAAGGAGGTCCTTCGACACGGGTCGATCGGACACGATGTTCACGGTGCCGGTCACGCGCGGGTCGAGGATGAAGTTCTTGCCCGTCTGCTGGCCCACGGCCTTGATCACCGACTGGATGTCGGCGTTGACGAAATTGACGGTGATCTTTTCTTCCTCCGCCGCCGCCGGCATGCACAGCGACAGCGCCGCGGCGGCCAGCAGGCCGCGCGGAAGCGAGCGCCATAGACTTAGAAACGTTGTCACGTATTTGGTCTTCAGCATTGATTTATCGGGCATTCTTCCGCCTGCACGAGGGAAAGGGTCGCGAATTGCTGGTAGAGCCGCGCCAGGTCGCCCGACGAAGCCACGTTCTGGCCGTTCACTTTCTTGATCACGTCTCCCGGCTGCAGGCCGAGCTTCTGCGCGAGGCTACCGGCGGGGGCGGCTTCCATGCGCACTCCGCCTCCGGGAGGCGCGCCGATCTGCCCCAGGTAGTTCAGCTGGTGCGGGTCGCGCAGCGCGTCGTCGAGCTCCTTGCGCGAGAGGCTGTAGTTGTTCGCGCCCGAGCGCGCGACGTTCAGCTTGAAACCGGTGACGCGTCCCGCGGGCGAGCCCGAAGCGGCGGCGACGCGCGGCAGGTCCAGGTCGATGCGCTCGCGCTTTCCCGAGCGGCTCACGATCACGTAGTCGGGTTTCACCTCGGCCAGCTTCACGCCGGGCTGCACCTCGCGCCCGACGTAGACCGCGATGTCCTTGCCGCTGCCGGTGGAGAAGACCGCCGAGGCCGCCTCTCCGGCGCGCGGCGCGATCACGCCTTTCAGGTGCAGCCCCGATGAGGACGAGGCCTGCGAGGCGGGAATCTCCGCGCCGAAAAGCCTCGCGATCGCGGGAAGATTCACCGGCGGGTCGCCATCGGGAACGGAGGCAACCGGCGCGGGCGCGACGAAGACCCACGTCCAGTGCGCCAACTGGTACGCGAGGAGCAGCGTGAGCGCCACCACGGCGAGAGTGCCGATGAAGCCCTTCGCTGGAGTGTCGCCGGGAGCCGGAACGGTGGCCATGCGCCATGGTAGCGCGGGCCGACGGCTCAGCGGTCACGTACGAGGCGCGCGACCGGGCTGCCGGAGATCCCGAAGAGATAGGCGGTGTAGATGGCGCCCGCATCGAGCTCGACGTTGTCGAGCGTGGCGATCACCGAGACTCCGCCGGCGCTCGCGAAGGTGATCGTATAAGTCGTGCCGGGAGCCAGCGAGTAGTAGGCGGAAGCGCTGTTCTGGGCGATGCCGGCGGCCTGGCTCGCGAAATTCACGAGCGCGTCGACGGGGGCGGCGTCGACCCGCGTGTTGGCGAAGCGCAGCTTCGCGAAGCCCGTGGCCGGCAGCGAATTGTCGTCGGTGAACGCCACGAGACGGACATTGGCGAGCATGTTCACCGCGGCCACGCTGTAGTCGCGGGCCGGGTCGAGTCGCTTCGCGAGGGTGGTGATCGTGGCACCCGGAACGTTCGAGGCCTCGAGCTGCAGCGTCCTGGCGCCGGTCGAAGTGGTCACGTAGCTCGAGCTGCCCATGAATGGGACGTTGGAGAGCAGCGTGGTGCCGTCGGCCTTGAAGGTGAAGGTCGAGGAATCGGGCACCGCGTTGACCGCTTTCACGCGCGAAAACGGGTTCGGAAGGAGAACGCCGGAAGCGGAAGTCAGGAGCACCGCGTTCACGAGCTTGCCGCCGGCCGCCGGAAAGATGCCCACGGTGAGCTTGGCGCCATCGGCGAAGGCTTGCGGCGTGGACTGGAAGAGAACGTCCTTGGTGCCCGCGGCGGCGAACACGATGGTATAGGTGCCCGGGCTCACCTCGGTGTAATCCGTGACCGCCGTGTAGCCCACGCCCGAGATCGTCGCCGGGGCCGCCGAGATGTCGGTGCCCGTCACGAAGTAGACGTCGACGGCGCCCGAGTCGGGCGTGAGGCCCATGACGCGGACCTTGAACTTGCCCGAGGAGGGGTTGGTGGTGTCGTCGGTGAGCTGCAGCGTGCCGATCGAGCCGCGCTTGCCGTAATAGACCAGCGTGTAGGTGGCGCTGCCGAAGGCCACGGATTTGGTGGTCAGGATCGTTGCGTTGGTCGTCGAGCGCACGTCGACCGTGCGGGTGCCGGAGCTGAACTCGGAATAGGATGAAGTGACGCCGAAGGCGACGGCGGGAGCCTTCACATCGCCGTCGACGAGGATGTCGAGCGGCTCAGCGTCCGCCACTGCATGCAACACTCGCACGTCGGTCGTATTCTGCGACTTGCCATTGTTGTGGCATCCGGTCGCGAGCGTGATCACAGCGACGAAAACCGCGAGCCAGCCGATTCGCTTCATTGGTGCAACTCCCCTTTGTTGGTGGAATGCCCGCATGCTAGGAAATGCGGCCGCCGGGCGTGGCGCTCGATTGCAACCAATTGCCGCGCCCGCTCGTGCTGGTAACGATTGCTTACAATTCCCGCCGCGGGGGCCTAAGCGGGATCGGAGACCATAGCGAGCCTATGGAGAAGCACATCCTCGTCGTCGACGACGACCAGGAGATCCGCATGCTGCTGGGCGGATACCTGGAGCGAAACGGCTATCGGGTCACGCTGCTGCCCGACGGCCGCGAGCTCGCGCGCACGCTCGAGGAGCGCGCCATCGACCTGCTGGTGCTCGATCTCATGCTGCCGGGGGTGGATGGGCTGACCCTGTGCCGCGACCTGCGCATGAAGAGCCGGCTCCCGGTCCTCATCCTCTCGGCGCGCGCCGAGGACGTCGATCGCATCGTCGGCCTCGAGATGGGCGCCGACGACTATCTGGTGAAGCCGTTCAATCCGCGCGAGCTGCTGGCGCGGGTGCGTTCCATCCTCGCGCGCGCGCAGGGTTCGGAACCCGCGGTGGAAGTCGGCGAATACCGCTTCGAGGGCCATCGCCTCGACCTGGTGCGCCGCGAGCTCTCGCGCGCCGACGGCGCGCGCCTGGCGCTCTCCGGCGCCGAATTCGAGCTCCTCACGATCTTCCTCGCCCGGCCCAACCGCGTGCTGTCGCGCGACCTGCTGGTCGAGCTCACCCAGGGCCGCGAGGCCCCCGCCTACGACCGCAGCATCGACGTGAGGGTGAGTCGGCTCCGCCAGGCGCTCGCCGACCACCGCGAGCCGCGGCTGGTGCAGACCGTGTACGGGGAAGGCTACGTGCTCGCGGCCAAGGTCGAGCGCGTGACCAAGGAAGAACGCGCCGCAGGCGCGCAGCACGCGCGGTGAAGTCTTTCGCAGGCGCGGCGCCCGCACTGCCGCGCACGCTCGCCGGCCGCGTGCTCCTCATCCTCTTCAGCGGTCTTGTGGTGGCGGTCGCCGCGAGCTTCACGCTCTTTGTGATCGAGCGCGAGCGCGCCGTGGAGCACTTCGCCGCGACCGACCTTGCCGCGCGCATCGTCGAAAACGCGCGCGCTCCCGCCGGATCGAACAATCCGGCCGCGCGCGAAGGCGGCCCGCGCTCGCGCCTGCGCTGGCGCGAGGTGAGCGCCCTCGGTGATCCGCCCGCGGGGACGCACGTGGCCGGAGGGGGATTGACGAGGGAGGTTCGGCGCTTGCTCGCCGAGAGCCTCGGCGCGGACCCGGTGGTGTGGATCGCCACGCGTGAGGCGCAGCGTCCCGCAGCGGCGCCGCGGCCGGGCTCACACGCGGACGGCCCCGGCGAGGGTCCGCGCTCCGGCAGTCCGGGGAGTTCGCGTCCGCCGCCGCCGATCGGCTTTGGCGGCTTCAGCGGCTTCACGGGCAGCGCCTCCGTGGTCACCGTCGGGCTCGATTTGCCCGGAGGGCGCAAGGCGATCGCGGAAGCGCTGGTTTTCCAGCCCACGCTGCAAGTGCCGGCGGAGGCGTGGGTGAGCCTGCTGCTGCTCTTCGTGGTGACGGCCATCTTCTCGATCTGGGCGGTGCGCCTGGCGGTGCAGCCAGTGCGCATGCTCGCCGACGCCGCCGAGCGCCTGAGCCGCAACATCGACGAGCCGCCGCTGCCCGAGAAGGGCGCGGCCGAAATCCGCGCGGCAACGCGCGCCTTCAATCGCATGCAGGATCGCCTTCGCCGCCACGTGAACAGCCGCGCGCTCGCCTTCGCCGCGATGTCGCACGACATTCGCACGCCCCTTACGCGCATGCGCCTGCGGCTGGAATCGCTCTCGCCCGAGGCGCGCGCCAAGATCGAGGACGACCTGGGCGAGATCGAGTCGATCGCGCGCTCGGTGCTCGAGGTGGCGCGCGAGCTCTCCTCCGACGAGCCGATGGTGCGCGTCGACCTGGTCGGCCTGGTGCGGCGGCTCCTCGACGACTACGCGCCGCTGGGTGCGCGCATCCCGGTCTCCGGAAGCTGCGCCAACATTACCGCGCGGCCCGCGGCGCTGCGGCGCGCGCTCGCCAACCTCATCGACAACGGCCTGAAATACGGCGAGCAGGTGGCGATCGAGCTGCGGGACTCGGGCGACTACGCGGCGATTCGCGTGTGCGACCGCGGCCCCGGGATTCCCGAGGAGCACCTCGCCAATGTCGTGAACCCGTTCTACCGCGTCGAATCCTCGCGCAACCGCGACACCGGCGGCTCGGGCCTGGGGCTCGCCATCACCAAGGACATCGTCGAGGGGCAGGGCGGGGAGCTCGCGCTGGAGAACCTTCCGGGCGGCGGGTTCCGCGCCACGATCCGGCTGCCGCGCTGAAGACATTCGTTGCAATCGATTACACCCGCGGCTCGCCGATGGAGCTAGGCTGGGTCCTCGCCACACTGGAGAAAACAGCATGGCTTCGTTTCGCAAGCTCCTCGCCTCGCTCCTCTTTTCCTCGACCGCCGCGGTGGCGCAGACCCCGCCCCTCGAGCCGCCGCGCGTCGACATCGCCGCGCTGCTCAACCTCGATTCCGCGCGTGCGGAGCAGGTCCACGCGATCATGAAGGCCGCGCACGAGAAGATGCGGGCCGCGCACGAGCAGATCGGCCAGGTGACCGACGAGACGTCGCGCTCCGTGATGCACGCGGCGATGCAAGCGATCCGCGCCGAGACCGACAGCCAGCTCGCGACGGTGCTTACGCCCGACGAGCTCGACAAGCTGCACGCGGCGATGCAGCGCCGCCGCCGCATCCCTCCGGGAGTGAGCGGCTAAAGAGTGGTGGAAGCCCCTGGATTCTCCCGATCCAGGTGGTTGGTTCCCGGCCGGAGAAATCCGGCCGGTTTTTTTTGGGGTTCTCTCCCTTTGGGAGAGGGGCGAGGAGAGGGTCAATCAAATCGCGTTGAGGCAGGGCGTCGAAGTCGTGCCGCCGGAATCGCGCCGCGCCTCGGGGTCGCGGTTAACCTCGCTACCTGAAAACGAACGGCGCCTCGCAAAAGGCGGGCTGGTCACAGGTCGTCGAGTGATTCACGTCTCGATGGCCAGACCCGCTGTTGCGAGACGAACCCCCGTTCGTTTTCAAGTCCGCCATTGTCGCGAAGCGCTTGGTTGGACTCCGATTCAAGGTTGGCCCAACTTCGACGCCCGCGAGGCAAGACATGACGGGGATGTCGGCGAGGACTGTCCGACGCGCACCCGACCGCGAGGTCGGAAGTAGGGGCTGTGCGCAAGTTCCGCGGCCGCCGTCGTGTCTTGGCGAGTCGTGGGAACCGCAAGCGTGAGCGCCGCGGCCGTTCTGCTCCCGGGCGGCGCTTTCGTTGAACGCCTTCCTCGTCGTGAACGAGCTACCCTCTCCCCGCCCCCGTCACAAGGGAGAGGGAGAAAAACTCTAGCGCCGCTCGAGGCGATCGAGGTCGACGTCGAGGTATTTCCACGGATCGTGGGAGAAGGGATGCTTCTTGAAGCCGATGACCCACGGATGGATGAGAATCGTGTTGCGCAGGAGCGAGTTCACGCGCCACGGGTTGTAGACCCAAAGGAGGTGCACCATGCGCCGGTACAGCTCGGTGCGCTCCGGGGTATCGGGCATCGTCTTCACGCGCTCGTAGAGCTCGTCGAACTCGGGAAGGCTGAAGAGCGAGTAGTTGGCACCGCCGATCGACTTCGTCGTGAAGAGCTGCAGGAAATTCTCGCCGTCCGGATAGTCCGCGATCCAGCCGTACCACATCAATTGCACCTTGCCCAGCTGCGCCTGCCGGCGCAGGTCGGGGAGCTTCTCGACCTTGTTGAAGGTCATGCGGATGCCGATGTCGTCCATCGCGCGCCGCCAGAGCTGGTTGCGCTGCCGCGCGCGCTGCTCGGGCGTGGACGCCTGGTCGATCACGAGCGGGGAACCGTCGGGCATCTCGCGGTAGCCGTCGCCGTCGCGATCGACGTAGCCGAACATGTCGAGGAGCGCCTTCGCCTTCGCGGGGTTGTACTCGAGCGTCGGGCTCGATTCGGGCGTGTAGCCGGCCATCCCGGGCGCGATCGGGGAATCCACCTTGAGCGCCTGGTTCTTGTAGATGATCGCGATCTCCTCGTGGATCGGGTAGGCGAGCGAGATGGCGCGGCGCAGCGCGATCTTCTCCGGCGTGTAGCCGCCGATCACGGGGTCACGCATGTTGAACGTGATGTAGGTGATCCAGGCGATCTCGTCGGGCCGCACCTCGATGCCGCGCTTGGCGAGGTTGGGCGCGAGGCGCCCGCCGGGAACCGCGTGGTCGATGAACTCGACCGGCACCGGGCGGATGTAGTCGTGCTCGGCGTTCAGGAACGCGAGCCAGCGCGGCTGGTGCTCCTCGATCACATCGATCGTGATTCGCCCGACCTGCGGCAGGCGCTTGCCGCGCATGTGCTCGACGATCCTGCGGTCGCGCTCGTCCTCGCCGCCCACGGTCTCGAGATAGTCCTCGCGATAGTCCGGGTTGGCCTCGAGGACGACGCGCGCGGAGCGGCGCCAGCTCGCGAGCCTGAAGGGGCCGGTCCCCACCGGATGCTCGGCGATCGCCTCGCCGTAGCGCTCGACCACCTCGCGCGCCAGCGCCGCGGTCGCTGGCATGGCGAGGATGTAGAGCATGTTGTAGTCGGGCTCCACGAGGCGGATGCGCAGCGTGTAGCGGTCGAGCGCCTGCAAGCCCTCGATGGGCTTGTCGTAGTCGAAGCGCCCGGTTCTCTTCGCTTCCTCGACGAGCTTTTCGGCGCCGGCGATCTTGCCTTCGAGGAGGAACGCCCACTGCGCGCGCACCTTCGGGTCGAAGAAGCGCTTCAGGCTGTAGACGTAGTCCGCGGCGGTGAGCTCGCGCTTCCTGCCTTCGAACGCGGCATCGGGGGAGAAGTAGACGCCCCTCTTGATGCGGAAGGTGTAGGTGCGGCCGCTGTCGGCGACTTCCGGCATCGCTTCGGCCGCGCGCGGCTGCAGCTTGATGGGACGCGCGAGGTGGTCGTATTGCAGCAGCGAATCGAAGATGGCGTCGCAGAGCGAGCCCGTGAACTCGTCGCTCTCGCGCGCGCAATCGAAGCCGCGCTCGCCGCTCGTCGTCGCGAGCCTGACGACTTTCCGCGCATCCGCCGCCGCAACACTCGAAATGAGGGACACCGCGACAAGGCAGAAGAAAAGCCTCGGGAACACAGATGAACACAGATGAACACAGAAAGGGCAATGCATCTTGGGTGTCCGCGGCTCGAGATGCGTCTTCGCGGGACGCCTCAATAGCTTCCCACTTTTTCCGTGTTCATCTGTGGCTCTTATCCGTGTTCATCTGTGTCACCGCGCAACCCCGCGAGAGCGGGGTGACCGTCAATGCAGCGTGTGCGCAGGCGGAGCGGGCTGCTCGGGGCGCTGCGGCGCCTCGGGGGCGGGACCGGCGTGGTGGATGACCATGCGCCAGCCGCCCTCGGTGAGCTCGTAGACATTGGTGGCGAAGATCGAGGTCACCGGCGATTGCTCCCCCGGAGCGGCGACCATCTCGATCACGCTGTGGACGGCGACCGTCTGGCCGTTGAAGCGGCGCGCCTCGGTGGTGCGCACGCGCAGCTGCGAGCCCCCGGTGAAGATCTGCACCCAGCTCTCGCGCACCGCCTCGAAACCCGTGAGCCGCGGCCCCTGCGGATGGATGCAGACGATGTCGTCGCTCTCCGCCCAGACCGCCATCATCGAGGCGATGTTGGCGCGCTCGAAAGCGTCGTAGAACGCGTTCTCCGCGTCTTCCGGCGTGGGAAAGAGCTTGCTGCGGGTGCGGGGCATCGCGGGTCGCGGAGGTAGAGGCGAGCGAATGATACCAAAGGCATAATGTGCGTTCCCCGCTTCATTTTTCGCCCCACTGCCATGATCAAATTCTTCGTGAACGGCGACCAAGCCGAATTCAGCGCCTCCCCCGACACGCCCTTGCTCTGGGCGCTTCGGGATTTCTACAACCTCACCGGCACCAAGTACGGCTGCGGCATGGCCCTGTGCGGCGCGTGCACGGTCCACGTGAACGGCGAGCCCGTGCGATCGTGCGTGACGCCGGTCTCGTCGCTCGAAGGCAAGCGGGTCGTCACCATCGAGGGAATCGGGGCGACCACGCGCGGAGCGGTCGCGCGCGCCGTGCGCGCCGCTTGGGTCGACAAGGACGTCGTGCAGTGCGGCTACTGCCAATCCGGCCAGGTGATGTCGGCGATCGCCCTGCTCACCAAGAATGCCTCGCCGTCGGATGCGGACATCGACGCGGCGATGAGCGGCAACATCTGCCGCTGCGGCACCTACCAGCGCGTGCGCGAGGCGATCAAGAGCGCTTCGGCGTCGCTGAAGAAAGCCTGACCATGAAAACGATCTCGCGTCGTCGTTTCCTGCAAGCTTCTTCCGGGCTCGTCATCTCCTTCTGGCTGCCGGGAGGCGCCGGCCGCGTCGCGTTCGCGCAAGCGCCCACGCCGCCCGCGGTGCCGCCCAACGCTTTCCTGCGCATCGGCAAGGACGGCTCGGTGACGGTGATCGTGAAGCATCTCGAGTTCGGACAGGGCGTGACCACGTCGCTCCCGATGATCCTGTGCGAAGAGCTCGAGTGCGACTGGAGCAAGGTGCGCTACGAGCTGGCGCCCGCGGGCGCGCAATACGCACACACCGGGTTCGGCATGCAGATGACGGGCGGATCCTCGAGCGTCTGGAACTCCTACGACCAGCTGCGCACCGTCGGCGCGCAGGCGCGCACCATGCTGCTCCAGGCCGCCGCCAATCAATGGAAAGTGAAGCCTTCGGAAGTTCGCGCCGAAAAGGGCTTCGTGCTCGGTCCCGGCGGCAAGAAGCTCTCCTATGGCCAGCTTGCCGATGCGGCCGGGAAGCTTCCGGTGCCCGACAAGGTCGCGTTGAAGCCGGCGAAGGACTTCAAGCTGATCGGCAAGCCCACGCGCCGCATCGATTCCGCGGAGAAGATCGACGGCAGCGCCAAGTTCGGGCTCGACATGAAGCGCCCTGACCTGAAGACGGCGGTGGTCGCGCACTCACCGACGTTCGGCGGGCGCGCGAAGTCGATGAACACCGAAAAGGTGAAGAGCATCCCCGGCGTGACGCACGTGGTGCAGCTGTCCACCGGAGTGGCGGTTCTCGGCACCCACTTCTGGGCGGCGAAGAAAGGCCGCGACGCGCTCGACGTCGATTGGGAGCCCGGCCCCAACGCCACGCTCTCCAGCGCGGAGCTCACGCGGCAATTCCGCGAGACCGCGAAGACCCCCGGAAAGATCGCGAAGAAGTCCGACGATCCCGAGGCGATCAAGTCCGCGGCGAAAACCATCGTCGCGGAATACACCGTTCCGTTTCTCGCGCATGCACCAATGGAGCCCCTCAACTGCACCGTCGAAGTGCGCGAGGGCTCCGCGGAGATCTGGGTGGGATCGCAGTTCCAGGGCGTCGACCTGGCGGCCGCGGCGCGCACGCTCGACCTGAAACCCGAGCAGGTGAAGCTGCACACCCTGCTCGCCGGCGGCGGCTTCGGCCGGCGGGCCAATCCGGTTTCGGACTACGTCGTCGAGGCGTGCGAGATCGCACAGCGCGCCAAAGTCCCGGTGAAAGTCGTCTGGACGCGCGAGGACGACATCCGCGGCGGCTTCTATCGCCCGCTCTACGTGCACCGCGTCGAAGTCGGCCTCGATGCGAAGGGCAACATCGCGGCGTGGAATCACGCGATCGTCGGCCCGTCGATTCTTGCGGGCACGGCGTTCGAAGCGATGCTGGTGAAGGACGGCATCGACTCCACGACTACGGAGGGCGTAGCGGACACGCATTACGCGCTGCCCAACATGCAGGTCACGCTCCACACCGTGAACACGCCGGTGCCGGTACTCTGGTGGCGCTCGGTGGGAAATTCGCACACCGCCTTCGTGATGGAGACGATGATCGACGAGGTGGCGAGCGCCGCAGGCAAGGATCCGGTGGCGCTCAGGCGAGAGCTGCTTGCGGGCCAGCCGAGGCACCTGGGGGTGCTCGAGCTCGCCGCATCCAGGTCCGGGTGGGGTTCGGCGCTTCCGCGCGGCCGCGCGCGCGGCATCGCGATCCACGAGTCGTTCAACAGTGTCTGTGCGCAGGTGGCCGAGGTGTCGCTCGAAGGCAAGGACATCCGCGTCCACAAGGTGACCGCGGCGTTCGATTGCGGCCTGGTGGTGAATCCGCTCACCGTCGAGGCGCAGCTGCAGAGCGCGATCGCGTTCGGGCTGTCGGCGGCGCTCTTCGGCGAGATCACGATCAAGGATGGCCAGGTCGAGCAGTCCAACTTCCACGACTATCGCGTGCTGCGCATGAACGAGATGCCGCAGGTCGAGGTGCACCTGGCGCCGGGCGGCGACAAGCCCACCGGCGTGGGCGAGCCGGGCGTGCCCCCCGTGGCGCCTGCGGTCGCCAACGCGCTTTTCGCCCTCACGGGCAAGAGGGCGCGCGACCTGCCGCTGGCGTCGACCCGGCGCGCCTAGCGATCCCTTCGAGCCGGGAAGTCCGGCTTTCGCGACGCTTTGCCGGTTCAGGCATTGAAATTGCATTGATTTGTCCGCACCTTCTCGACTGGCCGATTGTTCTGCGCTCCGCAGGAACCCCTGCGGAGATCCGGCGGTCGTAGAGGAGCCAACCGGGAGCGGGCATGCAGACTAAGTGCACGAGCAACCACTGGTACAAGAAACTTTGGAAAATCCTGAGCAATCCGACTCTCGACGTGATCGTGGCGATGGTGGTGGTGGTTCTCGCCGCCTGGGTCGTGATCCAGAGCGAAACCGAGCAGAAGCACACCTACCCCGTCCTTTTCGGAAACAGGTAGTCCGCGGCACCGCGCTCGCCATCGCCGCCGCGGTGATCGGCGGCTGCGCATATCTCTCCGATCGGCAAGGCGAGCTCATCTTCCGTCCCACGAAGGACATGTGGCGCGGATTCAACGCCGGCAATTACGCCTTCGACGAGCATTGGGTCCCCTTGAGCGAGGGGCAACGGCTGCACGCGTGGTGGCTCAAGGCGAGCGACCCGAACGCTCCCGTCGTCCTGTATCTTCACGGCGCGCGCTGGAACCTGACCGGCAGCGTGACGCGCATCGAGCGCTGGCGCCAGCTGGGATTCTCGGTGTTCGCGGTCGACTATCGCGGCTTCGGCCAGAGCTCCGATGTGGCGCCCACCGAGGCCTACGCGTACGAGGACGCGGAAGCCGCGTGGGATTACCTCGCCAGGCTCGCGCCCAACCGGCCGCGTTTCATCGTCGGCCACTCGCTGGGAGGGGCCATCGCCGTGGAGCTCGCGCGGCGGCGCCCCGACGCCTCGGGCCTCATCCTGGAGGCTACTTTCACTTCGGTGAGCGACATGATCAGCGAGTCGCCGTGGGGCTTCCTTCCCGTGGGACTGCTCCTTACCCAGAAGTTCGACGCGCTCTCGAAGATCGGAGAGGTGAAGATGCCGGTCATGATCACCCATGGCACGCGCGACTCGATCGTGCCGTTCCACATGGGCGAGAGGCTCTACGAGGCCGCCAAGGCGCCCAAGCGTTTCATCATGGCGGCGCGGCGGCAGGCGCGTCTGGCTGCTCACCGTCACGCAGACCTTCGGCGCCAGCCCGCGCCCGCCGGGATCCCTTGCCGCGATTCGTGACGACGGCATCCTCGTGGGCTCGGTTTCCGGCGGCTGCATCGAGGACGACCTGGTCGCGCGCCGCGAGGAGTACGCCGGGCGCAAGCCGCAGTTCGCCGCCTATGGCGTGACCGCGGAGGAGGCGCGCCGCTTCGGGCTGCCCTGCGGCGGCGAGCTCGAGGTGATCATCGAGCCCGAGGTGAGCGAGCGGGAGCTCGAGGGGTTGCTCGCGGAAATCGCCGCGGGACGGATCGTGAAACGCCGCGTCGAGCTCGCCACCGGCGACTGGACGCTGGCACCGGCCACGCCCTCCGAAGAATGCGCGCGCACGCCGGAGGAGTTCGCGAGCGTGCACGGCCCGCGCTGGCGCATGCTCGTCATCGGCGCCTCCGAGATCGCGCACTATCTCGCGGAGGTCGCCTCCACCGTGGACTTCCAGGTGTTCGTTTGCGATCCGCGTGAGGAATACAAGGGCGCGTGGCGCGCCAGCGGCGCGCGCTGGATCGACGGCATGCCCGACGACGCGGTCGTCGCCTTCAAGCCCGACGGCCACAGCGTGATCCTCGCGGTGTCCCACGATCCCAAGCTCGACGACATGGCGCTCATGGAAGCGCTGAAGAGCGACGCGTTCTACGTCGGTGCTGTTGGAAGTTCACGCACTAGTGCGGAACGGCGCAAGAGGCTCGCCGAGTTCGACCTCTCGCCGCAGCAGATCGCCCGTCTTCGCGGCCCCGTCGGGCTCGCGATCGGTTCTCGCACGCCGCCGGAGATCGCGCTCGCGATCCTCGCCGACCTCGTGGCCTCGAGGAACGGCATCGTCCTCGAGGAGCGCAGCCGCGACACGAAGAAGAAACGCGCCTAGGAAGCGCTCGAGGAGAACCGCATGAAGCGCCGTATCGTCATTGCCGCGGGACTCGCGCTCGCCCTCGCGGCGGGGCTGGAAGGCGCCGCGTTCGCGCAGGCGTATCCGTCCCGCCCCGTCACCGTGATCGTTCCGTATGCGCCGGGCGGCCTGCCCGACACGGTGGCGCGCGTGATCGGCCGGAAGCTCGGCGAAAAATGGGGACAGCCGGTGGTCATCGAGAACCGGGCCGGCGGCAACGGCGTGGTCGCCGCGCAGGCGCTCGCCGCGAGGCTCGCCGACGGATACACGCTCATGATCACCGACGGCACGATGTTCTCCGTGAACCAGTACGTCTACGCCAAGCTGCCCTACGATCCGGTGAAGGACTTCACCTTCATCTCGCTCATCGCGCGCGCGCCCCTTTTCCTCGCGGTCGTGCCGTCGGTGCCGGCGTCCAATTTCGCCGAGTTCGTCGCGATGGTGAAGGCGAAGCCCGGGTACTACACGTACGGCTCGTCCGGCATCGGCAGCATCCACCACCTCACGATGGAAGCGATCAAGCACGCCCTCGGCATCGACCTGCTGCACGTGCCCTTCAAGGGGACGGGGCAGTCGATTCCGGCGCTGGTGAGCGGGCAGGTGACGGCGGTGTGGTCGGCGATGCCCTCGCTCGCGGGCTTCGTCAAGGAAGGCAAGCTGAAGCTGATCGCGGTCAACTCCGAGAAGCGCTCGGCGCTGGCTCCCGAGATCGCGACCGTCGCCGAGACGTCGATCCCGGCGTTCGACTACGCGCCCAACATCGGCATCTCCGGCCCGGCGAACCTTCCGCCCGCGGTCGTCGCGAAGATCGCGGCCGACGTGATTGAGGCGCTGAGGGATCCGGCGCTCGCCGAGCGGCTGAAATTCCTCGGCATCGACGCCGTTGGCGGGGGCCCCCTGGACTACGCGGCGTTGCTCGCCGCCGACCGCGTGCGCTTCGAGAGGGTGATCAGGATCGCCGGGGTGAAGGCGGAGTGATCCGTGGCCTGCTGCTCTGCGGCGGGAAGTCCTCGCGCTTCGGCAGCGACAAGCTCCTCCATCCCCGCGGCGGCGGGGATCCAGCCCGTACGGAACCGCTGGTTTTTCACTCGGCGCGCAACCTGGCCGCCGGCGCCGGCAACGCCCTCGCCGTGATCCCCCTCGGCGCCACGGAGCTGCGCCGCATCCTCGAATCGGCCGGCTGCGACATCCTCGAGACCAAGGACACGCAACGCGGAATGGGTGCGAGCCTCGCCGCGGGTGTGGCGGCGAGCGCCGGCGCGGCGGGCTGGATCGTGGCCCTCGGCGACCTGCCGTTCATTCGTGCGGCGCCCATCGCCGCGGTTCGCGCCGCGCTCGAAGGCGGCGCGCTCATCGCCGCGCCGATCCTCGCCGCCGCCGCCAGGCATGGACATCCGGTGGGATTCTCGCAGCGGCTCGAAAAGGAATTGCTCGCGCTCAACGGGGACGAGGGCGCGCGCGCGATCGTCTCGAAGCACCGGGCCTCGTTCGCGGCGATCGCTGTCGACGATCGCGGCATCGAAGCCGACATCGACACGCCGGAAGATCTCAAGCGACGGTGATTGGGCCCCGGACCCCCGGCTTAGTGATTGCCGGGGCGGGCGTTCGGGGCGACGGTCATTTTGGGATGACTTGACCGGTCTTCGGGTCGACGTATGCGCCGGGAATCTCGTGAAGGACGGCGCCGGTGCGCGGATCCACGGCGAAGCGGCCCGAGGGTGTCGTCGTGGAGCCCGTGCTCGGGATCGTCAGCATCTTCGGCGGCGTGACCACCTCGACGTGCGCGAGCGGCGGCGCAGAGGGCATCTTTCCTTCCAGCGGCCTCACCATGCTGGGCAGCGGCTCGATCGCCGCGCGCGCCGGCTTCTCGTCGCGCGTGGGCCCGCGTGCCTGGCCCGCGGGACTCTTCAGCAGTCCCGCGAGCTCCTTGCGCGCGGCCTCGCGTTCCGCGGCGGTGGATTCGCGGCTGCCGATGATCGCCTGCAGCTCGCGCATCCGGGCTTCCACGGGCGAGGGCGGCGGCCATTGGGGCGTCTCGACCGCCACGGCGATCGTTGCCGCGAGGGCAAGGAGCGCGAGGGCGGTGTAGCGCGCCATCATCCCTGCTTGCGCGGCGGATACTTCTCGCCCGCCTCGACCTTCACCTTGAGGATGTTCTGCTTCGGCGGCAGCGGGCACGTGGTGAACTCGCTGAACGCGCACGGCGGGTTGTAGGCGCGATTGAGATCGAGCATGAATTTTCCGTCCGGGCCGGGTTTCTTCTCGACGTAGAGGAAGCGCCCCGGCTTGTAGGTCGTGGTCCCGGCGGTGTCGTCGCGAAACACGAAGAACAGGCCGTCGTCGTCGCCCACGGCGTCGAGCTTGTAGGCCTTGCCCTTCAGCTTGAACTCGATGTATCCGGGCGCGGGCTCGTCGTCGACCTCGTCGAGCACGTTCACGATCGCGATCTTGCGCGGCGGGTCGTAGGCGACGAACTTCGCCGGGACGTGGTACTTCGAATCCACCCCATACCAGACGCGCCCGCTGAACTTCTTGCGCACTTCGCTCTCGTTATCGGCGAGGCGCAGGATGTAGCGGCCGTTACGCTCGATGACGTGAAACGCCGCGCGACCCATCGCCACCCAGTCGCGGTTATCGGTGTTGGTGCCCATCACCCTCTCGGTGAGCGCGGCGCCATCCTTGGTCATGGTCACGCCCGGCTCGAGCTTCACGAAGACCTTGCCCGGCTCGACGCTGATGGTGCCCATGCGCTCGGGGCCGAGTCCCTTCGGGAAGACGATGTCGTTCTTCTCTCCGGTGCCGAACGTGTTCGCGCCGGGTTTCATGACGTAGCGCCCGGCGAGCGTCAGCCAGCCGTTGTCGCGGCGCAGCCCGGTCTCGGCCTTGGAGCGCCAATCCTCGACGGACTTCAGATAGGCGGGCTCTGCCGCGATCGCCGGCAGCGCCACGAGGGCGGCCAGCGCGAAAAGCTTGGGAGAGGATGTATTCATACGGTAGATTCTAGCGTGTCGGGAAACGAGCGGCGATCATGAGAAGACAACTTCTGGCCGCATCCGTTTCTCGCCCTGGGTAGCCGCGGGAACTAAGGCGGCCTTTTCCCCGACAAAGACCTGCAACGCACTACGGGTCCCTGATTTCCGGGGACCGGAAATTCATCCCGGCTACAATGCGCGCGTGAATCCTGGTTCCCAGAAGAAGAAAGCCTTGGCGGCCGCCCTTTCGCTGGCCGCACTCGCGTCCATGAACGCGAGCGCCGTGTATCTCGACCCCGAGGGCCTTGGCCAGGCGCTCATCTACCCCTACTACACGGTCCGCTCCGTCAACGGGAATGCGTTCAACACCTACGTTTCGGTGATCAACCACGAGGCGACCACCAAGGCGCTGCGCGTGCGTTTCCGGGAAGGCCTGAATGGGCGTGAGGTGGCGGGATTCAACCTGTTTCTCTCGACCTTCGACACCTGGACGGGTTCGCTGGTGCCCACCGCGGACGGCGCCAAGGTCGTCACGACCGACAACTCGTGCACGAATCCGCCGTTCACCGCTTCGGGAGGCCAGACCGAGCTCGTGTTCTCGCGCGCGCTCTACACGGGGGCGAACGCCGATACCTTCGGCGAAACCGATCGCTTGCGCGAGGGCTACATCGAGGTGATCGAGATGGCGACCCTCTCGGGACCTGCGGCGACCGCGGTGACCCACGGTTCCTCGGGAGTTCCCGATAACTGCGCGGCGGTGCAGAGCGCGTCGTTCGCTCCCGCGCTCAAGGCGCCTACGGGTGGGATGTCCGGATCGGCCACCCTCATCAACGTGTCGAGCGGCAGGGACATGACCTTCAACGCCGATGCGCTGGTCGAGCTCACGACGCAGCCCTTCTACCGTAACTACACCGATCCCTATCCCGACTGGAATGCGGCGGAGGTAACCCCGCTCAGCTATTTTTCCAGCGAGGGAAAGCTCTACCGCATGGCCTGGTCGAGGGGCGTGGACGCGGTGAGCTCGGTGCTCATGCGCACCGGCGTCGAGAACGAGTTCATCCTCGATGCGAACACCCGCTCGGAAACCGATTGGGTCATTACCTTTCCCACGCGCCGCTTCTACGTCTCCGGCTCCTCCGTGCAGCAGCCTTTCGGGGCCGCGTGCACGCCGATCGTGTTCCAGGTCTTCGATCGCGAAGAGCACGGCGCAGATCTTCGCGCGGCGGATTCCGGGATACCGGCGGCTTGCTTCACCGCCAACGTCCTCGACTTTCGCGGCAGCGCCTCGCCGAGCGGCGTCTTCGGATCCTTCGCGATGCCTGCCACGCAGCAGGTTTCGTTCGCCAACGGCTGGGCGGCCGGCACGTTCTCCTTGAGCGGCGTCGGCCTCGCGAGCCTGCCCAACTCGTGGTCGCGCGACCTCGACGGCGGGAATTTCGAGCCGGGCGTCTACAACGTGCACGGATTGCCGCGCGCGATCTTCACCGCTGCCTGCTTTGCGATGGGACTGTGCGCCGCACTCGATGCGCGCTCGGTGTTGCTCAATCCCGAAGGGCGCGGCCAGGCGCTCATCTATCCGTACTACACGGTGCGTGCCACGACGGGGAATCCGTTCAACACCTACATCACGGTGGTGAACCACGATTCGCGCGCCAAGGCCATCCGCGTGCGCTTTCGCGAAGGTCGCATGGGGCACGAGGTCGGCAGCTTCAACCTCTTCCTGTCTCCCGGCGACACCTGGGCGGGTGCAATCATTCCGACGCAATTCGGCGCCGAGGTGATCACGCGCGACCGCTCATGCACCAGCCCGTCGCTCTTTCCGCCGGATTCGCCGAGCGGCCCGGCGCAAATCGGCGAGCTGCAGTTCAACAATTTTGCATACTCAGGAACGAACAACGACGGGCTCGGCGAGGGTCCGGACCGCGAGCGCGAAGGTTACGTCGAGATGATCGAAATGGCCACACTCACGGGAGACTCCGCCGCCGCGGTCACGCACACCTCCTCGGGCGTTCCACCGGATTGCTTCCAGGCGGCCTCCACGACTTTCGTTCCGACCGTGGGACCGCCGACCGGAAATCTCTCGGGCACGGGCACGCTCATCAACGTGGCGAGCGGCTTGGACTTCACGTTCAACGCCGAGGCGCTCGACGCGCTCGCGACCTCTCCGTTCTTCCGCAACGTGAGCGATCCCTATCCCGATTTCGACGCGGCCGAAGTCAACCCCGTGAGCGACATCACGTGGCAGGGCAACCAGTACCGGCTCGCGTGGTCGCGCGGCATCGACGCCGTGAGCTCGGCGCTCATGCGCTTCCAGGTGTTCAACGAGATCATCCGCGATCCGGCCACGCAGTCGGCGACCGATTGGGTGCTCACGTTTCCCACGCGCCGCTTCTACGTGACGCCGGCCACGGCGGCGCTGCCGTTCTCGCCCACCTGCGAAGACCTCGCCATCCTGAGCGCCAACCGCGAGGAGCTGCGCGCGATCCAGACCAGCGTATGCCAGCCCGATCTCGGCTGCGGGCCGCGCCTGCGCATCTGCTTCGCATCCAATGTGATCACGATGCGCGACAGCACCGTAACCTCGCCCACTCCGGTGCTGGGCTCGTTCAACATCAACGAGGGACCGCCGCCGGTGGCCACGAGCCAGATCGTCTCCGGCTGGGCGATGACCGTCTTCGTCGGATCGGGGCCGGGCGCGGGCCTGAAGTCGCTGCCGGTGACGACGATTCGCGACATGCGCAACGACACGCTCGCCGCGGGCGAGATGGTCGTGCGCGGGCTGCCAGTGGTGGGATTCATGGCGCGCACGTTCCTCAATGGCGCGCTCACCTGCGGCGGGATCACCTGCCAGGGCAACTACGGCGGGTCGTTCGTGCATCGCTACCGGCGCTTCATCAACGCGCCGTCACCCTAGGAACTCGCAGAGCAACCGGTGGAAGTGGTGCACGCCGCGCTCGCGCGTGGGCGAGTAGCGGCCGTGCTTGTAGAAGCGCGAGCGCACGCCGCGCTGAACGGCTTGAACGATCGCCTCGTCCTCGGCCTCGACGCGATCGAGAGATGCCCCTGCCCCGGTGTCGAGCTTCGATGCGTCCCAGACGTATGAGCGAAACGCGACGCGCGTGCGGTCGAGTCCTTCCGGCTGCACCAGGTTCACGGATAGTCCCCACGGATAGAAGTTGAGCATCAGGTTGGGGAAGATCCACCAGTACTGCGCGGCAGGCGCGCCGTCCCTGGCCTGCGCGCGCTGCACGTTGGAGTAGCGGAAGAGCTCGCTCGCGTAGTTCGCGTAGTCGACCACCTCGTTCAGCCCCGCGTGCACGAACGGGATGTGGAAGCCCTCGAGGTAGTTCTCGACGTACAGCGCCCAGTGCGCGTTCACCTCGTAGTCGCGGCTGCGCGAGGCGTCGAAGCGCATGCGATCGAGCGGCATCGCCGCGACCGAGGCCTTCATGTCGGCGAGGAACGCCTCGAGCGGCGCCGCGGGATCGATCGACGCGAACGCCTGCCCCGCCCATTCGCCGAAAGGAACCGCGGGGAGGTCGTCCGAGGGCGACGGAAAGTGCTTCGCGTCCTTGAAGTCGGGCATGAAGGTCATCCGGCCGGCGAGATCGAAGCGCCGCGAGTGGTAGCCGCAGCGGATCTGCTTCGCCTGGCACGCCTCCTTCACGAGGATGTTGCCGCGGTGCGTGCAGACGTTCGACAGGCAGCGAAGTGTCCCGCTGTCGTCGCGCGCGAGCAAGAGCGGCTCGTCGATAAGTCCCGGCAAAAGGCTGCGTGGCGAGAGGCTTTGCGTGGCGGCCACGTCGGCGAGATCCCCGATCCATTGCCAGGTCCGCACGAAGATCTCCTCGCGAGCGAGCTCGTAGGCGGCCGCGTCGCGATAGAAGCGGCTGTCGATCGTCGCGGCGACCGCAATGTCGGGATCGACGGAGTAGGGGACGGAGCCCATATTTGTCACGGCAAATCTACGGATCCGTCCCCAGCCCGGCGAGAACGCGCGCGGGCTCGAGCGTGACGAGGCAATTGGTGTGGCCCAGCGGGCAGACGCGTTGGAAGCACGGGCTGCACGAGAGCTTCAGCGTGATCACGCGCGCGCGGGCGGAAAGCGGCGGCGTGAACGCGGGGCTGGAGGAGCCGAAGAGGGCGGTCGTCGGCCGGTCCAGCGCCGCGGCGACATGCATCAGCCCCGAGTCGTTGGTGACCACGTGCGCGGCCAACGACAGGAGGTCGATCGCCTCGTCCAGGGTGGTGCGGCCTGCGAAGTCGATGCAGATGTTTTCCGCGAGGCGCTGGATCTCCGCGGTGATCCCGGCGTCCTGCTGCGAGCCGAGCAGCCACACCTGGTAGCCGCGATTCGCGAGGGTCGCGGCCAACGAGGCGAAATGGCGCGCGGGCCAGCGTTTCGCCGGGCCATATTCCGCGCCGGGCGCGAACGCCGCGGCGGGCTTGGCGGAATCGATGGCGAATTTCGCGAGCGTGGCGCGCCGCGCCGCGTCGTCGACGGCAAGCCGCGGATTGGGAAGGCCGGGCCGCAACGCCTCTTCCGCGGGTTGGGCGAGCGCTGCGTAGCGCTCGACGATGAGCGGGAGCGCGGCTTCGTCGAGGCGGCGCGCGTCGTTCAGCAATCCGAAGCGCATCTCGCCGCGATAGCCGGTGCGCACCGGAATTCCGGCATGCCAGGGAATCAACGCCGACTTGAAGGTGTTCGGCAGGACGACGGCGCGGTCGTATTGCGGCAGCGTCTTCGCGAACCGCCGGCGCGCGCCAAGCTTCACGTCCCCATGGCCGAACGGCAGCGCATGGGTCGCCGCGACTTCCAGCATGCGCCGGTACACGGGCAGCACCCACGGAGGTGCGAGCACGTCGATCGACCCTCGGGGATCGCGCTCCTTCAGCCGGACGAGAAGCGGATGGGAGAGAACCGCATCACCGATCCAAGATGGAGCGACGACAAGCGTCCGCGGCATCAGTGCCCGTGGGAAGCCGCGTCGCCGACCAGCTTGTAGAGGGTGCCGCAGTAGGGGCAGCGCGCCTCACGCGCCTGCTCTATCGGCAGATAGACGCGGGGATGCGTGTTCCAGAGCTTCTGCGAAGGCAGGGGGCAATGCAGCGGAAGATCGGCGGCCGTGATCTCGACGCACTTGCGATCAAGCTCGGACGGCAGCGACATTTTCCGTTTGCACCGGCGAGAGCCAATGGTGGTACTTGCGGTTGCGTCCGTGGACGATGTCAAAGAAAGCACTCTGGATCTTCTCGGTCACCGGCCCGCGCGAGCCCTTGCCGATGACACGGCGGTCGAGCTCGCGGATCGGCGTCACCTCCGCCGCGGTCCCGGTGAAGAAGGCCTCGTCGCAGATGTAGATGTCGTCGCGCGTGAGCCGCGTCTTCTCCACCGCGATGCCGAGATCGGCGCAGATCGACTGCACGCTGCGCCACGTGATGCCGTCCAGCGCCGTGGTGAGCTCGGGCGTGTAAACGCGCCCGTCCTTCACGATGAAGATGTTCTCGCCGGCGCCCTCGGCGACGAAGCCGTCGGTGTCGAGCAGCAGGCCCTCGTCGTAGCCGTCCTGGGTGGCCTCGAGGTTGGCGAGAATCGAGTTGGCGTACGTGGTCGCCACCTTGGCGCGCGCCATCGTGACGTTCACGTGGTGGCGCGCGAACGAGGAAGTCTTCACACGGATGCCCCTCTTCAGCCCGTCCTCGCCGAGGTAGGCGCCCCACGGCCACGCGGCGATCGTGACGTGCACCCTGGCGCCGATCGGGGACACGCCCATCTTTTCCGAGCCGTAGAAGGCGAGCGGGCGCAGGTAGCAGCTCTCGAGCTTGTTGGCGCGCACCACCTCGCGCTGCGCGTTCATCATCTCCTCGCGCGAATATGGGATCTCCATCATGTAGATCTTCGCCGAGTTGAACATCCGGTCGGTATGTTCCTTCAGGCGGAAGATCGACGTACCAAGCGTATCGGTCTGGTATGCGCGAACACCCTCGAACACGGCCAACCCGTAGTGCAGCGAATGGGTGAGGACATGGGTGGTTGCGTCGCGCCATGGCACGAGCCTGCCGTCGTACCAGATGAAGCCGTCGCGGTCTGCCATCGACATGGAAAGGGGGACTCCGTAATCGGTGCGATCGAGGGCAATTCTAGCCGAAATCCGAGGTGAGCCCCCTCATGTTCTGTGCCATAATCGCCTCGGTTGCTGCACCACAACAACAGACGGAAATCGACACGGCATGCCCCAGGATTCGTCGCCTGAATCGTCCCTGAAACTCGCGGCGAGCGCGCCGGCCGAAAAAAGCCTCCGGACGCCGCTCACGCCCGAAGAAAAGCTCTCGGGCGACATGCTGATGCTCACCACGGGCTTCATGATGTGCGCGGCCGCTCTATGGCTCGCCATCTACTGGAGCATGGGATACCAGTACTCCACGGCGATCCCGCTCATCTTCCAGGGCCTTTCGGTCCTCACCATCGGCCTCTACTGGAAATACCGGCGCATCTACCTTTTCGCGGTGATCCAGCTGGCGCTCATTCTGTTCACGCCTTTCGCCATGCAGTGGTCGATCGGCAACTTCGTGAACGCCTCGGGCGTGAGCCTGTGGGGCCTGATGGCGCCGGTAGGCGCGGTCACGGTGCTCGGCACTCGCCAATCGATGCCATGGTTCTTCGCCTGGCTCTTCATGACGGTGATGGCCGGGGTGTTCGATTACTTGCTGTCGGGAACAGTGCAGCGCTTCGACCTGCAGACGGTCGCCGTATTCTTCGTGCTCAACTTCGCCGCGATCTCGGTGATGATCTACTCGCTGCTGTGGTACTTCGCGAGCGAGAAGCAGAAGCTGCGTACGCTGGTGGACGCCTCGCACGAGGAGATCAAGCACGAGAAGGAAAGAAGCGAGAAGCTGCTGCTGAACGTGCTTCCGCCGGCGATCGCCGAGCGCCTGAAGAGGAACGAGGTCAACATCGCGCAGGGCCACGCCGACGTGACGGTCATGTTCGCCGACATCGTCGGCTTCACGCGCATGACCGAGGAGCTCTCGCCGGTGGAGACGGTGAAGATCCTGAACGACGTGTTCTCGATCTTCGACGACATCGCCGACAAGCATCGCGTCGAGAAGATCAAGACCATCGGGGATGCCTACATGGCGTGCGCGGGCCTGGACACCGGGGCGCAGATCCACTACGCCGACGCGGTGGCGAGCATGGCGCTCGAGATGATCGACAAGGTGGCCGAGTACCGCAAGCGCACCGGCGAGCGCGTGCAGATCCGCATCGGCATCGGCACGGGTCCGGTGGTGGCGGGCGTGATCGGCAAGAAGAAATTCATCTACGACATGTGGGGCGACACGGTGAACGTGTCCTTCCGCCTCGCGGCCGATGCTCCGGCCGAGACCGTCATGGTCGACCTCATGACGCACCGCAGGCTCTACAACCGCTTCCGCTTCGAGCCGGGGCAGGAGCTCGAGATCAAGGGCAAGGGCCGCATGCAGGTCTTCCAGCTCACCGCCCGCCACGAGCGCAGCAGCTCCACCACCGCCGCCGCCTAGTCACCTCGGCCCCGCCGCTCAGTCACCCCGGACGCCGTCGTTTAGTCACCCCGGACGCCGCCGTTTAGTCACCCCGGACGCCGTCGTTTAGTCACCCCGGACGCCGCATCTGCGGCTCTGGTCCGGGGCCCAATGACCCGAACACTTCCCTCCAAAGCCGCTTCACCGCCTCGCGCGCGCTCTCGAGCTCACCCGGCGCGATGCGCACCCTTTCCTCGTCGTTCGACGCCGCCTCGTGCGTGCGCCGGCGCATCGCGAGATAGGCCTCGGCGGCGGCGATGGCGATCTCGCGGTCCACGAGCCCCAGGTCGGCGCAGCGCTTGAGCAGCGTGTGGTTGCCCTTGTTCTCGCGCAGCGCCGCATGCTGCGGGCCGTGCGCGAGCACCAGCGCCTGCACCGAGAACTCGAGGTCGATGATGCCGCCCTCGATGTGCTTCAGGTCCTGGGCTTCGGCGCGATTCTCGACGCGCATTCTGTGGCGCATCGCGCCGATCTCGGCGAGGAGCTTCCCGGGATCGCGCGGCTGGGCGAGGATCTCGTCGCGCAGCTGCTCGAAGCGCTCGCCGAGCTGCTGGTCCCCCGCCACGAAGCGCGCGCGCGTGAGCGCCTGGTGCTCCCACGTCCACGCGCGCTTCATCTGGTAGTCGCGGAAAGCGCCGAGCGCGCTCACCAGCAGCCCCGACGCGCCGTCGGGACGCAGGCGCAGGTCGGTTTCGTAGAGCACGCCCGCGCCCGTGTGGCTCGTGAGCCAGGTGTTCACGCGCTGCGCCACGCGCGCGAGGCGCTCCGATTGCGCGCCGATCGCGTCGTCGTACAGGAAAATGATGTCGAGGTCGGAGCCGTAGCCCAACTCCTTTCCGCCCAGCTTTCCATACCCGACGATGCAGAAGCCGACGACGCTGGAGCTGGCCGCCGCCGGCGCGTCGTCGCCCCGGTCGGGGGTCCCCAACTTGTTGGGGCGGTCGGATTCCCCGGGGCCTAATGTGTCGGGAGCAATTCCGAGGCTTCTTTCGGCTTCTCCCAGCGTCACCTCGAGAATCACATCCGCCAGCGCCGAGATCTCGTCGGAGAGCGCCATCACGCCGAGCTCGCCTTCGGTGTCGGCGATGGTGAGGCGCAGCATGTGGCGCTGCTTGAAATGGCGCAGGTGGTCGAGGAGTCTCTCGACGTCGCCCGAGAAGGCGGCGCATTCCGCGGCGAGGGCGTCGCGCTCGGCTTGCCAATCGGCCACCGCGAAGCTTGCCGCCGTGCGCGTGAGCTCGTCGAGCAGGATCGGGTGGCGCGCGAGGAGCCGCGCGGCCCACGCGCTCTTCGCCATGAGGTGCGCGGCGCGCTGCAGCACCTGCGGATACTCGACCAGCAATGCGTAGTACGCCTCGCGCCCGTCGATCGCTTCGAAGAGTGCCAGCAGCCGCGCGGCGGTGGCTTCGCGGCCGCCTTCCGCGGCGACCGCGTCGACGAAATGCGGGAGGAGCTTCTCCAGCTTCGCGCGGATCGGCGCGGAGAGCGAACGGTAGCGCCGCGATCGGGTGAACTCGATGAGGCGCCGCGCCACGGCGGCCGCGTCGAGGATGCCGGCCTCGGCGAGGTCGCCGGCGAGCCCCTCGGGATCGGGTGCGGCCTGCGGATCGTTCAACCACGCGGAGAGCTTCGCCGATCCGGCCGCGGGTTGCGTGTCGAAGAGGGCCTGGAAGGCCTCCTCGACTTTGCCGCGATGCAGGTCGATCGCTTCCTGGAGCGCTTCGTAATCGGGATAGTCCATCGCGGCCGCGATCGCGGCGCGATGCTCCGCGGCGCGCGGCAGCGCTTGCGTCTGCTGGTCGTCGTAGTACTGCAGCCGGTGCTCGAGGCGGCGCAGGAACTGGTAGGCGGCCAAAAGCGCGATCGCGCGCGCGGGCTCGATCAGGCCGCGCTCGGCGAGTGCCTCGAGCGCGGCGCGCGTCGAAGTCGTGCGCAGGCCCGCATCCCGGCCGCCGCGCACCATCTGGAAGAGCTGCACGCAGAACTCGATCTCGCGGATTCCGCCCGCGCCCAGCTTGATGTCGTCGCTCTTCCGGCGCCGGATCGCGGCCTCGAAAATGCGCGAGTGCAGCTCGCGCAGCGCCTCGAGCATGCCGTAGTCGAGATAGCGCCGATAGACGAAGGGATCGACACGCTCGGCCACACCCTCGGCCGGGCCCGTGACCACGCGCGCCTTGAGCCACGCGTAGCGCTCCCACGGACGCGCCTGGGCGATGAAGTACTCCTCGAGCGCGGCGAGCGAGGTGGCGAGCGGCCCGCTGTCGCCGAAGGGGCGCAGCCGCATGTCGACGCGAAACACCTGCCCGTCGGGCGTGAGCTCCGAGAGCAGCGCGATCAGGCGCCGCCCGACCGCGGCGAAATGCTCGTGGTGCGTGATGCGCTTGGGTCCGGACGTCTCGCCCTCGTGGCCGTAGAGGAACACGAGGTCGACGTCGGAGGAGAC
>WNFI01161118.1_pt1 | contig 28600 bp, 56 predicted proteins | sample 5400471 | NCBI WGS metagenome assembly WNFI01 (sample SAMN13153348, study PRJNA577476) | soil metagenome | isolation source: 100 cm saprolite on Douglas fir-dominated hillslope | place: USA:California | collected 2013-09-17
CACCACCCTGACGCTGCGGAGCCCGAGGTCGCCGTCTGCTGGTGTCGCAAGCCTCGGAGCGGGCTCGTCTTCTGGGCCACCGCCGCGCTGATCAGCCGGCATCCGGGCGAGGTGTTCCCGCCGCACCTGGGCCTGCTGGTCGGTGACAGGTTGGAGGATCGGCAGTGCGCGGATGGCGCCAACCTGGCGTTCATGCTGGCCCGCGACTGGAGAGCCGGCCGTCACCTCGCCGAGCTGGCCGACCGTGGGTAGGTGGCGCTGGTACCGGCGACTCCGCGGCGGCCACTGGGAGCGATGGTGGCTCGTCTCGCGGAAGGGCTTCGCCTGGCTGCGGATGTCCGGCGGCTGCGCCAACCAGCTCCGCGACGGGACCGCAGCCAAGCCTGCCGGGGTGATCGGCACGCCCGAGTGCGAGACCTGGAGGTGACGACCGTGCAGGGAACCATCAGCGACCGGAGCCTCGCGGTCCCGCCGCGCATGAGGAGCCTGCCCGCGGACCCCGATCGGCGCGTCCCGGTGCCCTGGTTCGCGAGCTGGGTCAACGGCAAGCCCGACTTCCGGTACGTGACCATCGAGCGGGTCGCGGAGGCCGTTCGGCGTGGGCTGTGCTGGACGTGCGGGCAGCCGATGGGGCGCAACCGGGCGTTCGTCATCGGCCCGATGTGCGCGATCAACCGGGTGAGCGCGGACCCGCCGAGCCACCGCGACTGCGCCCTCTACGCCGTCGTCGCCTGCCCCTTCCTGGCCAACCCGAAGGCCGTCAGGCGGACGACGGGCAAGCCGGGCGAGACCGTGGAGCCGGCCGGGATCATGATCCTCCGCAACCCCGGCGTGTCCCTGGTCTGGGTGACTCGGCGCTACGAGGTCGAGCGGGAGCCCAACGGCGTGCTGTTCCGACTCGGCGATCCTGACGAGGCGCTGTGGTTCGCCGAGCGGCGGTCCGCGACTCGCGCCGAGGTCATGGCCTCGATCGAGACCGGCTACCCGCTGCTGCTGGAGTCGGCCGAGGCTGAGTCCCCGGCCGCCGTGCTCGCGCTGGAGCGGATGCGCGACGCGCCGATGCGGTGGCTGCCGGCGTGAGGTCGCGCGGTGGCTACGCCGACGAGGTGGGGCGGCGCATCGCCCGCGGCAAGCGGAGCGCGCCCGCCTTCGTGCTTCCGGCGCCCCGGGTCGCGCCGCCCGAGGAGGTGGCCTACCGCCAGCACTGGTCGGCGTGCCGGCAGTGCTTCGAGGTTCGGCCAGGTCCGACATTCCTCTCGGGCCACTGCGAGGAGGGGCGGCGCCTGCGGGCGCTGGCCCACCCGCCGCCGGCGGAGGTCACGGATGCCTGAGTCCCTGAGCGCCCGCGAGCTGGAGGTCCTGGGGCTCGTGGCGGCCGGCCACAGCAACCGCGAGGTGGCCGCCGGCCTGCGGGTCAGCCGGGCGACGGTGGCGCGCCGCATGGAGGCCATCCTCCAGAAGCTCGACGCGCGGAACCGGGCGCACGCGGCGGCGATGACGTGTCCGTCAGAGGACTGCCAGCCGAGGTCCGGACCCATCCTGGGCGTGCTCGTGCAGGAGGCCGGCGTTCTGCTGCTGGTCGAGCGGGGAGGCGGCCGGTGGTTGAGCTGACCGACGAGGCCCTGTTGGCGCGCGACCCCGCGCAGGTCAAGGCCCAGGAGGCAGCCCTCGCCGCCAACCCAGCCGCCGCGCTGGACCGCCTCCGGATGCGGACGGCCGAGGCTGCCCGGCTGCGGGCCGTGGTCAACGATCTACAGGCGCGGCTGGGCGGCGGAAAGGACTACCTCGGCCCGGCGCTCTGCGTCTGCGAGCGCCGCGACGACGGCCACGTCACCGGCTGGCGGCGGGACTGCGACGTCCACGGCGACCCGGTGGTGGCGATGCCTCCCGGGTGGATCTCGCCGGGCTGCGAGGGCTGCGTGGCGTTCGAGGTGCGGCTCAAGCGGATCCATGCCTACGCGGCCGACCAACGACGACAGGCGGACGAGTCGAGTCGGCTACTGAACGCGGCGATCGACCTGATCCCGCCCGACGCCATCGGGACCCCGCTTCGCCAGCAGGCCGAGTTCGTTGCGGCGCAGCGGGCGCTCCAGGAGCGGCACGTCGAGCGGATGGAGGCCGAGAACCGCCACTACAGGCATGGGATCTCGGACGTACTCCATCGTCCCGAGGGCGCGCCAGAGGCCACCGGGGAGCAACTCCTGCGGGAGCTGGCGTCGATCTTCCGAACGCTGCCGGCGAACCCGGTGGCGGGGAAGCCCAAGTCGAAGGGGCGGCGCGAGGCCCACGTGCAGACTGACCTGCTGGAGGCGGCGGCGGATGCTGGCTGACCTGCCGGTGCTGCACGGCTACACGCTGCGCGACTTGCACTGGCTGGCGCGGAGCGCGTCTGGCGGCGGCCGAGCATCGACCGGAGGGGCCGCCGAGGAGCGCTACGAGATCGCCTGGTCCGCGATGGCCGCGCTCTTGGTCGCGGCGGTGGACGCTCCCGCGCGGACGGACCTGATCGCGGCCGGCTCCAACGCCGTGTACCGGGCGTGGAAGGACGAGTGCCACCACCACGGAGTCGATCGGACCGCAACCTGGAGGTCCGGCGGGTCCATGGTGCGGTTCGTTCTCTACTGGCGCCCCGCGCATGTCCCGGCCGCAGAGGGCCGCGTCGTGGACGCGCTCGCCATCGAGCAGATATGGCCCCACCTGAAGGACTGGCAGCGGCGCGTCCTGATGGCGCTCGCGGTCCACGGCGACCACCAGGCGGCCGCGGCGGCGCTCGGCGTGGGCAAGAACACCTACACGACGATGCTCGCGCGGGCTCGGCGGGCCTTCCGACTCCACTGGTTCGCGCCAGGCGTCGACCCGGGCTCCTACGGGCGAGATCGGCGATCCCACGCCGGCGCCCCTCTCGACCCCGACCGCCTCGTCCGCCGACTCCGCGATCGTCGCTGGCTGCGGGCCAGGCGCGCAGTCCGCGAGGCGGGTGGCGCGTGAGCGGCGTTTGGCCCCGGAGATCGTCGGCATGATAGCGGTCCCCTCGGAGGCTCCCGAGCTGGTCGCCGGTCGCCTGGTCGCCGACCTCGCCGAGTGGCGAACCGAGCATCCGGGCTGGACTCAGGCGTCGCAGCACGCCGCGTTCCCGTCCGACGTCCTCTGGGGCCGGGTCAACGCCAGTCGCCTCGTGGGGGACTTCGACTGGCCCCTCTACGCGCGCCTCCGCGAGATCGCCGGGAATCCCCCGGAGGACATCGCGTGACCATCGGGCAGGCGGCTCGCCTCGCTGTCGGAGCCCTGGTGATCCTGGCGGCGTTCGTGCTCGTCGTCCAGCGCGGGGGACCTCGCCAGCCGTGAGATACACGCCGCCGGTCGGATGCGTGCGGGGCGAGAGCCTGGCGGTCGCGTTCGGGCGGGCGGCGCTGCTCACGATGACCGTGGTCGCCGCGCTGCTGCTGCCGGTCGCGGCCTACGTCGTCGGAGCCACGCTGGGGACGGGTCGGTGAGGCGGGGGAGGTCAGTAGTCGAAGTGGACGCGCTCGTGCTCGCCGTTGGCGTGGCGGACGACCAGGGCCCCGCCCTCGGCCTCCACCTGGCGGCGGAACACCTCGGTCGAGATGCAGCGCCGCAGGGCCTCCGTCTTCGCGATCCCCAGCGCCGCTGCCATCGCCTCGACCTCGCGCCAGACTCGGATGGGCACGTTCATCGTGATCCTGGCGTACTTCGGCTCGTCGTCAGGCATCGGATTCCTCGGAGGGGTGTGGGCGCAACTCCCGCTCCAGCTCGTCCACCTTCAGCCAGAGGCGCCGATCGCCGCGTCGCCAGTTCTTCGTCAGGCTCCCCCGATCGGCCATCTCCCGGAGGGTCGATCTGCCGATGTCGTACCACGCTGCGGCGGACCGGAGCGTCAGGAATTCCGCGTCCGGTCGCGCTCTCACGCGCTCCATTGTGCTGGGCATCGCGGAATCGTATCACGGGGCCAGCCGGGACGCGCCACAACGCGCCGCAACGCGCTACAATGGACGGGTCAGATACAGCGAAGCCGCTCCCCCAGCCTCGACAGCACGGGAGCGGCTTCATGGACCCCAAGGAGGGATCGCCCGTGAAGTATCCATCATCGCGACTCGGCGTCCCGGTGACGGCGTGAGCGCGCCGACCGCCGTCGCCGCGCCCGACGACATGCCGCCCGGGACCTGGCGGACGCTCGCCCAGGCGACCTACGGCGTCGGGGCAATGGGCGCCGTCAAGGGAGAGGCCGTCCGCCTGCCCGCCGGAGCGGAGGTGCTGGTGCAGCGCGACCAGGACCACCGGGTCGAGATCGCCGGCCTGCCGGGGACCGTGATCCTGGCCGCCTTCCTCGACGCCGAGGAGACGACCCCGGTGACGAACTGGTTCGTCGCTGCGTCCGCCCTGCGGTTCGCGGAGCCCCGCTGATGGCCAAGCAGAAGCTGGTCGCGATGGCGGACCGGTTGGCGATCACCAACGCCAATCTGGGCGACCTCCAGGCGGCCGCCACCACGTTCGGGTTCGACGAGTTCGCGCGGCGGCTCCAGGCCGAGCGGACGGAGATCGGCGAGGACGTCGCCGCGCTCAGGCGCCTCGCGGAGGACGTGTAGATGGCGACCACCACCCTGGCCATTCGCCTCCGTGTCGTCGCTCGCCTGCACCCGGCGGTCGGCGAGATCGTCACGGCCGTGGACTCGATGGATCGCGCCATCAAGGCGAAGTCCGGCACCGCCGCCGCGTGGGCGATGTCTGAGGTCACCTGGGAGTCCAAGGTCGTCCCGCCGGCCCCGCCGAAGCCCCCGCAGCACCACACCGCCCGCGTCGAGGGCCTGCTCGTCGAGGTCCAGATGACCGACTTCGGGGTCAACTGGACGGTTCAGGGCTGGCTGGCCGATGTCCGAGTGGACGGCTTCGCCTATGGGCGACAGTGCTCCGTCGAGGAGGCTCAGGCCCAGGCAGTGGCGGCCGCCCGTCGCATGCACGCGGCCGGCATCCTCGGCGAGCCGCGCTACCCGGTGGCCTGCTGCGACGCCACGTTCGCCACGCGCGACGCGGCCGACCAGCACGAGAGCGACCACCGCGCGAGCGACTTCGAGGGCGACGACGAGGACGCCGCTCTGGAGGCGGCGCTGGAGGACGCGGCCGACGCGGATCTGTCCGAGCGCCTGACCCCCGGGGAGGAGGTCTGATGGCCACCAAGATCACCGTCACGGCCGATGACATCGCCCAGGGCGTCTGCGGCGGCCCCTCCTGCCCGGTGAAGCTGGCCTGCGCGAGAGCGTTCGGCGTCCACGTCTCCGCTGGCTACCAGTACATCGTCAGGGGCGGCACGGAGCGCGTCGCCACCCCGGAGCCCGTCCGCCGGTGGATGGGAGAGTTCGACGCCGAGAGGCCGGTCCAGCCGTTCACATTCGAGCTGGGCGCGTTCGAGCCGTTCACGGGGCAGGTGCCGTCATGGCACTGACCGGCGCCATCCACGGTCGCATCGCGGCCAGCAGCGACAACCGCTACGTGGCGCTGGAGAACCCGCCCCTGCCGCCCTACCCGGATGTCGAGGCGGCGCGGCTGGCGTTCGCGAAGCACCTGGCCACCCTGTCGGAGTGGCGGCGGGAGCGCGGGCAGGACCCCGTGATCCCGGCGGCCGAGCACACCGCGATGTGGACGCTCTACCACCTCGGGCGGCGCGATGAGTGGTGGGCCGAGCGGGTCCAGCGGCGGCGCGAGGTGGTCGAGGCCATCGACGCCGTGCCGGTGGGGGCGTAGTGGCGATCAAGGGCCTGTCCACCCAGTACCGGGCGCTGCGCGAGGCGAAGTTCAAGCTCGGCTACGTCAAGCGCGGCAAGAGCTTCCCATCCGACACCGACGTGTTCGTCGGGAAGGTGGAGGACGGGATCACGAAGCGCATGATCGAGGCGTACGGCGCCACCCCGATCCCGGACGCCAAGGAGTCGGGCGTGTACGACTTCGGCCGCGAGTTGCGCGGCATCCTGAAGTTCGACTTCGACGCCAAGGACGCCGACGGGCGGGAGGTCACGTACGAGAGCCTCAACCGGGCGTGGGGCAACTCGCGCATCCGCTGCTCCGGGGACGGCGGGGACGGTGGCGAGTACATCGGCGAGGCGTGGGTCCGCGACCAGCGCTTCAAGGAGCGGCTGGAGCGCGCGGGGCTGCTGATCGGCGCGCGGGCGGACGGTGCCGGGTGGATCGCGACGTGCAAGGGGCGCGACTGCCCGCTCTGGCACTCGGCGGCCACCGACGCGGACAAGACGCCGTCCTGCCACCGGGAGACGCGGTTCCGGTTCGTGCTGCTGACGCCAACCGAGTTCGATTCCGCCATCGACCTGGACGCGCAGGCGGCGGACTACATCAAGAACCTCGGCTGGGTCGAGATCGCCACCAGCTCCTTCCACGGCACGGTGGACATCCAGTCCGGTATGCGCACGATCCGCGCCGAGACGGGCGGGGAGACGACGTTCCTCCCGCTCAAGCGGGTCATGCGCTCCATCTCGGCGCCCACCGGCCGGGTGAAGAAGGCCCCGCTGATGGTGGGCTACGACACCGACGAGGTCCAGGTGTTCGCAGCCGGCGGCGGTCGCCTGGCTCAGCTCCGACCCGGCATGCGGGAGCGCCTCGCGGGCGTACTGCGGGCCGAGGCGGCGGTGGCCGCTCTCGCCCCCGCGACGTACGCGGACGTGGCCGACATCCAGCCGCAGCCCGATCGGCGTGCGCTGGCCGCCCCGCGTCCCATCGCGACCCAGCCGAGGCCCGATCCCGACCGCGATCAGGTGATCGAGGCGGGCGGCGGCGACCCAGAGGACGACGAGCCCGGCCCCGCGCGGCCACCCGTCGCGATCCTGAACCAGAAGGGGAGGGACGAGTTGAAGCGGCTCTGCGGCGGGGTGGAGGACGCCAACGGCCGGTTCTCCGAGCTGGAGCGCTTCCGCGAGTTGGTCAAGGCCAGCTACGAGGCGCTCGGCGTTCCGTCCGCCCCGCCCAACGGGTTGGAGTTCATCCCCTTCGCGGAAGTGCCCAAGGGCGACCGTGGCGGGCTTGAGTTCCTGACGACCGCGCACGCCGATTGGATCGTCCGGGAGATGCGCTCCGGGGAGCCCGGTGGCGACGATCGCGATCCGGACGACGAGGCGTGAGCGTGCTCCAGCTCCAGTCCAAGCCGGTTGTCCGCCGCTCGCTCGCGGAGGCGCTGCTGGCCTGCTCCGACTTCCAGCGGGAGGACGGGGAGCGACTGGCCTTCGGAGTCGCCTTCCACGACTTCGTGGCGCTCTACTGGCGTCATCTCCAGTCGGTCCGCGAGGAGAGCGACCTGACCGCCGTCCGAGGGCTCGCGGGGAAGGCATGGGCGCGCACGCCTGGCCTGCTCCAGTCCCGATTCGACGAGTTCATGGACATGTGCGAGCGCTTCGCCGCGATGTACCTGGGCGAACTCGCAACCCTGACCGACATCGAGCACACCGAGGTGCTCGATGTCGGCTGGGCCGTGCTCACCTGCACGATCGACCGCGTGGACCGGCGCGACGGCGGCGACCCGGACGACGACGCCACCTGGGAGAGCATCCGCGACGAGAAGACGGAGCAGGGCGAGATGGACCACGCCTTCCAGATCCGGTGGTACGTGCAGATGCGGTTCCTCAACCACCCGAGGCTGCGCCGGATCAGCTTCATCATCAATCCGGTTCGGCTGGGCCGCCCGGACGAGCCGATCGACTTCGAGCGCGGCGACCTCGACGAGTGGTGGGAGATCACCCTCGACGGTCTGCGTCGGCGCCTGGAGACTCCCAAGGGCAACCCGACCGGCGGCCCGAAGTGCTATGAGTGCGCGCTTCGGGCGACGTGCGGGAAGGCGCTGGCCGAGGCTCGCGAGATACCGACGACCGAGGCCGAGGCCGACGAGCAACTCGCCGAGCACCACCGGATGGAGGCCGCCGCCGAGGTCCGCTGGGCCGCGCAGAAGGAGTGGTACCGAGGCCGCGACGAGCGTGTGGTCGGCGGCGAGGAGGTCGGATTCCTGCTGACCCAGGAGCCCAGCGTGGAGGTGCTCGTCACGCCGGCCGAGATGCGGTTCTACAACGCGCTGAGCGGGCGGGACCAGGACGCCTACCTGAAGGTCGGCACTCCGACGAATCGGGGCGTGGTGGACCAGATGCTCGCGCTCGGCCTGGCCCGGTCGCGGTTCAAGCCCCGGCAGTTCAAGGTGCGCATCCACAAGGAGCTGGGCCGGAAGGCTCGGCGCGCTGCGGCGATGGCGACCGAGGAGGCCGGCACCTGATGGCCGACCACGCCTACTGGCGGCGGACCATCGCGGCCCTGGACCCCGAGTCCGGGGCTGTCGTCACCTACGAGCTGGGCGAGGTCGTGCGGCAGTGGACCGGGCGCCTCGCCTCCCTGGACAGCGCGGCAGGGCTGCTCGTCGAGGTGCGCGGCGAGACGCTGAGGCTGTGCCCCTGGAGCGCGGTCCGGGCGATCGAAAGCAGTGGCAAGCGGGAAGCGGCTTCGGCTGCGGGGAGAGATTCATGAGCGACACGACCCGGGAGGCAGCGGCCGAGGCCAAGACGGAAAGCATCCGGAGGGGCGCCGCGATGCTCTGCCTTAGCCCGGACTCCGACATCGGCCACCTACTGGCCGAGATCGATCGGCTGCGGGCGGCCCAGGAGCGAGTCTCCACCTGCGATGTCACCGGCTGCCTGGATGACGCCACGCACTCGGTGGGCGTCTCGTTCAGCGACGACGACCAGACCCGGAGGCCCGCACTGCCCGGCCACACGTTCCGAGCCTGCTACGGGCACGCGGTGGCGTACCGGGTCGCGGCGATGGAGTCCCCGGCACTGGAGTGCTGGATCGGCGACGTGACGGACGACGCCGGCGACCCGGTGATGGTGGGGGACGACTCATGACCGCGACGACCACGCCCACCGTCATCGACCGCATGCGCCTCCTCCAGCTCCGGAGGGACCTGGTGGCGGCCCGCAGACGGGTCACCGAGGCCAGGGGTGCCATGCGGCGCGGCGACCCCAACACGACGACCGTGTGCGGCGCCTGTCGCACGGGGGAGAGCCGGTGCTGCGATCCGCTCGGGGTCGGTCGTGGTCGCTGAGATCCAGGCGCTGGCGAGGCGATGGCGCTGGCGGGACGCGGCCGGGATGCTGCGCCGCTGGGCCAAGCGCCTGGACTACGAGCTGTGGGCGCTCCAGGCTCGGCTCCCGGACCGGCGGGCTTCGGACTTGGATCGCGCCATGCAGGCGGAAGCGCTGCGCAGGCTGGAGGTGGCCCACGCGGCGCTGCGACAGGCTGAGGTGGCCTGCTCGCTGGTGGTGAAGGCCGAGACGACTGGCTCGAAGGGGGACGTCGCGGTTCCGCTCCGGGCACACGAGGAGGGACATCGATGACGGCAGACACGATCGAGGCGCCGGGACCGCTCGGCGACCTGACCAGCCGAACCAGAGCGGTCGCGACCGCCGCGCACATGGAGCCGGTGTCGGCGCTGGACGACGTGATCGCCGGCCGCGATCCCTACGCCCTCGCCGAGGAGCCGGCCACCGATGGCTCCGAGGAGCCGGCCGAGGACCAGGACACGCCGACGCAAGTGCTGCGGGCCGGGTCGCTGCCGCCGGACTCGCTGGCCGTGCGCGTCCACAACCTGGAGGAGGCCGCCGAGGCGCGCGAACTCCACGTCGCCGAGCTGGACCGGGCGACCACCAGGGTGGCGCAGTCGTCGGAGCAGCAGGCAGCCAACGTGGCCCGCATGGCGCGCCGGATGATCGATCTGGAGGCGTACGCGCTGGCCATGGCGCGGTCTGTGGACTTCCCCCCATTCGACGTCTGGCAGGCGGCGCAGGCTCGGAGCCTCACGCCGGCGGCGGACGTCATCGAAGGCGAGCAGTCGTGACGGCGGCTGCGGGGGAGAGGGAGCTGGTCTACAGGTTCCGGGCTCGGGTCGAAGGGGCGCAGATACCGCATCGCATCCTCGGGCACCCGGTCGTCTTCTCGGGGATCCACCTCGGCGGCAACGAGGCCCAGGCCATCCTCGACCGGCTCGACGAGAACGAGCGGCTGCGTGGGCTGCTGCGAGACCTCGTGGTCACGGCGCGGTCGTTCGACGTCGAGCATCCGGGCACGGGCGACCAGGACCCCAGCGACGAGCACGTCGGATGGCTGGTGGACGACGCGGCATTCGAGGCGGCGTGCGAGGAGGTGGCCAGCATGGAGCCACGCAAGGGGGAGAGGGCATGATCGCCGAACAGCCGATCGAGCAGGCCAGCCGGGTCGTCGCGGAGATGGAGGAGGCGATCCGGGCCGAGAACGACCGGAGGGACGCGTTCCGCCGGATGCTGGGCGCCACCGACCGGGTGCTCTGGCGCCTGGAGGAGCTGAACCGCGACGGGATCACGCGGGTGCCCGGCGATCTGCGCATCCGCTTCCCCTCGGTGCTGGCCGTGCTGCCGTCGTCCTGCCTGTCGGTGTTCAGGGATGACGGCAGCGTCCAGGAGGTGCTCGACTCGGTGTTCGCGGTGCAGGAGGAGCTACTCCGGAGACACGACCCGAGCCGGCTCGTCGACGACCACACCGGGGACGAGCCGGCCACCGACGCGGCGATGGACGCCGAGCTGATGGCGCGCATCCGCGAGTCCCTGGCCCTGCGGTCCCTGAAGTGGTCCGATCTGCTGGGCTGCTTCGCCCTCCGCGAGCAGGATGACGTGGCCAGGCTGGTGGCGGTGCTGGAGGAGCGCGGCGAGGTCCGGTCGTTCACCCGGCGAACCAGGAGGGGCCGGCCGGCGCGGATGTACCGGCTCAACCTCGCTGAGCGCTGTGCATCGGAAAAGAAGGAGAGGCCCGCCGTGCCCACGGCTGCCTCTCATGTCCGACCACCTCAAACCCATTAGCCAGGGAGGCAGTCAGCGCATGCAGTGTAACCGACTCGGACCGACGCCGTCAGCGGGAGGGCGCGATGGCGAGTAGGAAGCCGTCCCGCCTGACCGCGACCGACCTGTTCTGCGGTGCCGGTGGGTCGTCGCACGGAGCCCTGGCCGCGGGCGTCGACGTCGTCCACGCCGCGAACCACTGGGCGAGGGCCTGCGAGACGTACGGCCTCAACCACGGGATCGATCCTGACTGCGCCGACGTCAGCCAGGTCAACCCGCGCCGCTATCGGGGCACCAACCTCCTCCTCGCCTCGCCGGAGTGCAAGTGGCACAGCTCGGCCAACGCGGAGCGCCTGCGGGCGGACGCGCTGCCCGGCTTCGAGTCGCCGCGGAAGGATGAGGCCGACCGCTCTCGCGCCACCATGTGGGACGTCATCCGGTTTTCGGAGTGGCACGAGTACGAGCTGGTCATCATCGAGAACGTCGTCGAGGTGGCGACCAAGTGGGCTCCCTACCAGGCATGGCTCCAGGGCATGGCGTCCATCGGCTACGAGCACCGCGAGGTCAGCCTCAACTCGATGTTCTTCGACGTGCCCCAGAGCCGGGACCGGCTGTACGTCGTGTTCTGGAGGCGGGGCAACCGCGCGCCAGCGCTCGACTTCTGGCCGCGGTCGTGGTGTCACGAGTGCGAGGGCCTGGTCGAGGGTGTCCAGACCTGGAAGAACTCACGCCGCGTCGGCAAGTACCGGACCCAGTACATCTACACCTGCCCGACGTGCCGCCGGCAGGTGCAGCCGCTCGTCACGCCCGCGCTGGCGGCCATCGACTGGAGCCTGAAGGGGGAGCGCATCGGGGACCGCCGGCATCCACTGAAGCCTGCGACGATGGCGCGCATCCAGGCGGGCATCGACAAGTACTGGCGCCCGCTGCTCGTCCCGCTCGACCACCAGCCTCGGGACGGCGAGGCTGACCGCAAGGCGTGCGCGCCGCTCGACGGTCCCATGGCCACCCTGACCGGCCGCCGGGACAAGGCGCTCGCGTTCCTGCCGTTCGTGGCCACGCTGCGCGGGACGGCGGCCGGTCAGATCACGTCGAGCACGGCGCCCGCCACCGAGCCCCTCCGCACAATCAGCGCGCAGGGGAACCACCACGGCATCGCCACGGCGGACGAGCTGCTGCCGCTGTACCTCAAGGCGTACACGGGCGAGGTGGGGTACCCGGTGACGCACCCGCTCGGGGCAATCACCGCGATCGACCACCACCAACTGCTCAGGCCGCCCGCGGGCCGCGAAGCCTTCCTCGCGAGCTACTACCGCTCGGCCACCTACAGCGACCCGAACCGAGAGCCGATGGGCACGCTGACGAGCCTCGACCGGCATTCGCTGGTCCAGCGTGGCCAGGCGCCATCGGTCGAGGAGTGCTACTTCCGGATGCTCCAGACGACCGAGCACCAGGCCGGCATGGCGTTTCCGCGGGACTACGTCATCACCGGTGACAAGCGCGAGCAGACGGCCCAGCTCGGGAACGCCGTCACGCCGCCGCCCTTCACCTGGCTGACCCAGCAGGCGATCGCTTCGCTCTGCCCGGAGCTGGCAGCGTGACCCCCACCTGGACGGACGGCGACGTGTCGGTCCACCTCGGCGGTGCCCTGCCGGTGTTGCGCGCGATGGCGGACGAGAGCGTGGACGCGCTGGTGACGGACCCTTGCGCGACTGATGACAACGTTGGTACGGTTGGCGCCATGAGTACGGACCTTGTCACCGTGAAGCAGGCCGCCGGGCTGATGCAGTGCAGTCGCTCGTGGGTCGAGCGGTTGATCGAACGGGGCGCCCTGGTGGTCGCCGAACGCCGCGACGTGGAGGGACAGCCGAGGCCGCTCCGATTCCTGCGGCGCCGCGATGTCGAGTCGTGGGTTGCCCGGAGAGTCAGCCGTGGCGAGTAGCTACGCCGAGTTCCTGGCGGGGAAGGCGCAGCTCGACGGAGCGACCGGCGTGGAGCCGGTGTGGATGCCGGACTTCCTCTTCCCGTTCCAGCGCCAGCTCACCGAGTGGGCCATCCGTCAGGGCCGGGCCGGGCTGTTCGAGGACTGCGGGCTCGGCAAGGCGGTACAGGCTCTCGTCTGGGCCGAGAACGTCCGCCGCACGACGGGCAAGCCGGTCCTGTTCCTGACCCCGCTCGGCGTCACCCACCAGATCGCCGCAGAGGCTGCCAAGTTCGGCATCGAAGCGGCCATCTCGCGTGACGGCCGGGTCGCGGCCGGGATCACGGTCACGAACTACGACCGCCTGCACCACTTCAACCCCCTCGACTACGGCGGGGTCGTCGGGGACGAGTCGAGTGCGATCAAGGCTTTCGCCGGTGTGCTCCGGGCGGCCGTCACCGAGTTCATGCGGCGGATGCCCTTCCGACTGCTCTGCACCGCGACGGCGGCACCGAACGACTACATCGAGGTCGGCACATCCAGCGAGGCCCTCGGCTACCTGGGCTACCAGGACATGCTCTCCAGGTTCTTCACGACCAACCAGCGGACCAGCTTCCGGCGCGGCGAGCCCGGCGGGGCTCCCTGGCGGTTCAAGGGCCACGCGGAGCAGGCGTTCTGGCGCTGGGTCGCCTCGTGGGCGCGCGCCATCCGCAAGCCGTCGGATCTGGGGTTCCCGGACGACGGGTTCGCCCTGCCGCCGCTGGAGCACCGCCTGCACATCGTGTCGGCGCGCACGCGGCCGGAGGGGATGCTGTTCGATCTCCCCGCCGTCGGGCTGCACGAGGAGCGCGAGGAGCAGCGGCGGACGATCGCGGAGCGCTGCGAGATGGCGGCCGAGCTGCTCGCAGACGCCGAGTCCGGCATCGCCTGGTGCCACCTCAACGACGAGGGGGATCTGCTGGCGAAGCTGATCCCGGGCTCCGTCCAGGTGGCGGGCAAGGATCACCCAGACCAGAAGGAGGAGGCGCTGCGCGAGTTCGGAGAGGGTCAGATCCGCGTGCTGGTCACGAAGCCCTCGATTGCCGCCTGGGGGCTCAACTACCAGCACTGCCACCGCATGACGTACTTCCCCAGCCACTCGTACGAGGCGAAGTACCAGGCGGAGCATCGCTGCCACCGCTTCGGCCAGCGCCGCCCCGTACGCGTGGATCTCGTGACCACCGAGGCCGGGGTGACCATGCTCCGCAACCTCGAACGCAAGACGGTCCAGGCGGACGCCATGTTCGACGCCCTGGTCCTGCACATGCAGGACGCGCTCTCCATCCGGCGGAGCGATCCGTTCGACACCCGCATGGAGGTGCCGGCGTGGCTGTAGTCCTGACTCAAGAGATCACCGACCGCTACGCAATCTACAACGGCGACTGCATTCCGGTTATGGCCGGGTTGCCAGCCGGGTCCGTCCACCTCTCGGCGTACTCGCCTCCGTTTGCCGGCCTGTACACGTACAGCTCCTCCGAGCGCGACCTCTCCAACAGCCGCAGCTACGAGGAGTTCATGGAGCACTACGGGCTCGTGGTCCGCGAGATCCACCGCCTGACGATGCCCGGCAGGATGACGGCCGTCCACTGCATGGACGTCCCGACGGGGAACTCGGGCGGGGACGCGCTGATGGACTTCCCGGGCGACATCATCCGCCTGCACCGCGATCTCGGCTGGTCGTACGTGGCGCGCTACCACGTCTGGAAGGAGCCGCTCAAGGTGCGGAACCGGACCATGCGCAAGGATCTCGCCCACGCCACGGTGGTGGACGACTCCACGCGCTGCGCGGTCGCTTCCGCCGACTACCTGTTGGTGTTCCGACGCGAGGGGGCCAACCCTGTCCCGGTCGAACACCCCGTCGGGCTGACCGAGTACGCGGGGGAGCGCCAACCGCCGGCCGAGCTGCTGCGCTACCGGGGTTGGACCGGCAACCAGATCCAGAACCGCTATTCGCATTGGGTCTGGAGGCAGTACGCCTCGGCCTTCTGGGATGACGTGCGCATCGACCGCGTACTGCCCTTCCGCGCGGCTCGCGACGAGGAGGACGAGCGCCACGTGCACCCGCTCCAGCTCGACGTCATCGACCGCGCTCTCGTGCTGTGGAGCAACCCTGGCGAGCGCATCCTGACGCCGTTCATGGGCGTGGGCTCGGAGGTCTACTCCGCAGTGCGCAACGGCCGACTCGGGATCGGTGCGGAATTGAAGCCCAGCTACTACCGGCAGGCGGTGAAGAACCTGCGCGCCGTGGACGAGGACCACGCGGAGACGCTGCTCGATCTGGTGGACGCCACGGACGCGCCCGAGCTGGAGGCCGTCCCGTGATCCTCCTCTCCGCCTACCGGGACGGCCGGATCTCGACGTGTGGCCCGGAGTGCTGGGCCGCACGCCAGCCGATCTGCCGTTGCATCTGCCTCGGGGCCGCGCATGGTGTCGGACCCGAGGAGGCTGGCCGCCGCATCGCCGCTCTCGACCTCTCGACGCTGGCCGGCGTCATCGTCATGCCCCCGCTGCCGTTCGGTGTCGCGCGAGCCGCTGAGAGCCTCGTGGTGGCACCGGAGCCCCCTCGGAGGGCGCGGAGTCCCCGGCGGTCGTCAGCGACTCACTGCGACGGCTGCGGGCTGCCCTGGGGCGAGGTCGTGCTGGCCGCCATGGTCGAATCCGGCGTTCTGTGCGATTCCTGCTTGCGGCGGTTGTGGAGGTCGGCCTCGTGATCCGGTGGCACCTCTCCTGGCGGGCCGATCCGCGCGCGCTCCCGCTGGCCGACCGGCACTACAACCGGCAGAAGATCGGGGCACCGCAGTTCGTACCGCCGGGCGCCTGCGTCGTCCTGCTCACGGCCGAGGCGGACGCGCTGTGGGTCACCTCGGCGCCGATCGCCGAGTACGTGCAACACGCTTGGGCCGGCGCGTGGGTCTGCTCGCTGTTTCGGAACGAGGGGCACGTCCTCTCGTCCGAGCTGATCCGCGAGGCCGTCGCTGCGACGCGATCCCGCCTCGCAGCCCCCCCCCGGTGCTGGGCATGGTGACGTTCGTCGATCCCGCCAAGACGCGTCGGAAGCGCGACCCGGGGCGCTGCTTCCGTAGAGCTGGGTTCCACGCGGTCGGATTCACCAAGGGCGGCCTGGTGGCACTCCAGATGCTGCCGGCCGAGATGCCCGAGCCCTGCGCGCCGCTGCCGGTGCACGACCCGGCTCAGCCGCTGCTGCCGGGACTGGAGTACGCCTCGTGATCGATCGGTGGTGGACGCGCGACGACATGACCAGCCCCGGTGCCGTCGCCCAGGCTGCATCCGCGGCCGGCATCCTCGTGGCTCAGGAGATCCTCGAGGACCGGCCCACCGTCGTCGTAACGGCGCATGGCGGTCCCTGGGGCATCTACCCGGGCGAGGGTGGTTGGTGGGCCGAGCAGATGCTCTGGCTGGCGCTGGAGGTCCGAGGCTGGCCACCGTCACCCGCTCGCTGGGCGCCGATCCCGGACACCGATGGCTGGCTCGGGGTGGCCGACCTGGAGCCGGAGCAGATCGTCCGCAACCTCGTCACGGCGGCGTCGCTGCCGATGTTCGCGCGGGTGGACGGTCCGACGCGACCGACCGAGCGAGTGGACGACTGGAGCGCGCACGCCTGGGTCGCCGAGCGCGAGAGGGGGGAGTCATGACCGACGAGGAGATACACCCGTACATCGAGGCGATGCGCGCCTACAGCCCGATGCGGGACCACCTCTGGGAGCTGCTTCGCCGCGTGGCCGATGCCGAGGCGGTGCTCCGCGTGTTCGACGAGGGGCGCCGCGCGGACGAGCTCGTCGAGGTCCGCGAGTTCCTGGCGCTCACTGCCGAGCTGGTGGGGGACGCGGCGCTCCGGGCCGGCGACGAGGTGATGGGCGTGGAGCTGGAGCCGTGACGGGCGCACTGCGGGTCGCGGTCGGTGCTGGGGTCGCGGCAAGTGTCGTCGCCGCGACATTGGCCCTGGCTCGACGCCGTCGACGCCTGCGCAACGGGTCCGACGATGCCGTGGTGCTGTCGTGCTGCGGCATCCGTCCCCGGTCCACCGTCCGCCAGCTCGCCGACGACACCGACCTGTCGCGCAGGCGGACGTCGGCTGCGCTGGTCAGGCTGATCGACCGCGGCCGGGTGCGCTCCCTGGGTGGCCATGCGGGGATCGAGCACACCGTCTTCGTCGTCGTCGAGGGCGGGTCGTGAACTCCATTCGGCGGCAGCGGCAGCGAGCGTGGCTGTCGTCCACGGAGCGGATGCAGCGCTGTTGCTGGTGCCTGGTTCCGACCATCCTGGAGAGCGGCCCTGACGGGCAGCCCACGGCTCTCACGGCCACGCTGGAGCATCCTCGGAGCCGGCTGCATCCGAAGGGCCGGTCGCGGTTGCGGGAGACGCGGCTGTCGCACCACGTGTGCAACCTGACGGCCAACCGCATCGAGACGCGAGCGGCGGTGGGTGGGGCTCAGGGGCAGCGGGACATCGACTGGGTGGCCAGCGTGGTTGCGGCGCACGAGGTCGACGGGATTCCGGCCATGCGTCAGGTGATCGCGCGGCTGGTGGAGCTGGTCAGCGGCGCCGGGGTGGTGGTCCCGGCGCCGCTGTCGGTCGTGGTGTCGGGTAGGCCCGAGGAAGGCTGGTAGCGGTGGTCGGACGCTGGTCAGTCGGACTGCTTCGGATGGGGTCCGATCCGGGCCATCAGCTCATCGCGCTTGACCAGCGTGTTGCGGATGCCGCCGACCTTGTAGGACCGCAACTCGCGGCGCTTGATCCACCTGTACATCGACTCGCGGCTGACGCCGGTTTCCGCGACCGCCTGGTCAAGGGTGAGGTAGCCGGGCGGAATCCTCGACGCCAGCGTGGCGCCCGCAACCATGTCCATCGCCGTCATCCTAGCACGCTGGCCAACCACTTCTGGCGACCCGTTCGAAACTGTGCCATACTCTGTCGGTCCACTGCGGCCGGCCGGTCGCCCCAGCACTCATCCCAGAAGGAGCCTCGGTTGGCCTGTACCAGATCGGATTCGATCGATCGCCTGAGCATGGGGAAGGGGGGCGCCTCATGGACGAAGATGACGGCCGGCGCGAGGGCTGGCCTGTGAGCTGGTGCCGCCTTGAGGACGACATGGACGAGAACCGGAAGCTCCGGCGGCTCTCGCACGAGGCGTTCCGGCTCTACTGGATCGCGGTCCCCTACGCCCGCCGACACGAGACCGCAGGGCGCCTGCATATGGACGACGTGCGGGACCTGTGCGCCCGGCATCGCATCAAAAATCCTCGCGCGGCGGTCGCCGAACTGCTGCGCGTGCCCACGGAGTACGGCTTCGAGCACGGCTGCTGGGAGGAGGTGGAGCCGGGCGTCTACGAGGTCCACGACCACGAGGAGTACAGTCCGCCGACCTCAAAGGAACGCATGCGGGCGAAGCGCGCCCGGGAGCGTTCGGCGACGGAAGGACCCCGCTCGGAACTCGCGGAGCGCGAACCCGTGACGTCACCGCCCGTCACCAGTGACGCACCAGTGACGTCACGCCCCGTCACAAACCCCGTCACCAGTGACGGGCTTGGTGACGCCGCCGTGACGGACTGTGACACCCCTCGCGCACAGCCGCGCGCTGGGTATCCCGATCCCGTTCCCGAACCCGACGTCCCTAACGGGACTCCCGTTCCCGTTCCCGTTCCCGACACCCCCCACCCCCCCGTCCTCGGGGGGCCGTTGCCGCTGCCGTTGCCGCCGGGGTTGATGGGGCGGGTCGAGGCGCTACGGGACGGCTGCCTTAAGGTGCTCGCGGCGCGGCCACTGAGGACCTTCGAGCGGGATCTCGTGCAGGGCTGGGGCACGACCCTGCGACGAGACGGCGAACTCGTCCCGGTCGACGAGGTGCTGACCGTGGTGCGCCGCAAGATGGCCGAGCCGACGAGGGAGGGTGGCTTGGCGGCGAACCTCGGCTGGTGCGCTGATGACGTCGCCGCCCTGGCCCGATCCGCAAACGTCACCGCCCTGGCCACCCTGCCCCGGTCGGTGCAGGAGGCCGTCGCTACCGACCGCATGTGGGCCGAGCGTGCCGTGCAGCTCCGCCAGGAGGGCCGCTGATGGAGCCGTCCGAGGTCGTCGAGCTGATCAGGCTCGTCAATGCCACGTACCCGAACGCCAAGCCGATCACGCCGCTGGCTGAGCCGGTCTGGAACGAGGATCTCTGCGACCTGCGGCCGGACCACGTCCGAGCTGCGTTCGCGACCCATCGCCGATCAGGCGGCGCGTTTCCGCCGCTGGCCGCCGAGCTGCGGAGGCTGGCCTTGGAGCTCCAGGAGACCACGCCGCGTTTCGAGCACGCCTGGGGAGCCATCCAGAGCGCGGTCAGCCGGCACGGCTCGTACTGCGAGGATGAGGCTCAGCGGGCACTGGAGCCGGTGCTGATGGCATGGGAACTCGTGGAGGCGATGGGCGGTTGGCGCTGCATCTGTCTGGCGGGACCGGGCGAGTACGAGCCGACCAACCCTGGCGTCTGGCGGTCGCAGGCCGAGCACGCCTGGCGGGCACTGGTCGAGCAGCGCCGGACCGATCTGGCTGTGGTCGACCTGCCGACGCCGATGCCACGGGTCCGGGAAGCAAGCCGGCGGCTGGCGGGCCTGCCTCAGCCGGTCCTGGCGCCGCTGGAGCCAGCGTTCGCGGTGTCGAGGCCGGCGTTGCCCGACGCCCCAGCGCCTATCCCGGCGAGACAGATCGCCGAGCGGGTCGCCGCCGCCACAGCAGCTCGGCCGTTGCGTCTTAAGCCCGAGATCCGCGACGTGATCGAGCAGGCGATCCGCGACGGGAGCGACAACACGCTGCCGGCGCACTGGCAGCCCTTCGCGGCTCAGATCAAGGCCGAGCTGGCGGTGCGCCAGTGAGCCAGCTCGAACTACTCGACGGCATCCTCGCCCGGCCGGCGCACTGGGTCGATGCGCCGAGCAAGATCCGCACCACCTGGCGGCCGCCGGTCAAGGCCGACTACGGAGCCTGGTTGGCCCACGCCGCCGAGTGCGAGCCCTGCGGCGAGGCCAGCGACGACCTGGCGAGGCTGGCCCGGATCGAGTGGGAGCCGAGGCCCCCATGCCCGGTAGGGATGCCGCTGCTGCCGCTGGCGGACGTCGAGGCGGCGTGCGGCGGGATCGACCGCGGCGAGGCAGCAGCGATGGTGCGCCGGATCGTGCAGCGCGCCAGGGAGCTCGAAGGCTGGGGTCCCGAGGCGAACATGGGCGCCGGGCAGGTGCTGGAGAGGCTGGCGTGAGCAGCCTGGAGCGCTGGAGCCTGTGGTGGTGCTGGCCGATGGTGTGTGACGAGTCGTCGGAGTGCGACTGCCCGCAGCATCAGGCCGACGACGACGAAGCGAATTTCCTGTGGCGCTGGAAGTGCTGGCCAGGCATGGCCAGCGGGGAGTGAGGCGATGAGCGAGGCGACCGACACCAACACGTTGGCCGGGCCGTTCGAGAACCACGAGGACAACCCGGCGTGGAATGCCGGCTTCGAGTACGGAACCTGGCTGTCCTGCCTGCTGACCTGCGAGGCCGGCGAGAGCACGAGCTACCGCGACCTGATGACCCAGGCCGGCGACTGGGCTGCGAAGGGTCAGTGCATGGTCTGCGGAGCCACCGACGCCGACGAGTACCCGCCGCGACTGCCGGGCCGCGACCCAGTGAAGCTCTGCGGCAAGCACCTGCGGGAGTTCCTCCGGCCCGGGGACTTCGAGCTGGCCGTTACCAGGCCCAGCGACGAGCCGATGTGGCACGCAGGGCTACTCGCAGCGCTGGCCGAGTTCGCCACCCGGGTCAAGCTCCCGGACGAGGAGGATCTCGCCGCCCGCCGAGACTTCTGGCGGAACCTCGGCTGGCGAGTGCAGCGCGAGTCCTGCTCGCTCTGCCCCGGCATCCTGAACACCACGGACGGCGGTACGCGTCTCGGCGGCGTCTCCGTCTGCGGTCGCTGCAAGGTCCACCTCCGCGAGCAGGCGGCATTGCTGGCGTGGACCGGCAAGGCTGCGGGAGCTGCGTCATGAGCGCCAAGACAGGCATCGAGTGGACCGACGCCACGTGGAACCCCTGGATGGGATGCTCCAAGGTCAGCCCCGGCTGCGCCCACTGCTACATGTTCATGGAGCAGCGCCGGTACGGGAAGGACCCCGCGGTGATCCGCCGGTCGACGACGACGTTCGACGACCCGCTGCGCTGGGCCGAACCGCTGCGGGTATTCACCTGCTCGTGGTCCGACTGGTTCCACCCGGAGGCCGATGCATGGCGTCCGGAGGCATGGGACATCGTGCGGCGAACCCCCCACCTGACGTACCAGATCCTGACGAAGCGGCCGGAGCTGATCGCCGACCGGCTGCCGCCCGACTGGGGCGCCGGATACCCGAACGTCTGGCTCGGCACTTCGATCGAGAACCGGCGCTTCGTGGACCGCGCCGACCTCCTGCGCGAGATCCCGGCGGCCGTCCGGTTCATCAGCGCCGAGCCGCTGCTCGGGCCACTGGAGGGCCTTGACCTCTTCGACATCGACTGGCTGATCGCTGGCGGCGAGAGCGGGTCAAAGCGCGACTGCGACCCGGACTGGGTGCGGCAACTCCGCGACCACTGCGTCTTCGAGGGCGTGGCGTTTTTCTTCAAGCAGTGGGGCGCCGTCCGAGCCCCCGGTCGCGGCAAGGGTGGCCACCAGGACGCCATGCTCGACGGTCGCCGCTGGACCGAGATGCCGGCCTCCGCACTGGCGGTCGCCAATGCGTAGCCTGCTGCGCCCGTCCTGGTGGGTCTGCCTGTGGCGCGGACACGATCCCGGCGAGTCCCGCGACTGGGTGGGCCGACCGCTGCGCTGCGAACGTTGCGGCGAGGTCGGTACGCGAATGGCCCGCTGGCAGATGCTGCGCTGGTACGGCGAGGCGGCCCAGCGGGAGTGGAACCGGAAGGCCGTCAACGAGATGGCATTGCGTCGGCGGGAGGGGAGCGGTGGCTGAGCCGAACGTCCACCTCGCCGAGGGACACCCCGGATCGCTGGTGCGCAATGCGATTCGGTTGCGCGGCTGGTCGGTGCGAGAGTGCGCGCTGGTGCTCAACACCGACCTGTCCACGCTGGGCAAGGTTCTGGGCGGGGACCGACCCCTGACCGTGGGCCTGGCGCTCAGACTGGAGGCTGCCGGACTCGGTACTGCTCAGGGCTGGGTCGGTCGGCAGCGAGACTACGAGCTGGGCCGTGAGCGGGAGCGGATGGCGGTCGACCTGGCCGACATCCGGCGGGAGGCGGCATGGGGCCACTGACCACGACCGAGATGCCACCCGGAACCTACGTGGCGACCTCGGCGGAGCGCGAATGGATGCTGGCCGATCACGTCGTGGCAGGCCGTCCGACCGGACCAACCAGCGGCTGGGGGATGCAGCACCTGTTCCGCCGGCCGGGCGAGTGGTCGCTGTGCGAGGAGGCCGTCTGGCTGGCCGTCATCCGGGCCGAGATCGTCAACGAGCACACGTGGATCTGCTCGCGCTGCCAGGCCGAGGCGCTGGCTGCATCGGTGCGATCCGGCGTCTGCCCAGCCTGCCGAGCCCCGCTGAGCGATCCCCGGCGATCACCCGGCGGATGGTCGCACTGCCGAGCCTGCCGCCGAGGATGGCTGGTGACGGATGGCGATGGTGCCGTCCACCCGCTGCGGCAGGACTGGCCGGAGCGGGCGACGGCATGACGACACTGAACCCCGAGGAGGAGCCAATGACCACCGAGCCGATGCACACCGCCGTCACCCTACGGACTAGCGATGGCCGATTCGTCGGTCGCGCCGAGGTCCCCGACTTCCACTCGCCGGCCGAGGTGCTGGTCTGGGGCACGAGGACGTTCGTGCTGACGCCGGTCAGACAGACCGAGACGCTGGTCTACGTCGAGGCGATGGCGTTCTACGTGGTCCTGCCGGTGAACCACGACGAGGTGGGGTAGTGGCGACCGACCAGACGACCGACGGCGAGGCGCTCGGGAGGCACGCGGATGGCCGCCTGATTCGCCCTTGTGTCCGCTGCCGGCACACCGCTGCGGTGGCATGCAATGAATGCCGCCGGGCGCTGGCGCTGTTCGGAGAGAACAGCGGCGGCGAGTGGTGGTCGTGCATCAACCGGCACTCGGACCTCGGGAACGACTGCAAGATGTGCCATCAGGGACTGGCCGTCCTCTGCAACACCTGCCTCCTGCTGGAGGCGTTGAGCCATCGCCACCTGGTTCGCGGTCCGCTGGCGGGCGTCGTGGAGCGCAACGGAGCGGTTCCGCCGCGCTCCGGGGAGGAGTGCCGGTGAAGGCGATCACTCTGACCCAACCCTTCGCTACGCTGGTGGCGATTGGCGCCAAGTCCGTCGAGACCAGGAGCTGGTTCATCGGCCCCAACCCGCGAGGCCACGGCGCCCAGATGCTCGGCCTGCCGCTCGCCATCCACGCCGCGAAGGGATTCCCGGTCGAGGCGCAGATGTTGGTGGCCCAGGAGCCGTTCGCTTCGGCACTGCGGCGAGCGTTCCCGGACGCGGCCAGCCCCCGCGAGTGCATCGACCAGCTCCCACGCGGCGCCGTCATCGCGACGGCGGTCCTGCTGCACTGCGTGACCGTCGAGCACCTGGAGCGATCCCCGTACCTGACGCCAACCGAGCGAGTCTTCGGGGACTACTCGCCCGGCCGGATCGCCTGGCGACTGTGGGACGTTCGGCCATTCGCTGAGCCAATCCCGGCGCGCGGATCGCTGGGCCTGTGGGAGTGGGAGTCACCGGCCGAACAGAGCGCCCGGTTCGCGGAGTCAGCGGCAACGCAAGCCTGGCTTCCACTGGCGCCCGCCAAGCAATGAACAACCCTCGGCGTTACCGCATGGTGCCGCTCACCAACGACAGCCCGACTGGCCTGCTGCTCTGCACCGTGGATGCCGCCTCGGCACTCGGAGTGGCCACGCAGCCGGACGACGAGCTGATCGTGCTGTACCGGCCGGACATGGCGATGGAGCCGGTCGAGCAGTGGGCGAACATGCTGCGCGCCGAGGGTGACACCGTGGAGTGGACCTCGCGATGATCGAGGACCAGCGAGCGGGGGAGACGGCGGCAATCAACGCATCGCCGCTGGACCCGAACGTCGAGTACATCCCGGCCGGCATGGCGAACCGCAACGCCTGCCACTGCCCCAGGACCGTGCTCGACGACGGACCCCGCTCCTGGCGCCTCAAGGTGCTCCACGTCGGGGCCTGCACGAGCCGCGTCAGCGAGGCCAGCCCGGTCACCGAGCGATTGCCGGAGGGAGTCCACCCCTGCCCAACCTGCGGCAACGTGACGTTCGCAATGCTGCCAGCCGAGCGGCAGCTTCCAGGCTGGCGACGATGCCACGGCCCGGCAGGCTGCGAGCACGAGTTCCACCCGACAACCCCGGCAGTGACCCGCCGCCAGACGCTCAGCGAACGCCTGGCGGACTCGCGGAGGGCCGCATGATGAGGACGGGGACCTGCTCGCGTTCTCGGACGGCACCATTCTGCGCATCGTGTTCACGACCGGCGGCGTCTGGCGGATCACTCCCGTCGTGCGCGGCACCGGGTCACTGACCATCGAGCAGGCCCCGGAGGACGACGAGTCCCACCGCACCGACCAGGCCACCATCGTTGGTCCCGTCGCCTGGGTCGTGCAGGGCATCAACTCGGCGATGGCGTCGAAGGTGCCGGCGTGAACATGGCAACCGAGACGACGACGACCGCGATCGACGAGTCGGTGCCGGTGGACCCCGAGCGAGTGCCCTACCCCGGCACCGAGGATGGCCGTCGCGTTGCCTGGGAGGTACTGCCGACCAAGGCGCACCTGACCACCGACGACATCGACGCCCCCGGCACCGGCCCGGCAGGCTGGGGCATCTACCTCGCCGACGACCCCGAGGCCGGCTACTTCGCCTGGTTCTCCAGCGAGTCCTCGGCGAACGCCCTGGTCACGGAGCACAATGAGGCCGTGGAAGCCTTCGAGGAGGTGGAGCGGCTCCAGGGCGAGCTGATGCAGGCCGAGTCCGACGACGACGAGCTGCGAGCTGAGGTGCGGCGCCTCGGACTGCGACTGACCCACGCCGGCATCGAGTCCGAGGCGGGCTCATGGTCCAAGCACGAGATGCCGAGGCTCCACAAGCTGCTCGGGGAGGAGGGCTGAGCCATGGCCGCAGTCCTCGACGTGACGCAGGGTGACGGCCCCCACAGCCCCGAGCGGACGGCGGCAACCGCGAACCTGATCGCCGATGCCGTCCGGTTCCTGAACTACGCCACCATGCCGGCCGACAACGCTCCGGGGATCAGCTACCCCGGCGACGTTGACCGCGTCCTCGGGTCGCTGGCGAGCGCGGCCACCGGACTCCAGCAGACACTCGGCCAGTGCGCGGACTCCCTGCGGAGCGACCTGGCTGCGGGCGGATTGCGACTGGACCCCGGACGCCCGTTCGCCGACCATCCCGCCGCCGCAGTGGACTCGGCCTGCTTCTCGCTGGAGCAGGCCGTCGCTGCCTGCGGGAACCTCCGGGCAGCCCTGGACGCGGCTCGCCGAACAACCGCCGGGATGTCCATGAGCGATGGGGAGGAGGACTGAGCATGGCCGTCGAGATCACGACCCGAGCCGGGCTGTCCGCCACCCTCGACCCAATCAAGCTGGCCGCCGGGCTCCAGGTCGTGCTCCGCGCGGTGTCGCCCCGGACGACGATGCCGATCCTGCATAACGTGCTGCTGGAGGCGACCGCCGAGGGCCTGGCCCTGACGGCGACCAACCTCGAGCTGGGCATCCGCAGGGTGATCCCCGCCGAGGTGTCGGTGCCCGGAGCGACGACCGTCCCGGCCCGGCTGCTGGCGGAATTCGTCGGCGAGCTGGGGGCGACTGCGAGCCTGTCGCTGACGCTGGACGAGACCCAGACCCTGGAGCTGAGGTGCGGCCGCTTCGACACCCACATCCGCTGCATCGACGCCGCCGAGTTCCCGCCCGGTCCGAGCTCGGAGGGCGGCGACCGGCTGACGATCCCGCTGGCCGCGCTGCTGCGGGCGATCGAGCAGACGCAGATGGCGGCGTCCACCGACGAGGCTCGGCCGGTGCTGACCGGTGTCCGCTGGGAGATCGCCGGCACCACCCTGACGCTCGTGGCCACCGACGGTCACCGGCTGGCCCGCAAGAGCCTGTCGCTGAACGCCGCCGGCACCATCGGCATCGACGAGGACTTCGCCAAGGGCACCGGTCTGCTGGTCCCGGCAAGAACTCTTGCCGAGCTGATCAAGGCGTTCCGAGGCGAACCCGGCGACGTGGACGTGCTCGTTTCGCCAGCCCGCAACCAGGTGCTCCTCCGCTGCGGGTCCACCGAGGTGACCAGCCGACTCCTCGACGGCATCTACCCGAACTACACCCAGGTCATCCCCGCCACCTGCCAGACCACCGCGACCGCCAGCAAGGCCGAGCTGTTGCAGGCGGTCAAGGCCATCGGCCAGTTCGCGAAGGACGGCGCCAACACGATCCGCCTGCACCTCGGACCGGGCCGGATGCGCATCGCCGCGACCACCAACGACGTCGGCGACGGGCTGACCGAGATCGACGCCGACGTGGAGGGCCCCGAGGTCGATGTGGCCCTGAACTCGCGGTACCTCGCCGAGTCGCTGGGCGTCTGGTCCGACCGCGTCACCATCCGCTCGGACGGCCCGCTCGCCCCGGTGCTGCTGCTCGACCCGGCCGACCCCGGCGTCCAGCACGTGGTGATGCCGGTGAGGATGACCCGGTGAGCCCGGCGCGGTCAGGTACGCTCAAGCCCGAGATGCCGCCACCCATCCCCGGCCAGTTGGGAGTCAGCCTGCGAGAAGCCTCCGAGCGCATCGCGGAGGCCCAGAAGCCCAGCCTGGACCCGGTCACGCGACTCGGCGTGATCGGGGTAGCGATGTCCGCGCTGCTCCACGCCGAGCGCGATGCCGTGTACCTGGCCCGACAGGCACCCCGAATACCCGATGAGGTGCCCGGCCGGTGATCTGGCTACCCATGGGTGCGGCGTGCTGTCTGGGGGCCTACGTGACGGCCGCCGCCCAGCGGAAGCTGAACCGCCGCCGACGGCTCGCCTTGGCCGCGATGATGACCCTGTCGGTGCTGGGGTACGTCCTGCCGGGGCCGTGGAGCGTGGCTGCCGCAGTCGCCTACTTCGCCGCCTGGGCCGTCTTCCTGACCGACGACGACCACTGGCCGCGCCTCCGACGCCGGGTTCGAGTCGCGCTCAAGCGGGCCTCGGCGCTGGCCTGGGGAGTTCCCGCCCGGAGGCCACAGCCGGCATGACGCCGTCGTCCGGGACGCGCTGAGCCTGTACTGGTGGCTCGCCAGGGAGCGCTCGAAGGGTGCTCGGTTCCAGGTTGCGCGGGGCGCCGAACTCACCGAGCTGGTGAGCCCGGCCCTGGACCGGCTGGCCGGCGGACCCCCGATCGAGGAGCCCGCCGAGCCGGAGCCGCCCCGTGACTGAGCAGGCCGGGACCACGCTGCCAACCTGCGAGCCATCGCCCTGACGCTGGAGCACCTGCGCGCCGTGGACCGCTACGGCTGCACTCGGCGCGCCGAGCAGTACCAGGGTTGGGCCGCGCTCCCGCCGTCCGGTGAGGGTGTGATGTCGGCCGACGAGGCCGAGGCGCTGATCCGCCACCTCGGCGACCCGCTCGACGAGCTGGAGGTGAAGGAGGCCTACCGCCAAGCCGCGAAGACGCTGCACCCCGACGTCGGCGGCGACCCGGCCCAGTGGAAGCGACTCGACCGGGCCGCGCAGGTGCTGGGCCTGTGACCGAGCCCACGACCGCCGTCCAGTACGAGGTCCGCCACGCCGAGCTGCGGAAGCTGGGCAGCGTGGCCAACACCGGCCGCGAGGGCGACAGCGTCAACATCGCGCTCTGGGCGTTCGAGGAGCGCACCGGGGAGAGCGTGGACCAGGTGCTGGCGTGGGCTCGGGAGGTGAGCCAGGCCATCGCCAGCGGCGAGCACCAGAGCCTGCCCGGCTCACCAGGTGAGGACCGGTTCGCCAGCCGTTCGAGAGCGCTGACCGCCGCACTCGCCAAGCTCGACGAGTCGGCGTCCCGTGCCTGAGCAGGCCGTGGCTGACGACCCCATCCTCACGGCAGCGGTCGCACTGCTCGGCAGGACCGGCGCCCGGGACGTGACGATCGGCTACTCCGACGAGCACGAGCCGCCCGTCTGGTTCGCCGCCGCCAGCTACGCGAAGGGCCACGAGGCGGCCGGTGCCATGACGCCACGCAAGGCGGTGCTCCGGCTGCTGGACGAACTCGTGGACGGTGGCCAGTGCACGCACTGCCGCAAGCCCACCGCCGTGACCGTGGAGCAGGGGCCCCAGCCGCTCGCCGACGCTATCTGCTGGTACGCCTATGACCCGGAGATGCGGACGTTCCGGCGGGGCTGCGAGTGACGGTCGAGGCCATCACCAGCCTGGAGCGGATCCGGGCGGCGATCACCGCCCACGCTGGCTGCGATGACTCGGCCGAACTCGCCGCCGACATCGACGCTGCGCTGTTCGGGCCGCCGCCGGGACCCGACACGTGGGTGGGGCCGCAGCTCACGACGGCCGAGCTGGAGCACCTGCACGCCCTGGCGGCCATCGCCAGCAAGCCGCTCCGAGACGCGCTCGGCCACATCGCCAGCCAGGCCGCCACCATCCGGAACCAGAACGACATCATGGCGGCGCAGACGGAGCGCATCCGCCAACTCGATGCCGCGCTCGACGCCTGCGTGGCCGACCGCCGCCGACTGGCGAGGAACGTCCCGGTCGA
>WNFI01198844.1_pt2 | contig 28519 bp, 27 predicted proteins | sample 5400471 | NCBI WGS metagenome assembly WNFI01 (sample SAMN13153348, study PRJNA577476) | soil metagenome | isolation source: 100 cm saprolite on Douglas fir-dominated hillslope | place: USA:California | collected 2013-09-17
TCCGTACGACAGATGAGTCCTTCATGCTCCAAATTGCGAAGCGTCGCCGTCAGGACCTTGTGCGAAATGTCCGGCATCAATCGGCGGAGTTCGTTGAACCGGCGGGTTCCGGAATCCAGCCAGTAAAGGCAAATCATGCTCCATTTGCCGCCGATGGCGTTCAACGCGGCCGTCAGCGGGCATCCCGGCTGAGGTACCTCCGCCAATTTGGCGTCTTGGATTGAGGGAGCAGTGCTCATATGGCCTCTCGGTTACCAAAAGGTGCGTTCTTGCGGATAGTGCTCTCGTCGGGCCACTATTCTAGGCGGGGTATTATAAATGATCATCGAAATGCGCACTTACAAGACGAAGCCGGGCTTGCGTACCCGGTTTCTCGAGATTTTTCGTTCTCGGTCGATGCCGGAGCACGCGGCGATAGGCATGAGAATTCTGGGGCCATTCTCGTCAGTCGAAGATCCGGATACGTTCTTCTTCATGCGCGGCTTCCCCGATTTGGCATCACGGGAACCGATGAAAGCAAGGTTCTATGAGGGTGAACTCTGGAAGCGGGAATTGGAAGGGACTCTCATGCCCATGCTGGACAAATATGAAGTCGTCCTCGTGGATGATCCAGATAATCTGATTCGGTGGTAACGAGCGGAAGTCATGTTCAAACAATCACCAATTTACCTTCCATTCTGCTGCCTGGTGATCATCCTGCCGCTCTGCCCGGTGTGCGCACAGGAGAACTCTGGGGCGCCGCGGCCAAGCGCTCAACGGGCATCCTCCGCGGCGCCGGATGGAGCGCACGATTTTGACTTCGAGATTGGTGTCTGGACCACACACCTATCCCGACTGCTGCATCCCCTGACCGGATCAACATCATGGGTGGAGTATCAGGGTACTACCATGGTCCGAAAAGTATTGAAGGGCCGCGCGAATCTCGTGGAGCTCAATGTCGACGGCCCGGCGGGCCACATCGAAGCTCTCTCACTGCGTCTGTACAATCCCCAATCCCATCAATGGAGCCTCAATTTTGCCAATGGGAACAGCGGTACTCTGAGCCAACCCACCATCGGCGAATTCAAGAACGGACGCGGCGAGTTTTTCGATCAGGAAACCCTCAATGGCCGGGCTATCTTCGTTCGATTCGTGATATCGGACATCACACCGAACTCGTGCCGATTCGAACAAGCATTCTCGGATGACGGAGGCAAGACCTGGGAGGTCAACTGGATTGCGACAGATACGCGGACCGGCGATGTGACTGAGAAAGAATCCGGTCCGCATTAACCCACTTTCGACCGCAGATACGCCGTCATCCTTCTGACTTCCGCAGTCAGCGTTTCTGCGAGCGCTGGAATTTGAGCGCTCTTTCCCAAGCGTGCGGCTGACTCGAGCTGTGCGGCGGCAGCGGCTGCCGCCGAGGCGCGCAAGTTCGCGCTCGCGCCTTTGAGTGCATGTGCAGATTCGCGCAACGCGGCGGCATCGCCCGTACCCAGCGCCGCCGCGATTGCCGCAAGCTCCCGATCTCCGGTCCCGATGAACGCATCCGCGAGATCGCGCGCAAATTCTCGATCGCCATCGATCGAATCGAGCAGGGCCTCCCAGTCGACCGGATGATGCAGTTGCGCCGGAGCTGGTTGGGCCGCGGTCTCGACAACGGCCGGAGCTTCCTTGATCGCGGGCATCAAACCCGTCGAGCCGCTGCTTGGCAGAAGACGTTCCAGGCAGTCCTCCAGCTTGGCGCGATCGATCGGCTTGGAGAGGTAAGCATCCATACCGGCGGCGCGGCACTTCTCCTCGTCGCCCTTCATGGCATGCGCAGTGAGCGCCACGATGGGGATGTGGCGCTTACCCTCTTCCAGCCTGCGGATTTCGCGTGTTGCCTCGTAGCCGTCCATCTGCGGCATCTGGCAATCCATGATGATGAGATCGAATTTCCCGGTCTGCCATGCGGCGACGGCCGCCAGACCATCCGCCACGACGTCCACGCGATAGTTCAGTTTTTCCAGCAGTCTCAAGGCGACCTTCTGATTCACGAGATTGTCCTCGGCCAGCAAGATTCGACTGCGGCTCTGGGCTCGCTGGGCACGCAGCGCATGCCGCGTGATCATTGGTTGGCTTTGCAGATGCCAGGACTGCGCCGTGTTGGCCAGGACCAGTATCAGACACTCCGTCAGATCGCGCTGCGTGACCGGTTTCAACAGGTAGGCCGCAAAGCCGATGTCGGCAAATATTTGGCCGTCGCCTCGCTGACCGGAGGACGTCAATAGAATCAGCCGCGTGGATTTCAATGCCTCATCCTGGACGATGATCCGTCCCAGATCCGCGCCGTCGCAATCGGGCATCAGATGATCGAGCAGCGCCGCATCGAAGGGGCGATCCGCGGCGCGGGCCTGACGCATGATTGCCAGCGCCTCATCTGCGGAGCTTGCGGATACGGGTTCGACGCCGCATAAAAGGAGCTGTCCCATGATGACTTTGCGATTGGTGGCGTTGTCATCCACCACGAGTACACGCTGTCCTTTGATCGACGGCGGCACCGGATACAGGGGCTGCAGGCTGTGGACGACCGGCGCGAAATGCGCGGTAAACCAGAACAGGGAGCCCACGCCTTCGACACTTTCGACACCGGTTTCCCCGCCCATCAGCTCGACGAGACGCCGTACGATCGACAATCCCAATCCTGTGCCGCCGAATCTGCGCGTTGTCGATGTGTCAACCTGTGTAAAGGGCGCAAACAGGGACTCCAGTCGATCGGCTGGAATGCCGATGCCGGTGTCGCGCACTTCGCAGCGCACCGTCGTGCCGTTCTCGCCGGTGCTCAGGACTTTGATCTCGAGCGACACCTCGCCCTTGGTGGTGAACTTGATGGCGTTGCCGGCGAGATTCAGGAGAACCTGGCGGATGCGCCCGGCATCACCCTTGACGAGATCGGGGAGCTTGGCATCGATCTGGGCGGTGAGCTCCAGCCCCTTTGCATGGGCTTGAATCGAGAGCAGCCGCGCGACGTCCTCGAACGTATCGCGCAAGTCCACGTCCAGGATTTCGAGTTCGAGCTTGCCGGCTTCCACTTTCGAGAAGTCCAGAATGTCATTGATGACGGTGAGGAGCGAGGTGCCGCTGTCGCGGATGGTCTCTGCGTAATCACGTTGCAAGGAGTCAAGCCGGGTATCGAGCAGGAGTTCCGTCATCCCGAGCACGCCGTTCATGGGCGTGCGAATCTCGTGGCTCATATTGGCGAGGAAGTCGCTCTTCGCACGGTTGGCGGATTCTGCCACCTCTTTCGCTCGAAGCGTCTCGAGCGCGGCCGTCCGGAGATCGGTGAGGTCGAGCACGATTCCCTGTATTTCCACGGGTTGGCCGCGGGCATCGCAGCGCGCGGCAACCGCCGCACGCACGTGCTTGACGACGCCGTCGATGATGAAGCGGTGATCCAGCGTACGTGATCCGCCGTCCGATCCCAGATCCGCGAGCATGGTCTCGACCAGCGACCGGTCTTCAGGATGCGTGACCGCGAGATACGCGGCCAGCGGTCGGTCGCTGTCCTCGGGATTGCCCAGCAGCTGCCGAAGCTGGTCGGACATCGATCCGGCACGGGCCGGCAGGCTCGCGTACCAAGTTCCAAGATTGGCGAATGCTTGAGCGCGTTTCAGCTGGTCTTCCGTGTGTGCCTGGGCGGTGATGGCCCGCCGGCGGGCGATCTGGACCCGCCAGATGGCCACGCCGTTGAGGAACGCGAGAGCGCCTGCGATCAATACGCCGAGTACGGCCGACACATCGACGCGCCGGACCAGCTGCCGGTACCGGTCCGCCCGAACCGTGATGCCCACGTAACCGACCATCTCCCCGTTTCGTGCGAATACCGGTGCATGGGCGCGGATCCCCATTCCCCAGGCCGTGGCCGTGGGTTCCTTCTCCACCGTCAGTCGATGGGTCTTGGAGACCTCTTGCTCCCCAGGGGTTGGCTCGTCCACCTCCATGGGCGGTGAATGGTTGGGCCGACCCGCCTCGTCAAAAGTGCCTTGCCGGGTTCCGTCGAGCACGAAATGCATGACGTCTCCCTGCATGACGCCGACATAGGCGAACCGGATGTCGGGATTCGTTTCCAGCAGCACCCGAAGAGGACGGGAAGCACGGTTGTACTCCGGCGAACCATCCTGATCGGGGCTGTTGAACGCTCGGAGTTCATCCCCGTCGATGAGCGCGGCGGTGCCGGCCGCCGTTCGCGAGAGATTGGTCCTAAGATCCTCCAAAAGAACCTGGCGGACGATGACGTCGACCACGGCGATCCCCGCAATCGCGGTTCCCCACGCGATGAGGCCGCCCGCGACCGCAGACAACAGGGGGCGTGCTTCTTGGCCCCGCCGGCGCCCAAATCCGGGCAGGCGCGGGAGTGGTCGCTTCCATACGGGGGTCGGGTTGGTCATACGCAATTATCGGTCCATGGCGCGAACTCTTGAGTGGTGAGAGCGCGATCCGTCTTCTGTCGACGACCCCAGAATAATCCGTTCTCCCGGCCCCTGACGATTGTCAATCGCGCGAACCGCGACATGCATCTCGAAGCAGCGCGCGGAGCGCAAAAAACTTGGCCGATTCCGGTCGTAGGATTGCCTATTTGGCCTTGAAGACCCCCGTGATCTTGAGACTGGCCGGGTCGAGCACCGCGAGCAGAGGATGCCCCCGTCCGGTCAGTGGTATCGAATTTAGCTGGTCCGAGGACAAACCCGCGGCCCGCATGTGCTCCTTGAGCGCCTTTTTTTCGGCGGCCGAAAAATACCCCAGCTCGTCCACCTTCTTCAGCTGGCTGCGAAGCGCCGGCAAGCCCTGCTCCCAGGGTTTGAAATACCGCGGCATCGATATCACATCGTCGCCCCCGCTGACCGCCGACGCGACGATCCGATCACGCTCCTCTGTGTCCTGCGGCAGCGGCGCCCAAATCCAGCGGGGCAAGCTGTACCAATGCGGCGCCAGCGCCGCCTTCTGCCGGCGGGCGAGGGCCAGCTCGCCTGGGTTGATGTCGTATGCCTGCACAACCTGCAGCACATTCTCGGAAAACGCGTAGTACAACGGCCGTCCGTTCCAGATCGACATCGTGCCGTAGATCAGCGCAATAAGCTGTATGACGACGATGACCGCGATATCGCGCATGAGTACCTGCCGCGGTTTACTCGCTTTGGCTATGACGAACGTGAGCAGGGGGCCGACCACGAGATCGACGCCGGCCATCACGAACACTACCTGGGACACATCGGCCAGATACCAGCCCGGCCAGCGATACCATCCGAGATAAAGGGCGCCGAATATGAGCGTCAGCGCGACGGAGCTTGCGAGCAGATGCAGGCCTAACACCTTGAGTCTAAATCTCATAAATATATTTTCCACAAACCGACGGGCAATTGAAGCCCGCGGAATCAGCTCAGAGAAAATCTGCAAACACCGTCACAATGCCCCGCAAGGTGTTTCGTGAAGCGGGTTCTCACGGACGGCCGAGCAGCCGACACGCTTCACGCGTGATCCGGTCAAGGGACGGTGATGCTGTGCCGGTGCGCCTTTGCGGTGGCCGGGGCCGTGGCCGCGCGATGCCACACACGGAATCCCCCGAGGAACGCGAAATCATTGCTGCCGAGGCGCGCGTTTTTCGGCAGCCGCTTCAGCTTGCGAGCATTGCCCCCGCCGATGACCACATAGTCGGCTTCCAGCAAACTGCTCAGCTGTGTCACCACCTCGTTGACGGTCCGGGACCATTTCTTGGTGCTCAGCCGTTTCAGGCCCCGCGCACCGACGTACTCTTCGTAGGTTCGTCCCTTTTTGTAAGGCAGATGCGCGAGTTCCATCGGCGCGACGACTCCGTCGACGATCATTGCGGAACCGAGGCCAGTTCCGAGGCCGAGAAACAGCATGCGGCCGCCTTCGTAACTGCCGACCGCCTGCATTGCCGCGTCATTCAAGACAAGGGTCGGCCGGCCGAAGGCTTTGCGAAAATCGAATCCGACCCAACCATGTCCAAGATTGTGCGGCTCGACAACCACTTTACCGTGAAGCACCACTCCGGGGTATCCGATGGAAACCGCGTCGTAAATCCAGTCCCCGGTCAGCTCATGTACCTGTGCGACCATTTGACGGGGCGTAAGATCCGGTCCCGATTCGAACTGCCGCATCTCGCGGCGGCCGAAAACGCGCATCTTCACATGACTTCCGCCGATGTCGATGGCGAGTATCCGCCTGTGGTGCTTTGGCTTCATGGTCGCGAAACGATACCATGACGCCCATCGAGGCCGAGGTGATATATGTTCAAAGCAGTATTGATCGAGCGCGATGATCGCCCCTATCGCGCAACCCTCACGTCGCTCGACGAAGGCCGGCTCCCGGTGGGTGATGTGACGGTGCGCGTCGATTATTCGACCCTCAACTACAAGGACGCGCTCGCCATCACGGGCAAAGCGCCGGTGGTGCGGCAATTTCCAATGGTGCCGGGAATCGATTTCGCCGGTACGGTCCATGAATCGGAGAATTCCTCGTACGCGATCGGAGACCGGGTGTTGCTCAACGGCTGGGGCGTCGGAGAACAGCATTGGGGTGGACTCGCGCAGCTGGCTCGAGTGAAGGGGGAGTGGCTGCTGCCGCTCCCCGCCGCATTTACTGCACGGCAGGCCATGGCCATCGGCACCGCCGGATATACAGCGATGTTGTGCGTCATCGCTCTCGAACGGCATGGAGTGACGCCCGCGAGCGGAGAGATACTGGTGACAGGGGCGGCGGGTGGAGTGGGCAGCGTTGCCGTTGCCGTGCTGGCCAAGCTGGGGTTTCGGGTGGCGGCCGTGACCGGTCGTCCGGCGGAGGCGGATTTTCTGAAGCGTTTGGGTGCCGCAGAAGTCTTGGATCGAGCGCTATTCGCGAGCCCGGGTAAACCGCTGGGCAAGGAGCGGTGGGCGGGGGCCATCGATGTGGTCGGCAGTCACACGCTGGTCAACGTCTCTGCCTCCATGCGCTATCGGGGAGTCGTCGCTGCGTGCGGTCTCGCCGGTGGCCTCGATTTTCCGGCGACGGTGGCGCCGTTCATTTTGCGTGGTGTCACCCTCGTGGGGGTAGATAGCGTGATGTGCCCGCGCGCGGATCGCTTAGACGCATGGCGCCGACTGAGTCAGGATCTCGACGTCGATAAGCTCGAGTTCCTCACCGAGGAAATCGGTCTCTCGCAAGTGATTGACCGCGCCGCCGGGCTCATTGAGGGCCGAATTCGCGGCCGCGTCGTGGTTGATACCAGCCGTTAGCGAGTATCGCCGATCAATGCATACCGCCGATCAGGTAGATCTTACCCGCCGCAGCGCATCGCGCCAGCCGGTGATTTGATTCTCTCGCTCCGGTGCGCCCAACGCCGGCTCGAAACGAGTCTCGGACCGATGTAATGCGGCGATGTCCCCGAGCGAGCGATACAGGCCGCAGCCGAGTCCCGCCAAGCATGCGGCGCCGAACGCCGTGGACTCGGGGTTTGTCGGCCGCCGCACCGCCATCCCCAAGACGTCCGCCAAACGCTGCATGAACAAATTGTTCTGTGACATCCCACCATCGACCTTGAGGGTCTCGGGCCGCAGACCGTCGGCCGCCATCGCGTCGAGCAGGTCGTAAGTCTGGTAGGCGACACTGTCCAGGGTTGCGCGCGCGATCTCGTTGCGCGTCGATGCGCGTGTCAGCCCGATGATGCCGGCGCGCGCGTCCGGATCCCAGTAGGGTGCTCCCAATCCGGTGAATGCAGGCACCAGATAGACTCCGCCGCTGTGCGGTGTCGACGCTGCCAGCGCTTCGATGTCCGATGCTTGCGAGATGAGTCCGAGCCCGTCTCGAAGCCACTGAATGGCGGCGCCCGCGGACAGAATGGAACCTTCCAGCGCGTAGGTGACCTCGCCGTTCAGTTGATAGGCAATGGTGCCGAGCAAGCGGTTCTTCGAGAGTACGAGTTGCCGCGCGGTGTTGAGCACCAAGAACGCGCCGGTGCCGTAAGTGCTCTTGACGTCCCCTGCTTCAAAGCAGGCCTGTCCGACGAGCGCGGCTTGCTGGTCGCCGACGACTCCGGAGATCCGCAACGATTGACCCAGTACCGCCTTGTCGGTGACGCCGAATTCTCCCGCGCTGTCGCGTACTTCCGGCAAAACGCTCATGGGCACGTTGAAAATGTCGCACAGGTCCTCGTCCCAGCGGCTCTTGCCGATATCGTAGAGAGCCGTGCGACTCGCGTTGGTGGCGTCCGTGACGTGCAGCCGGCCGCCGGTCAGCCGCCAGATGAGAAAGCTATCGACGGTACCGAATGCAAGGTGGCCCGCTTTGCCGGCCTCGCGCGCACCGGGCACGCGGTCCAGAATCCAGGCGATTTTAGTCGCCGAAAAATAAGGATCGAAGCGCAGTCCGGTTTTGCGCGTGACTTCCGTCTCGTCATGATCGCGAGCCAATTCCCGGCAGCGATCGGCGGTGCGGCGATCCTGCCAGACGATGGCGTTGTAGATGGGCACGCCGCTGCGCCGGTCCCAGAGAATCGTCGTTTCCCGCTGATTGGTAATGCCGATGGCGGCCGGCATCCGCTTCGTTTCGCCGAGGTGCTGCAGTACCCGGCGGCTGGTGGACATGACCGTCGCCCAGATCACTTCGGCGTCATGTTCCACCCAGCCCGGACCCGGGTAAATCTGTTCGAAGCTCTGCTGTTCCGCCGACACGACAGCGCCCGTAGCGGAGAAGCCAATGGCGCGCGTGGAACTCGTTCCTTGATCGATTGCGAGCAAAACGTCGTCAGCCACGGTGGTTCATCTTTTGAATGGACGAGGGGTGTGCCGGGCCTGCGAGGATAGCTGCTGGTGAGGCGAGCGCAAGCCGGTGCCGCTGTCCGATATCGTCCGCGGACAGTGTCCGCGGACACTTCACATCGCCGGACGCGATATTATTACTATAAAAACAATGTCTTACGAGCACAAGGAACCTGGCATGCCGCTTGCTCTGGCTTTCCCGAGGACCCTAATTACGACCATGGCGGAAGATGTTGCGTTACTCACTCGCGTTGATCCCGATGGTTCTGGCAGCGAAACTTGCCGGTGCCAACGATCTGAAGGAGCTGTACGAGCTCGCGCTGACGCGTGACGCCTCGCTGCAGGCCGCGGGCTTCCAGCGCGACGCCGCCATCGAGGCTCGGCCCCAGGCGCTCGCGCAATGGCTGCCTCAGGTGTCGGCCGCCGCCTCGGCCACGCGTGAGCGCGCGGGCTTCGACAGCGGCCGGTCAACGGGTGGTCAGGCGTCTGACTGCGCCTTGAGCACCGCCGGCGGCGTGCAGCATTGCTACGGTACCGTGCACAGCTTGGGGTTGAACATGTCGCAGACGCTGTGGAGCTTCCAAGCCTTCAGCCAGCTCAAGGAAGCGAATTTTCAAGCCGCCGCCGCCGAGGCCGGTTTCCGCAGCGCGCAGCAAAATCTGCTGCTGCGAGTTGCGCAGGCCTATTTCGCCATTCTATCCGCCGCCGATCAGCTCGCCGCCAACCGCGGTGAACGGGATGCTTTCGGCGTACTGCTCAACCAGGCCAGAACGCGCGAGCAAACCGGGGTCGGGCCGCGCAGCGATGTCGAGCAGGCGCAGGCGTTCTACGATGCGACCGAGCAAAGCGTCATCGATGCGCAGAATGCCCTCGATGATGCGAATCTGGCGCTCACCGAAATCGTGGGTGCGCATGCCGCAGCCATCGCGCCGCTGCGCCAGGACATACCCCTGGTGTCTCCCGAGCCCGCATCCGCCGATGAGTGGGTGACGACTGCGCGGCAAGATAATTTCGATGTGAGGACCGCCGAACTCAAAATGGAGGCGGCGGCGCGCGATGTGTCGGCGCAGCAGGGCCGGGGGTTGCCCATTTTTTTGCTGACCGGCTCCAGCTCAAAGCTCACCCAGGATGCGGTGCTGGGCGGCAATCAAACGCTGGATACGGTCGGGGTCTCTTTCAGCTGGCCTTTGTTCCGGGGAGGCGCGGTCGCGTCGGCAGTGCGCCAGTCGCGTGCGCTGTACCGACAGGCCCAAGCGGCTTACGACTTGGCGCAACGCGATACCGAGCGGCAAACGCGCGCGGCGTTTCGAGGCATTGTCAGCGGCATTCAGCGAATCGGCGCCGCGCGCCGCGCGGTCGACTCGGGGCACGGCGCGGTGGAGGCGAGCCGGCGCAATGTCGAGTTCGGCACCGGTACTGAGTTCGATTTGCTGAATGCGCAGAACAATTACTACACCGCGGTGCGCGCCTACAGTCAGTCGCGCTATGACTATTTGACGAGTGTGCTGACGCTCAAACAACAAGCCGGCCGATTGAGCGAGCACGATCTCGCCGCCATCGATGACCTGCTCATCGAGAGCGGTTCATGAGCATGCGGCTACCCAAGGAACCCGTCATGCTGCGCGACACGACAGGTCAGGATCGCGTGGTCGAACCCGCCGGTAGCTGGAAGCGTCATCGCACGCTCGTCATCGTCATTCTTGCGGTGGTCGTCGGACTCGGTGCGCTGCTCGCCTACTTGCTGCGCTACTCCGGAGCGGGCGTCTCGGTCGATCGTTCGCGATTGTCGATCGCCACCGTGGAACGCGGCAGCTTCGTCCGCGACATCGCCGCCGACGGACAGGTCGTGGCGGCGGTCAGCCCCACCCTGTATGCCAACGCTCTCGGGACTGTCACGCTCAAAGTGCATGCGGGAGACACGGTGTCCAAGGGGCAGGTGCTGGCCGTCATCGACAGTCCCGATTTGACCGCCAAGCTCTCGCAAGAGGAGGCGTCATCGGTGAGTCTGCGCATCGATTGGCAGCGTGCGGCGCTCGACGCCGAACGGAAGCTCTTGCAACTCCGTGACGCCTTCAACCAAGCGCAGGTCGATCAAAAAACCGCGCGGCGCGAGCTCGATCGCAGCCGCAAAGCGTACGAACTGGGCTCCTACACGGAATTGCAGGCGCTCAAGGCGGAGGACTCGCTGGAGAAGGCACAGTTCGCCTTCGACCAGGCGAAAATGAATTACGAGTCGCAGCCCAAACAGAATCGATTCGACATCGACAGCAAGAGGGCGTTGTTCGATCGTCAGCAATACTTGGTGGCGGACCTCGAGCGCCAGGTCGATGGTTTGAACGTGCGGTCCCCCGTGGACGGGCAAGTTGGACAGGTGCAAGTCGCCGATCGCGCCAGCGTCGCCAAGGATGCGCCGCTGCTCACGGTCGTCGACCTCTCGGCGCTGGAAGTCGAGATCAAAGTGACGGAAAGCCTCGCGCGTGACCTGCGCCCCGGTATGAGCGCGGACCTCGAGGGCGCAGGCCGTCACTGGCAGGGAAGCGTGAACGGCGTGTCGCCCGAGGTCGTCGCCGGTCAAGTCACCGCGCGGCTGCGCTTCGGCGACGAAAAGCCCGCCGGCCTGCGGCAGAGCCAGCGGCTGTCGGTTCGAATCTTTATCGATCGGCGCGACAATGTGTTGATGGTCGACCGCGGCCCGTTCATGGACCAGGAAGGCGGGGGCTTCGCCTACGTCGTTCACGGCGACATCGCCGAACGCCGTCCGGTGAGTCTCGGTGCCGCCAGCATCGCCAAAGTCGAAATCCTCGACGGACTGGCGGCGGGCGATCAAATCGTCATCGCGGGAACCGACGAATTCAAGTCGGCTCAGCGAGTCATCCTGAGTCGCTGAACCGGAAAGAGGCTACATGACCTACAATTTTTTCGATCAATCATCGTACGAGGCCACACCATGCTCAAGATGACCCATCTGTCGAAGGCGTATCGGACCGAAGTCGTCGAGACGTATGCATTGCGGGACTTTTCCATCCACGTACGGGAAGGGGAGTTCGTCGCCGTGACCGGCCCATCGGGATCCGGTAAGACCACTTTTCTCACCATCGCCGGATTGCTCGAGGAATTCAGCGGCGGCGAGTATCAGTTGGACGGGGCCGACGTGCGCGGCCTGAACGACAATCAGCGTTCGCGGCTGCGCAACGAAAAGATAGGCTTCATCTTTCAAGCCTTCAACCTGATTGCCGATCTCAACGTGCAGGACAATATCGACGTACCGCTGCGCTACCGCGGACTCAACGGCGCCGAAAGGCGGCGCCGCATCCAGGAATCGCTGGCGCGAGTGGGCCTGTCGGCGCGGGCGCGGCATTATCCGGCTGAACTGTCGGGAGGCCAGCAACAGCGCGTCGCGATCGCCCGGGCGCTAGCGGGATCCCCGCGGCTGCTGCTGGCGGATGAGCCCACGGGGAATCTCGATACGCAGATGGCGCGGGGGGTCATGGATTTGCTCGAGGAACTTCATCGGGACGGCTCCACCATCGTCATGGTGACCCACGACCCGGAGCTCGCGATTCGCGCCCAACGCGAAGTGCATATCGTCGACGGTCAGGTGGTTGACCTCGCGGCCCATCCGCGCCTGGTCGTCGGCGTGCAGACGCACGCCTAGGAGCACGATCATGTTCAACTACTATCTTGGGTTGGCCCTGCGCAGCCTCAAGCGCAATGTGATGCTGACGGCGCTCATGATCGCGGCCATCGGGGTCGGTATCGGCGCTTCGATGACCACGCTGACGGTGTTCCGCGCCATGGCAAGCGATCCGATACCGCAGAAGTCCGCACAATTGTTCGAACCGCAAATCGACAATTGGGGACCGCAGAAGCACGGTGAGGTTACGGGGGAGAGCGGCAGCCTGCCTGAGCAAATCAGTTACACGGACGCCATGGCCTTGATGAATGTGCACGCCGCGCGCCGCCAGACCGCCATGTACGCCACCAGCCTGGCGCTCACGCCGCGCGCCGCCAGACCGCCATGTACGCCACCAGCCTGGCGCTGACCCCGTCGAATCCGGAAGTCAGGCCGTTCCAGGTTCCAGCGCGCGCGACCTTCACCGACTTTTTCCCCATGTTCGATGTGCCGTTTCTCTTCGGCGGGCCGTGGAGCTCCGCCGACGATGCGGACCACGCCGACGTGGTGGTCATTACCCGCGAGCTCAATGACAAGGTGTTCGGAGGTGCGAACAGCGTGGGCAAGACCGTGAATCTCGACAATCATGACTATCGCGTGGTCGGTGTCGTCGACCGGTGGGAGCCGATACCGAGATTCTACGACCTCAACGACGATAAATACGGCAAGCCGGAGGATCTGTTCCTGCCGTTTACCCGCGCCATCGACGGCCAGATGATGATGTGGGGCAACAACAATTGTTCGGGCGATGTGGGGGTCGGTTGGGAAGGCCACCTGCATTCCGAATGCGTATGGCTGCAGTTCTGGGCCGAGCTGCCGACCGCCGCGGATGCCGCGCGCTACCGTTCTTTCTTGAACAATTACGCGGCGGAACAGCAGCGCGCCGGCCGATTTCACTGGCCGCCTCACACGCAGCTGAGCGATGTTCGGGAATGGCTGGTTTATCAGCACGCCGTGTCTTATGAAGTGCGGATTCTGGTGCTGATATCCTTCAGTTTTCTATTCGTGTGCTTGCTCAACGCAATGGGGTTGATGCTCGCGAAACTCTTAGGAAGGGCCGGCGACATCGGTGTACGCCGTGCGCTCGGCGCCAGCCGCGCCGCGATTTTTGCCCAATGCCTGATGGAGGCCGCCGTGATCGGACTGGCGGGCGGATTGCTCGGGCTCGCGCTCACGGCACTGGGTCTTCTGGGCCTGCGCTCGTTGCTGTCGGAAGAAGTGAATCGTTTGGCGCATCTCAGTCCAATCGATATCGGCATCGCGGTACTTCTCGCCGTCGTCTCGAGCACGATCGCGGGCCTCTATCCGACTTGGCGCGCCGCGCATGTTCAGCCGGCTTGGCAACTCAAGGCTCAGTAAGGATTACACCATGGAATTACGCCCCATACTCTCGGCAATGCGCCGCAATAAAGTCGGCGCCATATTGATCTCGGTGCAAATGGCGATCACTCTCGCGATCCTGTGCAATGGTCTGTTCATCATTGAACAGAGAATTACATTGAGCAAACGTCCGACGGGAACGGACGAGGCCAATATCTTCTCGATTACCAACCAATGGTTGGGGGAGCCGGCGGATCTGCCGGCGCGGGCCCAGGCCGATCTTACGGCGCTTCGCTCACTTCCCGGCGTCGTGGATGCCTATGTGACCAATGCCTACCCGCTGACGAATGCCGGCTGGAGCGAGGGGGTCAAACTGCACCCCGATCAGAAGGGAGCGACGGCGCCGAGCGCGCTGTACTTTGCGGACGAGCACGGTCTTCCCACGCTGGGGCTCAAGCTGATCTCGGGGCGCAATTTCAACGCGGCGGAAGTCGCCGACCGCAGGCTCAACGACCTGGCGCCGCCGCCGGCCGTCATCATTACGCGCCAGCTCGCCGACAAGCTGTTTCCCAACGGCGATGCGCTGGGTCAGGCCATCTATGTCCAGTTCCAAAAGACCAGGGCTCCAATCATCGGCATCGTCGACAAATTGCAGGTGCCGTGGGTTGCCGCCAGCGGTTGGGGCAGCAAATTCAGCGACAATTCGATGATCGAGCCATTCCGGTTCGTTGCCCAATACTCCCATTACATCGTTCGCGCCCAGCCGGGGCAAATGACGGCGGTCATGCGCGCGGCGGAAAAGACGCTCATCGACGTCAACCGGGCACGCGTATTGAGGAAGGTCCAGTCATTGACTGATGCGCGAGCCGAGGTCTACCGCGACGATCGCGGCCTCTCGATAATCCTCGGCGTGGTCTGCGCGGCGCTGCTGGCAGTCACTGCATTCGGCATCGTGGGCCTCACGAGCTACTGGGTGGCGCAGCGGCGGCGTCAAATCGGCATCCGCCGCGCGCTGGGCGCGACTCGAAAGGCCATCATTCGCTATTTTCAAACCGAGAACTTCTTGATTGCGGCGGCCGGCGCCGCGATGGGCGTCGCGATGGCAGTCTCGCTCAATCTCTGGATGGTGCGCAGCTTCGAAATGCAGCGGCTGCATACCGGCTACGCCGTCGCGGGCGCCATCATCGTGCTGTTGCTCGGTCAGGCGGCGGCGTTCTGGCCGGCGCTGCGGGCCGCCTCCGTGCCCCCCGCGCTGGCAACTCGCGGTGTGTAGGCGTGTGAATCAGGTCCAAGCCCGTTAACATCCGCTCATGCGCACCGTATTGGTCGTCGATGACAATCCTGCAGTGGCTCAGGCTCTTTCGCTGCTGTTCGGTCTGCACGACATACGAACTCTCGCCGCGGTGACTCCCGAACAAGGTCTTGCGCTGCTGGGACGCGAGAGCGTCGATCTCGTCATCGCGGATATGAACTTCAGTGCCGACACGACGTCGGGCGAGGAAGGAACGGCGCTGTTTCGTGCACTGCGGACCCATCAGCCCGATTTGCCGGTGATTCTGCTGACCGCTTGGACGCATTTGGAATCCGCCGTACAGCTCGTCAAGGCCGGCGCCGCCGACTATATCGGCAAGCCTTGGGACAATGACAAGTTATTAGCCACGGTCGAGAACCTGCTGGAACTGGCGGAAGCGACCCGCGAACGGGCCCGGCTGCAAAACGAGCAGCGCCGCCGACGCGAGCGTCTGGCAGAGCAGTATGACTTGTGCGGCATCGTCTTCGCGTCCGACGCGATGGAGCGAGCCGTGGAGCTCGCCTGCCGCGTGGCGAAGGCGGACGTGCGGGTGTTGATCACCGGACCCAACGGCGCCGGCAAGGAACGGATCGCGCAGATCGTGCATGCGAATTCCTCCATTCGCAACGGCCCCTTCGTCGCGATCAACTGCGGTGCGATCCCGTCTGAACTGGTCGAGGCCGAGTTATTCGGTGTGGAGGCGGGCGCCTTTACCGGAGCCAACCGTGCGCGCACCGGCCGCTTCGAGCTCGCGAACGGCGGGACGCTGTTCCTGGACGAGATCGGCGATCTGCCGCTCGCCGGTCAGGTGAAGCTGCTGCGCGTCCTCGAAACGGGCCAGTTCGAGATGCTGGGGTCCAGCCGTACCCATAGCACGCGCGTGCGGATTCTGAGCGCCACCAATGCCGACCTCCCCGCGCTGATCCGCGAGGGCCGCTTTCGCGAAGACCTGTATTACCGGCTCAATGTCATCGAGATACCGGTGCCGCCGATCGCGGAGCGCCCGGCCGACATCCTGCCGCTCGCGCGGCACTTTCTCGGGGATGCCCTGCAGCTGAGCGACGACGCGGTGGCGGCCCTCCTCTCGCATGATTGGCCCGGCAATGTGCGTGAGCTGCGCAATTCGATCGAACGCGCCAAACTCTTGGCGCGCGAGCAAATCGTGACGGCGGCGGATCTGAATCTGCCGCCGCCGCACCGGCCGTCGGTGGAAGGCGAGACGACGCGCCGCGGAGCTGATTCGCCGCCGATCCGAGGAGGTGAGCCGCCGATTCGGGGCGGTGAGCCGTCGCCGGGCCGCGGCGATCGAGACGCCGAGCACCCTAGCCGGGAGGTGATCGAGGCCAGCTTGCGCGAGGCGGGCGGCAACATCAGCCGGGCGGCGCAAAGCCTCGGTCTGTCGCGCCAGGCGCTGTACCGCCGCATGGAACGATTCAACCTGCGGCCGGCCGGCGGTGGCTGAAGCGCAGATGAGTCGTCAGCTGACGCTGAGCCTGAAGGCCAGACTGGCGCTATTGCTGTTTGTGATCGTTGCTCTGACCGCGGCCGCCGGCGCCTGGGCCGCGCACGTCCTCAGCGACGTGATACTCGCATGGCTGCTGGTCGTAGGTGCCGCGGTAATTCCCATCCTGTGGCTGGCTGCGCGCGTCATGCGGCCGATAGCGCAGTTGCTGCGTGCCTTGGCGGGCACCGTGGCGAGCTATCGCGAAGGCGACTTCAGTTTGTCGCTGGTCGCCGACCGCGACGATGAATTGGGCGAATTGATGACGGCACACAACGAGCTGGCCGCGGCGCTGCGCGCGCAACGCGCGCATCTGGTGCAGCGGGAGTTGTTGCTGGATACGGTCATGCAAAACTCGCCCGTGGCGCTGGTGCTGGTCGATGCGCACGAGCGCATCGCCTATGCCAACATCTCGGCGCGCCATTTGTTGAGCGAGGGGCGAAGCCTCAACGGGGTGCGCTTTGGCGATGCGCTGGGCCGCGCACCGCCGGCATTGCGCGGCGCGGCCGCGGCGCAGGGCGACAGCCTGTTCTCGACCGAGATCGAGGGGGTCGAGGAGACATTCCACCTGTCGCAGCGTGCCTTCATCCTGCAAGGGCAGACTTTTCGTCTGTATCTGCTGAAGCGGTTGACGCGAGAGCTGTCCCGGCAGGAAGTCTCGACGTGGAAGAAGCTGATTCGCGTTCTCAGCCACGAGCTCAACAATTCGTTGGGACCGCTGTCGTCGCTTGCGCACTCCGGCGCCGAAATTGCGCGACGGGGAGACTATTCGACGCTGCCGACCGTATTTGCCGCCATCGCTGAACGCGCCGAGCACCTGCACCACTTCGTCAGCGGCTATGCCGCCTTTGCGAAGTTGCCCGCGCCCCGGCCGGAACGCGTCGAATGGGCGGCGTTCGTGGCCGACCTCGCGCGGCAGCAGCCGTTTGCGACGGCCGAGGCCCTCCCGGATCTGCCCGGTTGGTTCGACCGGGCGCAAGTCGAACAGGCGCTGATCAATCTGCTCAAGAACGCGCACGAGGCCGGGGGCCCCGCGGCCCAGGTGGAACTCCTGATCAGGTGCGCCGGCGCGCACCAGCGTATCGAGGTGCGCGATCGAGGCTCGGGAATGAGTCAAACAGTGCTCGCGCAGGCGCTGCTGCCGTTCTATTCGACCAAGCGCAGCGGCACGGGATTGGGCCTTGCGCTCGCACGCGAGATCGCCGAGGCGCACGGCGGTCGAATACAACTCGCCAATCGCGACGGCGGGGGCTTGAGCGTCTCGCTGGACTTACCCTATGTCCGCCAGGAAGCGGTGACGTAAGAGGTGCATAGCGCCCGTGCCATGCGGAGTCTGCCTCTCGTTATTCGAAGTCCGCGGGCAGGTCGGGACGCTCCGCGTGCTGGAACATTCTGTCGATCTGCGCGGCGGTGGTTCGCCCCGACGACAGCGGCGGCAGTTGGTCGCGCGGAAAAAACGCCACCTCGCTGGTCTCGTCACTGGCGCGGGCGGCGCCTCCGGTGATTTCGCAGATGAAAAACAGTTTGTAGATCGAGTCGATGTGACGAACCGGACGATTGCTCCGTTGGTAGTCGTGCACGGCCGCGAGCTTGAGTATCCGAGCGTCGAATCCCGACTCTTCTCTGATTTCTCTCACCACGCATTCGCCGGCGGTCTGGTTGACGTCCGCCCAACCACCGGGCAGCGTCCATTTGCCGTCGCTGATCTCGCGCACCAGGAGCACGCGGCCGTCGACGAAGGCGGCGCCCCGCACATCGACTTTGGGCGTCGCGTAGCCCATATCCCTGCGCAAGATGCCGAGGATCACGTCGTAATCCGCACCTGATCCCAGCGCCAGCATCGATGCCGCCAATTCGCGCACGCGCTCATAGCGTCGCCGGTCGAAGCGATCGGTGTTGAAGGTCAGGCCGGTCTGGGCGATGGCGCGCAATTCGCGCGCAATGCTCAACCATTGCGGATCGTCCACCGACATCGGCTTCAGCGAGGCGCGAAAAACTCGGTGTAGTTCAAGATGCGATCTTCGCTGAGTTCCACCAGGTCGACGAGCTCGGTAGGGATGGTGACGCCGGTGACCTTGGAGTAGATGTCGGTGCGCCAGTGAGCGGTGGCCCGGGGCCACTCGACCACCAGCGACAACAGGGTGTAGTCGGTGAGCCGAAACACTTTGACCATCATGGCGAGCCAGGGACGAAACTCCGCGATGCCGCTCGCCCGGATCGCGATGGGCTTGTCGGCGCTGGCGCCGATGATTTCAAATCGGCCTTGGTCCGCAAACAGCCGGCACAGGCCGGCGAGATCGCCGCCGACACGCGCCGCATGCAGGTCCCGAATCATGCGTTCCGCAACGACGCGCTCCGCCACTGTGCTTCCTCCTTCGGTCAGGCCAACGCAGCCCGAATTTCACCGCCGATCTGTTCGAACGCGGTCCGGGCATACGGAATCACGGCCCCCAGGCCGTAGAAAAGATGAATCATACCTGGGTGGCAAGTGCGCGCAGCGGCGATATCCGGGGATTGGCCGGATCCGTTCCCGGTGGCGCGTAGTGCAATAGATCGTGATCGAGCGTGGCCTGATCGACCAGATAGCCGCTTGCGAGGTCCCGTTTGGAGTCCGTCGAGCGGCTGTAATCGAGAATCGGGCAAATCAGCAATTGCAGCGCCAGCCGCGGGCTGCCGATCCGAGCGACCGTCTGGGCCGTTGCCGCCGCCAGCGTGCCGCCCGCAGAGTCGCCGCATATGCCGAGGCGCATGCCGTCGATACCGAACTCGGCGGCATGAGCGCCGACATGCCTGACCGCCGCCAGGGCGTCGTCGAGCGCGGCGGGAAATGGGTGTTCGGGAGCCAGACGATAGTCGACGGAGACGACCCGGCAGGCGCCGGAATTGGCGAGCGCCCGCCCGATGGCGTCATGCGTCGCCACGGTGCCCGCCACCAAGCCGCCGCCGTGGAAGTAGATGAGCCCCGGCAGTAGGTCAGGTTTGGCACCGAGGGGGGTATAGATCCTGACCCCGAGCGGCAGGCCTTGAGGCCCGGGCAGGGGTCGGTCCTCGACGTGCCCCACCGGCGTCTCGGGGCCCGCCAGCTTCATGAGTTCCGTGAGGCCGAGACGGCGCTGCTCCACCGTAGTGTCGAGGGCATTGGGCGGCTTGCCCGCCGCCAGTGCGTCCAAGAACCGTTTAACGCGCGGGTCGAGCGGCACGGTACCGTCCAGGGCAACGTTAGAGCGCCAGAGCGGCCCTGGTCACGGCCGGCCACTTCTGGAGGTCCAAACCGTGGATGGCGAACAGTGCGACAGTTAACCGGTCGATTCCAAAGGCGACGCAACTCGTGTGCGCCAAATCGCCCTTGTCGTCAGGGATGCCCCACACCTGGCCAAAGTGCTCGCGGTGATAGTTGAAGCTCATGCACGCGGTGGGCGAAGCTCCCGGGTAGTAGGGGATCAGCAACTCGAATTTCAGCGCTTGCTGCCGCTGACTGACGGCCATGACTTGGCCGACGCGGCCAAAAAACGGATCGTTCGCGACGTCTATCGTGAAGGGCAGGCTGAGGTCGGCGGCCAGCTGCGGGGCCCTGGCCATCCAGCTCTCGCGGAACTCCAGGATTTCCTGCGGCGAACCGATTCTCACGAACTCGCGCATCCGAAAGGACTGCAGACGATCCAAGCTGCGCGACGGCTCATGTCTGAACACGTCGGCTTCGATATCGAATTGCAAACCGCCGGCCGGCAGCTGGCCGCGGGCTGCCACGATGGGGTATACGGGATAGCACGCGGCCGGCGACAGCACGAGGTCCGAGGAGGTGACCGACGTGGTCCAGTCGCCGCCGTTGTCCGCTCTTTCGACCGCCGACCGGATCGAAGCCTCGGAGCCATGCAAGGCGCACACGCAACCCAGCAAATTGGGGAAGCTCTTGAGGTAGCCGGATTTCTCCAATTGCTTGCGGCTCATCACCGGCGGAAAGCGCATGATTTCCGCTTTGGGATCCCGTTGCCGCGTAATGTACGCCTCGAGGCGCTCGACGGCGTGCGCATACAGCGCGGTGCGCGCGTAGACGCCATCCACCCCCATGGATCGAAACAGCCCTTCCGCGATATGAGCCAAAGGATCGGCCGGGGCATCGACGGCGGTAGCGGGGCTTGCGCTGCTGACGGTAGACATAGGAGTTTCAGCCACTGATTGAAGTTGGCAACGGCGTCATCAGCGACGTCGTGGCGAGATTGGTGAGGATGCGGTCATTGTTGATCATGAGCGGCGCCGAGAGCACATCGCGCAGGAGCCGGCCGATGGTGAACTCGGTGTCGTTGCGATAGCCGGACAAGCCACAGGCGCGCAGCGAGCTCAGCACGGTCGTCACCGCGAGTTCCGACACCTGCACCTTGGTCAAGGTGATCATGGCCTGAAATTCCAGAGACGAGATCGCCTTTTCATCCGACATGATCGCTTCGTAGCTGCGCAGATTCGCCGCCAGCACGCCCCGCAAAGTTCGCAGCGAGGACACGGCCTGGGTGAAGTGAGCGGCGCCCGGGGGCATTTGGCCATTCGACCCGCGGACCGCATGACGGATGAAGGCCTGCGCCTTGCCGGCGGCGGCCGCCGCGATCCCCGCCCATACCGAACCCCACAGCAGGTGGGCGAAGGGCACCATGGTCTGTGCGTGAATTCTCTCGTAGGGCTCGGGCATGATTTGCTCGGCCACGGCGCGCGCCCGGAGCGTGAAGCCCTCGCTGTGCGTCCCGCGCATGCCGAGGGTATCCCATACCTGCAAGCGCTCCAGGGTGTAATCCGACTTCAGCAGGACCAAGAGCACTTGGTCGGAGCCCGCGGCATCGGCCGCGCGGCGCGCGGTGGTGACGACGCCGTCCGCCTCCACGGCATAGGAAATGACCGTTGCCTTGCGCTCCAGGGTGACTTCGGCGCCGTCATGCTCGACAGCGGCCTCGCTGGAACGAACGTTGCCGCCGGCCTGGCCTTCGGTCGTCGACGACGCCATGAGCAGCTGCTCGGCCGCGATGCGGCCGAGGATGCGCTCGAGCACGGCACTGCCCTTCGAGTGGCGCGTGATGCACGCCATCTTGATCTGGTGCATGGCGTAGATCAGCCCGGTCGATGAGCAGGCTTGGCCGAGGATGTAACACACATCGGCGATTTCCGCGATGCTCGCGGCTTCGCCGCCCAAGGCTTGGGGGACCTGGATCCCGAGAAGCCGCTGACTGCGAATTTCGGCGAAGGCCTCGCCGGGAAAACGAGCCTCCGCGTCGACCGCCGCCGCGTTCACTTTGGCCAGATCGGCCGCCGCGCGTGCGCGCGCCGTCAGATCGTTCTGGCGAACACTGATCACCCGGGCGGTACCCGGCATTCGTTGAGGTTCCATGGAATATCCCCAATCACGCGTAAATAGGCGGCATTCTTAAGGGCATTATGCGGAGAGTCCCCCGCGCGGACAACCGCTAATTACCCGCTGAATCGGAACTTAGTGACGCCCGGCTCAAGTTCCATAAGCATATGTAAAACTTTGGGCTTATTGTGTGACAGGCTGAGCAAAGTATCCTGGTCCCGAGGAAAGTATCCTTGTTGATCTTGTCAATCTCATGTCAACACCGTGCCGCGCCGCACGGTATGATCGGCCGGCTTTTTCGAGGAGTGGTATCGAGTGGATCCGAAGACGCTTGAGGGGGTGGGGGAGCAGCTCATTGCTCTCGTGAAACAGACGCTTGGGCCCAATGCGGCCATCCCTCACCCGTTTCCGGTCGACCAGCAGTTGAGCGACTTGGGGATTAGCTCGCTGAAAATGGTGAATCTGATGCTGGCGGTCGAGCTTGAGTTCGATATCGCCATTCCGCAGTCGGATATCACGCCGGAGAACTTCCATTCGGTAGCGGCCATTGAAACTCTGGTCGTTCGGACGCTCTCCCAGCGCAAGTCCTAGGCTAAGTGATTGAGCGCGGCGACCAGGACATTCACGTCCTCGATGGTCGTTTCGCCGTTCGTGGCGCAGATCCGGACCACATCGCGGCCCTCGAACGTGGTGGGTGCGACCCACGCGCGGCCGCCGGCCACGACGCGGCGCACCAACTCCCGCACGTCCCCAAGTTCGGCGGGCGGCACCGCATCGAGCACGGCCAGCGGGGAATCGTTGGCGACCGTCCACCCCAGGGCGACCAGCCGTTCCTTGACCCTTTCCACCACCAGGGCGCTGCGCTCCACGTGCGCGCCAAGGCCTTCCCAGCCGGCGGAGGCCAGCGCGAGAAACAAGCGTAATCCCAAGAAACGGCGCGACCACTGCACGCTGTTGAGATACGGATCGACCCCCGAAACGCTCGACGGCATGAAGCTCGTCGAGGCGTGAAATGCCTCGGACAAGAGATGCCCATGGCGCGTGATGAAGATGGCGCAGCCCATGGTCGTGGCCAGCCATTTGTGGGCATCGATGGTGATCGAGTCGGCGCGTTCGATGCCGGCGAGCACCGGGCGCAATCGATTCGACGCCAGCGCTGCGCCGCCCCAGGCGGCATCGATGTGGTACCAAAGCTGTTCCTGCCGCGCGATGTCGGCGCAGGCGTGCAAGGGGTCGATCATGCCGGCGCCGGTGGTGCCGGCAGTGGCCACGATCATCACCGGCACGGCGCCGTTGGCGCGGTCCGCGGCGATGGCGTGCATCAGTGCCCGCGGGTCCATGCGGCCCCGGCCATCGGTGTCGATGAGACGCAGCGCGGCACGGCCGACTCCCGCCTGGTGCGCGACTTTCAGCCAGGCGATGTGACAGTCGCGTGACGTATAGAACTTCACCGGGCCGCTAAAGGCTCGCGCGCCGTCGCCGGCGAACCCCGGGTGAGCACCGGTCAGCGCGGAGAGCAGGGCGGTGTAGTTCGCCTCGGAGCCGCCGGTGGCAAAATGCCCGGTCGCCTCGTCGCCGAGGCGGGTTGGCCATTTGGACGATGCCATGTTCCATGCGCTCGAGGGTCCAGCGGAGCAGTTCCTCGAGCGGCTGCGGCTTGCCGAAATCGTAGGTCTTGAGCTCTTCGCGAAAGGCGGCCATGTCGATGGTCGGTGTAACCGGGCCTGCTTGAATGCGCTGCAACGCGAGCTGCAGTTCGCCGGTCAGCCACTCCTCGATCCGGCTGCGCTCCGCCGCTTTCGGGAATAAGGCCGCGGCGGCGCCCGGCAGTGGATTCTGGTTCAAGGCCGCCTCGGGTGCGGGCATCCGGCCTAGCCGGCGGCCAGAGCGAGCGCCTGGTCGAGGTCGGCGAGGATGTCGTCGATGTGCTCGATTCCCACGCTCAAGCGAATGCCGCCGGGCGCCACCCCCGCGGCCAGCTGCTCCTCCGGCGTCATTTGCCGATGCGTCGTCGATGCCGGATGGCAGGCGAGCGATTTCGCATCTCCCAAATTCACCAGGCGCTTGAAGAGCTTGAGTGCGTTGTAGAAGCGCATGCCGGCTTTGAGGCCGCCGCGGATCTCGAAGGTCATGAGCGAGCAAGCCTTGCCGCCCAAGTACTTCTGCACCAGCGGGTAGTAGGGACTATCGGTGAAGCCGGCGAAATTCACCGACTCCACACGCGGATGATCGCGGAGGAATTCGGCAACCTTGCGCGCGTTCTCGATGTGCCGCTCGACCCGCAGGGCAACCGTTTCGATGCCTTGCAATAATAGAAACGCATTCATCGGCGAGAGCACGGCGCCCATGGTGCGCTGGTACACGCTGCGGCAGCGGCCGATGAAGGCGCGACGACGTCCGCACCGTAATCGACCGGCCGCACCAGTATCGGTGTCGGCACCGTGTTGTCGACGATCAGCGGCATGCGATGTCGGTGCGCGACGGAGGCGAGCGCTTCGAGATCGCACACGTTCCCCGCAGGATTGCCGACGGTTTCGCAAAAGATCGCGCGGGTGTTGTCGTCGATCAAGGCCTCGATATCGGCGGCGCGATCGGATTTCGCGAAACGCACCTGCACGCCCATCTTCGGCAGAATATGGGCAAACAGCGTGTAGGTCGTGCCATAGAGCTGCGGCACCGACACGATGTTGCGGCCCATTTCCGTGGCGTTCAACGCCGCATAATACAGCGCGGTCTGCCCCGAGCTCACGCTCAAGGACTCGACTCCGCCTTCGAGCTCGGTGACGCGCCGCTCGAGAACATCGCTGGTCGGATTGCTGATTCGGCTGTATCGATAACCCGGCACTTCGAGGTTGAACAGCGCGGCGCCATGCTCCGCACTGTCGAACGAGTACGCGGCCGTCTGGTAAATCGGCACGGCCACCGCCTTGGTCGTCGGGTCCGAGTCGAAGCCTCCGTGAATTGCGATCGTTTCTAGCTTCATTGCTGCGAGTTTTCGTTGCAAAAGTGCCGACAGTGTAACTCGAACGCCGTGGGCAGTCGTGGTACGGTTCGCAATTCCCAACATACCGGCCAAATGAATATTCCTGTGACACAACCCTTGGAAGCGGATACGAAATTCGCGCGCGAGGCGTGGATCCGCGCCCTGGAACGGACCGCCTCCATCGAGCGTCTCGGGGTGACGCTGCCGGTGTTGATCGGCCGCCTGGCGCAGGAATTCGATGCGGCGCCTGCGCTCGTCTCGACCGAGGCCACCTTGAGCTATCGCGAGCTCGCGATTCGCTGCAACAAGTACGCGCGCTGGGGACTTGCGACGGGTCTGCGGCCAGGGGACGCTGTCGGCTTGATGATGCCGAATTGCGCGGAATATATGGCGATTTGGCTGGGTCTTACGCGTATCGGCGTCGTTGTCGCCCTCATCAACAACAATCTGGCGGGCGACGCCCTGGTGCACTCGATCAATATCGTCGTGCCGCGGGCGGTCATCGCCGGCAGCGATTTGGCATCGCGGCTGATCGGGGTGCGCGCGCGCTTGGAGTCGGGTCTGTCCTGCTGGGTGCATGGCCACAGCGCTCAAGATCTCGCGCCTCTGGCGCCTACACTCGCGCGATTGCCGGGCGACGAATTGCGCGATTCGGAGTGCGCGCCGCCGCCGATCGATACCACGGCGCTCTATATCTACACGTCGGGCACCACGGGTCTGCCCAAGGCTGCCAAGGTGAGTCACCACCGGGTCATGCAATGGAGCCAGTGGTTCGCGGGCTTGATGGATACTCGACCGACCGACCGCATGTTCAATTGCCTGCCGCTCTACCACAGTGTGGGGGGCGTGGTCGCGACCGGCGCCACCTTGGTCAGCGGGGGCGCCGTGGTGATTCGCGCCCGGTTCTCCGCGTCTGACTTCTGGCGCGACGTGCGCGATGAACGCTGCACGTTGTTCCAGTACATCGGCGAGCTGTGCCGCTACCTCGTCAACGCGCCCCATCAGGAGATTGAGACCGCCCACGAGCTCCGCATCGCCTGCGGAAACGGCCTGCGGCCGGAGGTCTGGGAGCCCTTCCAGAACCGCTTCAAAATCCCGAGAATTCTCGAGTATTACGCGTCGACCGAAGGCAATTTTTCGCTCTACAACTGCGAGGGACGCCCGGGCGCGATCGGCAAGATACCGTCGTTTCTCGCGCATCGCCTGCCGGTGGCGCTGCTGCGATTCGATGTGGAAAGCGGTGAGCCACGGCGCAACGCCGACGGATTCTGTGAGCGTTGCCAGCCTAACGAGGTTGGCGAGGCGGTGGGTCTCATCCCGACCGCCGGTAAGGAACTCGCTGGCCGATTCGAAGGTTATGCCGATCCGCAGGCTTCCGCGCGCAAGGTGTTGCGCAATGTCTTCAAGGAGGGTGACTCCTGGTATCGCACCGGCGACCTCATGCGCCGGGACGAACGCGGTTTCTACTACTTCGTGGACCGGGTCGGCGAAACGTACCGCTGGAAGGGCGAGAACGTCTCGACGGCGGAAGTGCTGACCGCGCTCACCGCCTGCCGCGGCGTCCTCGATGGTGTGGTCTACGGTGTCGCCGTGCCCGGTGCCGACGGCCGCGCCGGAACCGCGGCATTGGTGGTCGATGCGGACTTCGATCTCGCGGCGTTCCGCGCGGACGTCGGGCGGCGCCTGCCCTCGTATGCGCGGCCGGTGTTCATACGGGTGCTGGAGACCATCGAATCCACCGGCACGTTCAAGCCGCGCAAGCAGGACTTGATCCAGGCGGGCTTCGATCCGGCCCGCATCCAGGACAAGCTGTATTTCGACGATCCGCGCAAGCAGGCCTACGTGCCGATCGATGGCGCGTTGTACGCGGCAATCGCCGCCGGCAGCGTGCGAATCTGAGCGCTATCCGCGGCGCCAATCTTCCAGGATCAAGCCATTGATCCGCTCAAATTCATCGCTGTTGGAGGTTACCATCACCAAGCCGCGGCGTAGCGCCGTTCCGGCGATCATCACGTCGTAAGGTCCGATCGGCGTTATTACGCGCTGGGCCGCACCAACTTGCCGGCCGGGGTGAATTCCAGGGCAGGCACGAAGCGCAACATGGCCGGCACCTTGTGGGCCGCGAGAGTTCGACGGCAGGCATCGAGCAGGTCGTTCTTGACGGTATCCGGAGTGTCCGAAGGGGCCGGGCTTGCAGGATTTGCCAGCACCACGTCGGCGACCACCACTGCGCCGGTGATGGGATTGCGCCGCGCCCGGACCAGGGACATGCGCACCCGGGGATCGGCGTTCAGCACGGACTCGACCTCTTCCGGATACACCTTGAGGCCGCCGACATTGATGACGCCGCCCACGCGGCCCCTGAAATAGTAGCGTCCGTCCTTGAGCTCGACCATGTCGCCGGTATCGACATAACCGTCATCGCTGGCTAGCACTCCCGGCTCGGCGCCGAGGTAGCGGGCGGCGTTGCGGCGGGAGCGGATTCGCAGGGTGTGATCCACGACTTTGAGCTCGATCTGGCCGGAGGGATTGTCGACGAACTCCAACGGAAAGCCGGCGAGACCATCGTTCACGTCAAAGGCTACGCCCGCTTCGGTCGACGCAAAGGCGTGTGCGATCCGCGCGTTCGGATAGACCGCACGAAGATTGTCCAGCACCGCCTGATCGGCGACTTCACCCGACAGTCTGACGTACTGCGGCTTCAGGATGCCGGCGTCGCCGCTCATGAGCGCGCGCCGCCAGTGTGATGGAGTGCCTGAGATATGCGTGACTCCGGCCGCCGCGGCGCGTGCGAGGAAGTCGGGCGTCGGCTCGCCCGAGCTCGAGAGCACCAGCGGCGAGCCTGACAATACGGCGCGCAAATAAATCTGCAGGCCGCCGTAGCGGCGAATATCGTAGAAGGTACTCCAAATCGATTGCGCACCGGACGGCGCCTGCGTCGGTAGAGCACCGCCGAGACTTTGCAGGGTATGAAGGACGAGCTTCGGCGTGCCCGTGGTCCCTGAGGTCAACAAGATCCACTCCGTCGCCGAGCCCGCGCCACGCTTGACGGGTCCCGGAACGGGCTGCAGCGTCACCACGTAGGGCGCCAGTGAGTCGAGGGCTGAGGGGCCGGGCGCCGAGGAGGCGGGCGCCGAGGCAGCCCGGGGCGCTTCCAAGATGATGGCGTCGGCTTGCGCCGTTGCCGCGACCCCGGCGAGCTGCTCGGGCGTGAGATCGGGGGTGCACAGAACCATTCGGCGCGCGACGCCGTCGAGTTCGATCAGCGCGAGCGCGGTCGGCAACTGCTCACGCGTCGCGATGAGCACCGAGCGGCCGCGGAGCGATTCGAGCGCAGATCCGAACGTCGATCCCGCCGCCAATTCCTCGAGCGCGACCGAAGCGCCGCGGCCGTGGAATTTACCGCTGATCGCTGCACCGGACGGTGCTATGGCATCCCAGAGAGAGCTCACTTCACGCCTCTTCCTCATATCGTTGGACGCAAAGTCTATGGCAACACGGGGCTCGGGAACAAAGACCTGCGTCATCAATGTTGCAAATACGAATCATTCTCGATAGCATTTGTACTCGCATCAAGACGCGGGCGACGATCTCGCCGGGCGGACCAATGATTTCCAAGAACGAGGGTGGATGGATACG
>WNFI01040605.1_pt1 | contig 28515 bp, 23 predicted proteins | sample 5400471 | NCBI WGS metagenome assembly WNFI01 (sample SAMN13153348, study PRJNA577476) | soil metagenome | isolation source: 100 cm saprolite on Douglas fir-dominated hillslope | place: USA:California | collected 2013-09-17
ATTTCAGTGACCACGTAACCGCCGTTGGTCATCGGGAAGGCGCCGTTCGGGCTGCCGAAATGCTGGGGCGGCCCGTGCGCGCACGCGTTGGTCGTCTGGCCGATGATCCGAGCAGGCCGGTGTGCGGGCGGGTGGACGATGATGATCCGGCAGTTCTTGATGTCGGTGAAGATGATGTCACCGCCGGGCAGGAGCATGGCGTCGTCGGGGTTGTCGACGCGGTTGGGGCCCATTCCTGGCGTGCCGGGCTTTCCGTAGCGATAGACGATCTTGCTCGTGGCGACGCTGATCACTGAGACGACCTGATCGTCTTCCTGCGTCGCGACTATGTACCGCCCGTCGGGCGAGAAGAAGGCGTCGTCGGGCACCCTGAAGGTCTGGCCGGGAGCGAGGTCGCCTGGCTTGGGGAAGACCCACCTGATCCTGCCTTGCGGGTCGATGATCACCAGGCGGTTGTTCAGGTGATCGGCGACCAGGACGTCGGCCGGGAGGGCGGACGGATCGGATCCCGGGGCGAGATGGCCAGGCCCGCTGGCCGGGGCCAGCCATGGCATCGCCGGGTCAGGGCCGGTGGCGGGCACAAGGCGGAGCGCGACAACCGCGGGGACGGCCCGTGAACCGTCGGTCCCGCCGAGCAGGTACGCGGTCGTATTCACGACCGCGCTGGCCGCATGAGCGACTGGCATCGGCAGGACTCCGGCGGCGGTGACGACGCCCGCTCGCGAGTCGAAGGCGAGCACCGCGTTGCTCGCGGCGAGGCTGGCGGGCCGCCCCGGCCCGCCAGCGGCCCCGGTGACGCCGCCCGCCAGGAAGATTCTCCCGCCGAGTACGAACGCGCTCGCGGCGGCCAGCGGATGCGGCAGCCGGCCGACGATCCTCGCCCGCCCGCTGTGCGGGTCAACGCGCTGGATCACGCTTGTCGTCCCGGCGGCAGCCATGCCGCCGAAGACCCAGAGTTGGCCTGCGGACGCGACCGCCCCGGCGAAGGCGACCGGGACAGGCAGGCTCGCCACCACCGCGAAGTGTTTTCCGTCAGTCGTGCCCAGGACGGCCGGAGCCGGCCGTCCCGGGCTTCCGCCGCCGACAAGATAGGTCGTGCCGCCATCGGTCACCGCGGCCAGCCCGGACCTGGCTTGCGGCAGCCGGGCCGGCCCGGCCAGGCTGGGCGCCTGGCCGCGCTGCCCTGGCGTCTGCACCGTCGTGATGCTCCTCCGGCGTGGTGTCAGGCGCGTCACCGAACCCAGCAGCCTGCCGCCCGATTGCCCGCCGGCCAGGACGATCTGACCGCTCTTGGCCACCGCTGCCTGGCCGGACACCGGCTGCGGCAACTGATAGGCGGTCCAGGTAGCCCGAAGCATCAGCAGCTGCGCGGCATGCGGCCGCGAGCCGCTCAGCGCATGGGGATCGCCGGAGCCGGCCGTACACGCCGCTGCCAGGACGGCCGTCAGCCAGGTCAGATGACGGAGCGGGCTGGCGAGCCGATACCGGCCACCACGGGCTGGCCAGTCGGCTCCGCCGACGCTTTGTGCCTGAACGGCAACCCCCGGGTGCTCGCGTATGGAGCGTATTGAGCAAGCTCACGAAACGTACTCACTCTGCCCGGATGGTGCTTGCCGAAACGGGAGTAACCGCGGATTCCAGGTGCGCCTGCGGCAATTGGCGTCGGCCTTCCCGGGGGACGGCCGGCGCTTGGCCCGAGCCCGCCGCGGCTAGGCGGTCTGGGCCTCGCTGGCCTCTTGGAGACCAAGCTCGGTGATCGATGTCTCGCGCATTTTGAACTTCTGCACCTTGCCCGTGACGGTCATCGGGAACTCGGTGGTGAGCCGGATGTACCGCGGGATCTTGTAGTGCGCGATCTTGCCCTGGCAGTACTCCCTGACTTGCTCAGCGTTCAGCTCCTGGCCAGGGCGCAGCCGGATCCAGGCGCACAATTCCTCGCCGTACTTCAGGTCGGGGACACCAATGACCTGTACGTCTTCAATGGCCGGGTGCGCGTAAAGGAATTCTTCGACTTCGCGCGGGTAAACGTTCTCGCCGCCCCTGATCACCATGTCCTTGATCCGGCCGACGATATTGAGGTAACCAGCCTCGTCCATAACGGCCAGGTCGCCGGTGTGCATCCAGCGGGCCGCGTCGATCGCCTCGGCCGTCTTGCCCGGCTCGTTCCAGTATCCGAGCATCACCGAGTACCCGCGCGTGCACAGCTCACCCGGCGCGTTCCTGGGCAGCACCCGGCCGGCCTCCGGATCGATGATCTTGACTTCCACGTGCGGGTGAACCCGCCCCACGGTCGAGACCCGGCGGTCCATGTCGTCGTCGGCGGTCGTCTGGGTCGACACTGGCGACGTCTCGGTCATCCCGTAGCAGATCGTCACCTCGGTCATGTGCATCTCGCTCACGACCCGCTTCATGACCTCCACCGGGCACGGCGACCCGGCCATGATCCCGGTCCGCAGCGTCGAGAGGTCGTAGCCCCCGAAGTCCGATAGTCCCAGCTCAGCGACGAACATGGTCGGCACGCCATACAGCGATGTGCACCGCTCGGCCTGGACCACGCGAAGCGTCTCGGCCGGGTCGAAACCCGGAGCCGGGATGACGATGGCTGCACCATGCGTGGTGCAGGCCAGGTTGCCCAGGACCATGCCGAAGCAGTGGTAGAACGGCACAGGGATGCAGACCCGGTCGGCCGACGTGTAGCGGCAGCCCTCGCCGATGAAGAACGCATTGTTGAGGATGTTGTGGTGCGACAACGTCGCGCCTTTGGGGAATCCGGTCGTGCCGCTCGTGTATTGGATGTTGATCGGGTCGTCGAACGACAGGCTCGCCTCGCGCTCGGCCAGCGGATCGCGTCCCGCGGCGTCAGCGCCGGAACGGCCTGCCAGCAGCAGCGCATCCCACTGCGGCGTCCCTAGATAGATCACGTCCTCGAGTTCCGTCAGGTCAGGCCCTTCGCGCCTGACTTCGGCGACCATGGCCCGGTAGTCGGTGGTCTTGAAGCGCTCGGCGCTGACCAGCACCCGCACGCCGGACTGGCGCAGCGCGAAGCCGAGCTCATGGCTGCGGTAGGCCGGGTTGATATTGACGAGAATGACCCCGGCCTTCGCGGTGGCGTACTGCAGCAGCACCCACTCGGCGCAGTTGGGCGCCCAGATTCCGACCCGGTCGCCGACCCGCAGGCCGGACGCGATCAGCCCGCGGGCGAGGGTGTCGGTCTCGGCATCGAACGCCGCATACGTCCAGCGCCGGCCCGTCGGCGCGTCAACGAGCACCTCGGCCTGCGGATGCGCGGCGGCGATCCGCCGCAGGTTCGCGCCGATCGTCTCGCCGAGCAGCGCGCTGCCGGACGCGCCGTCGCTGTAAGACAGCATGACTTCGGAGGACATTACCGATCCCTTCGCAGGCTGATGCACCCCCATCGTGCCCGTTATGGCGCGTGGTGTGAAGGTCAGCGTATGAGCGCAAGAAAGGAAATGTTCCGGTCGGCACCAGGCGGGTTATGGTGATCATTGCAGGATTCGATTGGACATGACCGGAGCAACACGTGGTCCTGTTGGTCATCTGGTTGATCGCAGCCGCCGCGCTCGGAGTAGCCGAGATGGTGACCACCACGCTCGCGCTCGGGCTCGTCGCCGTCGGTGCGCTCGCGGCCGCCCTGACCGAAGCCGTCGGCGGCCGCCCGCTGCTCCAGCTCGCCGTCTTCGCAGCGGTGTCGCTGGCCGGGATCGTGCTGATCAGGCCGCTGGCACTGCGGCGGCTCCAGCGCAGGACGATCTTCCGTACCGGCACCGCGGCCCTGGTCGGCCAGACCGGCTACGTGCTAGCGGACGTCTCGCCGCAGGCCGGGCGGATCAGGATCGGGGGCGAGGAGTGGTCGGCCCGGCCCTATGACGAGGCGTCGGTCATCCCGGCCGGTTCCATGGTCGATGTCCTGCAGATCAAGGGCGCCACTGCCCTTGTTCACAAGAGGGAGTAAAGATGACGTCAGGTATCGTGGCCGCGCTCGTAGGGGCCATCGTCGTCGTGCTGGTGATCGTCTTCCTGAGCCGCTCGATCTGGCTGGTGCCGCCCGCGAGGGCACGCAACGTGGAGCGCCTTGGCCAGTTCCACAAGACCCTGGTCCCCGGCCTCCACCTGGTCATCCCGATGATCGACAGGGTCAAGAATCTCATCGACCTGCGCGAGCAGGTGGTGTCGTTCACCGGTCAGCGGGTGATCACCGAGGACAACGTCGTCGTATCCATCGACACGGTGCTGTTCTTCCAGGTCACCGACCCCCGCGCGGCCGACTACGAAATCGTGAACTACATCGAGGCGATCGAGCAGCTGGCCGCCACGATGCTGCGGAGCGTCATCGGCAGCATGGACCTGGAGCAAACGCTGACCTCCAGAGACAAGATCAACACGCTGCTCCGCGGCGTGCTCGACGACGCCTCGGGCAAGTGGGGGATCCGGGTGACGCGGGTGGAGATCCGGTCCATCGACCCGCCCCAGTCGATCAAGGACGCGATGGAGAAGCAGCTCAAGGCCGAGCGCGAGAAGCGGGCGGCGATCCTGCACGCGGAAGGTGTGCAGCAGTCGCAGATCCTCACCGCCGACGGTGACAAGAAGGGCACGATCCTGAGGGCTGAAGGCGATAAGCAGTCGGCGATCCTGCGTGCCGAAGGCCAGGCTCAGGCGATCTCGACCGTCTTCAAGTCCATCCACGACGGTAACCCGGACCCCAAGCTTCTCGCCTACCAGTACCTGCAGACGTTGCCGCAGCTGGCCCAGGGCCAGGGCAACACCGTGTGGATGATCCCGAGCGAGCTGACTGGCGCGCTGCGGATGCTCACTTCCGCGTTCTCAGGTTCTGGTACCAGCGAGCAGGCGGAAGCCGTCCCGGCGGTCAGCCTGCCCGACGGCGTGAACGGCGCCGTGAGCACGGAACCGGACGGCGCGAATCCGGTCGGGGGCGCCACCCCGGTCGGTGGCGTGAGTCCGGTCGGTGGCGTGAGTCCGGTCGGTGGCGGCGTCGACTACCGGCGCATCGTTCCCGGCCAGGATTCAGGGTCGGATCGCTAGGCCAGCGGTCAGCAGCAGGCCGAACGCGAGCTGCAGCCGGCCGGTCTGACCCAGTACGGGGATCAGCCCGCGCCCCGCGGCCGCGCGCAGTACCTGCCTGACCGGCTCAGCCGCGAGCGGTACTGCGGCCAGCGTGACCAGCGTCAGCGGAGCCGCCGGCGCGATGGCGACCGCGACGGCGAAGGGGATGCCCGCGCACGCCGTGTACAGCACCCTGGTGCGCTGGTCGCCGAGCACGACGGCGAGCGTGCGCTTGCCCGTCACCTCATCGGTCGGGATGTCACGCAGGTTGTTGATCACGAGCAACGCGCAGGCGAGCAGGCCCACGGGGACGGCGGCAGCCGCCGCGAGCCAGGTCAGCCTGTCCATCTGGACGTAGGCTGTACCGACTACCGCCCCGACGCCGAAGAAGGCGAACACCGAGACCTCGCCAAGCGCCCGGTAGCCGTATGGCCGGCTGCCGCCGGTGTAGAACCAGGCCGCGGCGATTGCCGCCGCGCCGAGCACCAGCAGCCACCAGGAGACGGCCGCGGCGAGCACGAGGCCGGCCAGGCCGGCGACCAGGAAGCTGGCGAGCGCCGCGGTGAGCACCTGCCGGGGGGTCGCGAGGCCGGAGCCGACCAGCCTGACGGGCCCGACCCGCTGTTCGTCGGTGCCGCGGATGCCATCGCTGTAGTCGTTGGCGTAGTTGACTCCGACCTGCAGCGCGAGCGCGACGATCAGCGCGAGCACGGCCCGCCATGCGACGAAGTCGTGGTAACCGGCGGCGACGCCGGAGCCGACCGCGACGGGAACGATGGCCGCGGGCAGCGTTCGCGGGCGGGCGCCCGCCACCCAGTCTCGTGCCGCTGTCACGACCTGCCCTGTCTGCCTCGTGATGGAAGATCACAGACTAGCGGGAGACAAGGGTTGCCCGGACCAGGCCTCAGTGCAGCGGTGGCAGCGCCCGGGCGGCAGCGGCGAGGACCATGGCGATCTGGCTGTGGTTGAGCCGGTGCTTGCCGACCACCTTGGACTGGCGCCGGAAGTAGGTGCCGACCCGGCTGCCGTCGAAGACGTCGACGCCCTTCACCTTCATGATCATCCAGGAGATGCTCGGTCCGTACAGGACCATTACGGGCCGCACCCGCACCCGCTGCCCGAGTTCGCCCGTGATCCGAGTCGCGGCGTGCTTCGCTTCGTGCTGGGCATGGTCGAACCGTTCCTCCATGCTGGTCCTGCCGTGATAGAGCATGCCGTCGCGGGCGTGAATCGGCAGCCGGCGGTCCAGGCGCTGGGAGTCGAGGGTAAACACGCCAGCCGGGCCGACCACGACGTGATCGATGACGTGGCTGGTCCCGGGAATGGCTCGGGCATGCAGCGCGACATAACCGTACGGCTGCAGGACTCGCAATCGCCGCCTGGTGAACCGCTGGGCCGACGTCACCCGCACGCCTGCGGGAACGACCGATGTCGTCTTGGCACGCAGAATGGAGTCCGCAGCGAAGTAGATGATCGCGGCCGTCAGGCCGACCCGCCAGCTGAGTCCGATCGCGAACCCGGTCAAGACGGCCGACGCCACGACCAGACGAGTGATCCAGACCCGCAACCTGGGATCCTTGCGCAGATGCGGGTTGATCAATGGCCGGCTCGTCAGCGGCCGGCTGTTCAGCGCGCTGGCCAGCGCGCGGTTGTCCATGGGCCCGTAGCGCTGCGATCCTGCGGCCTGCGGATCGGCCGGCTCGACAGCGGTGGGCTGGGCCTCGGCGGCCTGAGCCTCGGACATCTGGGGCTCGGCCTCGGTGCCGGCGCCGGTTCCGGCGCTGGCGCCGGCGAGGAGCCCGGGGCCCTTGCGTAGCGACCGGACCGCCCGGGCGCTCTTACGGCTGCCCGCGCCGCCCCCTTGACCAGCAGTCGGGGACGTGGCGGTCGCCGTGCCGGGGTCGACACGTTCGGCCGCATCGTCCGACGGGGCCCTGCCAAACAGCGCGCGCAAGCCATTTCGCTCATCGGCCGGCTGAGCAGGCTGGCCGGGCGGGTCGTCAACCTCCGCATCCACATCCCGAGAGTAGCCGATTGGCTGCCCTGTGAACACGCGGGCGCTCGAGGTTGAATGCCCGGTCAGGAAGGCCTAGACGGGTCTGCACGTGGACGTCTACTGTTCGGTAGCGTGACTCAGATTCATGACATGACCGCGCTCGAACTCGCCGCTTCAGTCGCAGACGGGCAGCTCTCCCCGGTCGAGATCGCGGACCACTACCTGGACCGGATCGACCGCCTGAACGAGCAGACCGGTGCTTTCTACACCGTGACGGCCGAACTCGCGAAGGAGCAGGCCGCGACCGCCGAGAAGCTGGCCGCCGAGAGCCGCCGAGCCGGCGACCAGGCGAGTTCGCTGCCCCCGCTGAACGGCGTGCCGATTCCGATCAAGGACCTCAACATGGTCGCCGGGGTACGGATGACACTCGGCTCGACGATCTTCGCGGACAATGTCGCGACCGAGGACGACTACGTCGTCGCGGAGCTGCGGAAGGCCGGAATAGTGATCACCGGTATCCCGTCCAGCGTGTGCGGTCTGTTCGGAATCAAGCCGAGCCGCGGCCGGATCTCCGGCGGGCCGCTGATGCCGGACCTCTCAGGGCTCTCGACCGACGGGCCGATTGCGCGGACCGTCGCCGACGCGGCGCTCCTGCTGGACGCGATGAGCTGCAACTATCCGGGCGACATGTACATCTTGCCGCCGCTGCCTAACGGCGAGACCTTCCTCGGCCATTCCGGCCGGGAGCCAGGAAAGCTGCGGATCGGCCGCTCGCTGACCAACGTTGTGCCGGGCGCGGTGGTGCACGATGACTGCGTCGCCGCCTACGAAGACGCGAGCAAACTGCTCGCCGACCTGGGTCACGAGATCGAGGATGTCGAGCTGCCGTTCGGCTCGGAAACCGTGCCGAAGTTCGAGCTGCTGTGGTACTCGATGGCTACGCTGGCACCGATCGAGCCTGAGCAGGAGAGCGAACTGCTGCCGCTCACCAGGCACCTGCGCGACAAGGGCCTGAAGGTCAGCGCCCGGGAGCTGATCTTCGCCCAGGCTTATCTGCAGGGCGTGATGCGGCCCGCGATCACGACCCTGAACAGGTATGACGCGTTCCTCAGCCCCACGCTCGCCTCGCCGCCCGTTCCGGTCGGCTACTTCGACGAAGTCGATCCTGCTGAGAACTTCGAACGGCAGAAGCGATTCACGCCCTACACGGCGTTGTACAACATCTCAGGCCAGCCAGCTGTGAACCTGCCGTTGTACTGGAACGCCGACGGGCTGCCGATCGGCGTCATGCTCGCTGGGCGGCTCGGCGACGAGGCGACGCTTATCTCACTGTCGGCGCAAGTCGAGGCGGCCAGGCCCTGGCGGGACCGGCACCCGCCGATCTGGTAACCGGCCGGCATCCCCCTGCGGTTGCCCAATTCGAAACCATACGGATTCCCGCCCGAGGTATCTGCGCCATGCGCGAGGTCTTACGATCGGAGGCGGAGTCCGCTCGCTCTGCGTGGTGAATCGCATGCGCAGAGTGAGCGAACCCATTCTGGTGCTCACTGCGTGAGGGCGGGAATCCGGAGGTAATCGCGTGGTGCCGGGGCGTGGGCGCTGGCGGCTGATCCGACAAATTGGCAACGGCGCCGCCGCGACCTGCGCGGCCGCCGTCATTCTGGTGTTGTGCGCGGCTGGTCATGCCGGTATCCCGGCCCTTGGCCGGGTGCTCGATCCCGGGCACGGTGCGTGGTCCTCGGCTGCCGGCGGGCAGCTACCCCGGACGCGGGTTATGACCCTGCCCGGGCTCCGGGGGACGACGTTGGTCTCCCTCGACGCCCAGGGCATCGCGACTGTCGAGGCCAGCCGACTGTCAGACGCGATGCTCGCTCTCGGTTACGTGCACGCCAGTTTCCGGCTCACCCAGATGGACCTGCAGCGCAGGCTCGCCGAAGGCGGGCTATCCCAGCTCGTCGGGGCAGGAGCACTGGCCTCGGACAGGTTCGAGCTGCAACTCGGGCTGCTGCGCACCGCGCGGCGGGAATGGGCCGTGATGCCGAGAACGGGCACGGCCGCCACGATGCTCGCGGCCTACGCCCGAGGGGTCAACGACTACCTGGCTCAGCTGCGTGCCTGCGGGCAGTGGCCGGCCGTGTTCTCGGTCGCCGGCGTGTACCCGGCACGGTGGACCCCGGTGGACAGCCTGGCCGTGCAGGGCTACCTGGCTCAGCAACTCGACTACACCACGACGCCGCTGGACTACGCGGTGCTCGCGAGTTCGCTCGGAATCGCGCGGACGATGCGCTGGTTTCCCCTGAACCCTTCCGGCGCTCAGCACCCCTACGATCCGGGGCCCTACCGATCTCCCGGGATGGTGCCGCTCCCGGCCGGATCCACCCTGGCGGCTGGCCGAACGAAGACGATCACCGGGGCGCCCGGGGCGCGGCATGCGCACGCTCGCGGAGCCGGCGGCGCGGCCGCAAGCACGGCGAGCCAGCCGCCGGCAGCTGTCGCCCGGGCAGCCGCTACTATTCTCGCGCTGACCCGGGACCTGCCGTACGGGCAGGCGGGCAGCCACTGGGCGGCCGGCAGTGCCTGGGCAGTGAACGGCGCCAAGGTCGCCGGAGGCGGGACGATGCTGGCCGGCCTAGCGACCGTGCCTGAGCCGATCGCGTCGGCCTGGTTCCAGGTGGCCGTCACCGCGCCCGGATACGACGTGAGCGGCGTCAGCCTCCCCGGTCTACCGGGAGTCGTCATCGGCCACAACAGGCACATCGCCTGGAGCGTGGCCAGCGCCCAGAACCAATCGACGCTGTTCTACATCGAGAAGACAAGCGGCAGTCGCCCGGGGGATTATTTCTGGCGAAATCATTGGCAGCCCATGCGGAAGGTGCGCTATGCGATTCCGGTCCGCGGCGGCCAGACCCAGCACCTGACCGTCGAGCTCACCGCGCACGGCGCGGTGCTGACGCGGGCGAGCCCGGCGGGCGAGACGATCTCGGTCGACTGGATAGGCAGCAGCGGCTCGCCGGACGTCGCAGTGCTGGCCGGCATCGGCGCGGCCGCGAACTTCACCCAGTTCCGTGCGGCGGTAGCCGGGTGGCACTCGCCGGCGCTGACCTTCGGCTACGCGGACAACCGCGGCAACATCGGAGCAGTGACGGCCGGTTACTTCCCGGTCCTGCGCAGCGGAACGCCGTGGCTGCCGCTCCCGGGTACCGGGGCCGCCGATGTCGCTGGCGTCGTTCCCTACGCCGCGTTGCCGCAGAGCTACGACCCGCCGGGTCACGTCATCGCGCTGGCCGGTCAGCGCCCGGTCAGCGCCGCCTACCCGTACTACCTCGGCACGTCAGCCAATGTGCTGGATCCGGGTGACCGCGCCGGCGCGGACTACTCCGTCCTTGACCGCCAGTCGGGGATCGGGCCAGCCGGCGTCGCGGGACTGCAGACCAGCCCGACAAGCGGGCTCGCCGCGCGCATTCTTCCGCGGTTGCTTGCCGCATTGCGGCCGGTCGGCCTCACGCCGGTCCAGCGTCAGGCCACTTCAGTGCTCCGCGGCTGGAACCACGCGATGACGGGCACGTCGGCTGCGGCAGCTATCTGGTGGACGTTCTGGTCCGACTACCTGTCGGCGACGTTCGGGCCGTGGTGGCGGGCCGCCGCCGTTCCCGTCCGGGCCGATCCGGCGGGGCTCCGGGCCTCGCCCAGCCAGGTCGGACTGGCCGCGTCGCTCGAGCACTGGACGCTCGCCGACCCGTCGAATCCCGTGTTCACACCGCCCGGATCGCGCGTCAGGACCGCTGCCGACACGATGCGGGCCGCATTCGCCGCGGCAGTGACGCAACTGAGCGCGCTCTTTCGCGGCCAGCCGTCGACCTGGGCGCTGGACCGCCTGTCAGCGGGCCCGATCACCTCGCCGGCTCAGGTACCGGTGCTCGGGTATGGCCGCGGCGCGACGGCGAGCACCCCATGGATGGCAGCAAGCCCGTCCAGTGCTGTGCCCCCATATCCTGGCGGTCAGGCTGACCAGGGGTGGCGCATGATCATCCACTTGCGCGCAGGTCAGGGCGGCATTAGCGCCCAAGGGATCTACTCAGGTGGCCAGAGCGAGAACCCGGCTTCGCCTTGGTACGGCAACCTGACTGGCCGCTGGCGAAACGGCGGCTACCTGCTGCTGCCGCCGGCCGGGACGGGGGCCGCCGGCCAGACCCAATGGGAGCTGTTGCCATGAGTAAGGTAACCAGCCGATCAGAAGCCGACCGGCTCGGCAAGCGCGGTTCCTACCGCCTGGGCGGGTTCGGCATGCCGGGCCCCGGGAGGCCGGATCCGCCCCCCGCGTTCCGGTCCTCGTTCGTCCCGCCGCAGCACCGGGGCTCTGCGCTTGGGTGGCTCCTGGCCGCCATTGTCGGCATCCTGCTGATCGCCGGGGGAGCGATGCTCGGGCTCTGGTTCATGCCATTCCTGCTCGGCCTGGCGACGGGGGGCTTCCCGCGGTGGCCGCCCTGATCATCGGGATCACGCTAGCGGTGAGCGTGGTGCAGGGACTGGCCGGACTGTGGCTCGGCCGGGCCATCGCCCCGAGGCCGCCCAGGGGCTAGCCCAGGTCTCGGCCGGCGCGCGCGGCTGGCTCGCGCCTAGCTCGGGTCGCCCGGCCGGGCTATGCGGCGGTCTCAGCCGCGGCGGTCGGCTCGGCCTCCTTGGCTGGCGCGCTCTCATCGCTCGCCCGCTTGGTCGAAGACATGCTCGCCGCGAGCGCGCCACCGCACGTGAGGACGGCGCCCACGATCTGGAGCAGGGTCGGCTGCTGGCCGAGTATGACCGCGGCGAGCGCGAGTGACGCGGCAGGCTGAAGCAGCAGCATCAGCGACGACACCGCGGCGGGCAGCCGCGGCAACGACGAGGTGATCAGCAGCCAGCCGGCGGTCTGGCTGAGCAGGGCCAGCGCCGCAAGCCAGCCGATGGCGGGCCAGAGCGGATGCAGCTCGAGGCCGCCGAAGACCAGCCCGAACGCCAGCGCCGCGATCGCCGAGCCAGCCGTCGCGTCGGCCACCGGCCCGGCAACATGGGCGGAGGCGGCCGACGACCGGCGCAGGATCAGCAGGTAACCCGCGTACGCGATGGATGTGCCAAGGCCGTAAAGGATTCCAGCCAGCGGATGCTGGCCGGTCGGCCGACTTCCGACCATCCCGGAAACGAGCACTACGCCAACCATCACGACCGGCAGCGCAACGGCCACAGCCCGGCTGGGTCGCTCTTTCCACAGCAGCCACGCCAGCCCGGCCACGAAGAGGACCTGAAGATTGCCGAGAACCGTAGCCACTCCCGCGCCGACATCGGCGATGGCGTGCGCCCACAAGATCAGGTCGACCGCGAGAAACACACCGGCAAGTGCGGCCCTGAGCCGCTCGGTCAGCGGTCGCGCGCCGTACCTGCGCTGCTCGATCACGGCGAGGGCGACCAGGATTGGCAACGCGAGAGCCGTCCGGTAGAACGCGGTGCTGACCGGGCTCGCGCCGGACAGCGCGACGAAGACCGCGGAGGCTGAAATCGTCGCGGCGCCCAGGCCAGCCATCAGAAGCGGCCGTCTGGCATGCATGGCAACGGCACCGGGATTGGCGGTGCCGTCGTTGCTTGTAAGGACCGTAGACTTGTACGGTGCTGTCACGCCCTTCAGCATACGCGCCAGACCGGCAGGGGAGGACATGGGATTCGGCGCCGATCAGCTTGAGGCCCTCGTCGAGTGTGTCGAGCTCGTCAACACCGGCCGGACACTCTCGGGTGGCCCGCACGGCGCGACCTCGGCCGGGCTGCCTGGCACGATCGGGCGGCTGGCCAGTCTGGACGAGGTCATCGCGTTTGGCCGCCGGCACCGGGTCGAGAATCTGAGTGCCGCCCGCGCCAGCGACGTGCCGCGGCTGCGCGGGCTGCGCGCCCGGCTGCAAGCGGTCGTGGTCGCCTGCGAGGCCGGCGAAGAGGAGAGGGCGATTCGTGACCTGAACGCGTTGCTGGCCGAGACGGGAGCCGTGCCTCAGGTCGTCACCCACGACGGCCGGCCGCCGCACATCCACGTGACTAGGGCAGCGGCGCCGCTTGCGGACCGGATCGCCGCGCACAGCGCGATGGGCCTCGCGGAGCTTGTCGTCGCCGGCCAGAGCGGCCGGGTCCGCACGTGCGCGTCGCCCGAGTGCGATGCGGTCTTCATCGACCTGTCGAGGAACCAGTCGAGGCGCTACTGCGACAGCCGCACCTGCGGCAACCGTGTCCACGTAGCCGCGTACCGCTCGCGCCAGTCCGCCAGCAGCCGTGGGCCGTCGGCCTTACGTGAAGGCTCAGGGTCTTATAGAACCCCTTTCTCTACAGCTATCGCTTATCTCTACATCTAGGGCGTATCTCTACGCTCAAGGCCGAAGGAGAGTGGCCTGGTAGCCGGCGTCTCTGGTAACGGGGCAGGCTGGGGAGCAAGGCCACGCTGCGACCGGCCCTGACCGGCGGAGCGCACGGTAAACCTGATCGGCGGCCATGCACGGCCGGACATTCAGGTCGTCCCAGCCGAAACGCGGTGTCATGGTCCCGTCGACCACGGCGGCGTTGTCACGTCTGATGTCCTTCCATCTGGTGTCGCCTGGATGAGCAGCACGACCGTCAAGCTCGACGACTAGGTGGTGCTCGTCGTAGAGGACGTCGCGATACACGCGCCCGCCCGCCGACTCGGCGCGCACTTGTCGCTTGCCAGCCGGCAGGCCGTGCGGGATCTCGACCCACTTCACATAGCGGTACTCCAGCGCTGAGTGAACGCCGGCCCAGTCGGGGGAGAGTAGCTCGACAAGCTCGGCGCGGAAGTGCACGCGCTGACGCTGGCTCAAAGCGTCGCTGAGTTTCGCCTGCGTTGTCAGGCCGCGGCCAATACTTCGAGCGATCCAGCCGCAGGCGTCTTCTGCACTGGTCGTTGCCTGCGTCAGGTCCAGAACTGTCTCCTCGATCCTTGTGCGGGGCGGCAGCGCGGTGGGATGCCCAGCCTGTCTGGCTCGAGTGCCGAGATGGATCACCAGGCCATGCACGGGAATTACCCGGCGAGACGCAGGAATGGTGACGTGTATAGCCGTTCTCTGCGCGTCGGTGAGTCCCTGCAGCTCAGCGGCCGTGTAGTAGCTCAACAGGGCTCCCGGCCCCGCGCGCAGGACGGCGGCCCAGAAAACCGCTTCCCGAGATAGCTCGCCCGTGAACGTCGCGTAGACACCGTGATGCAGCTGCTGCCATTTCCCGCTCCGCAGGTACGACTTGACGGAGCCTGCGGAAAGACCACCGCGCCGCGCCTGCGGTGCGGTCAGGATTCCGCGCTGGATCTGGGCAACGCGGTCGAGGTAGCCGGAAAGGCCGTAAGTCATGCCGCCAAGCGTCACCGAATCACCGGCAATGCTGGCAGCTCCCATCGGGAGTTGTGGATAGCGACGCCGGGGGTGTGCAGAACTCTGCGGCTGGCCGAGATCGGCGCGTGCCGCCAAGAGTCGGAGAGGCTGCTCAGCCGCCAAGCTGGACCGAGATCGCCGCGCGCAGCAGCCGCAGATCACCCGCAGCGTCGGTGCTGTCGATGAACTGGTCGACGGCGCCGGTTGGCGGCAGGCGGCGAATCTCGTCTGCCGAGATCGTGTCAAGCAATGACGCAACGAAGCGCCCGGCGCCGATCACGCGGTAGGGCCGGTCGAAGTACGGCCTGACGGAGATGTCGACCGGCTCGGTCAGGCCGAGATCGTTGTGCATGCTGGCCACGGCCTCGTAGGCCGCGCACAAGTTTTGCTCCCGGTCGGCCCAGGGACCGGCGGCCAGGGCAGCGGCCAGCGAAGGCCGCAGCACGGCGGACACCCCGGGCAGCCGGGAGAAGGCCGAGCCGAGCCACTTGCTGTACGGCGGATAGCGGCGCCGCATCAGCAGGGCGAGCCGCATCATGTCCCGGCTCAGCCTGGCCGCGATCACGGCCGATCCGAGATCGTCGCCTGCCTCGGCGCACCGTCCCGGGAACGCCTCTTCCTGGCCGATCCGCGCCCACTGGCAGGCGAGCACGTAACGCCAGACGTCGTCCGGGTACCAGGCTAGCGCCGCGCGGGCCGCGCGCAGGCTACCCGCCGGAGGAGCGCTAGTCCCGGCCCCAGCCTCGGGACCTAGCCCGTCACTAAACACCGTCCCGCTGGTCACCTCGGCGAGGACCTGGGCTGGCGTAGCCAGCCAGTCGAGCAGGCCGACCCCTGCTCGCGGGTCGAATCCCAGGTGGCCGGTCAGCCAGCGGCCTAGCTCAGCGACTTGGACCCAGTGCCGTGGCGCGGGATCCCGCGCCGTCACATCGGGGAACCGAGTTGGCCAGCCCGCGAATTTTTCGGGCAACCGATCCGCCAGCATCGCCCAGATGTCCGCTACCTGGTCCGCGTCGCCCAGGCCAAGGAAGATCTGGCAGCGCGGGCCCCAGTTGTGGTCGGTCGACCTGGGCGAGTCGAATCCGAGCACTTCGGATCCCCAGCCCATCAGGGCCGCAGAGTGCCGGAGCCCTGGGGCGTACCTGTCGAGCACCGGCCTTACGACATCGGCGTAGTAGCGCGCCGCAAGCTCCGTACCCGGCTGGAACGCGGCTTCCACGCGCTGATCCTGCCAGCGGGCCGGGTGCCGGCACGACTCAATTACCGCTGCTCCTCCGTGATCGGCCCTCCCGCGGACGCATGCAGCAGTTCGCCGCGGTCATCATGGAGGGCATGACCGACCGGGAGCTGATCGAGCGGGCCGAGGCTCTGGGGGTGTCCCCGAGCTATGTGAACTGGCGGCGGGAGCGCGTCGATGTGCCGGCCGAGACGCTGCGGGCGATCATCGAGGCCCTCGGCGAGCCGCCTGCGCGGGAGCATGCTGGCGCGGGCGCGAACTCGGCAATGGCGTCAGGAGCGAGGTCGTCCGGCGCCAGCGCGCCCCAGTCCACGGTCAGGCCCCAGCTGCCGCGCCAGCGGACCTGGGGGTTGACCGTCCAGCTGTACTCGGTCAGGTCGCGCCGCTCCTGGGGCCACGGCGACCTGCACGACCTGGCCGACCTGGCCCGCTGGTCGGCTGGCCAGCTCGGCGCCGGCTTCATCCTGATCAACCCGCTGCACGCGCCCGAGCCGGTCAGCCCGGTGAGCAACTCCCCGTACCTGCCGATGAGCCGTAGGTACCTGAGCCCGCTGTACCTGCGGATCGAAGACATCCCTGAGTACCAGAACCTGAATCCGGCGCAGCGGCAATACATCGACGAGCTCGCCGAGCCGCTGCAAGCTGCCAGCACCACGCCGGACCTGATCGACCGGGACCGGGTCTGGGCAGCCAAACGGCTCGCACTCGAACTCATCCGTTCGGCCGGGCGCCCAGCGGAGCGGGAAGCCAGCTACCGGCGGTTCACCCAGCGCGAGGGAACCGAACTCGCGGCCTGGGCACGCTGGTGCGCGCTGGCCGAGGTGCACGGCCCGGACTGGCGCGGCTGGCCGGCCGAACTCGCCGACCCCGGCCACGCTGCGCGGCTGACCGCGGCGGGGCCGCTGGCCGAGCGGGCCGGGTTCCACGCCTGGGTCCAATGGCTGCTGGACGAGCAGCTGGCCGAGGCGCAGCAAGCCGCCCGTGCCGCCGGCATGGACATCGGCGTGATCAGCGATGTGGCTATCGGCTCTCATCCCGGCGGTGCCGATGCATGGGCGCATCAGGACCTCCTGGTCCGTGGCATGTCCGTCGGCGCGCCTCCCGACGGATTCAACCGGCGCGGTCAGGACTGGACACAGCCGCCCTGGCATCCGCACCACCTGGCCGCGGCCGGCGCCCGCCCGCTCGCCGACCTGTTCGGCGCCGCTTTGCGGCTCACCGGCGGGCTGCGGGTGGACCACGTGATGGGCCTGATGCGGCTCTGGTGGATCCCGGCTGGCATGCCGCCCGACCGGGGCACATACGTCAAGTACGACCACGTTCTGACCGTCGGCGCGCTGACTGCGGAAGCAGCCGGGGCCGGCGCGCTCGCGATCGGCGAGGACCTCGGCACGGTCGAACCGTGGATCAGGCGCTACCTGGCCGGACAGCACGTGCTCGGAACTGAGATGGCATGGTTCGCCCGCGAGCCCGACGGTTCGCCGTTGCGGCCGCCGCACTGGAGGCGAAACTGCATGGCGACAGTCGGCACCCACGATGTCCCGACCGTCTCAGGCTTTGTCAGCGGCGATCACGTCACCGTGCGCGCTCAGCTCGGGCTCATTAAAGACCCGGAGGCAGAACGCAAAGCCTCGGAGCTGAGCATGTCGGCCTGGCGCGACGTCCTGGCGGCCGAACGCCTCCTTCCGCCCGGTCCCCACCCAACGGCCGATCAGTTCACGGTCGCGCTGCACGGCTTCCTCGCCCGGACTCCTGCCTTGCTGATCGGCGTCTCGCTGGCCGACGCCGTGGGGGACCGGCGCACGCAGAATGTCCCCGGCACCTCCGACGAATACCCCAACTGGCGGATTCCGCTCTGCGACAGCGAGGGCAAGGCAGTGCTGCTCGAGGACCTGCCCGACATCGAGCTCGTCCGGTCGGTGGTGCGCGCTGCCACGGACCGGACGGGCATGTAGCCCGGCCGCCCCACGTCGGCGTGCCTGGCCTCGGGCGTCTACTTTCCCGCCTGCGCGTCCCGCTTCCTGCAGCGCAGCGCCCGCGCGACATCGTCGCGGCCCTCGGACAGCAGCCTGCGCAACGGCGGCGGCGGGCTGGTCCTGGTGATGTAATCGGCGGCAGCATCGACGGCATCCTGAGTCACCAGGTAGGACGGATAGGCGACCTCGGCGAAGTACTGCGCCATGTCGGTGCCCCAGTCGCGCCAGATGTCGGCGACAACGTCGAAGAACCGCGGCGCGAACGGCGCGAGCAGCTCATCCTGGTCGGCTGAGCTGAAGCCGCCGAGCGCGGCGCGGAATGAGGCGTTCGGCAGCTCTCCTCCGACGATCTGGTCCCAGGCCGCCTCCTTCGCCGCCGGGTCGGGGATGGCTGCCTGGCAGCTCAGCGCGTGCCGGTCGCCCGCGTCGGTGCGGTCTGCGTCGCGCTCGGCGTCGATCGCGTCCTGGCCCGCGACGCCGCGGCTGACGAGGCGGCGCAGCAGCGCCCAGCGCAGGTCGGTGTCGACCGCGAGTCCGTCAATGACCACCGAGCCGTCGAGCAGGCCGCCGAGCAGGCCAAGGTCGGCGTCGGATGCGGCGACCGACGCGAAGGCCTGGGCGTATGCGAGCTGGAAGTCAGAGCCAGCTTCGGCGTCGAACAGCAGCTCGCGCAGCGCGGCCGCGAGCTTGCCGAGACCTTCGGCCCGCCAGCCTGGGTCGGCGAACCGGCGGACCGCCGCGATGGCCTGACGCAGGATCGTCTGGAGCATGCTGATCTCGCTGACTGAGCGGACCCCGGAGAGCACGAGCGCGAGGTAGTTCCTGGCCGCAATCTCGGCGTCCCTGCACATGTCCCAGGCGGCCGCCCAGCACAGGGCGGCGGGAAGGGTCTCGGCGAAGCCGCCGATCGACCGGATCAGGGTGCGCAGTGAGTCCTCGTCGAGCCGGATCTTGGCGAACGTGAGGTCGTCGTCATTGACCAGCACCAGGTCGGGACGGCGCTCGCCGGTCAGTTCCGGCACCGCTGTGCGCTCGCCGGTCACGTCGAGCTCGACCCGGCGCCGCCTGGCCAGGCCGCCGGGCCCGTGGTCATATAGCCCGATCGCGATCCGGTGCGGCCGCAGGACCGGATGGGACCGCGGTGCCTCCTGCAGCACGGCGAAGTCGGTGATGCTCCCGTCCGCAGCCGTCTGGAACTGCGGCCGGAGGGTGTTCACGCCAGCGGACTCCAGCCATGCCTTGGACCATTCGGCAAGCTCGCGGCCGGAGGCCTGCTCGAGCGCGTCGAGCAGATCGGCGAGTGACGCGTTGCCCCAGGCGTGCTTGGCGAAGTAGGCCCGGACGCCCGCCAGGAAATTCTCGCGGCCGACGTAGGCGACGAGTTGCTTGAGCACGGCCGCGCCCTTGCCGTAGGTGATGCCGTCGAAATTCACCTCGACCGCGGCTATGTCGACGATGTCGGCCGCGATCGGATGCGTCGAGGGGAGCTGGTCCTGCCGGTAAGCCCACGCCTTCAAGGCCTGGGTGAAGGTGGTCCAGGCGTTGGGCCACCTGGTGGCCTCGGCCTGCGCGATCGCGCTCGCCCAGGTGGCGAACGACTCGTTCAGCCACAGGTCGTCCCACCAGCGCATCGTGACCAGGTCGCCGAACCACATGTGGGCCATCTCGTGCAGGATCGTGTCCGCCCGCGCCTCGTGGCGTGCGTCGGTGACCCTGGACCGGAAGATGTAGTCCTCGAGGAAAGTGACGGCACCCGCGTTCTCCATCGCCCCGGCCTTGTATTCGGGCACGAAGAGCTGGTCGTACTTGCCGAAGGCGTACCGCACGCCGAACGCGGCGTGGAAGTAGTCGAAGCCCTGCCTCGTCACCTCGAAGATCTCGTCGGGGTCGAGGTAGTCGGCAAGCGACTGCCGGCAGTAAATTCCGAGCGGGATGCCGTCGTGCTCGGTCCGCACGACGTGGTACGGCCCGGCCGAGATATGGGTGATGTAGGTCGACATCAGCTGGGTGGGCGGGAAGTGCCAGCGCTCCACGCCGGGCCCGGCCGGCTGTCCGAAAAGGTCAGGGGCCATGTTCGAGATGACCTGCCAGGTGTCCGGGCACAGCACGGTGAACTCGAATGCCGCCTTCAGGTCCGGCTGGTCGAAGCAGGCATAGATCCGGTGCGCATCGAAAGTCTCAAGGTCGGAGTACAGATAGACCGCCTTGTCGGCGGGGTCAGTGAACCGGTGCAAGCCCTCGCCGCTGCGCGAGTACGCGCATCGCGCCGTCACTGTCAGCTCATTCGAATCGGCGAGGTCAGTGAGGGTGATCCGGTTTCCGTCGAAGGCCGTGGCCGGCAGCCGCCTGCCGTTGAGCGTCACCTCGCTGACTTCGGGCGCGGTCAGGTCGATGAAGGTCGCCTCACCAGGGCGGTGGCAGGCGAACCCAACGGTTGTCTGCGAGCCGAAGGTGGATTCGCCGCCGGTCAGGTCTAGTTCGACCTGATAAGACTCGACGCGCAGCAGCCTGGCGCGCTCGGCCGCTTCGTCGCGGGTCAGGTTGCTGGTCACTGTCGTCTTCCCTCTGCTCGGCGGTCGCTGGCCGCTCCAGGCACGGCCTCGGTCATTCCGGCATGATTTCACGCCGCCCTGGTGGAATGCGTCACCGGTTCGCTGGGTTGTGGCTTGTCAGGGCCGGGTTCCGCGTGGATCAGTACCGCAGAGGAGATGTTGTGACAGATCAGACGCCGGTGCAAGTAGATTTCTGGTTCGACCCGCTCTGCCCGTGGGCCTGGATTACCTCCCGCTGGATGCTCGAGGTGGTGCAGGTGCGCCCGGTAGAGCCGCGCTGGCACGTGATGAGCCTCGCGGTACTCAACGAAGGCAGGGACGACCTGCCGGAGGGCTACAAGGAGCGGCTGTCCCAGGCAATGGGTCCGGTCAGAGTGGTCGTGGCTGCCGAGCAGAAGTTCGGCTCCGAGGCGGTGCTCCCGCTCTACACGGCGATTGGCACCAGGTTCCACAACCAGAAGGCCGAGCAGAACAGGGCCACTATCGAGGCCGCGCTAGCCGAGGCTGGGCTGCCGGCCGAGCTGGCGGAGGCGATGGACTCCACCGAGTACGACGAGGCCGTGCGGGCGTCGCACACCGACGGGATCGAGCGGGTGGGCCTCGAGGTCGGCACCCCCATCATCTCGGTCGGCGACGCATCCATATTCGGCCCGGTCATAACCCCGATACCCCGGGGCGAGGCCGCTGGCCGGCTGTGGGACGGCGTGCACCTATGTCTCCAGACTCCCGGCTTCTTCGAGCTCAAGCGGAGCCGCACGAACCCGCCGATCTTCGACTGAGCGATCGCCAGGGAATGTCGGCGAGAATGCTGGCATGCGCAGCAACTACATAAACGGCACGTGGACCTCGTCCGCCGACCCTGGCGGCATAGACGTTGTCAATCCCGCGGACCAGTCGGTCATCGACCGGGTGCCTGCTGGTCACCCGTCCGACGTCGACGATGCGGTCAGGGCGGCGCGGTCCGCTTTCAGCAGCTGGGCCGCGACTCCGGTCGCGGAACGAGCGCAGCGGCTCGATGCCACGGCGCGGCTGCTCGAGGAGCGGGCTGACTCGGTCGCGGCGACGATCAGCGCCGACATGGGCTCTCCGCTGCCTTTCGCCCGCCGGGTCCAGGTCGGTACTCCGCTTGCCGTGCTCGCCAGCTACGTCGAGCTGCTCGCGGGATACGACTTCGGAGGCGAGCGGATCGGGAACGCGCTCGTGGTTCGGGAGCCGGCCGGAGTGGTCGGCGCGATCACGCCGTGGAACTACCCGCTGCATCAGGTGGTGGCGAAGGTCGCGGCGGCACTGGCAGCCGGCTGCACGGTCGTGCTGAAGCCGAGTGAGGTCGCGCCGCTGGCTGCGTATGAGCTCGCTGACATCTTTCATGAGACCGGGCTTCCGCCGGGAGTGTTCAACCTGGTCAGCGGTACGGGCAAGGTCACAGGCGAGTCCATCGCCGCGCACCCGGGCGTGGACCTGGTCTCGTTCACAGGATCGGTCCAGGCGGGCCGGCGGGTGGCGGAGGTGGCCGCGGCGAGCATCAAGCGTGTCACTCTCGAGCTCGGCGGGAAGTCCGCCACGCTGATCTTGCCCGACGCTGACCTCACGACGGCGGTCAAGGTCGGTGTCGCGAAGGCGTTCGTGAACGCCGGCCAGACCTGCAACGCCCTGACCAGGATGCTCGTGCACGTCGCCAGCTACGACGAGGCGGTTGAGCTGGCCGTGGCCAACGCCGCGAAATACCCGGTCGGCGACCCGTTTGCCGAGGGCACCAGGATCGGCCCGTTGGCCTCCGCCCATGTGCGCGACCGGGTCATCGGGTACATCGAGCGGGGAGTCGCCGAGGGCGCGAGGATAGCGACTGGCGGCACCGAGCCGATCGACGGCCTGGAAGGCGGCAGCTACGTCAGGCCGACGATCTTCGCCGGCGTCAAGCCGGAGATGACGATCGCCCGCGAGGAGATCTTCGGTCCCGTCCTGTCGGTGCTGGCGTACGAGACGCAGGACGAGGCGATCGCGATCGCGAACGGAACCCCGTACGGCCTGGCCGGGGCCGTCTGGTCGGCCGACCAGGAACACGCGGTCCGGGTCGCCAGGCAGTTGCGGGCTGGCCAGATCGAGATCAACGGCGGCGCGTTCAACGTCGCGGCTCCGTTCGGCGGTTTCGGCCAGTCCGGCTACGGCCGCGAACTCGGCGTCCACGGTCTCGAAGGGTTCCTAGAACTTAAGGCCCTCCTCTTCTGACCCATCCTGGGGTGGGCTAGAACATCATGGGGGACCAGGGGGCCGGGTCCCACCACATGGCCGTCGAGAGCTCAGCGAGCGCCTCGGGACGCTGCTCGGAGATCTGGCCAGCGGCGGCGAGCGCGCCTAGCCGCGTCCCGCCAAGGTAGGCGGCGCCGAGCGCGGAGACGGGCAGCACGACATCGGCCGGCGCGGTCGTTCGCTCGCAGGCCGGCTTGCCGCCCTCGCCCGGCCCGCCGGCCTGGATCCGCCACCGGCCCTCGTTCGCAGCCAGCAACGGGTCAGTCACCTCGATGACCACATCAACGGCGCAGGCATAACGCCGCCGCTGAAGCGCCGCCGGCAGGTCGACGATCCTGACCCAGAGCCCGTCGGAGAGCTTGGTCCTGGCCCGGCGCGGGTCGACGAGCAGGTACTGGATCGGGTCGTCTGGCGGGCGCAACCTCGTCCGCACCTCGCCCACCAGGTCCCTGGTGAGCATGTCGCCCCAGAGCGCCGCGCACGCGGCGGGACTGGTCCAGAACAGGTCACTCAGCATGAGCACCTGAGCGGGCATTCCGTCGCGCCCCCAGTCGGGCTTGACGGCGTAGAGCGCATACCCGACCGGACCTGACTGATCTTCAGCGATAACCGATCGCTGCGGGCTACTGCCCTCGCGCATGAACTCCGGATCGGCGACATGCGCCTCCCACCAGCCGTCGTGCCTGGTCAGCATGCCGGGCCTGGTGGGGCGTACGGTCTCGTAGACCGCCTTCATCTCGGCGACAGCGTCCTTCGGATCGGCTAGCCGCAGAGTCGGCGCGGCCTGCCCGGCGGTTGCGAGCGGGCGCAGCGCGCCGTCACCGCGGTGGAAGGTGAAGCTGTACTGCTCGGCCGCAGAACCATAGCCGTATCGGCCGTAGATCACCGACTCCGAGGCGAAGAGCATGGCGACGGGCTCGCCGCCGGCCGCGATGTCGTCGAGCTGGCGGCGCATCAGCGAGGACAGCACGCCGCGCCGCCGGTGCGTGGGCAGGACCCCGACTCCGCTGATCCCGGCTGCTCCTACGACGTCACCGCCGGGAGCGGTCAAGCCGAACGAGAATGCCAGGGTGGTTCCGATCATCTGGTTACCGTCGAAGGCCACGAGCGTCCGCTCGGGCTCGACGACCATCCGGTCGAAACGGAGCATCTCCTCCGGCGGCCACGGCGAATTGAAAGCCTGCTCGGTCACCTTGCCGAACGCGGCAAGTTCCGAATCGTCAACCGGCCGGATGGGATGGCTGGAGTTCATGCTGGCATTCGTACCCCATGATCTGCCCGTCGTGCCACATCTTTACGGCCCCGCCGGGGCACAGTAAGGCTCTCTGCCTCTGGCGGACACCTGTTGAACCGGTACAGTTTCGGCACGGACAGAATCGGCCGTACCCGCAGGTAGACGGCCTGGCAGAACTGGCTGGGAGCCAACTTCGGGAGCCTACCGGGGTCATATGACGACGGCCGCTGACCCTCCGGGGTGGGCGCGAGAAAGCTTCCGGCGCGAATTTGGCTCAGCAGAGCCATGCCCGTGCGTGGCCTCCGGCTGTGTGCCGAGTACGCCATCCATGGCAGTCGCAGCCGATGTAATCTCCGGGCTGATCGCGTGCCAGTAGACGCTGCGGGTCGTGCCCGGGTTCTGATGCCCGGCAGCCGCGGCGATCGCCTCGACAGCCTCCCCTGCGTCACTCAGCACGCTCACGAACGTATGCCTCTGCTCGTGCGGATGCCAGTCCGAACCGAGCCCGGCCTGCTGGCACAGCCGCCGGAAACCGGCACGCACGCCACCCGACCACATCGGCTTACCGGACGGCCCGCAGAACACCAGCCGTTGTCACGCCAGCGGCTCCCGGCCTTCAGCCTGGCGGCGGCCTGGGCCGCCCGCAGCGCCCGCAAGGTGTCGGCACTGACGGCCGGCATCCGCAGCGTCCGCCGAGAGCCGCGCGGCTGCAACTGCTGTCATGCGGATGTTATGACCCGCTCGACCCGGTGCACCTGGACGGCCGGTGCCGCTTCGGCCGCCGCTGCCCCGTGTCTCCTGAACGCCGATGCGCATGCGTGTCACCGCCCCGGATCTGGTGCCCGTGGATTGGTGCACCATGACCGGTCCATACGGGCAGTTCAGCCCTCGCTACCTGCAGGCCGGCTTCTCGCCGCTGCCGCTTCCAGCCGGCAAGAAGAAGACCCCGCCCGCAGGATTCACCGGGCGGAACGCTAGGGGACAGCTCGCGCCGATGGCCGACGCCGCCCAGGTGACCCGGTGGATCACCGCTCGCGGCGACGGGAACATCGCCCTGCGGCTGCCGGGTGGCGTGATCGGCGTGGACGCCGACTGCTGGAAAGGCCAGGCCGAGCGCGTGGCCTGGGAGGAACTGACCAGCCGGTGCGGACCAATGCCAGCGGACGCCCCACGGCGCACATCTCGCAGCGATGGCGAGTCGGGCATCCGGTTGTTCCGCGTGCCCCCCGCTTTCTCCTGTGGCGGCAATCTGCCAGCCGGCAGCAATGGTGTGAGCCCGGGCGAAGTCATCCAGGTCCACCACCGGTACGTGGTAGCGCCACCCTCGCGGCATCCCGAAGGGACGATTTACCGCTGGGTGAACCTCCCTGACGGCGAGGTCCCCGAGGTAGCCAGCCTGCCTGAACTGCCAGCTGCATGGCTCGATGCACTTCGCAGCGGCCAGGGCGCAGCCGGACAGCTAGACCTGGTTCACGACGAACGCGTAACCGCCAACGGACAGATAACAGGATGGACCTCGCCCGACATCACTGCCCTGCTCCGCGATGGCGTGCCACCTGGCCAGAAGCAAGACGACGTTCTGCGAGACCTAGCCTTCCAGCTGCGGCGCGAGAACACGCCGATGACAGTTGCCGGGAGCGTCTGGCTCGCAGTCACTAGCAAGACAACGCTCACCCGGCCAGGCCAACCATGGACGGACGCAGACTTTCAGCGCCACTGGCAGGGCGCAGACGCGAAACTCAGCAGTGACGACCAGGGAGAACGCGAGGAAATCGAGGTCGGTAGCGCACCTGCGACCATCCGCGCCCTGCGCGAGGCAATCGACGGCGGCAAAGTGCCCGAAACCTACGTCACTGGCGGGCGCGTCGTCCACGTCGAGGAGGTATCCGGCACGGCGGGCGCGTCATCGGGCGATGAGGACTTGCCTCTCCCGGTAACGGCCAGCGAAGTCGGTCCGCCAGCGCTCGCCGGGTTGCTGGCGGCGCACACATTCACGTACCGGACTCGCACTCGGAAAGGTGACGATGGCAGCGACGAGACCTACAGCGAGGAAGTCACGCCGCCCAACCCGGTACTCGCCGCCGCCCTGGCCCTGAAGACCTGGCCGCGGCTGCGGCCGCTGCACGGCATCGTCGGCGCGCCCGTACTACGGCCCGACGGCAGCCTCCTTCAGGTCCCTGGTTACGACCAGGCGACGGGACTCTACCTGGCCAGCAAGGTACCGCTCGACACGGTGCCAGCCCAGCCGACGAAGGAACAGATCGCCGCTGCCCGGCGCCAGCTGCTCGACACATTCCTGGGCGATTTCCCTGGGTAAGCGCGGCCGACAAGGCCAACTACGTCGGCCTTCTGGTGACGCCGGTCCTGTGCAGCTACCTGCGGACACTGATCCCGTTCGGTGTGGTGACCTCGACCATGCCCGGCTAAGGCAAGACGATCCTGACGTGCGGGCTCGGCATGCTGTACGGGCAGCGAGTGCTGACCTGGACGCGAAGCGATGAGGAACTTCGGAAGTCCATCACGTCGGTGCTGGCCGACCCGGTTGGCACGATCATTTTCGACAATCTGGCCGAGGGCACGTTGATTGACTCCCCGGAGCTGGCCAGGCTGATTACTGACCGGACGTGGGCTGACCGGCTACTCGGCAAGAACGCGACCGCGGCATTCCAGAACGACCGCGTGTGGGCAGCCACGGGCAACAACCTACGGCTGGGCGGAGATATGCGCAGGCCAGCCCCGCGTCCGCATCTCGATGGACGACCGTTTACGAGACACGATGCCTGGCTGGGTTTTAGAGTGAGGCCGTGCCATTCCTGATATGGGTGGCCCAGGTGCTCGTAAGCGATGCGACGGCCAAGAAACTGGGCCGAGCGCGCATGGAGACCAAGCACGCCGAGTGGATCGCCGGGACGGGCCTGGATTCAAGCCGATCGAATGGACGATGGCATGACTGAACAAGCCAATATCACTCTGCCCACCGGCTGGCGGTATGGGTTCGACAGTGCCAGCGGCACCGCCATCCCCATCAGCGTCGTCAACGACAACGTTGTCATGGGCTACCCTGACCGGCAGCCCGATCCGTGGACACCCGACGACTTCGAGCGGTACCAGGACGCCGGGGCCAGCATCGCCCGGATCACCCAGGCTGATCCGCCGGACTGGGCGAGTTGCTCGATCGCCGACTGGGAGCAGGGGGCGATCTTCGACCCGCCGTCGCTGCGCCGGTTCGTGATCCGGCGTAACCAGTTCCGGCCGGGTACCCAGACGGTGTACAGCGACCTGGATAACCTGGCCGGTGATCTGCAGCCGCCGCTGGCGCGCGTGCTGCACGGCCTGACGTGGAAGGCGTGGCTGGCGCATTGGAGGCCGCCGTCGTATCCGGTGCCGGATGATGCGGAGATTGACCACCTGCAGTCGCTGCTGCCGCCGCATGTAGATCTGGTGGCGGTGCAGTTCAGGCCGGGCAGCCTGTTCGATAGGTCCGTGGTCATCGATCCCACCTGGCATGCCTGATGGTGTCGGGTAAGGGGCTGCTGCATCTAGGTGTCGGCCCCAGGCGGAGGCATGAAGTACCGAAGAAGCCCCTGCTGACAGCTGCCGCCGTATCATTCTTCGCCCTGCTCGATCATCCGAGCAGTCTCCTCCAGGCCCAGCGTCAGCATCCGCGCCACGTCGGCCGGCCGCAGGAACGAGCTCGCGATACGGGTCTGGCCGCCGTAGGTGACCATGACGGCGACCCAGGCTTCGGCGTCGTCGTCTAGGACGTAGCCGGGGCCTAGCAGTCTGCGGGCCTCCTCGTCCTCGTCCGCGCGGGAGTTGGCCGAGATCGCCCGGATGCTTACCGGCACCCTCCAGCCGGGGCCTGAGAGCGTGGCGCGCTGTCCAGGCTGTGCCGCGAGGTGCCACGGCCTCCCGCGGTCGGATCAATGCGCAGTTCCACGGTGATCCTCATGACCTGACGCTAACGGCGGGCCTGGTGCCGACGCGAGACGGTCGGCACGATTCCGCTGCCCGGGTTGGCCTGCGGGATCAAGTTTCCGTCTCGCCACTGATCGAATCCGCCAATCTGTCGCGGTGGTCTTATAGACTCGGCGCCAAGCCCCGGACGGCACCGACCTGTCCGGGGCTTTCGGCTTATCGGGGCGCCGGACCTGAGTGCGGAGGGTCCGCGTATGGCGCCGGGCAGCATGACAACGGTCTGGCTGGATCGCGCCTCGGCTTCTGATCTGCGGTCGATCGCAACGGATCTTGCCCGCCAGGAGCGGCGCCGGGTGACGCTCGGCGAGGTTGTGCGGCGGCTGATCGAGCTCTGGCGGGCCGGCGGCGCGTGATGGCCTACGATCGCCGCGAGGAGCTCACGGGCTCGCAGTCCGGTTCGGAGGGTGTGCATAGTGATGTGCGCGACCGCGCCGATCCAGCAGTAGGTAGTGACGGAGTCCACCTGGCGCTATACGCTCCGCTGTAGTAACTCTTCTTCATGGACCAAGCCACGATCGGCGTCGGAATGACCCGATGTCTGCGGACTTACACGCAACCTCTTTGGTGTGCGAGTTCTCTTCATGGCGGCAGGAGGATTCCATGGACGAGGCGGTGGAACGGGATACGTTGGATAGCGATCGCGGCCTTCTGCGACGCCGGTTCCTGAAGGGCGTCGGCGCGGCGCTGCTCGCGGCCGGCACTGGAGTGTCGCTGACGGGATGCACAAGCACGAGCAGCCACCACCCCCACGTCGTCCCCAGAAGGGGCCGCAAGAAGGGCGGCAAACGCGGCGGCAGCGGCGGCAAACGCGGCGGCGGGGGCGGC
>WNFI01228592.1_pt1 | contig 28511 bp, 24 predicted proteins | sample 5400471 | NCBI WGS metagenome assembly WNFI01 (sample SAMN13153348, study PRJNA577476) | soil metagenome | isolation source: 100 cm saprolite on Douglas fir-dominated hillslope | place: USA:California | collected 2013-09-17
TGTTGGACTGGCCCTGAGCTATCGAAGCAAAAACCAACGCGAAACAAAGAATCAACAGAACATTCAGCTTACGCATCTTTCTTTCCTCCATTTGCCAGCCGGGTGGCTGACTCTGAAATTCTTATTGCGAACTCACGGTGTACGATTGAGGCGCCTGGGTGGGGGGAGGGCGCCAGTTCTAAACCAGGGTTATCCTCACTCCGAGAATGAGGAACGCACGAATATCGCGCTTGGACAAATACGCCTCTCCAAGGCTTTGAGCTTTAACGCAAGCTTCTCAATTTTTTCTTCACACGCCCTGACTTACTCCGTCCACTTCCTGGCCCCGGTTTACTTAGCCGCAATTCGCCGTAGTAACAGATATGCTTGCTGCGCGGCACAATGGCAATCAGGTGGAAGCTGCAAAACCAGGGTCAGGAGATACCCGAAAGCGCAAGCCGCAGCTACAAACCGGTCGAGCCGTGTTTGCAATCGAGGTACGCACATCACGCTGCCCGGTCATTCCCACGGAATCCTTCCCACTGTTGCAGTCCTGTGAGAAGCGTTAGCGTTCTTCCGTAGGCTGCGATCGCTCCGGTCAGATTGTGGAACTCCGGGGAACCCACAATCGTTCCCCGTCTTCGTATGTGCGCATCCGCCGAGAGTTCGAGTATTCGTTCTATGCCTTTGTTCTCAAAATCCGAGTTAGTCTTCAGCATCACTTGGCCCTCCTTCTGTAACAAAGGGGCCAAGCCTTCAGGACTTCTGGATAGGGGAAACCCTCCAATTTGCTGCCGGATCATCATGGAGGCGGCCAACGGGTAGTTGCGGTACGCAAGATTCTCATTCTGGAATCGCAGCGACAGGGGCCAGCGAAACAGGCTAACGGTAGGCATGAGCGGTCGGCTAGAATGTGCCGCGAGGAGAGAACCCATGCGCAAAGCTTTGTTCTTGCTGATGTTGGTTCCAGGAATCTTGCTGGGGCAGAGCGCTCAAAATTAGCAAGGAACGGCTGAAAGCACTACGCTCGCGGTGAACTGAGAAGAACAGGAGCGGGTCACTCCGGCAATGCTTCGGGGGTCGATCCGGCTACTTCTTGGGGTGAGAGGTACTAAGCGAGGAGTTGGCGATGAGAATCTGGGCCTCGGCTGGGTCGATGTGCTCCATTTTCACGGCTGGCTGGTGCTCCTGTCTTTCGTCCACACTAACCCGCAGGAAATAAAGCTTACCGGATTCGGCGGTTAGATCGGCTGCGGAAGCCAGTTTGGAGTATCTCCCCAAGCCGGATTGCCAGGCCGCGCACACCCGATGATCGCCCGGTTCCACAGGGAAGAAAAAATAGGATCTGCCGTGGTTTGCGCCGATCCAAGCGCCATCGAGACCGACTCTGGTTGTGACCGTGCCGATATTCCAAGTGTTGGCTTGTTGCTTCACGTCTAGGAACACATAGACCAGGGCCTTGCCCGCTTCCGGCTGCGGGGAAGGATGCTGCTTCTTATCCGTTTTGACTTCGAAATGGACCTCGGCAGGGCCACAGCCGGCTGCGGCGCGAGCCGCCGCTGCGTCGTCCTGGGCAAAGACGGGCGAAGCAAATAGGAGGACAACGAGAATGGTTTTCATCACAAATATTGGACGGGTCTTGCGGCGGCCAGGTTTCATGGGTTGGCGACCAAGTTAGCTAAGCGATTCAATCGGGACACAGAGTTTCTCCTCGACTAGGGCGTGCGCGGATTCGAATGGGTTGTTTCGGGATGGCGGCCAAAGAGTATGTCAAACAGGATGAGAGCGGCACCGATAAAAATGGCGGAATCGGCGACGTTGAACGCGGGGTAGCGGTAGGTGCCAAACCATACTTCGAAGAAATCCGTAACCGCACCGTGAACGATGCGATCGGTGACGTTGCCGGTGGCGCCCCCGAGCAGCAGGGCGAGACCCGCGAAGGCCAGGCCGCTGCTGTTCTGACTAGTGACCAGCAGCCAAGCCAGGACAGCGATGACGGCGATGGAACCAACGATCAGAATGATGCGCGTGGCGGCGGAAGCGGAATCGGAGAAGATGCCGAATGCTAGGCCGGGATTGCGGCTGTGTACGAGGTACATAAAGTTGTGGATTAGCTCATGGCGCCAGCCTTCGGTGGTTTGCGATTCGAACCAGGCTTTGGTGGCGCGGTCGAGGAGAACGACCGCGAGTGTGAGCCAGAGCCAGCGGAGGCGGGAGGAGAGGGTCATGAGATAAAGGAAGTTAGCGAAGTAAAGGAACTAAAGGAGGTAAAGGAAATTAAAGATGGCCCAAGGGTCGTTATGCGCGAGTCGTGAAGATTACGCGTGACGGAAAAGCGGCGGCGAGCTGCCGCGCTCCAAGGGTGGCGCGTTTGGGGATGAGTTTGCATCTCAGCTCGCAGCCACTCTCGCGGAGTCGTCGCTTTCGATTTCGGTTAGGGCTTCGGTGCACCGCTCGCAGACGGTTGGGTAGCGGGAGTTTTCGCCGACGTGAATGGAATAGTTCCAGCACCGCTCGCACTTTGCGCCATCGGCACGCTCGATTTTGATCATCAGGCCAGGCAACGTCTCGGCAGGAACGGCTCCCGCGACGGCAGATGGCTCAACGGCAACCTTGGAGACGATGAAGAGCGCGGGGAGCAAGGACTGTTTTTCTTCGAGTAGTTTCTGCAAGCCCGCGGCTTCGGCTCCGGCGTGGAGATGGACTTCCGCTTCGAGGCCGCCACCGATGATTTTTGCGGCGCGCGCTTGTTCGAGGACTACGAGCACGGCAGCCCGCACCTGGGCGAGCCGCTCCCACTTTTCGGCAGCGTCTTTGGCGATTCCGCAGGCCAGCGATTCGGCTTCGGGAAACAGAGTCATGTGGACGCTGTCGGGCTCGCTTTTCGGTTTTGGCAGATATTTCCAGATTTCCTCGGAGGTGAAAACGAGGATTGGCGCGGCCAAGCGAACCAGAGCGCCGCTGATTCTCCAGACAGCGGTTTGCGCGGAGCGGCGTGAACCACTTCTGGGAGCTTTGGTGTAAAGGCGATCCTTTAGCACGTCGAAATAAAAAGCGCTGAGGTCAACCACGCAATAATCGTGGATGGCGTGGTAGACGCGGTGGAATTCATAATTGGCGTACCACTCGCGGCACTTTCTAACCAGCTCGGCGGTGCGGTCCAGCATCCAACGATCGATTTCCTCCAGCTGGTCATTGGAAAGAGCGTCGCGCGCGGGATCGAAATCGCCGAGATTGCCCAGGGCAAAGCGAAATGTGTTGCGAATCTTGCGATAGGCTTCGCTGAGCTGGGTCATCACGCGTTCGCTCATTTTCACGTCGGCTTGGTACTCCACGGAGCCGACCCAAAGGCGAAGCAAATCCGCGCCCCACTTTTCGCAAATCTCGATTGGATAGAGAGCGTTTCCCAGAGACTTGGACATCGGGCGGCCCTGCTCGTCGAGCGTCCAGCCGTGGGTGACAACGCCTCGATAGGGTGAAGCATCGCGAATGCCGGTGGCCACCAGCAGCGAGCTGTGGAACCATCCGCGATACTGATCGGGGCCTTCGAGATAAACATCCGCCGGCCACTCGGCGCCTTTCAACACCGAGAGATTCGAGGAGCCGGAATCGAACCACACGTCGAGAATGTCGTTTTCTTTCCGCCACTTCGACGCTCCGCATGGGCACACCGTGCCGTTGGGCAGCAGTTTCTCCGAACTGTGCTTGTACCAGGCGTCGGCGCCTTCTTCTTCAAACCATTTCACGACATTGCGCAGCGCTTTGAAATCCTCCAGGCGCTTTCCGCAACCCTCGCAGTAGAAAACGATGATGGGCACGCCCCAGAAACGCTGGCGCGAGACGCACCAATCCGGGCGCTTCTCGATCATCTCGTACATGCGGTCTTCGCCCCACGCGGGAATCCATTTGACGCCGTGGATTTCTTCGAGCGCTTCCTGGCGCAGGGTTTTTTCTTTTCCGTGAGCGGCCTGGTCCATTTTGATGAACCACTGCTCGGTGGCGCGAAAGATTACCGGATTGTGGCAGCGCCAGCAATGCGGGTAGCTGTGCTTGTAATCGTGATGGCCGAGGAGTGCGCCGCTGTCGGCCAGCAACTTTACGATGATGGGGTTCGCGGTAAAAACGTCCTTGCCTTTGTATTCGGGCAAGCCTTCGAGGTACACGCCTTTGTCGTCAAGCGGCGCGTAAATCTCCAGGCCGTATTTCTGTCCGGAAATAAAGTCGTCGGCGCCATGGCCAGGTGCCGTGTGAACGATCCCGCTGCCCTGATCGAGCGTGACATAGCCTGCAAGAATGCCCGGCACTTGGATGGGCAGGAAGGGATGCTGAAATTTCATGCCCTCGAAATCGCGGCCCTTGAAGGTCGCGCGAACCTTGGTTTCCTTGATGTCGCATTCGGATTGCAGCGCGGCGACCCGATCGGCAGCCAGCAGCAGCGCGCCTTTTTCGGTGTCCACGACGGCGTACTCAAAATCCGGATGAAAAGCGAGCGCGCGATTGTGGGGGATCGTCCAAGGCGTTGTTGTCCAGATGACCGCGCTGACGTCGCTGCCTATTTTCGCGGCATCCCCTTTGCCGCCGCCGACAACCGCGAACTTCACCCAAATCGACGGGCTGGTATGATCTTCGTACTCCACTTCGGCTTCGGCGAGCGCTGTGCTGTCAAAGAGGCACCAGTAAACCGGCTTGCGCCCGCGGTAGACGTAACCCTTTTCCATGAAATCCAGGAATGCGCCGGCGATAGTGGCCTCGTATTCATGGCTCATCGTCAAATAGGGATTGTTCCAGCGGCCGAAAATGCCCAGGCGCTTGAAATCTTTCTTGTGCTGCTCGACGTAGCGAATCGCGAACTGGCGGCACAGCTTGCGGAATTCCGCAGGCGGTACTTTCCCTTTGCCGCCCAGTTCTTTTTCCACCTGCGTCTCAATAGGCAGGCCATGGCAATCCCATCCCGGCACGTAAGGCGCGTAGTGCCCCGCCATGCTCTTGGTCTTGACGACCAGGTCCTTCAGAATTTTGTTGAGGCCGGTACCGAGATGAATTTCGCCCGTAGGATACGGGGGGCCGTCGTGTAGGACAAAGAGCGGCTTGCCTTTGCGCGTCTCCAGGATGCGTTCGTAGATGTTTCCCCCGTGCCAGGCTTCGAGCTGCTTGGGCTCGTTCTGCGGAAGGCCGGCCTTCATGGGAAACTCGGTCTTCGGCAGGTTCAGTGTTTTCTTCAGTTCGAGTGGTTCGGCCATAGATTTGAGCGTTCGGATAGTCCCCTGTTAATCTGCATTATTTGCCCGCATGCCGTCCTTTGGTTCAGGTATACGGCGGGAAACATCGGAAAGCAGTGTAAGGACGTATGTTACAATGAATGACAGTCGGTGTCAGCCATCTGGGCCGCGCAACCTTTCCCGGCCAGCGCGAATCTTATTGGTCAGGTACACCGAACGTTGTGGTTCTGCGTCTAAACTGAAGAGGTAAACGGTGCCGGGCAATTTTATCAATCTGCTGCCTCCTGAGTTCACAAAGGCCAAGGTGTCTCGAACAGGCCCAGAGCCTGCGGTTTCAGTGCCTTCCTCCGCTGTGCCGAAATTCGTCAAGCCCGATATTCTCATTCCCGATAACTTCTGGTCGAACCTGAGGCAGTTTCTAGTCGAGCGGCCCATCAAGGTGCGCGAGCGGGCGGATGCTCCATTCACAAAAACATCATTTGGCATGGGGCTCGGCGATAACCTGAAAGATTTCTTCAGCTCCGGACCAGTCTCCAAAGGTCCGGTAAACAGCAAGCTGGCGGTCGCGTGGGGATCGAATTTCGGCGGATTTGGGACGCGCATCAAGGAATTTTTCTCGCCTCCGAAACAGGCGCCGCTGCCCTTTGCAGTAAAGCCGGTGAGGGTGAAGGAGATTTGGTCGAAGGATGAAAACTTCGGGACCAGCCAGATGCTCGCTGTCGGCTTGCACATTGCGGCGATCGGCCTGCTGGTGATTCCGCTTTTCACCAATGTCCTGCCTGCTTCCACGGAAGCGAAGAACAAGCAGGTTAACGTCACGCCGTTGGACATATCGCCTTATATGGCGAAGCTGCCCGCAGGCAATGACAAAGCGGGGGGAGGCGGCGGAGGGAACAACCACACGCTGACTCCGACATCCAAAGGGAAACTGCCGAAGTTCTCTTACACCCAATTTACCCCGCCTCAGGCAAAGATTGAGAACTTAGATCCCAAGCTGGCGATGGATCCTTCACTGCTGGGGCCGCCAGACTTGAAGGTAATGAACAACAACATGCCGAATTTCGGCGACCCGCTGGCGAAGAACGTTACCGATTCTCTCGGGAGTGGCAATGGCACTGGTATCGGCAGCGGCTCCGGCGGAGGCCTTGGCCCCGGTGAGGGCGGCGGCACAGGCGGCGGAGTTTTCCGCGCTGGCGTGAATGGTGTTGGAACGCCGAGCTGCTTTTATCAACCGGCGCCTGAATATTCCGAAGAAGCCCGCAAAACCAAGTACCAGGGCGCAGTCGTGGTTGAGGGCGTGATTAACCTGGATGGCCGGGTCACCGACATCAAAGTCGTTAAGGGCGTCGGGATGGGATTGGATGAAAACGCCGTGGCCGCCGTGAAGACGTGGCGCTGCAAGCCAGCGTCTGGCCCGAGCGGCAAGCCAGTCCGCACACTTGTTCCGATTGAAGTGACCTTCCGGCTCTACTGAGAGCCTCTTTGAAAAATTTGCTTGCGGCGCTCTGATTCGGCGGTTGTGTTTGCACTGAATGTCCATCAGAAAATTCCGTTTGTGCTCGTTTCTCAGGCAACCAATCCAATTCCCTTCGCTTCTCATCACCCGTTCGCCGCCCGTCTCGTCGAGGAGTCTGGCCAAATCTGAGGCGGGCGCGGAGGCCTGCCCATGCGCGATCCGCTCTCGCGTAATTTCTCTGCCCTCCAACCATCGCAGGATTCCTGGCTTCACCGTGTACGCGAAAATTTTCAGCAACTTCTTATGCCAGCACGCATATTCCCTTCTTCAGCCAACGGCGCGCCTCTGCATCTGCTGCGTTTTGACAGGTCACCACGCTCGAGCCGCGCACAAAGCGTTTCTTTCCTGACGCACACCGCTTTGATTGCGACGATGGCGCTCATTGCCATTCATCAGCCAACGCACGGGGATCCTCCCGGTAATACCTCAACGAAGATTCTCGAACACCTCACGGCTCCAGCTCACTTTTTCGCGACGAGCAATGGCGCTGCGCCCTATTCGATCCCGCCGCGGCGCCGGTGCTGACTTCCGTGAATAAAATCGGCCTCTCATGGATGAAGGACGATACAGGTTCACCGGGACCAGGTGATTCCGACTCGATTGGCAGCAGTTCCGGACGCACAATGGGAGATGGGCTGCGCGATGGGCCAGGCGGGCGAGGAGAATCCTCAACGACGTACCGTGAAGGGGTTACTCTGCCAAGGTGCGTGTATTGCCCCGATCCGCAATACACAGACGAAGCGCGCGAAGCAAAGCTGCAAGGAAAGGTGACGCTGCAAGTTTTGGTGGGCGCGGATGGGCGCGCCGCACAGATTCGCATCGTGCAAGGAATCGGACTGGGTCTGGACGAACGCGCGGCGCAAGCCATTCGCGGCTGGAAATTCGTGCCGGCGCAGGATGCTGGCCGGCGCCCCGTTCCAGCGTGGGTCACTGTCGAAGCAATCTTCCGGTTGTTCTAGACAGTTGTTCACCTGCGGAGTAGCATTTTCACCGTGCCTTACGATTTCTCCGAAAACGAATATGAGTTGGACCCGCTGGCCAATTCTGCCCGTGGAGGCGGCCCACCACGCAAGCTTACGGGGGTCGGCATCGTGGATCCACCGATTCCTCCCAAGAGGCCGCCCGGCCCCCTTCCCGCGGTTCCTGCTTCCCCGGTATTCCGAGTTGTTGCAGCACTAATCCTCGCGGGGATTGCTCTCACGCTGGTCTTTCTCCTCTTTGCCAGGCATTAACAATTAAATGAAGTCGGCAAAGATCACCTTATCGGTCCTCCTCTTCCTGACGATTCCGTCTGGCGCGGAAGAACCCAAATCGTTCCGTGAGATGCAATGGAAATTTCTGGAGCAATCTCAAAGAAGGCTACGATTACTTTGAGCAGAAACATCGCCTCCCGCGCATCAAAACGCGCGCCGATGGCGCTTATTTTTCATGACTATGGCCGGAGTAGCCGGCGTTCTGGCGGCCGAGGAAGCGTGGCCGTCCACACAGAACCCGCCAACTCCACCGCCTCCTCCGCAACCAGCGGGAAGGCCGAACCCGGCGGAGATTCATACGAATCCGCAGGCCGTCGCCGCGGCTAAACGAGCCCAGCTACAACAAAACGAAAAGGAATTCCGCCAAGGTATCGATCGGCTTTTCCAACTCACCAGCGAATTACGCGAAGAAGTCCAGAAGACCACAACCACCGACGTGCTCTCGATGCGCATGGTCAAGAAAACCGAGGAAATTGAAAAACTCGCCAAAGTTCTTAAAGCCAAAGCCAAGGGCGGATGAAGCCGTTCGGAGGTCTCCTAGATTACTCATTGGCATCTCGGATTAGGATACCCGGCGGGGAACTCCTGCCTCTTGCATTTGCATTTCTGTTACGATTTTGGCATGAGAAAAACAGTTGTCATCACCATGGTTGTCGCGATCTTCGCTCTTGCCTTTGTGAGCGGGGCGCGGGCACAAAGCGATTCAGGCACACTCGAAATCGCCGCACGCATCACGCCAACGGGGGCGCGCCCGGAGCCCGTACGTCAATTCACGTTTTACATCCTCACGAAAAGCTACTCGGACATCGTAAAGGAAGTAGAAGAGAAAGATCCCATCCCGCCACGCGATCAGTTTATTGAGGGCCTCAAGGTTTCCCCCGAGCTGCGCACCTGGCTGAAGGGCCATGAAGTTCTCGACCTATCCCAACCGGACCTGGACAAGCTGATCACCACCGACGACGTTCTTAATGTTCCGGAATTCATGTCGGCCTACCAGCGCTCGAACAGCGGCGGTGTGACCCAGGGCATGCCGCAGCCAAAGTATACGCAAATCGATCAGACAGCGCAGCCGGAGAAATACGAGAAACAAAAACAGGAATACCTGGTTGCTCTGAAGAAATTCGTTCGTCAGCACCCCACCACCATTTCCGGCATCGAGACTGAGCTGGAGGGCGTCAATCCACAACACAAGTGGGCCACGCTGCAAAACGACCGCCGGAAGCGCGTGGCACGCATGGCCCCGGAAATTGCGCAAGTCAAATTTCTAGCGGCCAAAGTGGACACGGATCTCGAAGGACGCGCCTTGGTTTCAGGCCTCGCTCCAGGTGACTATTGGATCAGCTCGCTCAATCTCGATGCCGATTCGGGAGATATGCGCGTGCGCTGGGATGTCCCGGTCAGAATTGAGCGCGGGAAAACCATGCGTCTCGATTTGTCGAACCTGAACTCCATCGACGTGCGCAGCTCCGCTCCCTAGCGCGTTCGAGCGCCTCCATGGGCACGCCGCTAAATTGGATTGCGTTCAACCTGTTCATCGTCATAGCGATTGCGCTAGACCTGCGCGTCTTTCACCGCCGCCCGCACAAAATCGAAATCCGTGAAGCGGCGCTCGCCAGTTTCGGCTGGATTTCGGTTTCCGTCCTCTTCGGAATCGGAATGCTCTATTTCCGGGGGCCACAGCCGGCGCTCGAATTCTTTACCGGCTATCTGATTGAAAAAGCTCTCAGCGTCGACAATCTGTTTCTATTCCTGGTGATCTTCCGGGCCTTTGCCGTGGATGAGCGCATGCAGCATCGCCTTCTGGAATGGGGCGTGGTCGGCGCTCTGGTCATGCGCGGTGTGATGATCGCTCTGGGCGCCGAATTGATCGAACATTTTTCCTGGGTGATGTATCTGCTGGGAGCGTTCATCGTCTACGCGGGCATTCGCATGCTCTTCTATCACAAAGGAGATATTCATCCGGAGCAGAGCAGGATTTTCCGCTTTGCCAGCAAGCATCTTCGTATAAGTCATGACTACCACGGCGAGCATTTTTTCGTGCGCCATGCGGGCAAGCTGTTCGCTACGCCGTTGTTTCTCGTTCTTCTCGTCGTCGAGATCACCGACGTGACACTGGCTGTCGACTCCATCCCCGCGGTGTTTGGCATTACCGAGGATCCTTTTATTGTCTACACTTCGAACGTGCTCGCGATTCTGGGGCTGCGAGCGCTCTATTTCCTGCTGGCGGGGGTCATCGACCGTTTGCGTTTCCTGGATGAGGGGTTGGCAGTCGTTCTCGTTTTTATCGGCGGGAAAATGATCGGCGAACGGTGGCTGCACATCCCGGTGGCAGTATCGCTCGGCGTTGTGGGAGGCGTACTGCTGATCGCTCTGCTGGCCTCGATCTTGATTCCACCAAAGAAACCAGCGTATCGCTCAGTCTTCTTCAAACATCAGTTCATCCACGTAACACCACATCCAATTCTCGCCGGGTTCGAGTGAACGTACGATGGCGTGCTTCACGGCATGAAAATGCTTGGTGGCGTGTTTGTTCTTGGAAGAATCGCAGCAGCCGACGTGGCCGCAGCTCAGACACAGGCGCAGGTGCACCCAGCTATCCCCCATTTTCAGGCATTCTTCGCATCCCTTCGTCTTTGGTTTTACCTTCTTGATCTGATCGAGATGCGTGCATTCATCAGCCATAGGTTGCCTCGGTTCTAATTGGGTGTTTGGACTGGCACTTGAACGGGGATGCGAACCTGGAAGCGAGTGTCCCCGGGAACGGAGGTCACGCTGATCTGGCCGCGGACATTTTTGATAATGCGGTTGACGACATCGAGGCCAAGGCCGGTGCCCTCCCCAACACCCTTGGTAGTGAAAAAAGGATCGAAGATGCGGGATTTGACTTCAGCTGGGATACCCGGCCCGCTGTCGGCAATTTCGACAAGAATAAAATCGTTCTCGAGGGCCACACGAATGCCCAGTTTGCCGGCGCCGTTCATGGCGTCGGCGGCGTTGTCAATCAAGTTCGTCCACACTTGATTCAACTCGCTGCCGCTGGCCATAACCTTGGGGAGGCCGGGAGCATAATCCCGAGTGACGGTGATCCCGCGTTTCAGCTTGTGATGCATGATCGTGAGCGTGTTTTCGATACTGTGCTGGATATCTACTTCCTGCATGGAGCCTTGATCCATGTAGGAATATTCCTTGATCGCGCGAATGAGATCGGAAATGCGCGCGGAGCTGTTTTCAAGTTCTTCGGCGATGCGATCCATTTCCAGAAGCGTGGCGAAGCGAATGAGTTCGGAGCCGACGGACGCACCAGCGGCTTCGGCAAACCGAGCCAGATGGGAGTCATCGACATTGGCATCAGCAAGGTGAGGGGCGAGCTTCCAGGCTTCCGGGACGTTGTGAGCTTCGAGCCAGGACTGAATGGCTTCTTCTCGCTCAACGCGCGCGAACTCGTCCTTGAATTGCGCGGGCGTCAACGAGGAGCGGATTTCCTCTTCTGTTTGCGCGAGTTTGGCACAATCGTCGGGGCCAATCTTTGTGCTACGAGCGGCACCGCGAAGGCGGGCAAGGCAATCGCGCAGCGCGGCAGCGGAACGTCGCGCGGCAGCGGAGGGATTGTTGAGTTCGTGCGCGAGGCCGGCAGAAAGTTTGCCGAGCGAAGCAAGCTTTTCGCGTTGTTGTTCGGTTCGCGTGACTTCGCGAATGCGGTCAGCCAGCAGACCAACCAGCCGGCGGGTGAGCTCCGGCATTCGGTGGAACAGTTCCGGGAAATTGGAAGCGGGAAACACCAGGTAATGAGTAGGCAGAACGGCGCGGCCGGTAACGGTCACAATTTTCAGCCGGGAGAAAGGAAGCATACCAGTAACGTCTCCGCCGCGCGCGGTAAACACTGGCCCGTCCGGGGCACCGTGTTCACTGCGGGCTCGCATTTCACCTTCGAGCATTATGACCATACTGTCGGCGGGCACGCCTTCGCGAACGATGATGTCGCCGACGGCCGCTTGATGTTCGTTGCATTGGGCGACAAACCAGAGTAGATCGTCATGCGGCAGGTCTGTGAAGACCTGCATTGCACGCAGCTTTCTCACCAGTTCTTCGGCGGGGGATTTCGCGGAAATCTCGGTCATGCGCGTTTTGCTCCCTGGGTGCAGTCCATCATTGAACCTTCGCCAGATACTGATGCATGAATTGCACTACTACGGCTCCCTCGCCCACACCGGAAGCCACGCGCTTCACGGAGCCGTGGCGCACATCGCCGACCACAAAGATACCCGGCACATTGGTCTCCAGCAAACCCGGGTCGCGGTCCAGCGTCCAGGACGCTGGCCTCTTCCCGGCATGCAACAGGTCCGGACCGGAAAGAATGAAGCCGCGCTCGTCGCGCTCGATCTCGCCGCCAAGCCACTCTGTCCTCGGTTGCGCTCCGATAAAAATGAATAAGCTCGTGGCCGGGAGTTTCTTGATACTCCGCGGACCAGCATGATTACCTTCTCGGCAAACTTGGAAAAGTGCATGGCGGCCTGCCCGGCGGAATTCGCGCCGCCAATGATGTACACCGTTTCGCCCTTGCAGGCCAGTGCTTCGGAAGTTCCGCCGCCATAATACACGCCGGCTCCCTGCAAATGATCGATCCCCGGCACATCCAGGGTCCGCCACTGAACACCCATGGCCAAAAGAAGCGCATGACAGGAAATCTCTGAACCATCTGCAAGCTTCAAATACCGGTAGGGGCCCTCGACTCGAATGCTCACGGCCTCTTGCGGCGAAAGAATCTCCACGCCAAAACGCCGCGCCTGCGCCACGGCCCGCCGTGCCAGGTCCATGCCACTCAGTCCGGAAGGAAATCCAAGATAGTTCTCAATGCGAGAACTTAGCCCGGCTTGGCCGCCGGGCGCTTCGCGTTCGATGATCACCGTGCGCAAGCCTTCGCTCGCCCCGTACACCGCGGCGGCAAGCCCTGCCGGACCTCCGCCAACGATCGCAAGATCGTAAAAATTGGTCAGCGCATGCGTGCGCAGGCCGATCTTGTCTGCGACAGCAGGCAGGGGCGGCTCCGGAAGTCGCGTGCCGTCAGGAAACAAAATTAATGGAAGTTTATCCGCTTCGGGCCCCAGCGAGTTAATCAAGCCACGCACTTCGGCGTCGCTCTGCGCCAGCTCCACGTCAATCCATTGATAAGGCACCTGGTTGCGCGCCAGAAATTCACGCAGCTCATAGGAACGATTCGACCAGCGTGTGCCAAGAACGCGAATGCCCTCGTAAGGCGGGCGAAACGTCGCCGTCCAGTCATGCAACAGATCGTCCAGAGCCGGGAAAAGTTTTTCTTCCGGAGGATCCCAGGGTTTCATCAAGTAGTAGTGCACGCGAGCTTCGTTGATAGCGTCGATCGCGGCGTTGGTGTCCGCATAAGCTGTTAGCAGCGCGCGCTTGGCAAGCGGGTGCATCTCCATGGCTTCGGCAAGGAAATTCACACCGTCCATTTGGGGCATGCGCTGGTCGGCAAGCAGCAAAGCCACGGGATTATTGCGCGCCTTCAATTCCTTGAGGGTAGCTAGCCCGGCGCTGCCGGAGCTGGCGCGCATCACGCGATAGCGATCCGCATAGCGGCTGCGCAAGTCGCGCTCAATGGCCCGCAATACTTCGGGGTCGTCATCCACCGTTAATAATACTGGCTTTGGCATATCCCTCAGATGCAGCGACCGCGGTTTTCGATGCGTCTTAGGTGCACGGCCGCGTGGCTGCCGCTTCTTTTCAGGCCGCCCTCAAGCTACAATTCTTGGAGCTTCCATGTCCAGCCCACTCGCCCAATCGATCGCGGATCTCTCGTCCGCTGATGAACCCAAAAAGCTCGCAGCCGCGGGTGAAGTGTACCGCCTCGGCCGCGCGGCGGCGGGATCTGCCATTGCCGCCTGGTGGGCGGAGAGCGAACTCTCCGCGTTACTCCTCGCTCCCAACCCTGTCATAACGGTTGGAGTCGCGGTTCAGAGGGACACTTTCAGCCGGATTCGAATTGCCAATGGGACGCCACGACTCGCGGATGTGCCGCCAGATCAGGACGCCGAGGAATTCGACCTGGATTTCAAGGAAGGGATTTCGCTGGACATTCTCACCACGCGCGAGCCGGGCGGCTCAGGCGCCATTGCGAAATACCTGGCTAAATTGGGAGAGGGTATCCAACAGGTAGAGTATCGCTGTACCAATGTCGACCGCGCTTCGCAAATTCTAAAGGAAAAATTCAAGGTAACTTCCGTCTATCCGGAAACTCGAGCTGGGGCGGACGGGACGCGAGTGAATTTCTTTTTCGTCAAGTCTCCGGATGGGGGCAATGTGCTCATCGAATTGTACGAATTACCGTCCCGCGGATAACGATTCACACTCAGCTGTGTCAACTGCTTCCCGCTGAAACTGGTTTTTCTGCGTTCATTATTTCCGTCCAGGCCCGCAATACTTCCGCGACCGTCCAGGCTTGGGCGATACAGCCGCGCGGCGTAAAGGGAGCATCGCCGTCGAAGATTTCGCTCAGCGTGCCGAGTCCGCTCGAATAAATCTGGCGGCCCAGCGGCTCGAGATAATGAAGCGCGGACTCTCGGTCGTGATAGACGCGATAGTGCGCGAGCGCGAATGGTCCCAGCAACCAGCCCCAGACCGTGCCTTGGTGATATGCAGCGTCGCGATCGCGAGGGCTGCCGCCGTAATGACCCGTATATCCCGGCTCGCCTGGCGCAAGACTGCGCAACCCATGCGAGGTCAAGAGTCGCCGCGCGCAAACATCGACGACAGCCTTTTGCTGCTCCGGCGATAGCGGGCTTACTGGCAAGGACACGGCAAAAATCTGATTTGGCCGGAGTGCGGCGTCATTTCCGATTCCCGGCGAATCGATGACGTCGAAACAGCAATTACGGTCTGCATTCCAAAACTTCTGAAAGTTTGCCCGCGCTTTGGCAGCCAGTTTTTCATACATCTCGCCCGGTTTCGCGAGCAGCTTGGCGAACCCGGCCATGGTTTCGAGTGCATTGATCCACAAAGCATTGATCTCCACGGGCTTTCCCGTGCGCGGCGTCACTACCCAATCGCCGACTTTTGCATCCATCCAGGTAAGTTGCACACCGGGACCACCGGCGTACAGCAGCCCATCCGCTGGGTCGACATGGATGTTAAATCGGGTTCCTGCAAGGTGTGCATCGATCATGCCGGCGAGAATCGGGAAAAGTTTTTGTATCGTCGCGGAGTCTTGCATCGCGGCAAAATACTGTCGGACGGCTTCGAAATACCAGAGCGCGGCATCGACCGTGTTGTATTCCGGCTTGCCGCCTGCGTCTGGGAAATTGTTCGGCAGCATTCCCCCGTCCACGTATCGCGAAAAGGCAAGAAGGATTTGCCTGGCCACGCTCGCGCGTCCGGTCGCGAGCGTCAATCCCGGCAGCGCAATCATGGTGTCGCGGCCCCAGTCCCCGAACCAGTGATAGCCGGCGATGATGCTCCGCCCATCAGGCTCTTCCGGAAGGCTGCGCTTTACGAGGAATTGATCGGCAGCGAGGATGAGTTGCCAAATCCAGGAAGGCGACTCTTCCGCTATCGCTTCGTTCTTTGCTTGCCAGTCTTGGAACAACTTCACATCGTGATTGGCATGCTCCGCCCGAAGGGTTTCGCCATCAAGCGAAGCCGCCATTTCCGTAGTGGCGACGAACGTGACGCTGGCGCCGACTTCGAGCCTGGTGCGAAACAGCGCGGCAAACAGGCGATCTTCTCGGTCGCTCAGACCACGCGCGGTTTCTTCGGAGTAATTGCAGCCGCTATACCACTCGTGGCGCGGCTCGCAGGTCGCTGCACTGCATTTCAAATAAAATGGCGCCGCACCCTCAAATGCCAGCACCTTCACGCCTTGCTCCACGAGCGCGATATTCATGTGCCAGTCGCCTGCCTGAGTCAAAGAATGGAAGTCACGATAATTTGCGAGCGCTTTCAGGTCCATTTCGAGGGCGCTGCTTCCCCGCAGCAGCGTGTATCGAATACAGGTCGTGTTTTCTCCCTGGTGCATCCAGACGCGTTTCTCCAGCAGCGCATCCGCCAGAGCGTATGTCCACACCGGCGTCGCGCCTTCCAAATGAAAATCCTCGAGGAGTAGAAAGCCTTTCGGATCGACCGCCCCGCTGGCCCAGCGATGAGTGGCAAGCGAGAAATCCGTTCCGGCATAGTGAACGATTTCGTCGATCGCCGAAACCAGCAGTGTGCGGCCCACGGGCGGCTGTAACGCCGCAATCAGCAATCCGTGGTAACGAAGTGAACGATTTCGTCGATCGCCGAAACCAGCAGTGTGCGGCCCACGGGCGGCTGTAACGCCGCAATCAGCAATCCGTGGTAACGACGCGTCTGGCTTCCCCCAACTGTTCCGGACGCATACCCGCCAATTCCGTTGGTGACCAGCCACTCGCGCGACTCGGCAGCCGCAAGATCGCCACAGGTCTCGCGGCCAAACTGTATTTCGGCTTGTTCCGGCACCTGCCGCTCCTTGAAGGCTGAGGTTTCCACTCGGCCCCCGCTATCCAGCGCTCCTAGTTCAGACTCGTTTGTTCTTAGAAAATTTCAGCTATCACCGTAGACAGGTATCGCCGCGCCGTGAATGACTTTGGCGTCTTCACTGCATAAAAAGAGGATCACTCGCGCGATATCCTCGGGCTTCGGCCATTTCGAGAAGTCTGCTGTGGGCATGGCTTTGCGGTTTGTCTCCGTATCGATGATGCTGGGGAGAATCGAGTTCACGCGGACGCCGCTGCCTTTCAAATCCGCGGCTAGAGCGTCCACCATCGCCACCGCAGCGGACTTTGAAGCTGCATAAGCGGCTGCCCCACCGGCATGATCGAACGCCGCCTTTGCGGCTACGTTTACGATGGCTCCGTGGCCTTCTTTCAACATCGCGCGCGCCACCGCGCGCGATAGCGCGTAGCCCGCGCGAAGATTCAGCGCCAGCATTTGATCGAAGACTTTCGTTTCCAGGTCCCACAACTTCGTGCCGCCGGCGTAACCACCCACCGTGTTGACCATGGCGTCCAACCGGCGGTATTTCCCTACAATTTTCTCGACGAGTTGGCGCACCGCAATTTCATGCGTGACGTCGACAACGTGCCCTTCCAGATTCGCCTCGTTTTTTTCCGCTGCATTCTTCAGGGCATCGAAACCTTCTTTCACGCGATAGGTAACGACGACTTGAGCGCCTTCAGCTAGGAATGCCAGCGCAACCGCGCGCCCCAATCCTCCGGTGCCGCCTGCTACCAGGACTACTTTCCCGCCGAATTTCACACTCATGAGGGTATCTCCAAACTAGTCTAATTTAGACTAGTTCAACTAGTCTAAATTAGACTAGTGGTACTTCAGCCGTTTGGTCATCAAGAATCGGTCCTGATCCTGGTAGCCGATTCGCCGGTAAAGTTCAAATGCCGGGCCGTTTCCGCGGTCCACTTCAAGATGGATGGCGTTCACCCCCATCTCGCGCGCTTTTTCTTCGAGGAATGCAACTGCTCGTTTGCCGTAACCGCGGCGCCGAAAGTTGGAGTCGATGTACAACTCATCGATAAAAGCGTCATGACCGTGAAACTCAAAGCTGAACCCCAATGTCAGCACAATGTAGCCTACCAGCAAGTCCGTTTCGGAGAGGAGCCAGACCCGCCCAAAGGCAGGGAGGGACAAGAAGCGCCGGAACGTCGCACGAGCGGCAAACTCGTCAAACTGAATTTTTCCTGGCTCCTGCTCAGCAAGAAGCTGCATCATGCGCAGAAGATCCGCTTCATCCTGGAGCGTGGCTTCCCGGATCGTGAGCTCAGGCACGTTACTCACCGCTTTGTTCAATTAGCTTTGCAACGAGACCGGTCCAGCCGGTTTGATGGCTGGCGCCGATGCCGGCACCATTATCGCCGTGAAAGTATTCGTAGAAAAGGATGAGGTCGCGCCAGTGCGGATCGCTTTGAAAAAGTTCGCTGCCGCCAGCTACCGCCCTGCGCCCTTTCGAATCGCGCAGAAAAATGTGAATGAGCCGCCGAGAGATTTCAGCAGCCACCTGCCAGAGATCGGATTCAGAGCGAGAGTGCGTGGGACACTCGACTTTGAAATCTTCGCCGTAATAGTGGTGAAATTTTTGAAGCGATTCCACGAGCAGGTAGTTGACCGGAAACCAGATGGGCCCACGCCAATTGGAATTGCCGCCGAAAAGACCGGTCGAGGATTCCGCCGGCTCGTAGTCCACTCGGTTCGAATTTCCGTTCACGTTTACTTCGTAGGGATGATCCTTGTGAAAGCGCGAAAGAGCGCGCACGCCGAAGGGCGAGAGAAATTCCGTCTCGTCCAGCATGCGGCAAAGCACGCGTTTTAGTTGCTTGCGGTTGACGAGAGAGAGCAGGCGGCGCACGCCGCGCGCGGATCGCTGCGTCATTTCGATGTGTTCGGGCACGTCCGGATGATTGTCGATGAACCATTGCATGCGCCGCTTGAAACCGGGAAGGCGGTCGACGATTTCCGGCTCGAGAGTCTCCACGGCGAAAAGCGGAATCAGTCCGACCATCGAACGGATTTTCAGGAAATGTTCTTCGCCGTTGGGAAGCTTCAAGACGTCATAGAAGAAGCCATCTGCGTCGTCCCAGAGCGACCGCCCGCCCGCGCCGAAATCGTTCATGGCGCGGGCGATGTACACGAAATGCTCGAAGAACTTGCTGGCGACATCTTCGTAAGCAGGGTCTTCTTTCGCGAGCTCGAGAGCGATCGCCAGCATGTTCAGGCAATACATGCCCATCCAACTCGTGCCGTCGGACTGTTCGAGGTGGCCTCCCGTGGGCAGAGGCGCGGAGCGGTCGAACACTCCGATGTTGTCGAGTCCGAGGAATCCGCCTTGAAAAATATTCGCCCCGTCCGGATCTTTGCGGTTTACCCACCAGGTGAAATTCAAGAGCAACTTGTGAAAAACTTTTTCGAGGAACCCGCGGTCCGCGACGCCGCGGACGCGCCGCTCGATCTTGTACACGCGCCAGGCTGCCCAGGCATGCACGGGCGGATTCACGTCGCCGAAAGCCCATTCGTATGCCGGCAATTGCCCGTTGGGATGCATATACCACTCGCGCAAAAGAAGAATGAGCTGTTCCTTGGCAAAATCGGGATCGACCAGCGCCAGTGGAATGCAGTGAAACGCCAGGTCCCACGCGGCGTACCACGGATACTCCCATTTGTCCGGCATCGAAATGATGTCGTCGTTGTAGAGATGCGTCCAATCCTTGTTGCGGCCGTTCCACCTCTCGTCCGAGGGTTTGGGGCCGGCCGGATCGCCCTCCAGCCAGGTACGCACATCGTAGTGATAGAACTGTTTGGACCAGAGCATGCCTGAAAAGGATTGCCTCATGACGGCCTTGGCATCGTCGGAAAGTTCGTTCGGAATTCGGGAGGCGTAAAACTCTTCAGCCTCTTTTTGCCGCGTGGCGAACAAGCCATCGAAGCCGGCGCTAAAATCGTTCGTGCCCGGAACTCCCTCGGGACGGTCTTGCATGCCGGGAGAGACGAATCCCCCCACCGTGCCGGCGCCAGTATCGATCCCACCCAGAGGCTCGAGGTCTGTGAGCCGCAGCTTAAGCGTGACGGACTGGCCAGAATCAAGCTGCAACGGATAGTACGCCGCTACTTTCGTTCCCATCTGATCCGGATTGACAGCGGACTTGTTGCCATAAATCAAATATTCGTGGAATGCGTCTTTTACATAGGGGGAGCGATTTTTCCCGCCGAAGAGCCGCGCGGTGTTGGTCTCGTTCTCTGTGAACATCAACTCGGGCTGACCCGCGCATAGCAGCCATCGTTTGCCGTACTGCCAATGCTGCAACTCGACACAGGAGCTTCCCGGCACACTCGTCCCTTTGCGGGCCACTGGTCGCCGCAGATCTTTGCCCCAGGACCACGTGTTGCGAAACCAGAACTGAGGCAGCACATGGAGCGTGGCGCCTTCCGCCCCGCGATTCACGGCAGTGATTCGGATGAGAACGTCTTCGACATCGGCCTTCGCGTACTCGACAAAAATGTCAAAATAACGGTTCCCCGAAAAAACCCCGGTATCGAGCAACTCGAATTCCGGCTGGCCACGCCCGCGGCGCTGGCTCTCTTGCACCAGCGTTTCATACGGAAATGCGGCTTGCGGATACTTGTACAGCATTCGCATATAACTGTGCGTCGGTGTCGAATCGAGGTAGAAGTAATACTCTTTCACGTCTTCGCCGTGATTGCCCTGATTTCCGGTCAGGCCGAATATCCTCTCCTTAAGGATGGAATCGTGTCCGTTCCATAACGCCAGCCCGAAACACATCATCTGGTGACGGTCGCTGATCCCGCCGATGCCGTCTTCTCCCCAACGGTAGGCCCGCGAACGGGCGTGGTCGTGCGGAAAAAATTCCCAGGCCGTGCCGCCGGGACTGTAATCCTCACGCACTGTTCCCCACTGACGCTCAGAGAGGTAGGGCCCCCAACGCTTCCAGTGCTTCTTGCGGGTGCGCGCTTCTTCGAGGCGGCGGTCTTCGGTGGTCTGGATTCTTGGCATGTTTGGATGGCCCTCTGGCAAAAGATTCAGGCTATGGTCGCACTTTCCCCGGGTTTCAGCAGCGTAGACGTAAGCGGGCGTGCTTGTTCCGGCAAGTCCCGCGCCGCCTTCTCCCTACATGGGATGCGACTTACTCTAAGTTTGGAGCATATTCATTACGGAAAGATTTCAGTCTACAAGATGATTGCTCTTGCAGACTCGGTGGCAAGAGTGCGGGAAGAAACCATTCCTGCCACAAGAGGACTCTGGCCAAGAGATTTGGAAATGAAGTGTCTACTGGGCCTGGGTAGCGGCGGGGACTGCTGGAGCGGCGGCCGCCTGTGCGGGCGGTTTGGCGGAATACCGAAGCAGAGTGATCTTGGTCCCTGTCTGGTCGATGGTGAGGGCAACAACGCGAACTTGCTCGCCACGTTCGCCGACGAACGCGATGTCGTCATTGGAAATGGGCGAGTCGCGTAGCGCCTCGGGCAAGTTCTTGGGGCCGCTGTCCTGACGTGCGAATTCCGGGCTCAAGTGCTCGACATACCAGATGGCAACGTACTCGCGGGAAGAGATTGTGTGGTAGGTGCTGGAGAGGACCTGCGGCTGTTCGTCACTAGCGGGAACGTTCCCTGAGCGGTCTCCGGGAAGCACTAAACTCGCACCGGGATAAACAGGGAGGCCGGGGCCAACTTCCTTGGCCTTTTCGTACCGAAACTCGCCGAGCGGTGTGCGCACGGTCTTCTTGTCACTGCTGGAGCGGAGCCCGAGGACACTGATCACCCGGGAGGCCATCAACATGCCGCCGCCAAGAAGAATGCAGAACCCAACAGTCATGGCGATCATCATGAAGAGAAGTGATTTAGAAGACGGAGACCCCGCGGAAGCTGAACTCTTTGCCATGACGTGCTTTCCCCCCTCAGTACAGGATTGTTCGTGGCTCCTGATTATTCCACTGTGTCCGTCCGGGACACGCGGACCGCCCCAAGCGGCATTCCGGCGCAGCTTACTGGTTCGGCAGCAAAAGTTGCGTAAACCCTGTGGTGTTGACGTCGCGGAACATCGGCGTCCGCGGCGGCAGCAGCGTAGGATTCAGAAAGTTCACGTCGAACTGGTATCCGCGGGTCGGCGGGCTGTAGTTGTTTCCACCGGAATTGAATAGCCCGGTCGCCTGGCGGCTAAAGAACAAGCTAACGATGGAGCCCTCATAGAATAGGGTTCCATTCCATCTTTCAAGGAAGCGCAGGAAATTGTGGACACCGCCGTCCGTACCAAAGTCCTGGCTGCCATCGATCACAGTATTATCCCAAGGCGGGATCTGGAAAGAGACCTGCTTGCCGGCAATAACACCTGTCCGGACATAGGTCGTTGCGCCAGTGCGGTTGAAAGGAGTATTGAACGGGGAGGCGAAGGAATTGACGTCGTTCCAATTCGCCGAAAGAACGGTAATGGCGTCGCCCACCACGGACGTAGCGACGCTGGCATCGGCAAAGCCACCGCCCGCGGAATTGGCATTGAAGTCGCCCTGAATGTACACCGGGTTTTCCGTCGAAATGCTCAGACCGCAGGGGACGCCGCCCACGCACGTGGGCAAGTTAATAAGGCTGCCATTCACCAGTTTTACGGACCGACGGAAGAGGGCATTGGGATTCTCGCGTCCTTCATTGGCATTGTTCAAGAAGGCTCTTTGCCATGGGAAGTTGCCTGTTGATCCGGTGGCGCAAAGCGGGTCGGGCGTAAGCACGGTGGCAGGGACGGCAAAGATTGTTGAGGCTGTGGAAACGCCGGTGCTGTCGATTAGGCCATTTGGAAATGTGGTTTCACCATAGGTAGCCAAAACACCAGAGCCAGCGGGATCCTCAGCGGAGGGTCCCCCCGTAGCGGGCGCGGGCTCCATCCTGTTATCCGGGCAGCCCTTGGGGTCCGCGGAATTGACAAGGTCAAAGTAGCCATACTCTCCGGTTTCGTTTCCGGAGGGTGAAAGTGGGGGCCAAGAGCCGACTGCCGTCCCTGGAGGGAGATAGTTGCCGCGGCGGTCGGAGACGTAAACGACGAAGTTGTTGGGAGCAACGTTGGGATCTTGCGTGCTTGGACCGGAAGCGCCGATGGTTCCATTGAACCATTTGGCAAGGTTGGCAACATCGATTTCGACGTAGTTCATGATGCCGCCCAGCGTGACTTGTTTATTGAGAAGCGGCTGCGGCTCCCGGTTGTACCCTTCGCGTGTGTCAAAGAGTGCGTTCGGCCAATAGTCTGATGGCAACTGCGGAGCGATCGTGGCGTTGACGCCGCAGGGCCCGGCAGCGGTGGCAAAAGTCGACGGGTTATCGCGAACGCGCTCGAGCCGAATTACAGCTTTGGGATGAGGGTCGGGACAGGCCGACGGAGCGACCTGTGCGACCGGGAGTCCCGGCAAAGTAGGAGGAGCAAGCGCGAAGGGGTTCAGATTGCGCCCCGCATAGCCCAGACTCAAGATTTCCTTGGTTACGTCGACGTATGTGCCACAAGGGCTGCCGTAGGAGGTCTGAGCGTCAATTTTAATGTAACCGGTGATGATTGCGGTGGCTGGCTTGGCGGCAATGATGCCGGGCTGCCAGTAACCGTCGGTGGGGTTGTAAGCCGCAGCGTTGGTGGCCGCGCCGGAGGCCGCCAAGGGCACTGGGACTGTACCGGCAGCAGTCATAAGCGCTTGCAGGGCTGTCGCATTCGCTGTCGACCAGTTCGCGACGGGCAACGCCAGATCCGCCAGGTTAAATGGCGTGCCGCCGCTGACGCAGTCCAAACCAGTGATATCAGCCGCATTGTCCGAAAGCAGGACCCTCAAGCTAGCCTGTGAAAAATAACGCGCACCGAGGACACCGGGATTCGCGGCCTTTTCGCCAGCCACGGGGCGGCGGATCATGTCAATGGGCTTGGAATTGCCGTTGCCGAGGAGCACGATGGTGAGGTTCAGTGGTCTCACGCCGCTGCGGAGATTGCCGTTATAAGAAGCGCTAATCGACGGCCAATTGGGATTGTTTCCAGAACCCAAGCATGACCGCAGGCTCCCTTGGCCGAATCCCAGCGCCTGCAAGGAACCACCGGTAGTGATCTCGACGCTGCCGGGATGCCTGCCGTTGACGGATTCGGGGTTTGAATTCGAGAGACAATCGCGAAGGATGTCTTTAGTGGCCGTAACAGGGCTTCTTAGCCAGAGTTGGGCTGATCCTGTTTGCGCGGGCGTCGCGCCTGCGGGTCCGCCACTGTCGAGAAAGAGATTCCCGTTGGTGTGAACACGGCCGCCAAAGTCAAAATTGGGGCCCGGGAAGAAACTCAGGTCGGTATCAGAGTAAATGCCGAACTGGAAGAGCGGGATGCCGACCGTCTGGGTGGTCCGCAACAGTTTGGCTTCTCCACCTGTGTTGGTGCGAGCAGCAACAGTCAGCGTATAAGAGGTTTCCAACGCGCTCATTCCTTGAAACGCACTGGAGCCCGACCTGATCTGAGCGAACTGCGCCAGGGGATTGCCGTTGTTGTCCTTGGAGTAGGAAATAGAATAGGTGCTGTTCCCTAACACGTCCAGGTAGGAAACGCCGGTGCTTGAGGGAAGGACCGGAGGATTCAGGGCAATGCCATCCACCTGCACCCCAGTGGGAGCATAAGTGGTGCCGAAGAGCGTGCCGAGGTCGGCAGTGAGCTTTTCCATGCCCGACTCCGCGCCATAGAAGGCGCGCAGTTGATCGCGGTCCATGCCGGACAGCCGTTGTCCTTCAGTGACTAGGAGCATGAAACCGACCACCATGGCGGACATCAGCAGCAACAGTAGGAGCGTGGTGATGAGCGCAATGCCCGATTGTTTTCGCATGGTTGTTTCCCCCGATCTCATCGTTCAAGCCCTCGCTATTTATAAGTATTGAAATACGCCATGCTGCGGAGAGCGACTTGGGTGGCCAAGTTGCTGCGTATATATTGGCCGGTGGTTGCCGCGGTAGTGGAGGAACGCGCACCCAGGTAAATATTGACGGAGCGAATTTGGTTTTCGTTGTCCCCGGTGGGGGCTGGAACAGCGGGCACTGAGGATTGGTTCACCGGATTCTTGCTGCCATCGTTAAAGTTGTAGGCAAACTGGAGGTTTTCGAAGGTCTCCGCGACCGTTTGCGGGGTGTTGAAGTTGACGACACGCATGAGGCGCGGGTGCTTGGGATCGGTGGTGCTATCCAGATAATAGGTGATCATCCAGATGCGCGTGCAATTCGTAGGAGGGTAGGTTCCGGTGAAAGGCGCATTCTGAAGTTGTTTAATGGTTCCGGAGGCTTCGGAAGCGGTGCGGCCGTTCAAGTTGAAAGGATCGCCTGCGGCGAAATTCAAAGTCTGGCCAGAAACGCTGGTGACGGTTTGCAAAACGCCATTGGAATTGTTGGCGTTGTAAATCATGAGCAGGTCGCCCGGATTGACAGGGATTCCGGCCGCGCCGATGGTGACGCATGTGGAATCAAAAGTGATGGAAGATCCATCGGCGGCAATGGATCCACCAGGACAACCGCTGCCGTTGATCTGCTTGGAGTCCATGGCGAGGGTGTTGTCGGCATACATCATGGTGACGATGTCCGTTTTAGGACCAGAAGTCCCATCCGGGCTGGTGACCGTGGGACCCAAATTCTCGCCAGGTTCGATGGCCGGCAGAATGACGTTGCAGCCCGGGTTTGCGGAATTGGGACCGTTGAAAGTCAAATTCAGTATCGTGGGGGGACGATTGACCTTAGCGCCGATGTTGCAACCGGCCGCGTTCGTGGTGTTGGGGATGGAAATGCCGCCAGTCGGTATTCCCGTGCCCGTCTGGATGAGATCCTGAACGATCAGGTTGAGCCCGGCGCGCATGTTGTCGCTCATGTCCGAAGTCTGCGTGACGTTGGTGTTGGCCTTGGTGGAATCGCGGAACAACAGCACCGCGGCAGCCAGCGCAACCATGGTTATGGCCATTCCTATGATTAATTCCACCATCGTGAAACCGGACTTTCTGTTCATAAGCTCCTCAATCCACGATCACGAGAATTGCGCCACATAGCTGACCAGCGTGTACTGCCGCGTCATCGACCCCGCCGTATACGTTAGGGTGATGGTGATCTGCCGTAGGCCCGATTCGCCCGCAACGTCCGCGATGTCGATCGTGCGCGACATGTTCCTCAGTGACATCACGATGTCATCGGCAGTCCCCAGAATCTTGTCGGGACCCGGCCCCAGGATCACCGTGTCGGGGTTGGCCGTGTCGTCATCGGCAGTGCCATAGAGGCCGTCGGGACCCGCGGCGAGGAGCGGTTGCGGTCCAACCACAAAGACACCGTCATTCACTCCGCCCGATCCCGTTACGTTGCGAATGTTGGTCCACGCCAGCAATTTGGCGTCGCGCGCCGCGAAAATCGTCTCCACGGCTTCTTCGGCCTTCTTTTCGGCGATGTAATCCAGTTGCGTCATGTTCGCTACCTGGATGCCTTGGGCGTAGACCGCGGCCAGGGACAAAATACCGAAGGATAGAATCACGATGGCGATCATCGCTTCCAGTAGCGTGAAGCCCGACTGTACATTGCTGTTGCGCTTGTTTCGCGGCATGCCGACCCTCCCTATTCCTGCCATTGGGTGCCGTCCCAATGGTATTCACGCACGCGGCCCGTGGAGCCGAGTACGGTGATGGCGCGAGCCGTCGAAGCTCGGCCGGGGATTCCCATGAATACCGTCCCATTGACCAGAGTATTTCCGCCATCGATCAAAGCCCCGTTCGTGGTGAACTTCATGAGCGGTGGCCCACCGGAAAGCCCTTCAAAGTAGATGGGCGCGCCATTTCCGAAAGCCATTGGTGTATCGGGAATTCCGGGGAATGTGACGTATTGCGCGCCACCTTCAAAGGTGAAGGTAGTGGAGGGCGGCGGAGTGCCTGTAAGCCAAAGTTCGGTGATCCTGATTTGGTTGTTGCCTACGAATTCCACTTGGACCTGCCGGCGATGCGCAATGGCCTGCTCGCGCGCGGAGCGTAACCGATAAAGCAGCTGGTCCATGGCCGAATTGGCCTTATAGTTTGGCAAAATGCTGCCGTAGTTCAGGATCGCCATCGCCAAGATGATCGAAATGATGCCGAGCGCGGTGAGGATCTCCAGCAAGGAGAATCCCTTTTGAGAGCGGTACAAGTACTGTTTCATTCGTGCACCCCAAGTAGCAGCCCAGCGAGAGGCCCACCCCGGGCAGTACTAGAGCAGCACGTTCGCACCCAACGGTTTATTGGACGTAAGTTGATCAAATTAAACAGGTTAATAAAACTGCCAGTGGGGAAGGCCTGAGGACCAACTGTAACAAAAAGTTACAAACCACGTCCTAAAATGGCTCTGAGGCTTGCGTCAGACGCAGAAGCCTACGAGTGTAAGGGAGCGCCGTCGGAACACAGTCCCGACAATTCTGTTATGCAGTCCGCCGGCCCCTGCACGACAAACCGGCGATGGTAAAGCAGCAGGGCTCGCAAGCCCGCGAGTTCCTCTCCGCCTCCCGCTCTTCCTGGCCCGCCATGTAAACAACTCGGCACCACATTGCCGTGGCCGGTGTGCTGGGCCCCCACTGCGGAATTAACTGCCAGCACTCTTCCATGGAGATCGCCTATTCCGAGAATTGTTTCGCGCAGGAAGCTTGCGTCATTGGAAAAGACCGAGGCTACCAGTGAACCTAATCCCCGGCGCGTGACTGCGATTAGTTCCTCCAGCCCGTCGTAAGCTACTAGCGTCGCCACGGGACCAAAGACCTCGACGTCATTCACGTATTTTGCATCGAGTCCATTCTCGCAGCTGAGAAGTGTCGGCTGAACGAAGGTAGATTTTTGCGAATCGGCATCGAGCGGCTGAAAATTCTTGTCACCGCCGAACAGCACCTCGCAGTCTTCCTTTAGCTTAGCCAACCCTGCAAGACAGGAGGACTGCTGGGCTTTGTTAACGACCGGCCCCATCTTTGAATCGGGGTTCCTGGGATTCCCGACTTTAACGGCGCTCAAGCGCTCCATGACCGCATCACCAAAAACTTTCAGCTGTTGGCGAGGAACCAGCACACGCCGGATGGCCGTGCACTTCTGTCCGGCTTTGAGGGTCATTTCGCGCACTACTTCTTTTACGAGGAGATCAAACAGATCCGTCCCGGGAGCGCAATCAGGGCCTAGAATTGCGGAATTTATGCTGTCGGCTTCGATGTTTACGCGAACCGAGCGTTGCAAAACGTTGGAATTAGAGCGAATGCGCGCGGCGGTTTCTGCCGATCCCGTGAATGAAACGATGTCCTCCTCGTGGACGTGGTTTAGCAATTCGCGAGCCGAGCCGCAGATGATCGAAATCGCGCCAGGCGGCAAGAGATTCGCCTTTATGACATCTTCCACCATTCGATGTGTCAGCCAAGCTGTGGGAGAAGCAGGCTTAACCACCACCGGGACACCCGAGAGCAGCGCCGGCGCAGCTTTTTCGCAGAAACCCCAAGCGGGGAAATTGAAAGCATTGATGAACACAGCGGCGCCTTTCGACGGCATCAGAAAATGCTGCCCCAGAAACACGCCGGTCTTTGAGAGCGGAATCTGGGCGCCTTCCTTCAACATTTTCCCTTCCGCCAGCGTCTTTCCAATTTTGGCGTAGTACTTCATGGTGTATATCGCGCCGTCCACATCGAAAGAAGCATCGGCTTGGTTTGCTCCTAAGTTCAGGAGTGAAATTCGAAAATACTCATCGCGATTGGCAGCCAGCACATCTGCAATCTTGGCCAAAAGTTCCGCGCGCTGGGCATAGCTGAGTTGCCGGAGCGCGGGCCCTCCCTGAATGCGTGCAAAGCTAAGGGCGCCTTGGAGGTCAACACCTTGTGAAGAGATGTTTGCCAGTTCATCTCCGGTGACTGGATCGATGAGCATTTCACCTGACCCGGCACCTTCGCGCCACTGACCTCGCACGTAGTTCGGCAATTTCATGGGTGAGCCTCCATTGATATCCACAATATTAGACTGAAACCAACTTTAGAGAGCGAAA